>MTBK01114713.1_pt1 | contig 69378 bp, 59 predicted proteins | sample 1535981 | NCBI WGS metagenome assembly MTBK01 (sample SAMN06109225, study PRJNA356200) | anaerobic digester metagenome | isolation source: biogas reactors fed with pig manure or primary and secondary sludge | place: Spain | collected 2016-06-30
GTGCCGAAACCGCGCCTTTACGAATGATATTGTCTTTGAGATTGACATAGTTATGCACGCTCTCAAACTGGCCACGCGGTGGTAAACCGAGATGTCCCAAGATACGCTCAGTCATCACTTTACGGTTAAGTGAAGCATAACGCTGGCAGATGTCCATATCATGCAGATAGTTTTTACGGTTTTGCCCTTCCAGATATGCCAGATCCCTGGGTACGTCAATACCGTTCTTCTTACAGTAATCGCGGGCAATGCCTTGCCAATAAAGTGCCACCTGCAAACCGATGTGTCGGCTTCCTGAGTGAACGCAAAGAAAATGCATGCCACGTTCATCAACAGCAATTTCGATGAAGTGATTTCCTCCACCCAGTGTACCTATTTGGGTTTGCGCTTTTTTGACCGGTACAGCGTGCGCACTTTTGAGCTTATTAATCTCATCAAATTCCACGACGGGTTTTTTGTAGCTGCCAAATCCACTGGGGATATTGTGATGAATGTAATTGTCAAGCGCTGCTAAATCAGCTTGGTCATAACCAAGTTCAGTAACCAGGATTCCACAACCAATATCCACACCAACCAAATTAGGCACCACAATATCACCCAAGTCAGCGGTAAAACCAATCGTGCAACCCGCGCCAAAGTGATAGTCAGGCATAATGCGTACCTTTTTGCCTGCCACAAAAGGTTGCGAAACTAAGGTGCGAATTTGTTCAATCGCTTTTTCTTCGCGGTCGTGTGCAAATACTACTGCAGTGTTATATTGTCCTTTAATTTCGAATTGACTCATAGTCATTCCATTGTACCAGCATTGTAGAAACTCCGTTCTATGAACTTATACGAAACTCCGTTGTTTATGCTTTTCAAGCCAAACTGTGGTCCAACACCCGTCACTCTTCATTTATTTTTCTCTCACTTTACCTCACTTAATAAGTGGCTACGCGCATTAATTTAGGGTCGGATTAGATATTACACAACAGGAACATAAACTTCATCCACAGATACATATTCTTAAACAAAAAGATTTTCATAATTTGATAATTACAAAAAGCCAAGCAACTATGGAATACATTAACAAAATGCCGGTACAATTAGCAACAGATTAAAGGAAATGAAATATGGACCAAAAACAAAGCAAATTTGAGATTTCAGCCCAAGAGGAATCAGTAGAACCAAGAGCTGATGCATCAACCCACTTAAACGGCATCTTGCCTTCGGTAAAACAAAAAGCAACAAACCAAACGAAACACGACCCAATAACGCCAAATCAAAGGGCGCATCCTGGTGTCTTGCTTACCTTGCTGGTCATTGTTATCGTGTTGATTGCCCTGTTAATCCTGGGTATTCATTTGATTAACAAAAACTTAGAAGCGCTGGCCTTTTTGTCTCCCGTCCTTAATAGCCACATAGACGGTATCTAGTCATTGTCGGGTGAAAACAAACCAAACGTGTCGCGCATACGACGTAAAGCACGTTTTTGGTCTTCCACGTTGTCAAACATCTCGAGTAAATCCAGCAAATCCTGTCCACCAGACATTGTCAGCTGGAGCGGATTGAAGTAGTTTGCTTCCATTCGGTGATAGGTGCTTTCAACCAGTTCTTTGAATTTATACATCGGCAGTTCCGCCATCCGCATAGCAGGTCCGCCTGGAGCTTTGCGCAAATCAATGGCGCGCCGGATAGCCAAACTCCAAGGCTGATTGATGTTAAGGATAAAACATGCCTGCACAGCCCAGGCAACGGTTATTTTTTCAAGTTTCAAAAGCTGGATTTGTTCCTGATATTTTTTATCTAGAACAGAAAAAAGTGATTGATAATCCCAGTCAGAAAGCATTAATTCTTTTTCCACCACCTGAAAAAGAATGTCAGTATTGCAGAAATCATCTTCGTCATCATCTGTGGCAGAGGTATGTGGTTGGTTTTCTGTATCTTGATTAAAAAAAGAAGTGTATTTAAGTTTAAAGAGTATATTTAATACCGTCTCAAATTGACATATTCCAGCACCGACGAGAGTCTCAAAATAATAATTTAGACCATCCACGAAAGTATCAAAATGACATATTAGGGCATGGTCAAGCGTATCACTATTACATATTCCCTCTTTTGCGAGAGTCTCAAAATGACATAATTGTGTTGGGTTTGCCTTGGCGTTGGCTAAAAGAGACTGCTGGAACTCTGGAGATTGCATCAATTCTTGCATCGGTAACCCTGCAATTTGCTTGGGCGGGGCGTAAATGAAACCATAAATGGCTTGTTTAAGGCTTTCGTCTGCTGCGGTTAGTTGGACATCGTTTACCTGCAATTTCCAATCGGTACCTGTTTCTGACTGTCGGGTTTCAATGCGACACAGATATTCACTGGCAAGCTGACGCTTGGTTTCGCGCCAGTTGCGGGTATAGGCAGAATCCTGATTGATATTTTCTTTACGCGGTCGACCGCGTTGGCTTTGTTCCGCATGGGGAATCTGTTTGGGCAGACTATCGTTGCGAATCCATGCCTGCAGGCTTGTTAATCCACCAGGCACCCAAAAGCTATTGCGGTCTTTACCGTGTGCCCAGTCCACATAACAGCAGTTTTTGCACATCAGATAAAGCACACCTAAATCAGTGCCCAAGGTTGGCAAGACTTTATGGAACCAATACCAAGGAACAGCAAGGAAACTTTCAGGCCTCACCAGATGCATCGCCACCCTATCAGCAAGACCCGCGAGTGTGGGATCCAGCTTTTGATTACCAAAGGCTTTATCGATGATTTCATGCGTTGAAGCGGGTTGGTCAAAGGCGATGTCTTTTTCTGCATCAGGAACACGGAAAGGAAATGTCAATATCTCATCGCGGCGGGTATCAAGCAAGCGGCTAAGCACAGCTATGGGCTGTTCGCTAAACTTGTTGCGGATTAGCCAGTCATAAAGGTCACAGGCATCGCCAGGTGTTAAGAGAATGCCCCGATAATGATAGGTATTGGCTTCGCGTTGTACCTGTCCATCTTTTACCCGATGCTTTGGTTCACCACGCGTTACGAACCAGTCCATATCGCCATTTTTGAAAACGCGGAAGAAACTGGCACGGCTAATCGCGCCACCCAAACTTTTGAGTAATCCACGCACATCAATTTTCACGCTGTCGCCATATTTGGGATAAAGCTGGTCAGCGCCGGTATCGCGCGAAGCGCGATAAAAAGCCTGGCGCAATGCTGTAGCGATAAGTACTGCGTTCGCGCCCACGTAGGGAACGAAACGCAAGGTATATGATGGCACTGCAGCGATGGACTCTGGGCGTAAAATGGCATCGCTAACCGAATTCGCGCCAAGTTCAAAATCAAGCGCAAGGTCGCCAATTATGCTGTCATCGTAATATGTGCCCATGGGCACACTTTGTTTTAGATTGAGCCGAACATGTTTGCCGAGATTGTCATGTACAACTGTTTCAAGCAAGGGATAGTATTGGCAAAGCCTGGCATAATCGCTATAACTGGCGTTGATTTGATATTGCCCGTCAAATTGGACTTCGCAAGAATCAAGCAATACTCGCAACTTGTCATCCGCAACAGTAGCGAGCCTATCTTGCAGTGCTCTCCAATCTTTCATTTCTTTTTTCATTTCAATCTTCTATTTTGCATGGCTCCTTTAGGTATGCCTATATAATAGAAAAAAAGTTCTGTTAAAGCAAGTGTCAAAAGTGGAAATTGACACCCCTATTTGCCAAAAAGTGGAAGTTTCTTTAACATTTGATCTTCTCTTTGAACTGAAATGAGCTCTTCAAGGGCAATAGAAGCCAATCGCAAGGCTTCAGAAAGCGACCCGCGGGAGTTTTCAGCAATTTCATATAGCGTTGTTTCGGACATTAAGGAAAGCGGATTAGGATGCCCGGCAGCTTGCATTCGCGCGAAAAGCATAGCTGCGATTTCACTGGTATCGGCATTTCTAAAGGGGAAATACAAACCCAAATATTGGTTAAGTGAACCAATATTACTGGTCGTTTTATTCAGATCTTGCAGGAAAATGAGCGTCTTAATTTTCTTGTTATTTTCAATTGACCAACTTAAAAGCTGATCCATATACTCGATATCAACAGGGGGACCATCCAGGACAAGCAATACTTGTTCCGGCGAGTTTCCCAAATAGTCCAGAATACTTTCAATGCGGTCAGCGTTGGAACGGGAACCACGCAGACCAAGCAGGTCAACAATTGCCATCAAAAAGTGGCGCGGTTCAGTAAGCGTGTTAGTGTTCATGTATAATCCATGTAACTCGCCTTGACCATCAAAGCGCAGTCTGGATTGAGCCAACTTCATCGCCAAAATGCTTTTCCCTCCGCCACTGGGTCCAGCGATGACACCAAGGTTTTTTGAAGGGTCTTTTTGGTCAGCGATGAAGTCATAAGCGACTTCTAAAACCTTGCGTTGTTCACTGATACCGGGGTAAAAAAACCGTGTATCCAAAAAACGTTCAAAGGGGTGGTCGAGTAAGTCAAACTTGAGTAGGTCGTTGCTAGTTAACATAAAATCACCTTCCAGCGAAATCTTGATAATAGATTAGCATTGTATAAGAGTTAAGTCAAGTACCAAAATAAAACTCGCTAGTTGTAACAAGTGAACGAAAAAAATGAATCACAAACATTCACTGACTTGTATTTTACCAAAACTAAGGTAAAATGAAAACAAGATTGGAATCACTAAAAATGAGGAGACGCTATGGCCATCATCTCTTTAATTAACCGAAAAGGTGGCGTTGGAAAGTCCACCATCAGCATCAATTTGGCAGCTGGTTTGGCAACGCGGGAATCTCGCAAACCAAACAGTAAACCTGTGCTACTTATTGATATGGACGATCAACTCAGCGCGACTATAACTGCTATGGGTGGGGGCTTTAACCAAGCCTTCGTGCCGGTTATCACGGCTGAAGACAATTACCCCAGCGCGTTGGCAAATGGCTATGGCGCTACGGACTCCTTGATTATCGATTCACTTATCCCACGCAAACGAGACGAAAAAGTAAAGCTTTTTAAAACGAACAAAGCTGCCATGGAGAACCTTGAAGCGCAGCTAAAAACCCGCGAAGAAGCCGCATTTCAGCTAACCTATTTCCTGGAACCTATCGTCAATGATTACGCACACATCATTATTGACAATCCCCCCTCGGCTGGAACATTGCCCATGAATTCTCTTGTGGCAAGCACCCATGTGCTCATTCCTATCGAGCCCGATGGTTTAAGTTTAATTGGTTTGGCGGATATTTTGCGGATGGTTGAAAACGTGCGTTCCACAACAAATCCCGACTTGCAGGTTCTGGGCATTATTCCATCGCGCTTTCGCATGGTGCGTCGCCAGGCACAGGATGTCATCGGCGATCTTGAAAAACTCTATGGCCACTTGTTATTGCCTTACATTAAAGATCTGGCAGAAATATCTGCGGCTACTACTGCGGGATATGACGTGTTTTCGTGGGCGTCTGAAAGTTCCCAGTCCTATCGCTGTTTTTCAAATCTTGTTGATGCGGTGGTGGGTAAACTGGGCGATGCGTAGGCATGAAAACAAACTGTGCCCATGGGCACAGACAATAAAAAGCATATTGATTAATGGCAGCACAGATGCCATATAGCGCAAAAAAGGACATTATTATGGCAAAAGAAAGTAAAAAGAGTTTCGGTAATTTGATCGGTATCACTTCAGAAGCCTTTGACGCCAGCACGGTGGAAACGCCAGAGCGCGATGAAACTGCCCCCAAAATGGTCAATCATCGCCAAAGTGTTTATCGGGTTCCCTTGAGCATGATTATGCCCGACCGTTTTCAGTCGCGTATATTGTTGCCTTATGAATTGCGCGAACCCTTTTATGAACGTCGCACGACCTGGCAGGCTACTGTCCAAAAATGGCTCAAACTCGCTGAGTCGGATAAGCTCATAAAACGTGAGCTGGATGAACTCATCGCGTTGGGTGAATCACTGCATGACACCGGACAAATCAAACCCGTTACTGGGCAGGTCTTGAGTGTCGATGGGCGGGATGTCTTCCAGATGCTTACGGGTGAACGGCGTTTTTGGGCGACTGCCATCAAGGCTGTGCTTGATGGTTTTGAAGGCGAGCCCTATGTCTTGGCATTGATTGATAACCAGCCCACGCTCGAAAAACAAATTGCCGAAAACATGGCCTATAAAGCGCTCACTCCGGTTGGCAAAGCCCGTGCTGCCGCGCGTCTTGTATTGGAAGAAAATGGCATCTCACCCCAGGTGGGGCAGGACGAATTGAGCTATTTCCGGCAGATTAGCGATGTGCGTTTGAGTGATGAAACCCGAGAACTCTTGCAAAGAACCCTGCAAATGGAACGGACTTATTTCGGACGCTTAATGAAGTTTTTTGAACTTGAACAAAAAGAACTCGAAATCGCTGACCGCGCCGAGATGCCCGAACGCGTTTTGCGTGAGATTATGGCGCATGACCGCAAGCTGTGGCCTAAAGCAGTAGCCTACTATGCTGATTATGAAGGACGGACCTATCAGGATGTGCAGGCATTTCTGGGGCGCTTGGCAGGAACAGAACAAAAACGCGCGCCACGTATGCCCTTGGATCCAGTCACAAAATCCGCCCGTGGTTTGCGCCGCGTGCTTTTGGGTTTGGACGATGTGCCGATGGACGATAAAATCGGGCCAGTCGCCGATGCTCTGCTGGGCGATACTGACAAAGGTGAGGCGAAAAAACTTCTGGATCGCATGGAAACCCTCACCGCTGCTTTGCGCCAGCGCTATGATGGCATGAAATAGCCTAACCCTCTGTACTCTTTTTATGCTGAAGTTTCAGTATTGTTTCTAATTCTGTCAAAAAACAGGTTTCTTGTACCAAGCCAAGCGCTCACTGCGCAAGAAAATCGCTTTTATGTATGTGTGCCTATGGGCACAGTGCCAGGAAAAAATCACTCACTAATACCGAAAACAGGATTTATTTTGCGATATATTTGGAAAAACTTGAATAATCTATGAAATATGCGCGTAGACCTTAGTCGAAAGCAAAGCGATAGAAGCCGTTAATGCGCATAGCTACTAATATGTTGATTTATATTAGGTTTTTTGGTTTTTTTATGAGTCTCAAAATGACATATTACATACAGTTGATAGTAAATCTTATTGTCACAGTGGGTATTTGATGTTTATTAATAAGGCGAAATTTTGGTGTACCTTCCTTCTAAAACGAAATATCAAATACAAAAACTCACGTTCTAAAACATAATCATGACATCCGTCATCATGCTTTGTGCCGGTTTACACCTGTAAACTTTTACTCAATAATCTTATATTTATCCTGAGGACAGTATACAATATGACGAACAGCGCTATAAGAGTTGAAGGGATTAGCAAACGCTATCCCGGTCAAAAAGATAAACTCGCCTTAGATAAAATCAGTTTCAATGTGCCCCAGGGTAGCCTATATGGCATCATCGGGCCGGATGGGGCGGGAAAGACCACGCTTTTACGGATCCTAAGCAGTGTTATGCTTCAAAGCAGTGGTAAGGCAAGTGTGCTTGGATTTGACACCCGCCGCAAAGCTGAAGAAATTCGCAAACTTATCGGATATATGCCGCAGGAGTTTAGCCAGTATCCCGACTTAAATCTCGTAGAAAATCTAAACTTTTTCGCGGATATTCAGGGCGTATCTAAGGCGCAAAAGCAAGAACGCATCGAAAAAATGCTCGCGCTAACTAACCTTAGCGATTTTCGCCAGCGTGCTGCTGGCAATCTTTCCGGTGGCATGAAGAAAAAACTCGCTTTGTCTTGCGCTATGGTGCACAACCCGCAGGTGCTTATTCTTGATGAACCCACCACCGGTGTTGACCCGGTCAGCCGGGCTGAATTCTGGTCCTTGCTGAGTACGATTGTTAAAGATGGCGTTACGGTGCTTATTTCTACGCCTTATATGGACGAAGCCGAACGCTGTTCCATGGTGGGTATTCTTTACGATGGGAAGGTCTTAAAAGAGGGTACACCCGAGGCACTTACGCATGCCTTGCCATTTAACATCATCGAAGTCAAAGCCAAACCGCGCAAGCAAATGCGCGAAGTCGTTTCGCAAACTGATGGCATTCTCAGTTGTAATCCGGTTGGCGACCGCCTGCGGTTGAGTATGCCCGTGACTAAAGAACACTCAATCAGCCGTGAACTTGAACGTGGCTTTAGGAAACAAAAACTGGATTTGCAAATTTTGCGTAGTGCGCGCAAAACGATGGAAGACGTCTTTGTGACCGTCGTTGAAGAGCAGGAAGGCCAAAAGTCATGACACCAAACACGGTTGAAGTTAAAAATTTGGTTAAAACTTTTGGCAAATTCCGCGCTGTGGACGATGTTAGTTTTTATATTCCGCAAGGTGAAATTTTCGGGCTTCTAGGTCCGAATGGCGCGGGCAAAACGACCACAATTCGCATGCTTATTGGCATTTTGCGCCCGGACAGTGGCACGGCGAACGTGCTTGGTTTTGACGTGCGCAAAAAACCGGAAGAAGTGAAAAAACGTATCGGCTATATGTCGCAAAAGTTTTCACTTTACAATGACCTAAGCGTGCGCGAAAATCTCGACTTTTACGCCGCCATTTACAACGATATTTCTACCCGACAGCGCAGAATACGTGTTGACGAAATGCTGGAACGCGTAGACCTTACCGACATGCAAAAAAGCCTGACCCGCTCGCTTTCCGGCGCGTGGCGACAGAGACTTGCTTTGGCGTGTTCCATCGTGCACAAACCAAAAATGCTTTTTCTTGATGAAGCTACCGCTGGGGTTGACCCTGTGGCACGTCGTTATTTTTGGGATCTTATCTACCGCCTGGCGGGGGAGGGCATTAGCGTACTTGCCACAACTCACTATATGGACGAAGCCGACTATTGCAACACGATCGGCATGATGTATCAGGGACGCCTGGTTTCCCTGGCAAGCCCGGACACCATCAAGGACTCGCTACCCGGTGTTTTGCTGCAGGTAGACGTTGAAGACCCGCTTGAAGTTCAAAAAGTGCTTCAAAATGTGCCTTGCGTACTTCATATTTCTATCCAGGGCATGCAGCTGCATGTGACGGTAAAGAGAGAAAGCGACATCGGTACCATTCAACGCACCCTTGCGCGGGCAAATATGCCACCATCAAATATAGAAATTATCCAGCCTTCACTCGAAGATGCTTTTACCAGCATCGTCAGTCAGGAACGCGATAAAGCGTCATAAAAAGGCTTAGAAAGACAGGATTTTATGAAAAGACTTTGGACAATTATGCGAAAAGAGGTGCGGCACATCCTGCGTGACCCGCTTACCTTGCTGCTCATTTTGGCTTTGCCTGCTTCGCTCCTGGTTTTGCTTGGCTATGGTATTACCGGCGAGTCCAGCGGGGTTACCCTGGCAATTGTCGATTTTGACAAAAGCGACAGTAGCCGCGCTTACGTGCAGCGTTTTACCAGTAGTGATGATTTTCGCCTTATTCAGGACCTGAGCAATGTCAAAGAACTGGAACGCCAGATTGAAATTGACAAAGTTGACGTGGGTATCATCATTCCTGAATCTTTCGAACGTGAACTGCTCAACAATGGCACGAGTGACGTCATGATATTGCTGGATGGGTCTTCAAACCCAACCGACTCAACCACATCGCAACTCAAACTTACGGCGATTAGCGAGATGGCCAACCAGGATATTCTCATGAAACAAGTTGACAAGAGCGGTCAAGCGCATCAGTTGAGGATGCCTATCAACACGACCGTGCAGACGCTCTATAACCCTAATGGCAATGTGCGCCTGTTTATGATTCCCGGTCTGATTACCATTATTTTGCAAGTGCAGACCATTCTTTTGGCGGCACTTTCCATCGTGCGCGAACGCGAACAGGGCACTATGGAACAACTCATCGTCACGCCGATTAAAAGCTGGGAACTGATGCTGGGCAAGATTATCCCTTATCTCATCGTGTGTTTGCTCAACTTGTTCCTGTTGCTTTGGATGGCTGAGGTGATGTTCGGCGTGCACGTGATGGGTAACATGGGCGAGTTGATCGGCTTGAGTGTCATCTTCATTTTGGGTTCTTTGGGTATGGGTGTGCTCATTTCCAACATTTCCAAAACCCAAATGCAGGCAGTTTACATCTCGGTCTTTTTGGTCATTATTCCGGCGGTTATCCTTTCGGGAATGATGTTCTCACGCGAGAGTATGCCTGCCTTTACCTACTGGTACAGTGAACTTTTGCCGGTTACACAGTATCTCGAAATCACACGAGGCATCATCGTCCGTGGTGTTGATGCCATAACCTTGCTCTATACATCTACCATTCCGCTGATTGTACTCAGCGTTGGCTATTTTATCGCTTCGGTCTTTGCATTCCGCAAGCATCTTTAGTACTTATTGAAATTGAGGTGAATCCTATGAATAAAAATATCAAACACCTGTTACACATCGCTCTTGTGGCAATAATGCTTTTTGGTGTGAGTGCGTGTCAATCCAACGGCGAAGAAACGCTAACTGCTTCAGGAACGCTTTCGGCTTTGCAGGTCAGCGTGGTGCCGGAAGTCAGTGGCAAAATTGTCGAAATAACGGTTGAAGAGGGCAGTCAGGTAAAAGCTGGCGACGTTCTCATCAGGCTTGAAGATGACGTGCTGGTCGCTCAGCTGAATCAGGCGGATGCCGCGGTGGCGGTTGCCGAAGCTTCGCTTGAAGCCGCTCATGCTCAGCTGGATTATGTCAAAGCTCAGCGTGATCTTGCCATCGATGGCGCGCGCTATAACGACTTGCAGGCTCGCCAAAATGCCTGGGCGCAACCTGCTCCGGAGGATTATCAACCAGTGTGGTACTTTAGCAAAGCTGAACAACAAATCGCCGCTCAAGCCGCGTTTGAAGAAGCTGAGACAAAACTGGAAGAACGCCAGGAAATGCTGGAAAATGAACTTGACAAAGCTGGGGCAAAGAACTTTGTGGATATTGAAGCTGAACTAGCCAAGGCGCAAGCCCAGCTCAACATCGCTAATCTCACGCTTACCATCGCGCAACAAAGTCCTGACGAACGCCTGAAGGATGCCGCTGAAAAGGCCCAGGAACTGGCACAGTCCGCATTTGATAACGTTCTCAAGCGCTACAACGACGCGCTCTCCACAACCGCCGCGGAAGATGTGCTGGACGCGCGGGCGGAGCTTGCCGTGGCACAAAGCAGCTATGACAGTGCCCTGGATTTGCTCATGAGCCTGCGTACTGGCGAAGACTCTGGCCAGGTTCGGGTTGCTCAAAATGGGGTCATTCAAGCGCAGGCTGCTATCGGCCAGGCTGAAGCAGGTTTGGAACAAGCCAAAGCTGCCCAGGCGCTGGCGCAGCTCCAACTCGACCGTGCTGAGATTAAAGCACCTATTGATGGTGTTGTGATAACCCGTAATGTTGAAGTGGGTGATATTGCCATGGCGGGGGGCAATGTGATGAGCATCGCTGATATGAGCGAGATGGATTTGGTCGTTTATGTGTCTGAAACATGGTATGGTCAGCTGAAACTCAACCAGGAAGTCAAAATAACGGTTGATTCTTTCCCGAACGAAGTGTTCAAGGGCAAAGTGGTCAAGATTGCTGAACAAGCTGAGTTTACGCCCCGCAACGTGCAAACTGCGGATGGTCGCGCGACAACGGTGTATGCTGTGCGCATCATTGTGCCCAACCCGCAACTGCGTCTGAAACCTGGCATGCCCGCTGACGTGGATTTCGCCAAATAGTCCTGATTAAAAAAGCACAAAACGCCGGGATAACCGGCGTTTTGTTTTTTGGGCTGTTGCCTTGACAGCTGAAGAAATATTACAGTTTCTCGTTCATCTTTTTGATTTTTTGTCGCCAAATGAGGTATTGAATGCCCCAAATGATGATAAAAATGCCCACAAAGATGCCAAAGTAAATAGCAATGCCCTTGAAACTGCGCTCAGTCCAGCGCGCGAACCAGGCGACGGGCAACATGACCAGCGCGGTAACCAAAAAGTAAATACCGGTCTGTTTGGCAAGGCTCCAATCTTCCATTTCCCAAATCACAGATCCCGCAGCAAACGCCATACCCACCAGGGCACTCAAACCCGTTTGCAGAAGTACCGCGTTGATTTCACTGCCCATCTCAGCAATAAGTTCAGGTCTTGCACTAAGATATTCACCATTGCCAAATATCCCTGAGATAATCAAGGTAACAATGAAGCCAATCGCGATGCCCAGTGGGATACCCAAAAGGCCTCTTGTTAATGCAGTTAATTTTTTGTTCATTTTCTACTCCTTATATTCCTAATAATTGTTTAATTTTGCTCACGTAACGTCGTGATACGTAGGTGATTGTTCCATCGGACAATCGCACACAAATGCTGCCTGCCAGGCTGAGATCGAAGTTTTTCGCTTTTTTGAGGTTGATAATTTCTGAGTTGGAAATGCGGATGAAACCATCTTTCTCTAACTTTTCCTCCAGTTCGTACAGACGTTGGCGCAAGGTATATTCACCGCTTTCGGTTACGGCGATAACCTTGCCTTGCTGGGCGTAAAGGCGCAAAACTTTGGCGGGGTCCAAAATCTCTAACTGGTCATTGCGGAAACCAGCCAAAAGTTGCGGCGTTTCGGCGGAAAGCAGTTCGACAATGCGTTTCACGTCTTCGGTCATGCTTTGCGCCATAATAACGATTTTGGGTTCTATGCAATTCTTGTCTATTTTGATTTCAATTTGCACCGGGTACCTCCTTTCAACGCCTACAGTATAGGAAAAATAAGGATTGGATGCACTTAGTTTCTCATAGATGGTCGATTTTAGGGGATAAGTGGTTGAGAAGAAATTTATTATGCTTGCGCCGGTCTCCTGGCTGAGCGCAACCGGAAACACTAAATGACGATATAATCAAAGTCATGACCACACCAGACCTTATACCCAAAAAGATAGCTGTTATCGGACCGGTTTATCCCTATCGCGGGGGTATCGCGCATTTCACCAGCGCTTTGGCAGAAACGCTCCAAAGCCAGGGGCATGAAGTGGATATCATTTCTTATAAATGGCAATATCCTAAATTCTTGTATCCTGGAAAGACCGACAAAGACCCCAGCCAAAGCCGTACTAAGCCCAACGCCAGCTATATCCTGAGTTCGCTAAACCCTTTCGACTGGTATAAAACTTTTCGCTATATTTGGGAAACGAAACCAGACTTGGTCATCTTTCAGTGGTGGGTCAGCATTTGGTCGCCTGCTCATGCCTGGCTTTTCAAGAAATTAAAACGGGCTGGCATTCCTTTCAAAGTTCTTGTACACAACACTCACCCGCACGAAGCCAGAGCGGTCGATAAAATTTTGGCGCGTTATGCGCTTAAACATGCGCGCGATTTCATCACCATGACCGATCGCGAAGCGCTAAAACTCAAGGCCCTGCTCAAAACAGATATTAACGTCCAAACCGTGCCCCATCCCATATATAAGGCATTTCCGTCCAAAGGATACAGTAAGACTGAGGCACGCCAGCACCTTGGCTTGGCACCTAATCTGCCGGTCCTGTTGTTTTTTGGCTTTGTGCGTGCTTATAAAGGTCTGGACTTGCTCCTGGAAGCTGTTGCGCAACTGCAGGCGCAAGATACGCCCGTACAACTTTTGGTTGGGGGAGAATTTTGGGATGACATCGGGCAATACGAGGCTCAAATTACCCGGCTTAGTATCCAAGACAAGGTCAAAATCGTCGCGGAATATATCCCTGATGAAGAAGCCAGCACTTTCTTTGAAGCATCAGATTGTCTCGTGGCACCCTATCGCGACGCGACCCAATCCGGCTCGGTCAAACTGGCTTTGGGTTATGGTATACCGGTTGTGGTAAGCGAAGTCGTTGCCGATGATTTTCTGCGCCAAATGCCATCGGGTTGTTGGATTGTCCCTTGCGACGACTCCCAAGCTTTAGGCGAAGCCATCAAAAGCTGCCTGAACGCAGGCGAAATGAGCAACGAAAGCAAACACAATATCCAAGAAACCTGGCAAGCCCTTACCGACGCGCTAACAAATTAGAATGTCTGCCAATCAGACAGGGCATTTACATATAAAATGGTTTAAAGCCGGATTAGATAGGTGTTGACAAACAATTCGCCGCATCCATGGAGGGGGATCCAAGGGGGTGGGTCTTTAATGTATTTCAAGCTCCCACAAGGTATAATCAGATTACCAATATCACAAAATGGAGCAAATAATGAATCTTGAACAAAATCTTATTAAATACGCTGACCTTCTCGTTCGTGCGGGTATCAATCTGCAAAAAGGCGAAGGTTTGTACATGTCCATCACTACCGACGCCATCCCCGTGGCACGTTATGCTGTGAAACGCGCCTATGAACTCGGTGCCAAGGACGTCGTTATTGATGTAAGCGACGACCAAATGAACCTTGCCCGCTATCTTTATGGTGGCGAAGATATCTTTGACATTTATCCCGAATACAAAGCGCTGCACCTCAAAAATTTCTATGATGACAACTACCAGCATCTTATCATCCGCGCGCAGGATCCCACACTGCTCAAAAACGTTGACCACAGTCGTGTGGCGCGCTTTGGCAAAGCAGCGGGTCGAGTGATGCAGGAAACCGGCGTGCAGGCCTATCGCATGAGTGGTCGCACGCGCTGGACAATCGGCGCTGTGCCTTGTGTTGGCTGGGCGAAGACCATCTTTACCGAAGATTCAGACGAAGAAGCTGTTCGAAAACTCTGGGAGAAAATCTTCTACGCTGTCCGGGTTGACCTGGATGACCCCGTGGTAGCCTGGCACGCGCATGATGCCAGCCTGCATAAACAACGCGATTTTCTGAATGCTGCCAACCTTGAAAAAGTGCACTACCAGGGCCCCGGCACGGACCTGATGGTCTATCTCGCCGAAGGGCACGAGTGGGTGGGTGGCTCCAAGGACTCTACCGCGGGCATTCCTTTCTTTGCCAATATGCCTACTGAAGAAGTCTTCACCACGCCGCACAGTCACAAAGTGGATGGCACTTTGCGCGCCACCAAACCGCTCAATCTCAATGGCACATTAGTGGACGGCATGAATTTTGTCTTCAAAGATGGCGCGATTACCGAGTTTTCAGCGGATAAAGGCGAAGATGTCTTTGTGAAGCAAATGAACCAGGACGAAAACGCGCGTCGTTTGGGCGAAATCGCGCTTGTGCAACATGATTCGCCGATATCTAACACCGGACTGGTTTTCAACAACACTTTGTTTGATGAAAACGCCAGCTCGCACTTCGCGATTGGGCAAAGCTATGCTTATGCCATGAAAGATGGCACCGAAGCAAGCGTGAAAGACCTTGTGGCGCGTGGCGCGAACCAAAGTCTGGTGCACACGGACTTTATGGTCGGCGCGGCGGATGTTGACGTTACCGGTTACAGCTTTGATGGTACCAAAATCCCGCTATTGAAAAACGGAAACTGGGTTATATAGCTAAGTTGATATTGTAGTATCCGCAAAACAAAATTAATAGCGTGTGGTGTTGAACAGGTCATGGGCGTTTGCCCGCCTGTCTCTCCGCCACACGTAGTTTTTAAAGAATAACTAGCAGGCTGCAGAAAAACACTTTGCATTATTAAGAGCCCCTGAAATCAGGCATTCATCATCGACTAGTGGTATCATTTTTAATATGGAAAGACCAACCGAGCCTGGCTTACTCAAACTCTTTAGGTACTTTGCCATCATTGGTGCCTTGTACTTCTTCGCGCGCTGGGTTTACGAAACGAGTATCGCCGATAACCAGATGATCATCTCTCAGACGGTATTTTTTATTCTGGTACATGCATTCTTACTGGTTTATTTACTTATTCCGTGGCTTGAACATCAGCTAAAACATTATTATCTGCCCATTATCCTTGTGGTTTATACGGTCGCCATGGTTGTGGGAAGCACCCTTTACTTGTATGTTCCCAACCGCACAATTATCGATTTCATAACCAACTCATACAGTCTGGTGCCGATACTCATTGTGCCTTTGGTCTTTATTGCCTGGCAATATGATCGCAAGCACGTGCTCACCTATACTATCTTCACCAATGTTTCTGATATCGCGATTGCCGTGGTGATCGCGCAAGGCGTTTCGCTTGAAAACTTGCCTATTCTCTCCATGCCTATCATCCGCGGTTTCGCGTTTGTGATGGTTGGTTTTGTGGTCAATCAGTTGAGCGAGTCTTCTCGCCGTCAAAAACACCGTCTTTTACTCGCCAACGTGCAGTTGAGTCAGTACTCCAACACGCTTGAACATCTTGCCATCAGCCGTGAACGCAACCGTCTCGCGCGTGAACTGCACGACACCACCGCACACACGCTAAGTGGCATTTCGGTAAACCTTGAAGCCCTCAAAACCATCGCGCCTGATGATAACCCAGAGATGCAAGAAATGATTTCCACCACATTAGAGACCGCTCGCCGGGGACTCAGCGAAACGCGACGCGCGCTGAAGGATTTACGGGCCCAACCCCTTGAAGACCTTGGTTTGGAACTCGCCTTACGTCAGCTCATCGATTCGGTCGCTGAACGCGCTGGTTTCAAAACGAACGTCAATGTTGATTCACCTTTGCCCTATTTGGCGCCAAATGTCGAGCAGGTTTTTTACCGCATCGCGCAGGAAACACTCGAGAATGTCTCGCGTCATGCCAACGCTTACATGGTTTTGGCAGAATTGCACGAAGAGGATGGTAAGCTAACCATGCTTATCCAGGACGATGGCAGGGGTTTTAATATGAACGATGTGAAAGATGAGGGGCACTTCGGTTTGAAAGGTATGCACGAGCGCGCCTTGACTATCGGTGCGGAACTCACTATTGAAAGCCAGCCTGGCAGGGGAACCAGCGTGCGGCTTAGTTGGGAGCGTTTTTAATGATTAAAATTCTTATTGCTGATGACCAGGAAATTGTATGCGAAGGGCTGAAAAAGATATTGCAAAGTGACCCGGAAATCAAGGTCATCGGCATTGCTAACAATGGGCAACAAGCCCTTGACCTTGTCCACCATCAAACACCAGACTTAGTGCTAATGGACTTGCAAATGCCCATTATGAATGGCGTGCAAGCCATTCGCCAACTGCGCAAAACGCATCCTGACCTTCCAGTAATTGTTTTAACAACCTATATGGATGATAAGTGGCTTTTTGATGCCATTCGGGCTGGCGCAACCGGTTATTTGCTAAAGGATAGCCCTCGCCAGGAGTTGATTGACGCCATCAAAGGCACGCTTTCCGGCAACGTTTATCTTGACCCGTCCGTAGCGCGCAAGGTACTTGATTCAGTTGCCACATCGCCAGAGCCCATTGAATCGGACGAAAATTTTGACCTTTCCCAGCGCGAGCGTGACATTTTGCAACTCTTAGTGGAGGGGCTTTCCAATGCGGAAATTGCGCATAGATTGTACCTTTCAGAAGGCACCGTTCGTAATTATTTGAGCAGTTTGTTTGTGAAATTAGATGTGTCTGACCGTACTCAAGCGGTAGTAGTGGCGTTAAGGCGCGGATTAGTGAGCTTGTAAGTGTTGCGCGTAGCCATTATAGGAGGCGGGCCATCTGGTATGATGGCGGCTATTGAGGCGGCCAAAGGCATCGGCAGGGGTATCCAAAGCGTAACTTTATTTGAACAAGAACCCAAACTCGGACGCAAGCTGGCGGTCACTGGGGCAGGGCGGTGTAATCTAAGCAATGATGGGGTACAGGCTTCAGCTTATCATGGGCCGGATATCGACTGGATGGAAACCTTGCTGGAACGCTTCGCGGTAGAAGATCTTGAACGCGTACTCTATCGGCTGGGCATACCTATATATAAAACAGATGATGGTTGGTACTATCCCCTTTCACAAAGCGCGGCGTCGGTGGTGTCGATTTTGGAAGAGCGTTTAGTGGAGCAGGGCGTAACAATGCGCGTAGCCACTACTGTTAAACGGGTTTCTTATTCACAAGAGCGAGAATTTATACTTAGTTCCACAGATAATACAAGCGGACAAAACTACACCGAAGATTTCGACAAACTAATCGTGGCAACGGGTGGAAAATCTTACCCGGAACTTGGCGCGAAAGGGCGCTTTTTCTCGCAACTTGAAGCGCTTGGACATACCATTAATCCCCTGTGTCCAGCTTTGGGGCCGATTGATGTGCGCCTGGGCAGCTTCACTGCTTTAAAAGGGCTGCGCTTTGACGCTCATACGGCTATTTATGACGGTGATGAGTGCTTGGGACGCAGTTTTGGCAATCTCATCTTTACCAAAAATGGATTAAATGGGCCTGGTGTGATGAATCTTAGCCATCTTGTGAGCCAAAATCCAAAAAAGTCATTAGAACTAGAGCTCAATTTCATCGGTCAGTGGATTGAAGAACTTGCTGAAACGACAACGGATGAAGCTAATCAGTCCAGCTTGCGTGCTTTACTCTTGCGCTATTTTACGCCTAAAGCGGTGGACTTTTTTATCAGTGAAACGGGGTTGAATCCCAACAAACAGGTTCAACAACTCACTGAAGCTGACTTCCAGCGCCTTTTAAAAACGCTGAGCATGACACGATTCCCCATCACCGGAACTGGTGACTATAGCAACAGCCAGCTTACCGCGGGCGGGGTGGTAACAGAAGAGCTGGACCCAAACACACTTGAATCCAAAATTGTGCCCGGGTTGTTCATTGTTGGCGAGGCAATTGACGTATTTGGGCCGTGTGGGGGGTATAATCTACATATAGCGTTTGCTACTGCTTATCTTGCGGGTAAAACACTCGCTGAATCAAACAATAAATTTAAGGAGACCTAAATGACCATTCCATTCATCGAACCTTTCCGCATTAAAGTTGTGGAAAATATCAAAATGACCACGCGCGAAGAACGCATTGAAGCTTTGAAAAATGCCAAATATAACGTATTTGCCCTTCCCGGCGCGGATGTTTTTATTGACCTGTTAACTGACTCTGGCACTGGCGCGATGAGCGATGAACAATGGGCGGCGATGATGCGCGGCGATGAGGCTTACGCCGGCTCAAAAAGTTATTATCGTTTCGAGAAAGCCGTTCAGGATATTTTAGGCTTTCCTTATGTTCTGCCCACGCATCAGGGTCGTGGCGCTGAAGGTATGCTTTTTGGCGCTTTGGTTAAAGAAGGCCAAACTGTGCCAAACAACCGTCACTTTGATACCACCATGGGCAATTTGCAGGTTATCGGCGCTAATCCCGTTGATTTACCTGTGGAAGAATCAGAAGATTCCGACTTAATCGCGCCTTTCAAAGGCAATATGGACCTGGTAAAACTTGAAGAACTTATCCAACGTGTTGGCGTAGAAAACATTCCCATCGGTATGTTGACCATCACCAACAACTCTGCCGCAGGTCAACCGGTATCCATGGACAACATTCGTGGCACGTCTGAAATTTATAAGAAATATGGTATTCCATTCTTTATCGATGCCTGTCGTTTTGCTGAAAATGCCTGGTTTATCAAACTTCGCGATCCGAAATACAAAGATGTACCTGTACGTGAAATCGTGCGCGAGATGTTCTCTTATGCTGATGGTTGTACGATGAGCTCCAAGAAGGACGCTATTGTTAACATCGGTGGTTTTGTGGCATTCCGCGACAAAGAACTGAAGGGCAAAATTGGCGCGAACCTGATTGTGCACGAAGGCTATTTGACCTATGGCGGATTGGCAGGACGCGACCTGGACGCTTTGGCTGTTGGCTTGTATGAAGGTACTGACGAAGAGTACCTAAACTATCGCGAAGCGCACACACGCTACCTGGGTGAAGTCTTGAGCGCGGCAGGTTTGCCGGTTTACAAACCAACCGGTGGTCATGCGGTGTATGTGGATGCGGGTAAGGCTTTGCCGTGGATTCCACCTTCACAGTTCCCTGCGGTCGCGCTGGCTAACGCCTTATACATTGAGGGCGGTATCCGCACGGTCGAAATCGGCAGCCTGATGTTTGAACATACCGACCCCGAAACGGGTGAGCAGGTTTACTCGCCGCTTGAACTCTTGCGCTTTACGATTCCCCGTCGTGTTTACACCCGCAGCCATCTGGACTTCATCGGTGAGGTCGCCAAACGCGTGATGGAGAATCCAAAAGGTATCAAGGGTCTACGTGTCACCTGGGCACCAGAAGTTTTGCGTCATTTCATGGCGGAACTTGAAGAAGTGGAATAGCAACTAAAAACCATTACTTTTGGAAATAGAGTTTTAAATTGTAGGATTTATAGGGCTTGTGAGAACGAGCCCTATAATGATGTGCCTTGTATATGTCTAAGCTCCTATACGTCACTAAGGTCATATTTTTTGAGCGTATAGCGTATAATCTGGTTTAATAACTATGCTTACACGATTAAAAACATTCGTAAAAAATCAATTTGCCATTCGACCTGAGGATAACGTGCATCCTGAGGTCGCGCGCTTGTTTAAGCATAACGCCATTGTTAATACTTTTGATATTTGCTTTTTCTTTATGGCGGACAGTTTTTGGGCGATTAATACCATCATGCCTGTTTTTGCGGCAACGCTAACTGACTCGCCATTTATCATTGGGCTGATGCCCGCTATCGTCAATGCGGGTTGGTTCTTGCCACAAATGTTTATGGCCAAGCGTGTTTCCGAGATGCCCGAAGTGGTGACTTTTGGCAAGCGAATGGCGCGTTTGGAACGCATTCCATACGTCTTCTTTATCATTTTGGCATTATTGCTGCCTGTTATCGGCAATAAGATTGGTCTTATTGCGTTGATATTGGTGATGATTTGGCGGGGCGTTGGTGGTGGGATGTCAGCTTTACCCTGGCAAGAAACGATGGCGCGGGTCATTCCGCTTTCACACCGCGCGCGGTTCTTTGGCTTTTCGCGCGTCATAGGACAGCTATTCGGCGTTGTGGGGTCGGCAATCATGGCACTCATTTTAGCGCGCGTGGACTATCCCTATAATTACGCTCTGGGTTTTGGTGTTGCGGTCGTCATTCAATGGGTTTCTTATGCCTTCTACCATCAAAACCGTGAACCCGACATAAGCATACCGCAGGTCCAAGATGAGCAAAGCAATGCCACAATGGAAACAAGGCAGAATGCGCCTGCTGACGCACATGACGCACCTATACCGGGCATTATGGAAATCCTACGCAAGGACAGGAACTTCAGGCTTTATATCATCGCGCGGGCTTTATCATTTTTAGGCAATATGGCAACAGCTTTTATTGCGGTTTATGCCATTCAAACTTTCAACTTAAATGACGAACAAGCTGCTATTTTTACAGGCGTGCTATTTGCAGCAGGAATCTTTGGCTACGCCTTATGGGGTGCAATTGGCGATCGTATCGGCCCTAAAAAAATCGTGACCTATTCTTTTGTGGCATGGGCAATCGCCTTGCTTATTGCCATTTTTACGAATACAGTCTGGGTTTATTATCTCGTTTTTGTTTTCTTTGGAATCTACTCCGCAGGCATTGGTGTAGGGGACTCAATGTTAATTATGGAGCTTAGTGATGACAGACTGCGTCCAACGTACTTAGGTATGGCACGCACGCTGACAGGCGCCTTTTTATTGCTTGCTCCAGTTTTAGCTGGTTGGCTGGTAAATGATTACAGCTACAATCTTATGTTTTGGGTAACGCTTGTGTTCACATTAATTAGTACGGTGTTGATGGCGCAGGTACGTGACTTTCCGCGGGGTAAGCGCGTATTAACCAAGGATAGTGATGTGTAAAATATTTACACAAGTTTCATAACTACCTTACAGAATTCGAGTAAAATAAAAATACATAATATTAAAAAGGAGTTCGAAATGAAATGTAATAATTGTCAATTCGAGAATGCACCCGGCGCGACAGCTTGCGCGCAATGTGGAAGCCCATTGCCAGTCCCCCAACAAGGTGGCTATACCCAGCAGGGCTACGCCGCACCACCACAGTACGGATATCGCCGCATGCCAGTAAACTGCCAGGTTTGTGGCGCAATGAACCCACCCGGAACCACCGTTTGCGAAAAATGCTACGCTGCTACTGATCCCAACGCGGTTTACAGTGACAAAAACCGCACGACCGCACTGGTTTTGGCTCTCTTGCTTGGAATCGTTGGCGGTCACCGCTTTTACGTAGGCAAGACGGGTATGGGTATTTTGTATATCTTTACCGGTGGCTTGTTTGGTATCGGTGTTTTGGTGGATGTCATCAAAATCATCACCGGTGATTCCAGAGACAGCAACGGTTATCCCCTGCGTAAAGGTTGCTTTATCTAAACCATTACCCTTTCTTTGATTAAGTTTGCCACGTCGCTGTAATTGAGGCGACGTGGTGCATTTAAGGCAAAATTTATCGCGGAAAAGGACTTCTATTTTTAACAGAACGCATTCTGCGCGTTTATAATGGCCAAATACTGCGAAATATTAATGAATGTTTGCTACACATTATATATTTGATGATTGGAGCACTGAGATATCTCTCTGGAGAATATATAACTATCGAGAACTGGTATTCTCATAACTAATAAGTTGTTTGACTTTTGACAAGCAATGCACACCAAATCAGATGATTGGTTAATTACTAAGGTGTCACTCGATCATGTCAATTATGCAAAATCTGCTTATTTATTTAATACTTTTGAAGTACAAGAAAAATTATTTTCCTCACGATTAGTTATCAATAGAAGGTGTATTAGTGATAAAATAATTGTAATCAGGATCCAAAATGAATTCTGAGAGGCGAATGTGTATCGCTTAGAAACTTAGGAAAAACAAAACTATTTATTCCGTAAGAACTGTGATTAACATTAAAGAAAGTGAAATAAAGGTGATACCGTGAACGAAAAGATAAAAGATTTTTTTAAGAAAAAAGGTTCCCATAACAAAAAGAAAAAGGACATGAATTTCCCAAGTATAGAGTCACTGCAACCTGTTGTTAATGTAATTAATGAAGCTGCAGAAGCCTTAAATGATAAGAGCCGCACAATAAGAGAAAGTGCTATCCCAGAAGTGTTGGCAGCGGCATTAGGCGCGGGGATAGGTGGCGTAGGATCTTTTGCAGCACTCTATGGTCTTGGTGTTGTGGGATTATCGGCTGCTGGAATTGCCTCTGGTCTTGCGGCTGCAGGCACCCTCATTGGAGGCGGAATGGCTGCTGGGGTGTTTGTTCTAGCTGCACCGGCAGTACTTCTTGCAGCAACAGGAGTTGGTGTTGCTTCTCATTTAAAAAACAAACAACTTAGACAAGAGAAAGAGCGCTTATATCAAGAGGCACTGAAGAAACATGATGCGATTATCAAGGCTACGAAAATGGAATCTGAAGCCGATAAGGAACGCATGGATTACCTTCAAAGTCTAAATGTCCTTCTGCAACAAGCAATAAAAGACATGCAAGAGGATTTAGGTACTGCTTCATGAGTAAGTATAACTATAGTGAAATAGAACAACAAATTAATAATATTCTTGCTCATCATAAAAATGAGTTGTCTAAAATTGAACGGCCTTCTATATCTGATGTAAATGCTCGAATATCTGAAAGTGAGGCATTGCTACAAAGCCTCGGGTACGGCAGACAATTATCTGACTTGCAAAACACAAAAGAAAGATACTTGGTTGAACAACCACGTAAAGTTATGGTTGTTCCATCATGGGAAAGTTTGTGTGTGGAGGCCGAAAAGTGTATAGATGCTGGATGTGAACTGGAGGAATTATTTTCACCAGATGAATTGGTAAAAAACGAATTAGTTATCCTTCAGCTTAACGAAGAATATAACGCTCTTCATCGCTTAGACAAGTTTGATATTGCAATATGTGTTGCTGCAGGATTGCTTGGTGCAGTTGTTGATATTTTGATGGTAGGCATTCCACAGAAAACACCGACTGGTCTTAATGGTGGTACTTTAGCAAATTATGTGAGAGATTGGTTTGATAAAAAGTTTCCCGAAGAGGAAATGGAAAAGCTTGCGAAATCCAAAATCAGTCAAGTTCCATATGATGCCCAGGATAATCGAAACACAAAAGATTGGGTAGAAGGCTTATCTGCATATTACCATCGTCTTCTTTCGCTTGGACACGATCCTTTGCTGGGGCTTGTAATTGGCGTTGCGGACATTTTTGCAGGTCGGATGACTACAATAGATAAAGCAGGGAAAATAGTCTCACAAGTAATGGGGAACTATACCGAAAGGAAGGAAAGCGATATTTTTGCGGCTATAGCTAAGCAGATTACGCATTTCAAATCCGATATAACGACATCAATGGGATTGCCAGCTCCATTGATGGGATTATTCAATTTGCTACAATTTGGGAATATTGGTGAGGAAGAACAAACAATAGCAGAAGTTGTGCAAGGAATGTATTACGAGGGCTATGATTTTATCCACTTCTGCACATTATCTATTCCAGTGATGATTGTTGAAGTAGTTACTCGCATTGGCTATGCAATCAAGAGAATAAAAGAAGGTTATTCGGTAAAGGAGTCAATCCCACTTTCTTTAAATCGTGAAAAACACCCCAAGCTCGGAACTATGCTTTTCATTGGACATTCAGTAGCAACAGCTGTAAATGTAGGAAAAGTGTTTTTCACAGAAAATCCTATGGCTATTAATTACCCACAATGGCTTGCTTTTGCAAAATATTCATATCAGCAACTGAAATGGGCACTTATTGAGAAACCGAATGCAAGAGATGCCTATGTCCGTGGTTTTTTGAATGAAGAACTTTATGAAATCCTTGATTCGGTTGATGCAACGTTTGATGATATTTCTGCAGATTATATAGTTGTGTTTGAGTGATTAGGAATTGTGAAAATGTTTTCCAGCCTCTTTATCTTAAATTAATCTACATCCCTCATTGCTCTGTCTCCTTTTAGAGTGTTAAAGTCCTGAAAAAGAATTCTTAACTCGCAAACTTTGTTTATTCGAATCTTGATAATTAATACTCTCTCCTGTGACTGTCATACAGTATAATACCTTATGAGAATATTATTCTCTAAAGGCATATAGTATGACTAAGAAGACGCAACTCATCACCCTGACTGGCGAGGAGCTTATCCGCAACCCTGAAGACCCCTGCCCCACCACAGCTTATCTGGCGACTCTTAGTGAATCCGGTGCGCGAACGCAACGTGCCGCGCTCAACAATCTGGCTTATATGTTTTCGGATGGCGAAATTGAAGACGCCACAAAATTTCCATGGCAAAACCTGCGCTACGAACACAGCAACAGTTTGCCCGCTCATATGCTCGAAATCGGCTATGCCAAAGCCAGTGTCAACAAACACCTGGTTGCCCTGCGAAGGGTTCTTGCCGAAGCTTATCGCCTGGAGTTGTTTGTAGACCATAACGACTACTATCGCGCTGTTTCTGTACGTTCTCTGCGTCACGAAAGCATACCCCGTGGACGAAAACTAGAACAATCCGAATTAGAAGCGCTTGTACGCGCTTGCCTGGCGCAAACCAAAAACCCCGCCCTTGCCACGCGCGATGCCACCATCATCAGCGTGCTTTACGCCACGGGAATGCGTCGCCAGGAACTGGTCACGCTCAATCTCGCCGATTTTGACGCGCGCGAAGGCAAACTGCGCCTGACTGGCAAAGGTTCCAAGCAACGTGAAGTTTTTATTTCGGAAGATGTGGTCAGCGCGATTGAAGCCTGGCTTGTTCACCGTGGCAGGCAACTGGGGCCCCTTTTCACCCGCATTTCAAAAAGTGGAAAAGTGTCAATCAAGCGCTTGAGCGCACAAGCCATTTACTTGATTTTGCAAAACCGCCAAAAACAAGCGGGTATTGCACCGTTTAGTCCACATGATATTCGCCGTACGACGATTACCGATATGCTAAGCGCGGATGTGGATGTGCTTACGGTGTCAGCCATCGCTGGACATGCCAGCGCAGATACCACGCGTCGTTACGACAAGCGTGGCGATGAAAGCAAACGCGAAGCCGCCCGAAAAATTCAATCGCCTTTTAAAGGGCATTAAGAAAAGCTAATTATTCGTTTGGTTTACTGCTAAATAATTCCTCGATGTCCTCACCCATCTTTTTGAAGGTGCTTTTCATTTCCTCACCGAACTTTTTAATCTTCGGGTCGTTCTTGCCTTCGTTCCAGGCTTTTTCAAAAGAATCTCCGACGTCTGAAAAGCTTTGTTTCAGTTCGGCCATTAAATTTTTAGCCCAGTTAGGGTCAAATTCTTTTTCGTCGTTTTCGGGTTTATGATCCATATTTCTCCTTGTCAGACTTTTATTAAATCGTGACTTTTCTGACGTATTCAGACGTTGCGGCAGCCAAAGTGGCGCCATAGCCGGGATAAAAGCTAACTTCATCGCCCAGTTTGAGTGGCGTGTGAGCATCACTGACGTCCAAAATAGCATGGTCGCTTGAACCACCCAGAACGATGATGCCCGGATCGACGGGTTCCAAGCCTTCAATGACCACATCTTGTCTGCCCAGGTTCAAAATAGCGCGCTTGCGGATACCGCGGTCTTCAAATTCGGGTTCGTTGCCAAACGCGTCCTGGCCAGTATCGCCAATCGGCACAGAAGGTTTTTCCAAAAGTTCAATGATTTCGGCCACAACCTGAATCGTGTCCTGGCGAGTGCCTTGCCAGGGACTTCGGTCAAGCACGTTGCGCCCCAGCACGATGGCTTCCCCTACCCTAAAGTGGTTGATTTCTTTGGGCATCTTGCCACTCGCCAAAAGGGGCAAACCGGAGCTGTTGCCACCGGAGAGCAAACCAAGTTCCAAACCCGTAACACGTCGGGCTTCATCCCGTACGTCGATCAGGATTTGCATATTCTCCACACTGGGAATAACGCCCCCATAACATGCCAGGTTTGCGCCCAAACCGACCAGGTCAAGCCCAGGCAGCATGGCAGCTTCTTTGATGAGGGGGACTAAATTCTCAGGCCAAACGCCTTCGCGCAGGTCGCCGACATCCACCATGATGATCGGTTTGTGGACTTTGCCCAGTTTTACGGCAGCATCGGACAGTGCCTTTAAGGTCATTAGAGATGAATTAAGCGAGTATTCTGTGTGCATGACAACGTCTTCAGCTTGCTTTTGCGCAGGCATGCGCAACAAAAGGCGCGGAACGCCGGGCAAATGTTTGCCAACAAGGCGCAAGTTGGGCACACGCGAGTCGGCGATCATATCCGCACCAGCTTCAATGAAAACACGTGCGACTTCCGGGTTTCCACGTAAAACCTTAGTTACCATGGCAATTTGAATGCCGTTATCGTGACACAATTTGGCAACACTCTGAGCGTTTTGTTTTATACGTTCAAGATAAATCTCTAGTCTGGGGCTTGTTTCAAACATTTTTACTCCTTCAATTTATTAATCTGTGGGTTGTTATCCCTTTGAGGGTTGTTTTTATGTGACATTTCCCACCCTCTTACGTCCCCCTCCCAGGAGGGGGTGAATGGGCGTCGCTTTGCAGAATAGATTTTCTCCCAAGAGAGGGTAAATGGGCATTGACCTATAAACTGCTTTTTGCTAGATTGTGAAAGCCTTATTAAACTCAATGATGAAAACTTATTAACTTCTAAGTTTATAAACAAATTATGTAGATTGTTCCGTGGAATATTCCCCCCCTCCACGGGACTGCTTGCGTGCCGAGTGCTTTTCTCGGCTGGGGGATTAAAGGAGGTGGGATATTTAGGGGAGAATGTGTTTATAAGGAAAAATTGAGTATTTCCGTAAATTCTCATAATTCTCCCCAATCCAATTCATGACCTATAATCTCTTCAATCACTTGATTGATAGTTTCGCACACAGCATCAAAATGCCTATATACATCATGATTTGTAAACCGGAGCACACGAATACCTTGAGCATTCAAAAATTGTGTTCGCAAGTCATCTTTAGCTTTATTTTCATCTTGATAATGCTGTGAGCCATCAAGCTCGATGACCAATTTTGCTGTATGACAGTAAAAATCGGCGATATAAGGACCGATGACTTTCTGGCGATGAAAGCGTAAAGGATAGTTTCTGAGCAATTGGTTCCACAATCTTCTTTCTTCAAGCGTGGCATTGTTGCGCTGGTTTCTTGCCAGTTGAGTCATCTTCTTTACTGGCATAGACACAGTTCCTTAAACTTCGTTGTTGATATGGAATAGTGTTGTGTTTGGGCAACCCACCCCCTTACATCCCCCTCCCAGGAGGGGGGGAAGGGGGTTTGCTCCGAGAGATAACCTTTTTTCCAGCAGGAGATGAATAGTTTTTGTCCTAAAAAGGGCTTTGTACCAGATTGTGATTTCTTCATTAAATTGGATGATGGAATTTTTGAATGCCATCCTTCCGTCTTTATTCTTAAAAATGAAATGTTCTGGTTGGTCTTCCCCCCCTCCTTGGGAGGGGGATTAAAGGGGGTGGACTTATTAACCAACATCAGAATGGCCTACCCAATGCGCAAAAGTGGCCTTGACTTCCTCAGGATAATGATGCGCTAAGGTGCCAAGGGCAGAAAAACGATATGATTCATCAATAATGACTTTCGTTTCGGGTGTGGGTAATAAATGTTGCCCCGCGCCCATACAAATACCCCGTAAGATTTCTTCACCACCGCTTAGATGCGTTAGCGCGCCACCGGTGCCCACCAGCCATTGCACAGCGGTCAGGTCTTTGCCGCGCACAATCTTAATCTTTCCGGAAGGCGTATACAGGTCACTCACTTGTCCGGCATGACGGCGAATAGCCGTCTCAACCGCGCGTTTGGTAAGCCAACGGGTCAGGTTCATTTCCTGTTCAGTCTGGGGCATTGCCATAAGGTGTTCCATTTCCGCTTCCCATTCCGGATCATTTGCCAGGGCAAGAATGTTGGCCGCATTCACAAACACACCCAAATCGCCCTCAACAGTACGCTTTGCAACGGGTTCAGGGTCGGTTAACCGCGAAGTCCATTCCAGGCTCCCCTCGGTAACACTATGCACATCGGTTGTCGCGCCACCCACATCAATCACCAGCACATCGCCCAGAGCTTCCGCGAACAACTTCGCTGCCAGCAATACCGCGCCTGGTGTGGGCAATACAGGTGCCTGGGTCAACTCAGCAAGACGCGTCATTCCTGGCGCGTGCACAATATGCTTGTTGAAAAGTTCATGAATAATGACGCGCACCGGTTCAATATTAAGTTGGTCAACCGCCGGAAAAACGTTTTCAGCGAGCATCAATTCAATGCCTGCGCTTTCGAAAATATCCTTTATCTGGGCGCGAATGGCGATATTCCCAGCATAAATGACCGGCGCGATAGGCCCCAGCGAAGCAATCGATTTGGCGTTTTGCACCACGATGCGTTTTTCGCCATAATCCACCCCACCCGCCAGGAGAATGATGTTGGGCTGGATTTCTTTTATCTCCGCCAAATCGTATTCGTCCAAAGCACCAGCAGTTATTTGCTTGATAATCGCACCAGCTCCAAGGGCGGCTTCACGCGCGGCACGGGCAGTCATATTAAATGTCAAGCCGTGGACGGTCATTCGCAGACCGCCCGCGGCTGAACTATTTACAAAATATTGTGGGTCTTCTAACGCCCTGGGTAAGGTTTCATTCAGTACAGCCAGCGCGGACTCAACACCAATGCCAACGTCACCACTGCTGATAGATGTCGCGGCAAATCCTTGCGCCAAATGTTCAAAACGACCTTCAGGCAAAAGCGCGAAAGCGTTTGCCTTGGTTATCGTTGAGCCAACCTCAAGCGTTAGAATATCCATTTACTCTTAAACGACACCACGTTCTTTGAGAACTTTTACAATGGCGTCAACCACGTTGATACCCTTGCATCCCCGTCCAAAGGTAGCGTCCATACCTGTTTCAGCTGCCATATCGGCACTAACCTGTGTACCACCGGCAATTAAAATCACCTTATCGCGAATACCTTTCTCACGGCAAAGTTCGTCAAGCTTGCGCATGTTGATGCGGTGCACGTCGCCATGGCTGATAATGGTGGAAATTAGGATAGCCTGCGCGCCGGTTTCAATGGCGGCATCGACCATCTTCTCGATGGGCACAGACGTCCCCAAATAATGATATTTCACACCATAGGTCTCAATGCCACCGTGCTTGATGTCCAAAATCTCGCGTAAACCAACGCTATGTTCGTCCTCGCCAACTGTACCAGCGACAACGGTGAGATTCGTTTTCTTCACCGCGGCGCGAATTTCATCTTCGGAAAGCAGAACAACTTTTTCCGGGATTTTCAGGTCGCGACGATCAATATCAAAGGTCACCTTACCCTTGACTTCCAGGAAACAGCCTTCTGCGGGATGCAAGACCATCAGGTTGATAACCTGTGGGTCTTCAAGGCCCATGCGTCGCGCGATTTCCAAGCCAGCTTCGCGGGCGTAATCTTCGTTTTCGGGGATCATCATCTCAACCAAAACGGTTCCGTCACCAGCCCATTCTACTTCGGGTCTAATCAGGTTGCCTTTGCGGTAATCCCAGGTTTTCTCAAGGCGCTTATGCACGTTATCTTCGGGGTCAAACTCGTCGATATAGGTAATCAGGTCAGGATTACAGAGCGTACAACCACCGATGGCGTCACAGGCATGCGTGATACCTTCAGGCAGATGATTGACTCCAAAGTGAGCGCATACGGGTGCCAAGTAGTCGGGGTCGCGTTCGATAATGCTTCCCGCAGCCACGCCACCATCGCCCTGGCGAGCGATACCGTCGCCGGAACGTTCAGGGTATTGCGCGGAATCAACAAAGAAACCTTTTTCAACCGCGGCAAAATAACCACCAACTTCAAGAATTTCTTCAAGGAAAGCAACAGCGCGTTCTTTGATGTCGCGCACCATATCGCCCAGAGGGCCATCGCGCTTGATTTGAATCATTTCATTCAAACCATCCATCGCTGCCCAGGTTTGCTTCACGGTCTGAACACCACGGATGTTGTTGTAGTGCCAGGGCACGTTGCGACCTTCGTCGGGCGTAATCGTGCTTTGGATGTCGGCGCTGGTAAGCATGGATATGATGGTATCAATGGTATGCGTGCGAATGGCTTCTTCAATGGAGCTTTCGATATAGCGTGTGTTTTGTTGCGCGCGCATTTTATACTCCGAGAAGATTTCGCGCAATGCCACAGCGTAGGGCAAGTCATACCAGAACTTTGGCGCGGGTGGCGAGTTGGGGGGTACCGTGCTAAGACCGATAAGGTCTTTGGGCATGCCAGAGCGCACACTATAAGCACAGTTGATGCCATGTTGCACGAGCAATTCGGGCATCACCAGCCAACCAGCTTTCGCGGTCGCGTTGGCGTTGTGCGCGCCGTCAATCTGGAAGATACCCGCTGATGACATCACACTTTTTGCTTCTGCAGCATCCACAAAAGAGCGGTACATATTGATATTGCGATACAGAACGTTATATTGCGGGTCCTGATGCGCGCCGTTGATGCCTTCTTCCGCGAAGAGCACGGCAACTTCGGGCCCTGCCACACCAGAAACATAGCTGTGGAAGTTGATTGGGCGTCCAACTTCTTCTTCAATCAAGTCAATCGCCTTGCGTGAGGCACGGATTTGCTTGCGTGTGATGGGCACACCACCAACACCTTCGGGGGTACCTTCCATCAAACCATCAATATGGCTTTGGCCGGTATGACGAATAACCATCAGGTGGTCGGCACCATGCCAGGCGCCCATGCGCATTCGGCGGATATCATCTTCAAAACGGCCAGAAGCGATTTCCGTCGTCACGACGGGTTTGGGTTGGGGGTCAATGTTGTCGAAATACTTCGAAGCGGGCAGGCCGATACTGCGTTTTAGGGGTTCTGCCATATCGCGATAGTGGAATGGCCCCATGTCAACGCCTTCTTCGGGCACGACGCGCCAGGTCCAGCCTTTGCGTGGTGGGCGATAGTCTTCAAGGTTCTCGAGAATCGCTTCGATGTCTAATTTCTTGTTAGGGTCTAAAGGTTGCATTTTCTTAGTCATGATTATGCCTCCTCAAACAGTCCATTAAGGACTTCTTTGTTTTCCAAAATAGCATCGCCAGCGGCTTTTACGTCGATATCCAGTTTTTGGCTAAGTTTCAACAGAACATGTCCTGCGCCTTTGCCAAGCAAACCGGCTTGGTGGATAGCGTCCACAATGCCGTGTGATTTAGCACTGTCAATGCCCATTCTCAGCAAAATGGAACGTTCGATAGAAGGCGATGTGTGTGTGCGTGCCAGGTCGATGATGGGATCAACGACTTTATAGCACAAATCCCAAAAATGGTCTTTGAGTTCGTCGTCGCTAAGCGTCTTTAAACGTTCGTGACGAATCTCAAATTGTTTGATACGTTCATCTGTCATTTGTCTCTCCTTTTATTCTCCTTGAGGTAAACTGGCACGCACCCAGTCGGGTGTGCTCTTGATGTCAGCTGCCAAAAAGGCGATATCTTCGTCAGTCCAGGCTTCAACAGGATGGCGTTTGGCAGCGTTGCGCAGGTAGGAATGTCTGAGACTTTCCATATCCTGTGCTTTGCCCCGCACCTGCTCAAGCCGTTCGGGCAGAACGATTGTTTTTCCAGGTACGTTTTCAGCGGGGTCGCCAACGTAAACCTTGATGCCATTTTCCCGTGCGAAACTAAGCTGGCTGTTGTGATGTTTGCCAGCGCCGGTATATTCGGTTTCCTGCACCACGACAATTTGATCGCGGTCCATTTGGCGCGCCATGGCAACAGCTGCGGTCAAACTGGTGTTTCCAGCTGGGCCACGTTCGATACCTTCAAGTTTCGTGAGCAACTCGGTCACATAAAAGACCTCGCCCTGGGTCACAAGCTGGTATTCGTCCATATAGCGCAAACTGCGCGCGGCGTTGCGGGGCACGTCAGCGCGATCCGGCCAGGTGGCAAAGGGCACACCAAAGCCGGTGTGTCCGGTAGTAAAAGATTTTTTATTGAAGTCTGTATCAGACGCCATATGCAAACCGCTCAAATCAACTGAGCAAGCCACAATGCGGGTATCGTTCGCGCCAGCGGCTAAAATACCACGCGCTGTACCGGTCAGATTGCCACCACCCGCCTGGGTGATAATGACAGCGTCGGGGTCCTGGCCATATCGCGCGCGTACCTGCTCAACAATCTCGGTGCCGAGCGTTTCCACGCCGCGAATGCCAAATGGCGTATACAAACTGGCGTTAAAGAAACCGGTTTGTTCGAGCGTCAGCAAATGAATGTAGAACAGTTCCGGACCGACGGTGAGTTTAATCACTTCCGCGCCGTAAGCTTCACACTTGCGCCCTTTTTCGATGATTTCAGGCTGACCAACGCCACGTGAGTCATAAACCTCCTGAATAACGATGCATTTCAAACCGCGCTGGTTGGCTTGCGAAGCGACCGCGGCACCATAATTGCCACTGGTGGCGGCCACAACGCCCTTGAAACCTTTTTTAGCGGCTTCAAAAACCGAAAGTGCTGCCCGGCGGGCTTTGAAACTGCCTGAGGCGTTCGCGGCTTCGTCTTTCAAAAGAATACGCGCGCCTTTGCCGGGTTCAGAGATTTTTCGCACGGCTTCGGTCAGGCGTTTGAGTTCAAAAAGGGGCGTATTGCCGACCTTGGTTTCAGCCTGAATTTTAACAATCTCTTCGTGGCTGTAACCAGTATCGCGCATCATGCGTTCGTAGTCAAAAGCGATAGGGCTGGAAATGTAATCGTCATAATCCATTCCAACGGAGGCTTTCATGATTTCGTTACTGCGTGCCATAACGGCACTGTAGCTGTTATCGCGCGCGCTCATTATGCCTCCTCTTTGTCTATGCCGATATGCAAAAGTTCAGCCATTGTTGGCCCAAAACTATGGTTATAGCTGGGATTGACTGTCTTTAAAATGCCCTGATGTTCACGTCCGATGAGTGATTTGACGGTAACTTCATCGCCCAGTTCCGCGTCCGCGGTCAAAAAACCACTTAAACGCATGACGTATGGAGTTTTCTTTGTATCTTCGGGTAAGTTTTGAGCGCGTTCTTCGGGTTGTAAAACGATGTGCTCAATCTCAACCCAGCTTCCTTTTTCGATTTTAGCCATATATTAGACCCTTCGGGTATAAGCAGTTTCGCCCATCAGTGCTGCTGGCGTGGGCATGTCAATCATGCGTTTCAAGCCAGGAGTAGCGGCGAAAATGTGGGGAATCATGTTGACGGCAATGCCCTGGGTCGCGATGCCACCCGCGTATTCGGGGGTAATCGCCATGTGCACTTCGGGTGTGCCATAAATGTTGATGTAGTCACCGGTATCTTGTCCCTCAAGCTGGGGATGAACCTGTTGCGGGTGGATGAGCCGGATAACTTCTTTGTCACCACGATAGCCGATGCCGATATGCGCGCAACCAGCCACCATACCGGGTTCAATCACCACGTGCGGGGTTTCCCGGCGCACGGAGCTGACGATAGGTTCGCGGATTTCTTCGATGCGGTCAACACCCAAGCCGATAGCATCGCTAATCATACGAATGGATTCTGGGAAGCCAACGTGCCCAACAATGGTGCCAGCTTCAACGCCAGCTCGGAAAGCTTCGGGACTGGTACCCACGCCCTGGGTTTCCATCACGGTAGGACCGTAGGGGCTAAGGTCATTGACGCGTGAAGCTTCAATGCGTTCCACATCATGGCACCCGCCGGTCAGCATGACGACCATCAGGTCAAGCACATAGCCGGGGTTCACGCCGGTACCCAGGATGCTCACACCGTTGGCTTTGGCGAGTTCATCCAATTCTTTGGCGAGTTCGGGACTTTGGGCTTCTGGTGTTGACATTTCTTCAGCGATGGAAATACAGTTGATGCCCGCTTTGAGAATTTTGCGCAGGTCTGGCATTTGTTTTTCAGTCCACGAAGTGGTGGCGATGACCACAACATCAACTTTTTCTTTGTCAAGGACGGTTTCGGGTTTGTTGGTGACGATGACGCCAGTGTTTTCAACACCGAGTATCTCACCCAGGTCTTTGCCATTGTAGCCTTCGTAGCCATCCACGGCAGCAACAATTTTTAGGCCTGATTTTTTGAGCGCGAGCCTGGCCATGCCACTGCCCATTGCACCCAATCCCCATTGAAGCACACGAATTTGTTTCATTGATTAATCTCCTTAAAGTTTTTTATATCGCGGTGATTAACGCGTTTGTTTTTAAAGATTAATCCGGCAGAAAGACATCCTCTCACCACCGTTCGCTTCGTGGGTCATTGTTTGCGCAAAGAAATTGCACAAGGCAGCAACGGCGTGAAAGACTGCCTGATATATATTGTAGATACGCAAAAAACTACATGGCACTTTTTCTGCCAGGGAATGCTGCGCATCACTTTTTCTCGGCCATTCATTATCTTGCCGAATCTTCTTTATTATACCTGTTGTCGCTTTATTAAGGTAGCGAACGACTGTAATCGTTAATTGCTCATCCACACATCAGCTTTTTTAAACTTCTATGCAGTTAGGATCTTGCATAGCAACAATGTCTGGTTTATTCCCAAGCCGCAATAAATCGGCTACAATAAATCCCATGGAAGATAAAGCCAAAAACATCCGTTTGACCACGCTGTCAGGTAGTGCTGGTTGAGCCTCAAAACTATGTGCTGAGGCACTGGCGCAGGTTCTGCAGCCAATCAAAGAAACTTTTGCCGCCGAAGACTACCCGGATTTACTGGTCGGTCTAAGCGCGCCCGATGACGCCGCCGTGTGGAAATTAAACGAGCATACAGCGGTAGTCTTGACAACCGACTTCTTCACGCCGGTTGTGGATGACCCCTACGCCTATGGCGCCATCGCGGCTGCCAACAGCATTTCGGATATCTACGCGATGGGCGCCAAACCTGTCCTGGCACTCAATATTGCCGCCCTGCCAGCGGATTTGCCCGTTGAACTTTTGCGAGATATTATGCGTGGCGCGGCGGATAAATGTCATGAGGCGGGTGTGGTTATTGCGGGTGGACATACCGTAACCGACCCTGAACCAAAATTCGGTTTGGCGGTTTTGGGTTTGGTGAATCCTGCGGATATCCTCACCAAAAAAGGCTTGCAGGCTGGCGACGCGCTGTTTTTGAGCAAACCCCTGGGCATCGGGGTAAGTACAACCGCCCTAAAACGTGGCAAGTTAGGCCCAGATGCCCTGCAAACGATTACTGAATGGATGATGCGCCTGAACAAAGACGCGGCAGAACTGGCAGAAGCTTGTGATTTGCAGGCGGTGACCGACATCACTGGCTTTGGCCTCATGGGGCATGCCTCAGAAATGGCTAAGGCTTCTGACGTTGGGCTGGAGTTTTGGTATGACCATTTACCCATCCACGACTGCGCGCAAGCTTGTATCGAAGCTTTCACCTACCCTGGTGGCGCGTTTAACAATCGGCTTCATTTTGGCAAGAATGTTTTTATTGACCCTGAACTGAGCGAAAACCAACACATGGTCATTTTTGATCCGCAAACCAGTGGCGGCTTGTTGATGGGTGTGCCTGCTGAAAAAGTTTCGCGGTTCAAGGCTCTGGCAAACAAACGCGGTGTCGATGTCTGGGAAATCGGCAGGGTTTTGGCAGAAAACGAGTATCGCCTGCTGTCTCAAAAGCCGGTTTAGTTTTTCAATAGTCATGTAATAGCGTCGGCGAGACGCCTCCGCGAACGGAAAACATTGCTTTTAACTGTGGTCTTTTGACCACGGCTTATTCAGCTTAGACAGTCAAATCACCCAAAAAACTGGCAAGGTTGCCATCAATCTCGTCCCTGGTCGCGCGGAGAATCTCCCGCATAAACGCGCGCGGGCAGAGTTGATCATCCAAAATGAGCGGCGTCATATCCATAGCGATGCTCAACCGCGAATGAGCGTCTGGCGCGTAAGGGTCTTGAAAAGTGGCATTCGCGAGACGACGCCCAATGACAGCTTGTTCGTAATTCTTTCCCCCCGCAATTTGTGAGCGAAAGGCGTTTATCAGCGCCGATTGTAACTCCGGTCGCGCGGAAACATCTAAAAGCACTTTATGCGTGTCCGGCAGAAAATCCAAAGAGCGCCATACCTCGCAGCCATAAAGCTTTTCAGGACGCAGTTCCCTGGGCAATCGCCGAATAGCTTTGATGACGTGTAAGCCAACCGCCAGGTGCGTTTTGTGCTTGTCAGCCAGGTTGTGCGTATAAATTATCTTGGGCTGAGCCAAACTGAGCAGCCTGACAAGTTCGCTGGTCAATGGTTCAAAATCCAGCTGGCGCACGCCGCTGCTCCGGTGCCCTAAAAGGACGCAGTTGGCGTAATCGCCAATTTCAGCGGCTTTGGCCTGTTCTGCAGCGCGGATTTCAACCATCTCATCATCACTCACGTCCGCGAACTCACCCGCTCGTGGCGTGCCCCGCCCATCAGTGACAACACAGGCCCCAAAACGACAGTGTTCCTGCTGGTAACAAGCCAAAATGCCATGGAAGGCCATGATCTCAATATCATCCTGGTGGGCGCTAATCGCAAAATGCGTCGTTTTGCGGATATTCTCAAAAGAGTTACCGCCTACACCATGACTCAAGTTTTTCTCACAAGCCATCATGCCCCCCTAATACAAAAGACTGATAAGTTCTTCAAGGCTGAAGTTTACGAAATAATCGCTAATGAGCATATTCTCAAGCGCTTTGGCGATGGCTGGTGGCGTGTATTGAACATTCGTGAGAGCCTTCTCAAGTTCGTCCACGCTGCGCTGGCCAAAAAAATCGCCATAGAACTTGATGTCCTTAATCACGCCCTGGACGACATCAAGATAAACCTCAATTTCGCCACCTGGGTAGCGGGTCTCGCGCCGGATATCAAAAGCCGGCGAACGACCGTAGTTCCAGTCCCAGTTACGATAGCGTTCCTGGGCGAGTTGCTGAATAGCTTGCCAGTCATCATCGGTCAACACATATTCACGCACATCGCCACCTTCAAAAACGCCCTCAATAATCCGCGAACGGAAAGCTTCAATGCTCATCAAGTCACCTTGGATAAATTCGCTGATGTTGGCAACACGTGAACGAACCGATTTAATGCCTTTGCTCTCAATCTTCGCGGCTTTTACGCGCAGCGCCTCGCCTACCCTGCCTAAGTCGGTCTGCCACAAAAGCGTGCCGTGGCTCACCATGCGCTCACCAGCGACATATTGCGCGTTACCGGAGATTTTTTGCCCGTTGACCACAATGTCGTTTCGTCCGCGCAGTTCAGCAGGTACGCCCATCTCATTGAGCACCTTGATGACTGGCTCAGTGAATTTTTTAAAGTTGGTGAAGTTATCTTTGGAGTAAGGCGCGATGAATGAAAAGTTGAGATTGCCCTCATCGTGATACACCGCCCCACCCCCCGAAAGCCGACGCACCACTTTGATATTGTGTTCTTCAACGTAGTCAGTATTGATTTCCTGAATCGTGTTTTGGTTGCGTCCGATGATAATCGATGGCCCATTAATATAGAAGAGCAGTATTTCATCTTTGGGCGCAATATTGCGGATTACATATTCTTCAGTGGCAAGGTTCAAGCTGGGATCATGGCTGTTACCGGTGTTGACATAGAGCATAAATTCAAGTTCCTTTTGTGTGTAGCGTGACTTTCCAGCTTTATTATTCTTCCTGCGAAAACCCATCAAAATAGTATCGCTTTACACGCTGATTGATTTGCGAGGTAATTTCGTAGGTGATGGTGTTTAATTTTTCTGCCCACTCATAAGCCGTGATTTCCAAATCGCCACTTTTGCCGAGCAGGACCACCTGGTCGCCAACTTTCACATCGGTTTCGGGGCCTAAATCAATCATTGTTTGATCCATACAAACCCGACCCGCGACAGGATATGAACGCCCGTTAATCAGCATTCGCCCGCGATTGCTGAACTGACGGTTGTAACCGTCGGCATAACCAACCGGAACCGTGCCAATAAAGGTATCTCGCGGAGCAAGCCAGGTTTGGCCATAGCTGATGGGCGTGCCCGCTTTGACCTTTTTAACGAAACTTACCCGGCTGTAAAAACTCATGCCTGGTTTCAAAAAGATGGTTTTAGGTGTGCTCAGATCAGGATAATAGCCATAAATCATGATACCTGGGCGCACCATCTTCATAAAAGCGTTTTTATGACCAAGAATGTCACCGGAATTAGCGCAATGAGGCAGTTCGATTTCCCGTCCGATAGCCTGGTTTACGGTTTCCACGACGTTTTTGAAGTGCTGAATTTGGTCTTCTGTGTATAAAAAGGGGTCCAAATCGCTCATATCAGCAACAGGCATATGGGTGAAAATGCCTTGGAGATGCAGATTTGGGCAGTTTTTCTCAATAAACAAGGCACGTTCTGGCGCGGTTTCCGGTCGCACGCCTATACGCCCCATGCCGGTATCGACCTTAAGATGCACATTGATTTTCTTTCCCATTCTTTTGGCAGTTTCCTGCAAAATTTGAATGTATTCGGCATCGATGACGCTGAGCGTGACATCGTTTTCAATCGCGGCTTCCATTTCTTCCGGGAAAGCGGGGGATAATTTAAGGATAGGCAAGCGAACCCCAGCCTGGCGGATAGCCATTCCTTCGGGAACAGTGGCTACCCCAATCCAATCCATGCCGCAGTCTTCAGCCACCCGCGCGACTTCCACCGAACCGTGGCCATAAGCGTTGGCTTTGAGTGCGGGTAAAATTTTTACATCCGGCCCCACCCTTTCGCGGATGGCAAGCAAATTATCGCGGATATTGTCCAAATGAATTTTTACGTGGGTTTGATAGAGCATTTTTGAGGCTTTCTTGGCTTTTATCTGTTATATAGACTGTATTAGTCCGCGTTCGATTATACCAAGTCCCTATTAGACTGGCACATAGACATAGCAAAGTAAGAGAATATGCATCCGCGCTTGGTGAAAAAGACCACGACACCCGGGGTTTAGCTTTGTTTAGAACCGAAACGCATGGTTTCAAAGCCCAAATCTCTCAAACGCGTATGGTCCAGATGATTACGGCCATCGATGATCACGCATTGAGGCACTTTTTGCCAGTCGATATGCAAATAATCCTGCCATTCGGTGAGCAGTAAAACCGCCTCGGGGTTTTCAAGCGCTTTGCTCAAATCGTCTTCATAAACGACACCCAAGTCAGGGTAATAAAGCCGCGCGTTTTTGAGCGCGACGGGGTCATGCGCGGTAACGATGGCGCCACGTTTGACAAGTTCTTTTGAAATATCAATGGAAGGCGCGTCGCGTAAATCGTCAGTGTTGGGTTTAAAGCTGAAACCCAAAAGTGTTACCCGTCGTCCGTTAAGGTCGCCCATTTTTTCCTGTAAGGCGTTCACGATCCACTGGCGCAAACTGTAGTTGACGTCCCGCGCGGCTTGCACAATGCGCATTTCCAGTCCATTTTTCCTGGCCGTAGCGACCAGCGCAGCGGTGTCTTTGCCAAAACACGAGCCACCCCAGCCAATTCCGGCGTTGAGAAAACGGCTGCCGATGCGCGGGTCAAGCCCCATGCCTTTAGCGAGAGCATCCACATCCGCGCCAACTTTTTGCGCGAGATAACCCATTTCATTGATGAAAGAAATTTTTGTAGCCAAAAATGCGTTGGCAGCATATTTTATCGTTTCAGCGGAGATTACATCGCACACAAAAATGGGCACTTCTTGCAAGCCCTCTGGTCGTGGCAGGCATTTGGGTGATACAAAATTTTGTTTGTGGATTGGCTCAAACAGCTTGCTGAAACGCTCGATGCTGGGCGCGTGCTGTGTGCCGATGATGATGCGGTTTGGATAGAATGAATCGCGCAATGCCGAGCCTTGTGAGAGAAATTCCGGACTTGAAATAACGTTGAAGTCTCGCTTGCCAGGTCTGTCATCTAAAGCATCGGTAAAGTCGTGAATGCGGTCTTCGAGCCATTTTCCCGTGCCAATTGGCACAGTGGATTTGTTGACGATGAGCGTAAAGGCTTCACCCAGATTTTGGGCGAGTGACTCAGCGGCCTGGGTCAGATAGGTCAAATCAGCGTCCCCGTCCGGCAATGATGGTGTACCTACGGCGATGATAATGACTTCGGTGTTGGGAATATCGGCTTGGGCATAATCGGTGGTAAAGCACATCTTGTGACGCACCTGGTCAAAAACTTCATCAAGATGCGGTTCATGGATGGGCAGGATACCTTGTTTGAGTCTATTGATTTTTTCAGCATTGGTATCCAGGCAGGTGACTGAATGCCCTATATAAGCAAGCACTGTGGCAGTTGTAAGGCCGACATAACCAGTTCCGATAACGACTACGCGCATATTTTCATCCTTTCAGGCACCTTTTTAGGCACGTGCTCTATTCTACCTTATTTTGGATAAGACAATGCGCAACTTAGGTGACGCTCATTTGCTAAATTGCTTTTTCGCTTATTTTGTATTCACTAAAGATAAAGTAAATGCGAAAACACCCCTTTCTACCTGGTATACAAATTGAATTTTTATAAAACAGACCTGCAAGTCAACTGGTACGGACTTGCAGGCATTGATGAACTGATAGTGTGTTTACCCAAAAATCTGTTTAATGCCAGTCTTTGGATTGGATGCTAACTGTGATTATTAATCACCATTTAAGACTGTAGGGAAAGCAAGGGGAAAGATGGGTTCTCTGACTGGTATATATGCCAAACCAAAAGCACACATGATTACATTTGGCGTACCTTGTGGGTATTTTATCTCCACCCAATAAGAATAATGCTCCTCAAAGGTGAATTCCGCATAACCTGCGAGTTCTTTCCATGTATTAACAGAACCATCAGAATATGTCATTACCCTGTCTAAAACAACTTCAGTATCGCCAGTTTCGTTGTAAGTTCTATAAATATAAACACGTGTGTAAGGCTCGTTAGTATTGTACTGATAGAAACTTGCTCTAAAGAATTTGGTTTCTGTACCTGGTGGAAGATTTAATGGCGCTACAAAAGTTTTTGGCGCGGGCCCGTCATAAACACTCCCCAGGCAACCATAACCTGCATTATAATAGCTCAGCCGACTGTCATGAGGTGTAAAAGTTATAGCGGGAATAGATATACGCATAAGATTTTCTGATGCTTTTTCAGATAGTCCAATTTTGGGAATGGCTTCTCCAGGTGCCAAGGGTTTTACCATTGGATATTCGTCTGGTGTTTCCGCTTTTGCTCCCATCGGAGAATAATTGCTGCCAGCAAGAAAGGCAATCAATATTAGACTAATCAGTAATATGGGTTTGTTTTTCATTTTTCTCCTTTACAAAAAAAACCACATAGAATGTTGGTGGATGAGCTGCCAAACAGAACCGGCAGGACTTACTGAGTGTAAGTTTTTTAAAAGATTAAAGAACGCTATTGTTGATGTAAAAATTAGTTCTTGCCATTATTGGAATACATATTAAAAGCCCCAATAGTTTATTAAGTCCTAATCTTTACGGATTTATATATATTATACCCTATAGTTGCCAGGTAAAAGAATCTTTTTACCAAATGCTTACATTTATCTAAATATGACCATATTTTTGCAAAATGCTTGTTAAATCCAAAAGTTTACCGTTTCATAACGCGCCATTGTGCTATAATTTACTCAATTCTTACAAAGCCCTTGAATTTAGGCACTAATGCGACTAGAATAGTTGATGCGTGAACGTTCAAGGTTTGTATGCGCCAAAGAGTACAGGATGACACAAGCGAAGCAAGAGCTTTATGACTCTCTAAAAGCAATTTTTCTGCACATCGATAACCACGAAAGAGCTTTCCTGGCTCAATTTGGCTTGAATATCCCCCGCTACTATGTCTTACATCATCTCTATAAGAAACCCGGCATCACCAATATGGACCTAAGCGATCTACTGCTGTGTACAAAAAGCAACACATCACGTATCGTACAGGGTATGCTCAAGGATGGACTGCTTACCCGCCTAAACCATCCCGATGACCGTCGCAGTTATAAACTGTATCTCAGTGAAAAAGGGGAAGCACTTTATAAACGTGTGCGACCCGTATATAAACAACAAGTAAATATCTTAATGTCGCTGATTGACAGCGACAAAATTGACCGCTATTTAGAGGTCAGTCAATCCATTGAAAGCATTCTCGCACCAAATAAGACAAAATCGCAGTGCGAGGATTAATAAATAATTAGGCACATGCCAAAAACAACTCAAAAGGAGAGAAAAATGAGAAAAAACTATTTACTGATTGCCATCGTTCTTATTTCGGCTTTAGTTCTCGGTGCTTGCCAAAAACAAACCGTTGATACACCCGAAGTTGAATCTGCTGGCACATTGCGCATTTGGGCAGACGAACAACGCGCCCCAGTCTTTAACCAACTGGCTGCTAAATTCAAAGAAGCCCACAATGTTGACCTTGTTGTCGAAAACATCGCTGGCATCCGCGACCAATTCCTTGTGGCCGCACCCGCTGGCGAAGGCCCCGACATCATCATCATTCCCCACGACCAACTGCCTCAACTTACCGAATCGGGCCTCATCGCAGAAATGAACCTTGGTGCCAAGGCAGCTGACTTCAGCGAACAAGCTCTTAAAGCTTTCACTGTTGGCGGCAAACTCTACGGTATGCCCTACGCGACCGAAAACCTGGGCTTCTTCTACAACAAAGATTATGTCACCGAAGTTCCCACCACCTGGCAAGGTGTCTATGACCTGTCTAAACAACTCATCGACGAAGGCAAAATCAAATACGGTATTGTCCTCGCAGGTACAAACTACGACGCTTATCCCTGGATGACTTCTCAGGGTGGTTACGTCTTCGGTTTGGACGCCAATGGCGACTACAATCCCCAGGATGTTGGTGTTGGTTCTGAAGGCATGATCAAATTTGGCGAAATGGCTCTGCAATGGAAAGAAGACGGTATTCTGTCTGACAACCTCGATAACACAACTGCCAAATCCATGTTCCTGAACGGCGAAGTCGCTTTCTTCATGAACGGCCCCTGGGAAATTAACAACCTTAAGGCTGCTGGTACCAACTACGGTATCGCTAACTTCCCCGATGGTGGTGTGCCTTTCATGGGTGTTCAGGGTTTCGCGATTAACAGCATGTCCAAAAACATCGCTTTAGCGCAAGCTTTCCTGACCGATTTCATCGCAACCGAAGAAGTTATGTTGGAACTCTACGAAGCCGAGCCCCGCGCTCCCGCTTTCTTGCCTGCCCTCGCCAAAGTTGATGATCCTGATCTGAAAGCCATTGGCGAAGCTGGTAAAGACGCTCAACCCATGCCTGCCATCCCTGAAATGGGTAAGGTTTGGGGTGACTGGGGTAACGCCTTGAGCTTCATCTTCACTGGCGAAAAGACCCCCGAAGAAGCCTACAAGTTTGCTCAGGAAGCTATTGTTGCTGCAATCGCCTCCAATACCGAAGGCATGGTGAACCTGCCCGGTTCATGGCAAGCAGCCGCAGGTTTTGCCTGTGAATGGAAACCTGATTGTGCCGACACCGCCATGGAACTTGGCGAAGACGGTTTGTACAAAGCCACTTTCACCATTCCCGCTGGCGACTACGAAGTTAAAGTTGCCTTGGACGGTGGCTGGGATACCAACTACGGTAAAGACGGCGTGGCTGGTGGCGATAACATTACCTTCACAGTCCCCGCTGACGGCGAAGTGACCTTTATCTGGGACCCCAACACTTTCTTGCTTGAAATTGTTCTTCCCTAAGCTCTAAAGTAAACAAAGGCGACCTGTTAGATTAACAGGTCGCCTTTTTCTAAACCCCGAAAGGAGGCTTATAAGATGAATAAACCCACTCCAAGTGTTGGTAAATTCGCCAGTAAAACGATACGTTCTATCGGACAATGGTTTGGTATTGCTGTCATTGTCGTGATAGACCTTCTCATGGCCTTTTTTGCTTTTAAGCTTTTTCAAATGGGCTACGTCCCCCTGGGCATCGTTTTTGTACTCATCATCGCCATCATCAGCTTTGCCTTTTTCGTGCCTAAAGCACATATGTTCAAGTGGATGGCGTTTGGACTGGCAGCCTGGCTTTTGTTTTCTATTTTCCCAATTCTTTACACTGTCTACAATGCTTTCACGAACTATGGTGATGGCCATCTGATTAGCAAAGAACAGGCTATCCAGCAAATTGAATCTGAAACTTATTTACCGCCGGATAGTCGCGCTTTTGTAAGCTGGGTTTTCTACAAAGGCTCCGGGAATGACTATCTGCTGTGGGTTAAAGATGATGCCGGTGAGACAATGATGGCACGCATGTTAAAAAGCCACGAAGAGCCAAAAGTTTTCGATGTCGTATCTGGTGAGAATGGTATTGGCGAGATTGATGCCAACGGCGCGCCGTATACTATTGAAGGTTATGAGCGTTTAAGTGGTATCGCCGCTTCTACAGATGCCAATCTAACCAAATATCGCTTTGGCGAAGAGGAATCACCCATTTTTATCCGCCCTGACCTTAGCGTAGGACAATTTAAACAACTTTACATTTACAACCCTGCCGATAACACCTTCACCAGTCAGAAAACCGGTCTGGTCTATAAAGACGTAAAAGGCACCTGGATAAACAGCAAAAACCAAAAAATCATCCCTGGCTACACCGCGGGTGTGGGTTTTGACAACTTTGTGCAATTCGTAAACAGCCCTGGCATGCGTGGCCCATTGGCAACCATTGTGACCTGGAACTTCGCCTTTGCCACACTTTGCCTTCTTACGACCTTCGCTCTTGGCTTATTGATATCCATCATCTACAACGAGCCAAAAATGAAAGGTAAAAAGCTTCTGCGGAGTTTGCTCATCATCCCCTACACGATCCCAAGCCTGATTACCATCCTCATTTGGCGTGCTATGTTTAACCAGGAAATGGGCATCATTAACAAGGTCTTGCTTGAGGTTTTCAACATCGCGCCAAGATGGTACACCAACCCCTGGCTGGCACGTACCGCGCTGCTTATCGTGAATCTCTGGCTGGGCTATCCGTACTGGATGTTAGTCACCAGTGGCGCTTTGCAAGGTATCCCAACTGACATTTATGAGGCTGCTCAAATTGACGGTGCCAATGGCTGGCAACGCTTCACGAAAATTACTCTGCCCCTGTTGCTGGTGAGTGTGGGACCTTTGATGATTGCTTCGTTCATTTTCAACTTTAACAACTTCAATCTGATTTACGCCTTCATTGGGGGTGGCCCACCCATCCCAACAGCGACAACCGCAGCAGGATACACTGACATCATCATCAGCTATGTTTACAACCTGGCCTTTGCCAGTGGACGTGGCGCGCAATATGGCTATGCATCGGCTATTTCGCTGATTTTGTTTGTCCTGATCGCTTTCATGTCGCTTATTCAATTCCGCTTTACAAATATGTGGGAGGAAACCGGTGAAAACGTCTAAAAAATATACGTCTATGAGAACAATGGAAATTATCGGCACTATTCTGCGCGTTGTGTTGGCGATCGTGCTGGTAACCTTTAGTATCTTCCCTGTACTGTGGATTGTTTCTGCGGCGATTAACCCCGTAAACGACCTGGCAAATCAAAAGCTTATTCCAGATAATGCCAACTTTGATAACTTTACTAAGCTGGTGAACAACCCGATTTTCCCCTTCTTTACCTGGATGAAAAATTCCCTGTTCGTCTCAGTTGTTTCCACACTATTTACGGTATCGCTCACGACCCTGGCTGCCTATGCGTTTTCACGTTTCCGCTTTAAAGGGCGACAAGGTTTGCTCAAGTCTATTTTACTTGTGCAAAGTTTCCCCAACCTTTTGGCTATCGTCGCACTTTACAGCATCATTAACCAAATGGGCGACTTGCCCATAATAGGCAAATTCCTGGGCCTGAACACTCACTGGGGTTTAATTTTGGTCTACATGGGTGGTGCAATGGGCATGAACATTTGGCTGATGAAAGGCTATATGGACACCATTCCACGCGATATTGACGAATCGGCAAAGGTCGATGGTGCCACAGACTGGCAAATCTTCAGTCAGCTCTTATTACCGCTCCTGCGACCCATATTGGTAGTAATCGCAATTTTGAGTTTCATTGGTACCTATGGTGAGTTCTTGCTGGCGCGCACATTCCTGACCACCAGCGAAAAACAAACCGTGATGGTCGGCCTGCAAATCTTTACCGCTGGTCAATACACCAAAAACTGGGGTGTCTTCGCCGCTGGCGCATTGATTGCCGCTCTGCCAATTATGGTTATCTACCTTGTGTTGCAAGACCAAATTGTTGGTGGTTTAACGGCTGGATCTGTGAAAGGATAGTCTATTTAGACATTATCCCGCCACCTGCTAATAATTTATAAAAACAAGCCCGTGTTCTCAACGGGCTTGTTTTTTGTTTACGCGTTTTGTTTTTCCGTGCTGCCAGCCACATCGTCAATACTGCCTGGCACCCAAATTGCACCCATTTTTGTGCATTATCTGGCAATTTATTGCCGGTATTTTGGAGTGTTATGACACGGGCTTTTGGAATCGACATCAGTAAATGGCAATCCAGCGCGGATGGCAAGCGCAAAATGGACTTTGATGCTGTAACAAAGCATAAAGAGCCTGTTAGTTTTATTGCCGCGCGAGCTGGCATCGCGGATGATTATGAAGATTCAATGTTCCAATACTACTGGAAAGAGATGAAACGCATCAGAAGCAATCGCATCGCTTATCATGTGCTTTATTTTGGCATCAACGCAGTTGCGCAAATGGATAATCTTTTCGGGATTCTAAAGGGTAAAGTGGATTGGAACCACGACCGCATTGCATTAGACCTTGAAATAACAGATATTAGCCAACGCAGTCAATATACCCAAACAACACTTGATTGTCTGGAAATTTGTAAAAGGCGTACGGGACGCTACCCTATCGCCTATTCCCGCGCTGGCTGGGTGAACGGTCATTTAAATATCAATGATTTGCCTAAACTGGATTGGTGGCTGGCTTATTATCTGCGACCTAACGAATATCCCGACTACACTCCCGAACATCCCGGGCCACCTTTGTTGCCAAATGGCGTGAGTCAGTATTTAATTCATCAAACCTCCGAAAAGGGCAAAAGTATTGGCGCGATTGGTCATTACATGGACTATAACCGCTGGAATGGCGATGAAAACGCTGTGGCAGCCTATTTTGGTGGTCCTGTAAGCGTCGCACAGGATGAAGACACCGAAACTCCCGATGTAACCGCCCAAAACCAAGGTCTTTTTCAGGCCCAGTGCATGGTCTTTATCCTTTTTACGCGTACCGGCCCCAGCAACACCATGCCAATAATCGGCAGACTGCGCTTAGGCGACGTAGTAACCGTGTTTGAAGAAAAAGACGGCTGGTTCCGTGTGCACGACAAGGATTCCATTTGGGTGCAAGGAAAACGGTTTTTGATGCGCCGAATTGCTCAGCACGGCGCAAAAATCAGCCCCCTGTTTGTGGCACGCGTCATTGTGCCTGCCCAGTATATTCGCGTGGGGCCCGGTAAGGAACATCCGGTTATGGGAAATCTGGTCAAGAATCAGCTTGTTGAAGTGTTTGAAGAGCGTAACGGCTGGTTCCGCATTGCTCCCGGCGCCGAAGTTTGGGTGCATGGCGGCGCGCAATACTTGCAGAGGGTTCATTAATTAGGGCTGTTTTTTAGGATTATTTTTGTGGATAAAAAAAGTGCTGCGTGTGCAGCACTTTTTTCTCAATTGTTCTGTTTAGAAATTCTTCAGGATATTTCCCAAGGCCAGTATCACGAAAGCAACAATCAAAAGAATTACGCCAAGGGGGAAGGTGACCAAACCAGCCAGGAAAGGCACAAATTGGAAGAGGATTCCGAGGACAAACACGATAACAGCAATTAAGAAAGCAAGTTTAGTTGGGGCATTAAGTTTCATTTTTCTCCTTATGAAAAAGCGGCTAATGCAAGCCATATTGTGTTAGTTTAATTTTAACCCGATTCGTTGAGGTGTCAACCTTTATTTTCAGAAATACTTTTTGACTGTTTTAAGATACATGACAAGCATTACCTGTTCTATGGCAATCAATCTTAACTAAAAAAGCCCAGGATTATCCCGGGCTTTTAGGTCTTAACAATCTTTAACCTAATAGGATGGATTTGAGTGTGAAATCTCGATATCCTTCACGCAAATATACTTCGGAATCGCCAAAGCCTCCGGGTTGCGACGGCTGTAGGTACTGGAAACGTTGTATACCGTTTCTTTGGAGCTCATCCATTCCACACGTTCACCGAACATATCGGTAAACTTTTGGGTCAGGCGCACGTTGTAAGGCACCTGCACGCTGCCATCTGCCTTGAGATACAAAGCGCCAAAACGTGAAGAACCAGTAAAAACGCCCGCGCTGGGGTTGACCATGTTCATGTAGTGGATATAGGGGATATAGAGAATATCTTCGTCGCGTGGCATTTCAAGCAGTTCCTTCAAGCTTGCCACAGGCTTATCGCCCACGCTCACCACCAGACTATAATGGGGCACACTGTGGCCAGTTGGTTCCTGATCGTACTCATCCGCCGCGTCTTGTCCCCAGGCAAAGCCCTTAAAGACACCATCTTCAACAAAACTGAAAGGTTGGCGGATAAAGCCATTTTCATCAGCCATCTGGCAAAATACCTCAGTGCGGTTGGGGTCATCAACCACACTCAGTTTTGGCGAAAAGACTTGCTTACCGATGTCATCCGGCGACAGGAAAGAATAACCCATTTTCACCATGCTTCCGTTCATGGCATAGCCAACCATCATATTCATCACTTCACCCACTGCCGCGGAACCAAAGACCACTTTGTATTTGCCTACTGGCAACTGCACCGCTTCTGCATTTTGATAGTGATCCAGCAAAAGGGCTAATTGCTCATGCATACCTTGTGGGTCAAGGTCGCGTTTGCGTTGAGCGCTTTGCTCAGCGTTGACTTCCCACTTGAGACTCAAGGAACTTAATACAACCAAAATCTGCGCGTCAGTGCTTACAAAAAATTGCACATGATCTGTTTCAGTGCTGATTTGGGCATTAATCGTTGTGCCATTCGCAAAGTTGCCGGAAAGTTTAATATCATTGCTTTCCAGGTCACCAGCAACAGCATTGAAATACGCCAAGCGTTCGGCATTACTCAACTTCGCCAAATTTGAGCAATAGGCACGGTCATCATAAACATCCTGCTGATAGACCGGGAAAGTGGGGTCGTAGTTCAAAGGCGTGGCGTGTTGCACCATCTCGCCAACAGTGTCAATCGCTTTCTTGATGCTATCAAGGTCATTCGGGTCAGCGATCATCTGGAATTCCGCGCGCTGTCTGCCATCATAAGCCGCAAGATCAAGACGTGTTAATCGTTCGTTGGTGTTGAGTGATATCGCCGAGTTCGCGAAACGCATCAGGTAGCTGTCTTCTTCATGATAGTTAATTGCCAGGCGAATGCCTTTTTCAATCGCGTAGGCGCGTAAAGTTTTTAGTAGCGTTGTTACTTTGCTTTTCATCTTAATCTCCCACGATAACATCATCAAATTTACAAACTGGTACGCCATGCCCCAGTTCCATAATCTGGCTGGGCTGGCCCTTGCCACAGTTATCCACGTAGGTCACATGCCAGGTGCTTTCATCGCCAACCGCGCTTAACGAATTGTAGAATTGCACTGTTTCGCCACGATAGGTTGGGTTTTTGACCACATGCGTGCGCTTGCCATCCTCAACCATCCAACCGATGTGGTTGGCGAAGTGGAATTGCTCACGATTTGAACCAATCGACCAGCTCTTATCACCCGATAATATAATGCCACGTTCCGTGTTGGCGATGATATCGTCCAGGTTACCATCTGTGCCGGGATCGACGTTGATGTTGGTCATACGCTCGATGGGCACTCGGTAGAAACTGCTGGCACGATTAGCACCACTGGAACCTTCAAAGATGATTTTTCGCTCGGTGGCGTTGGCTTCTTCAACCATTTGTCGTCCAGTAATCGCGCCAACCAAAATGCCTTTGTCAATAAGTAAATTGTCCTGCGCGGGAACACCGTCGTCGTCATAGCCAAAGCTGCCGGGGGTGTTGGGCTCGGTGGCGTTGGCACGTACGGTGAGTTTTTCAGAGCCGTAACGCAGCTTACCGAAATCTTCCAAACGCACAAAAGACCCGCCAGCAAAACTTAGTTCATAGCCCAAAATGCGATCAAGCTCCAGGGGGTGACCGATGGTTTCGTGAACCTGCAGGAACATGATATCGGGCATCAGAATGACGCTCATTTTGTCTTTGGGACAATCCGGAGCAACAAGAAGTTCGTTCAGCTCCTTGACAACCCGCTCAGCATTGCCAAAAAAATCGGCTGCCTCAATCGATTCCCAGCCACGGGTCATGCCGGTGCGTCCGGGGGCGTATCCACGGGATTGCATGCCACCGTCTTTGTCGACACCCATCACACGAAATTGCGGGAAAACATCAATAATGTTCTTTTCAATCTCAGAACCTTCAGAGTCGATATAGATTTGCTGGCGTTTGACGAAATTGAAGAACGCGACACGCTGCATCACACCAGGCTGAGCAAGTGCCTGGTCAAGTTTTTGCAAAAAGTCTACTTTTTCGCCAAGGGGCACATTGAAGGGGTCAATTTTGTTTGGGCTGGTAAAACTGTCCTGGATAGCATCTTTTTCTGCCAGTCGAATGGGGAAAGTGACGCGTTCGGAAGCGATTTTAGCATTATCCAGTGCTTTTTCGAAAAGCGTGTCAAGGTCCGCCAAATTAGAAGAAGCGGAAAAACCCCATGCGCCCTTGTAAAGCACGCGAACACCAGCGCCAGATTCGGAACTGGCAGCAAGGGCTTTTAAGTTGCCATTATGCATAACGAGAACGTTTTGGTCCTCATAAGGATACCAGCGCACATCGGCGTATGTAGCACCTTTGGCTTTCAGCTGGTCAATTTGTTGTTTAAGTTTTTGTCTCATAAGCATACTCCTTTAATTAATTTGAATAAGCTTTTATGATTATAAAATGGATTTACTGCTTACACGGTTATTTTTGCATATTTTAGACCAATATCTTACTGTTTGAGTTTTTTTGCTTCAAAGATAAATACAACTAAAGTCTGATTTTGCATTTTTTAAAAAGGACTATAATCAATGCGGAACAAAAACGCTTCGCGCAGCGTCTTATTAAATATGCGTGACGAATATTTGGAGCATGCCGATGAGTGAAACGATAATGGCAAGCGAAGTAAATATTAAGGAAAAAGAGCAAGGCAGTCAATGGGCTTGGGTGCCTGGCATTCTGTTTAAACCTCGTAGCACGTGTAAAAAAATCGTCAGCAAAGATGCTGCCGTTTGGCATATCCCTTTGCTAATTCTGTCTGTGCTGGCCATCCTGGTTATCATCGCATCTGCTCCTATCAAACGTTATAACGCGCAAATGGGTGCCAGTATGCCCGAAGACTCACGCTGGTGGTCCGAAGAGCAAATTGCCAAATATCTGGAAGCGCAACAAAACATGACTTCCGGAACATTCATGTATCTCTTCCCCACTATTAGCAAACTGATTGGCATCTGGTTCAACTGGCTTATTTTTAGCAGTATTTTGTACCTGGCTCTCACCCTGGCGGGTAGTCGCGCGCCAAGACTCAAATCGGGGAACCTGGTAGCCTGGGCAATGCTGCCCCTGGCTTTTCGCTATATCGTTGAACTCATTCTCATCTTTAGTCGCAATCAACTTCCCAGTGGCACGGCTTTGGATTCTCTGATTGGCGAGACAAAATCAATCGGACTGAGCTTGGTCAAAGGCATGTTGGGACAAATTGACGCTTACTGGCTGTGGTTTGTGATTATTTTGTTAATCGGTGGTGTGTCTTTGGCAGGCATCAAACGCTCGAAAGCCTTTTGGGTAATCACTCTGGTTATCCTGATTATGCTTGTAATCCAAGGCGTGCCGACGATGATATCGCAGTACCTTGGTCAGCTTACTGGCAGTGGTTTCAATATGTATTTTTAGGGACATGATGAGCGAAAACGAATTCATTAAAGTAAGCGACTTATACAAAATCTACAAGATGGGCAATCAGGAAGTCCGCGCGCTCGATGGCCTTAGCCTGGAACTCAAAAAAGGTTCATTTAACGTCTTGATGGGCCCTTCGGGTTCGGGAAAAAGCACCCTGCTTTATCTGGTCGGCGGGCTTGACTGGCCAACATCGGGGCATATTGTGGTTGATGGAGAACAGATTGACCAAATGGACGAGAATCAACTCGCCCAGTACCGTCGCGAAAAGCTTGGTTTCATCTTTCAAAGTTTTAATCTGATACCCAGTATGACCGCCGTGGCGAATGTAGCTTTTCCACTGCGTTTTAGTGGCGTCAAAAAAGCTGAGCGTACAAAACGCGCGCTGGATTTACTGCAAAGAATGGGCCTTGGCGAGCGTAGCCACCACAAACCAACCGAACTCTCCGGTGGGCAGCAACAACGTGTGGCGGTTTCGCGCGCTCTGGTCAACGACCCTGACGTGATTCTCGCTGATGAGCCAACCGGCAATTTGGATACCACCAGCGGCACCATCATTATGGACTTACTCAAAGAACTGCGCGAAGAAGGCAAGACGATTTTAGTCGCCACACACGACCCGCGCATGCTTCAATACGCCAGCAATGCCATCTTTTTGATTGATGGCAAAGAAGTTAGCGAAGAAAACTATCGAAAAATAATTCAGCAACAAAGTTAGAAGGTGATTGTATGAAAAAATTCCTAAAAACATTCCTGACCCTTATAATACTCGGCGGTTTAATGGCCTTGCCGGGCTTGATTCCCAGCCAAATGCAAAGCGTGCAGGCAGAAAACCTCCAACAAGAAGAGACACCTGTCGTGCCCACAGACCCACCCGGAACCGCGACACGACCTTTGCTTTATATTCAAAGCTATCAAACCCGTGATGGTGGTTACAAAAATGTTTCGCCATGGGGTGAATTTCAACTAACATTCACACTTAACAACAACGGCAAAGCGCACGCGCGCAATATTGTGATGACTTTCAGCAGTCAGGTCTTTGACCCACTGGATGGAAGCGTGATTACGTTTTGGGAAGTGGATGCCGACGGTGCTGGGCCAGAAACGCGCACGCACCGTTTTAAGGTCAACGATATGCAAGCCTGGATGTATTCCGGAACTATCGTGGCTACCACAACCTACACCGACGAAGCAGGAAACAGTTATTCGGACACTTTCACTTTCACCATCACAATTGACCAACAGCCAAGTACAGGTTCTGCCACCGCGACACCCACCAGCAAACCCATTAATCGGCCGCAAATGATTATCAATTCTTACGAGACCGACATCGTACCCCTGCAACCCGGTACGACCTTTAAACTCAAGATGAGCGTTACCAACGCCGGTAATGCGGACGCGCGCGCGGTAAGTGTAGTTTTTGGTGGCGGTGCCAACGCTACAAGCGTGAACCCCGAAGGCACACCCGAACCACAAGGTTTGGCTGGCAGTGGTGGCGATATCAGCACCTTTGCCCCCCTGGGCAACAGTAACGTGGTTCTCCTGGGCGACATGGTGCAAGGTGCAACAATGACACCGGAACAAAACTTTATTGTCAACGTCTCGGCGACGCCGGGAGCTTATCCTTTCAAAATATCTTTCGTTTACACCGACCCCAAGGGCAATCGCCTGGTCGATGATGCCATCATTACGCTTTTGGTGCATTCACTGCCGCAATTAGATATCACTTTCTACCGCCCTGTTGAAGGGTCAATATTTATGGATATGGGAGGATCCCTGCCGATTCAAATTACGAACATGGGCAAAAAATCCGTTGTTTTGGGTAACGTAACCGCCAGTTCTGCGCAAGGGGAAATCATGCAAAACACGATGTTCCTCGGCTCTATTGAACCAGGTGGTTATCAAACCTTTGACCCCATGTTCATGCCCTATCAGTCTGGGCCTGCTACAATTGATTTGTCAATCAGCTACACTGACGATTTCAATCAGCTACAAAGTTACAAGGCCAGCCTTGAAGTCGTGGTTGAAGACGCCATGCCAATGCCAGAACCTTTCCCCATGTTAGACGAATTTGGCAATCCTGTTTTGGATGAAGAAGGCAACCCAATCATGATTGACCCCATGGCGCCCTTCCCTGACGCCGGTATGCAACCCGTTGAACAACCTGGCTTTTTCACCCGCTTATGGAACGCGCTAAAAGCATTCTTTGGCTTTGGCCCTAAAAACGATGATGGCATGATGCCCGGTGGCGACTTCCCGATGGATGGAGGCGGTGGTATATTCATTGAACCCGGTATTGATGGATAATTCCTTATCGCCACAGGTAAAGGAGCAAGATGCGTTTTTCTGACCTAATCAGTCTGATTATTGATAATCTCAGCCGACGTAAAGGACGGGTGATGCTCACCGCGATTGGTGTCGTTATCGGCACCGCGGCGGTAGTAACGCTTGTCTCCCTGGGCGCAGGTTTGCAAGCATCCGCAACGTCCAATCTATGGGGTATCACTGACCTGGCAAGTGTGCAGGTTAGCCCTGGCTATCCGGAATATCAACCGGGAATGTCGTTTACAGAAGACGACATCAAAAAGATTACACCTTCCGTGATTGAGCAATTCAAAGCCATGCCAGGTGTAAAGCAAGTGGTCATCAAAGATTACTTACGGGGCGGAGCTAATCTTAGTTACGATAAAATGGAAGGTTGGGGAAACTTCCAGGCATTAAATATCACCGATCTAAAAGAGATGGGTCTGGAAGCCAGCCAGGGCACAACCATAGCAGAAAAAGGACAGATGGTTCTTGGTTCGCAATACAAAAACAACTTTTATGACCCCAACCCCAAACCAGGTGAAGAACCAAGAATGATTGATGACCTGTTTGGTAAAACCATTGATGTGGTTTTTATTAAATGGGACAATGAAGGTAACGAGGCCAAACGCACAGTCAAATTCGAGGTTGTTGGCATTCTAAAGGAATCACGTTCTGAAGCCGACTGGAGTATGTACATGAATTATGACGAACTCACTCGCTGGAACGAATGGTTCGCTGGTAAACGCATTGACTACAATAAAGAGGGCTATCAAAACGTCTCCGTGCGCGCGGAAAGTCCCGAAGTGGTTGTGGAACTCGCCGATAAAATCACTGAGATGGGTTTTCAGGCTTACACCCCACAGGAAGCCGTGGAAGGTATCAATAGTTTCTTCGCGATTATGCAAATTGTCTTCGGTGGCATTGGCGCGATTGCGCTTTTGGTTGCCGCGATTGGCATCGCCAACACCATGACCATGGCAATTTTGGAACGCACCCGCGAAATTGGTATCATGAAAGCCATCGGCGCGACTAACAACAATATTCTAGCCATCTTCCTGGGCGAAGCGGCAGGTATTGGCTTTTTAGGCGGTGTTGGAGGCGTGCTTTTGGGCTGGGCGATGTGCGCGGTGGTTAACGCGCTGGGCAGCAGCCTGTTGGCTTCGGGCAGTGGCGGGACTCAGCTGAACGCGGTCATTCCCTTGTGGCTGCCGATTTTCAGCATTGCCTTTGCCACGGTGGTTGGTTTAATTAGCGGCTTGTTCCCATCACTAAACGCCGCAACCATGGTGCCTGTTGACGCGTTGAAGTATGAATAATTAATGTTTTAAGTTGCTAAAAAGTCCGGTTTCCCGGACTTTTTTGTTAATTTACTTAGCAAGTTTTAATTTTGCAGATTTAACCTGGCCACAGGGCCATCATGACAAACCAACCAGCCAGACGGCAGACCCAGACGCGCGCATAAGGTTTCATCCAACTCACACGCTCCACACAAACCCAAACCACACCGCGTTAACGCCTCAAATGACAGTTGCACGGGTATTTTGTGCGCCTGGCATATATCCCACAACGCCATCAGCATTCCCGTTGGACCGCAGGCATACAAACAATCGGGTTTGTCGGTTTCAATCTGTTCGAGAACCACCGCCGTTACCAAGCCCTGGGTACCAAACGATCCATCATCGGTCGTTACATGAACCGTCGCGCCCAGCCTGGTTAGCTCGTCAATCAGCATCAAATCTTTTGCTGATGCCGCGCCCAGACAAGTGACTACCTGGTCACCACGCTTTAAAGCTTCATCGGCCAGGTAACTCAATGGCGCAGCGCCATAGCCTCCTCCCACCAGTAAATGCTTTTTTCCAGTAAGCGAAAAGCCCTTGCCAAGTGGGCCTCTAATCCACAGGGTATCGCCGGAGTTCAATGCGGTAATCGCGCGCGAAACTGGACCCACCGCGCAAATCGTCAGGGCGAGTGGCGTGGCTGAGTGTAAGCTAAAGGGCTTTTCACCCACATCAGGGAGCCATGCCATCACATATTGCCCCGGGGTGGCATTTTCCAGGTTGCCATCCAGCCACATGGTTGTTGTCTTCTCATTTTCCTGAACTTTCTTTACAAGTTTAAAAGCCTGCATCAGACCATGATTACACTGTGTCATTCGCCCTCCGATGGACCAAACCACGCATAGATTCCAAATCCTGATAACCCTGCGAACGCATAAATTCCTGCAACTCGGTATTTATTTTGCCAAATACCGCTGGTCCGCCATTCACAAGAGCGGAACCCACACCGACCAAAGCCGCGCCAGCCATAATCATCTCAGCCGCGTCAATACCAGATGAAATGCCACCCGTGCCGATTATGGGTACATCCACCACCTGGGAGATTTCCCAGACCGCGCGTAAAGCGACTGGTTTGATGGTGGGTCCACTTAAACCACCGGTTGTGTTTTTGAGGACGGGCCTGGCAGCGTAGGCATCAATGAGCATTCCTGGCACAGTGTTGATGGCTGTAATGGCATCGGCACCTTCCGCGACCACCGCGCGGGCAATTTCGCCCAGGTTGTAGACGTTGGGCGCGAGTTTGACACTAATAGGAAGATTCACTGCCTTGCGTACTTCGCGGGTGACTTCAGCGGCACTTTTGGCAGTCGCCGAGAAGGGCGTGCCAAAATCAGATGCGACATTAGGGCATGAAATGTTGACTTCAATCAAATCCGGTTCCGCTTCAGCGATTACACGGGCGACTTCGCCAAAATCCTCAAGCCTTGGGGCGAAAATGGAAGCAAACAGGGGCACACCCAAGGGTTTAAGCCGCTTTTTGGTTTCAATCAGGATAGGAAGTTCAGCATGGCATCCCGGGTTGGTAAGCCCGATGGCGTTAATCACCCCACCCTGCCAGGCGAGAGCGACCGGGTTGGCATGGCCATCGCGGGCTTCGGTGCCAGCACTTTTGCTGGTAACCGCGCCAACGCCTTCGCGCGCGCAGCGTTCCATCACCGCAGGGCTGGTGCCCAAAACGCCCGAGGCAAGTACCAAAGGATTATTGAGCTTAATCCCTAAAAAGTCAACTACCAGATTAGCCATGGCTGAGGTAATCCTTCACAATGGTATATTGGTCTTTATCAATTTTCTTTGTCGCCAGCAAATGCTCCAGAATTTCGCTGAATTTGAGAGCTGGGTGAGCGGTGATGCCAGCCTGGGCCAGTTTTTCCATGCCACCTTGTTCACGGTCAACCAAAACGATAGCGTGTTCCACCTTGAGACCAAGTGAACGCAGGCTTTCAACCGCGGTAATCAGGCTGCCACCGCTGGTAATCACGTCTTCAATAACCGTCACTGACTGGCCAGCTTCAAAAACGCCTTCCACCAGTTGACCAGTGCCATGTGTTTTGACTTCCTTACGTGGGTAAATCATTGGTATACCGGCCTGGCTCGCCAGAACAGACGCGATTGGCAGTGCGGCATAAGGCACGCCAGCAATCAAATCACAAGGTGTGTTATGCATGCGCTCAGCATAAGCTTCAACAGCCAGTTTCATCAACCACGGGAAGCTCACCAAGCGGCGTAAGTCCAGATAAACCGGCGATTTCTTTCCACTCGCCAGAATAAATTCACCAAATTTAACACTCCCTGTATCATAAAGTCCTTCAATCAGTTCAGCAAAACGCGAAACTTTAGGAGCGTCTAAAAGCTTGATTTGAACATCAATTCTGATGCGATTAATCTCATCGCGCAAAGCTTCAGCAGCTGCTTTGGGATCTTCTGCGTTCATAACCGAGCGGGAAACGGGGACAATCATGCCCAAACCATCCGCGCGCAAGCCATTTTCAAGCGCCAGGCGCAAGTTGCCACCCTGCGCGCCAACGCCTGGGGCTAAAATCCAGGCATCCGGGCAAAGTTCGCGTACGCGTTTGAGGGCTTCAGGTTGGGTGGCACCAACCACGAGACCCACTTGCTCAGCTGCACCCCAGTGCTGCGATTGTTTGGCAACATGCTCAAAAAGAGCCGGTATGCCATGTTGCTGGATTTCTTTCGCGCTGGGATTGGATGTTTGACAAAGCACAAACACCGCTTTATCCGCGCGGTCGGTAAAAGGTTTGATGGCGTCATAACCCAGATATGGTGAGAGCGTCACCACGTCCGCACCGTAGATATCAAAGCAAGCCCGCGCGTAAGCTTCAGCAGTGGAACCGATATCACCCCGTTTGGCATCTAACAGTACAGGAATTTCGGCAGGAATAAGTTCACGACAGATGACCTGAAGTGCCTCAAGGCCTTCAAGCCCAAATTGTTCAAAAAAAGCCATGTTAGGTTTGTAACAACAAACCAGACCCTTGGTCTGGGAGATAATATTCCCTGCCCAAAGCAAAAGCTTTTCCTGAATGTTGTCACCTTCAGGCAGATTCTTCTCGTTAGGGTCCAGTCCCACACAGAGCAATGATTGGTTTTTCTCAATAGTTTGCGTAAGTTTTTCAATAAAGCTCATTTCATCTCCTATCTAATTGCTTGTGTTTACGCGTATTCTGTTCAAACACTATAAAATTTCCGGTTCAAAGTCGGGCTTATGCCTGTCCCAAAACTGCGGCAAGCAGTGCCATGCGGATGTATAGCCCGTTTTCTACTTGTCTGAAATATGCCGCACGGGGGTCTCTGTCAACGCGGTAATCCAGTTCATTGACACGCGGTAGGGGGTGCATCACAATCATCTTTTCTTTGGCTTTTTTGAGTAACTCTTCGTCGACTACAAAGAAGTTTTTCACTTCTTCGTATTGGGTAATATCCGGAAAACGCTCTTTTTGGATGCGCGTTACATAAAGAACATCGGTGGTTTCAATAACATCTTCAATTTTATGCGATTCACGCACATCAATGCCCTTGTCGATGAGCATATTCATCAGTTCCATTGGCAGACGCAGGGTTTCCGGTGAAACATAGCGCAAAGACACATCATATTGGCTCAAAAGTTGGGTCAGCGAATGCACCGTGCGACCATAGCGCAAATCACCCACCATGGCTACGCGTAAACCATCAATACAGTCTAATTCGTTTTTGATGGTAAAGAGGTCAAGCAAGGCTTGGGTAGGATGCTCGCCAGCGCCATCGCCAGCATTGATGATAGGCACATTGACGTGTTTGGCAGCCATCGCGCTGGATCCGATTTGTGGATGACGCAAAACGATAACATCGCAATACTGCTCAAGGGTGATCATGCTATCGATTAGACTTTCGCCTTTGGATACAGACGAGTACTGAATACCCTCAGTGATAGGAATGACCTTGCCACCGAGACGTTCCATCGCGGCAATGAAAGAAGATGAAGTACGTGTTGAAGGCTCATAGAATACACAAGCCAAAGTGTAGCCTTTGAGCAGGTCGCAGGTACCCCACTTTTCAACCATTTCCATCATTTCCTTAGCCCGGCTAAAGACATAATCAAGGTCATCTTTGCTGAATTGTGAAACGCTTAAGATGTCCTTTTTGTAAAAGCCATTGATGAAACGCGGTTTGCGTTCAAATTCATCCAGGTTGAAAATGGGTGTGAGTTGCTTATAGCTCATATTGCTCCTGTTTAGTTCTCTTTAGAATAGTTAATGATGCCATTTTTGTAAACTTCCTTGCCACGCAGGACCACGCGGCGAACCGCGCCAGTCATACGCATGCCCTGGAAGGGTGACCAGCCACATTTGGTATACAAAGGATGGTCTGGAAAGATATATTTAGCGGTCTCATCCACTTCAACCCAGGTTTCTGGTTGTTCAGGCAAATTGAAAAGGCGTTTAGGGTTGTCGTGGAGAAGTTTGATAAGAGTCTCAAGACTCAGGCGATTTTCTGCCACAGCAGTGAGCATAAGCGGCAGAGTGGATTCAAGCCCCGGTATACCAGGCGGAATAGGGCGTTTTTGATCTTCTTCAAGTGGTTTTGCGGCTATTAGAAAAGCTTTTTGGCTTTCAAATCCTTCTTTTTCGAATTTGGCATGGGGGGCATGGTCTGAGGCGATGACTTCAATTGTCGTTCCCAAATGTTGCCAGAGTGCGTCCTGGTCTTGTTGGCTTTGTAAACGCGGGCGCATATCGCCATAAGGGCCAAGGCGTTGAGTATCGTCTTCAGTCAAAAAGAGATGGTGCGCGGTAACTTCAGCAGTCACGTTTATGCCCCGGTCTTGCGCTTTGGCAATCATCTCGACCTCTTCCTTGCGTGCGACGTGGCAGACATGGATGTGTTTTTGATGGCGTTCAGTCAGTTCTACGCCAGCCCGCAGTGAGTCAAGCTCGGCATGCAGGCAAATCGGTTTACTGGCAGGCCAGAGTTCAAAGCATTTTTCGATGGCTGCGGGGTCCTGCAAACGTAAGGGACCAAAGGTGGCGTCAAGATAGAGTTTGAGTCCGACAGCATTTTTCGCTAGTTCAGGGAGTTGGTCCAAATGCGCTTCGGAACCGCCCGCGAAATGATGCACATCACAAAGTGCCTGGGCTTCGGCTTGAGATTGGGTGTTTCGCCAGTTTTCGACTGTGACCAAAGGGGGATTGGTGTTAGGCATCGCCAGGAGTGTGGTAAAACCACCAGCGAGAGCAGCACTGCTGCCAGAAATGAAGTCTTCTTTATGCTCGCCGCCAGGCACGCGTAAGTGCACATGGGCGTCGATCAGTCCGGGCAAGATCAACATCGTTCAGCTCCTCGCTATTGTTAAAAATTAAACCTATTAAGTATAGCTCTATTCTGTTGATTCCGTCAACTATTTTAGAAAATTTGTCAGCAGAAGTTTAAAAGCGAACTTAATCTGTTCTTTACACGTTTTTGTGTCCCGTGGCTTTATAATAAAGGCATTATTCAAAACCAAGGAGTAGCACTATGGATTTTGACATTTCCGAAGAACAAGAAAAAATTGTTCCCGAAACCAAGCCAGCTGGAACCAAGGAGAGTCGCTGGAAGACCTTCAACTACTCGGTAGGCATGTTTGGTACCTCCATCCCCATTAATCTGCTCAAAACATACGCTTTTGCTTACTACGTCGACACACTGGGCGTGACAGCGGCACAGTGGGGCCTGATTATGCTCATTTACGCCTTCATCGATGCCGCTGATAACCCCATTTATGGCTATCTCTCAGACCGCACACGCACGCGTTGGGGTCGCCGTCGTCCATGGTTAGTCATTGGAACGCCACTTTTAGTCTTGTGTTTGGTGCTCTTCTTCTCACCACCCGCCTGGCTGAGTGCCAATCAACTCTTTATCTACGCTATGCTCTTTTACATCCTGACAGGCACCTTAGACTCGGTAATCAACGCGAATTATGGCGCGTTATTCCCGGAACTTTTCAAAACTGACCTTAGCCGGGGTCAGGCTAACGCACTGCGCCAGGCATTCCAGTTGGTGGCAATGATTATCAGCATCGCGCTTACCCCGATTGTGGTGGATGCGATTGGCTGGTCAACAACAGCAATTATTTACGGTATTTTGGGTGGCGCGGTAATCCTGTATATGACTTTCACCAGCCACGAAGAACACATCAGCATTGACGAACCGAAACCAAAAATTTGGGATAGCGTAAAGACCCTGCTTACCAACCGCAAGTTTTGGGTAGCCGGGGTCAGCAACGCTTTTTACAGCGCGGCCATGTCGATGGTAATGGCAGGCCTGCCCCTTTATGCCAAATACAAACTGGGCATCGGTGGCTGGAAACAAGCCTTGCTGATGGGACTGGTATTGGTGGTGGCGATTGTCTCGGTGGCGATTTGGGCAGCCTTCCTAAAACGCTATGACCTGGTGAAAGTATGGCGCTGGGCTTTACTTTCACTCGCCATTTCGTTTGTGCCGTTGTATTTCGCCCAAGGTTACGTCATGGCACTTATTTGCGCCTCCTTGGTTGGCTTTGGTTTTGCTGGTGTGATTACAACGATGGATCTCATCCACGCCCGGGTTATGGACGAAGACAAAGCCAAACACAATGTACGCCGTGAAGGAATAATCAGCAATGCTCTGGGTTTCATGAACCGTCTCAACAGTTTATTTACCGGCGGGGCGTTTTTATTGCTGAAATCGCTGTATGGCTATGAATCGGGTGATGTACCTGGATCACAACCTGACCAGGTGGCGTTGTTTATCATCGCTATCTTTCCCCTGATCATGACCTTACTCAGCTATGCTTGCTCTTATTTGAGTGATTTTAAAGTTGTAAAAAGTGAAGTAACAGATCAATCCTTATTGGATGCATAAGAAACACATAAAAGGACGAAAAAATGGCATTACTACAAATTAACCACAAATCAAACGCAGTCAAGACTAATCTTGTGCTCAACATCTCTATACCTGATATCACCGAAGAAGATCCCCGCCCCATACACGAACGTAAAGTGCTTTGGCTTTTGCATGGACTCAGTGCCGACGGAAGCGCATGGCTTCGCTATGGCAACGCTGACTGGGTGTCGCGAGAGTTGGGTGTCATCATCATCATGCCCAGTGGTGACCGCAGTTTTTACGTTAATATGGACAATGGCCAAAATTACTTTAGCTATTTGACTGAAGAACTGCCTGAATGGATTGACGCACGCTTTAAATTCAACCTCAACCGCGATAATTCACTTATCGCCGGGCTTTCAATGGGTGGCTATGGCGCGTTTATGGCCGCATTGCGCCGACCAGATTTATATTGCGAAGCGGCAAGTTTTTCAGGACTTTTGGCTATACAGATGCTTCAATTACCTGAATTTGCCCATCATGACCCCATCCTGATGAAAGAAATGGACATGGTTTTTGGCGGACTGGATAAATTACCCGGCAGTATTTATGACCCCGCGTTCTTGTTGCAAGAAATCGCAAAAACACCCGAAAAATGCCCGCGCCTTTATGCTTCAATCGGTCTGAATGATAACCTTCTGCCCACCAACCGTATTTTCGCTCAGCAAGCCTCAGTGTTAGGCCTGCCCCTGACCTATATCGAAGACGAAGGCGAGCATACCTGGCCCTTCTGGCATAAATATCTGCCCATCTGGCTGAAGTTTGTTTTAGGTGATTCTGCAAAAGAAGGACAGCATGGCGAAGACTGAAACCCGTACCCTAAATTTTCGCATTGAGCCAGACCAAAAAGGGTTGTATTTAACCCTGCCATTTGAGATGCCCGAAAATGTGGAGCGTTTCGAGCTCAGTTATCGTTACCCTAAAAATGCCCGGAACGTAGTCGATTTGGGCCTGATAGACCCACGTGGCGAACAGGTGGGAGCTTCGGGCTCAAACAAATTGTCAGTTTTCGTCAGCGAAACAGACGCCACCCCTGGATATATTCCTACAAGCTTAGATGCTGGCACATGGCAGATTATGGTCGGCGCTTACAAGGTTGGCGCAGAAGCTATTGACCTGGAATACACCCTGCGTTTTGTTTTTAAACAAGGACGCTGGCTGATTGGGGATACCCACTGCCACACAAACGCTTCTGATGGCATTCTTAGCCGCCAGGCAATCGCTGAACACGCGCGCAATCAGGGACTTGACTATCTCATTATTACCGACCACAATATGCCTTTGAGCCCCGAAGATACCCCAAAAGTACCCGGCCTGACGGTTATCCCCGGGATGGAACTAACTCTCTACGGTGGGCATGCCAACTTTCTAGGTTCACACAAGCCCTATGATGGACCATTTTTTAGCAATGATTTGGCTGGTATCATAGCGCATTATGAAAGCGCGCGTGAGCGTGGCGCAATAGTCGTTATCAACCACCCCATGAACGAGGACCTGCCTTTCACCTTTGACCTGCTAGCCTTGCCTTTTGATTTGATTGAAATCTGGAATGGCCCCATGCGCCCTTCAAATCTGAAAGCGATTGCCCTATGGCAGAAAATGCTGGAGAGTGGACGCAAGATACCCGCCATCGCTGGCAGTGATTATCACCGCGACGAGCTTGGATTAGGTTTGGGCGTACCCGCTACTATTGTCTACGCGCAGTCCGCATCGCCCAGCGATATTCTGGCCGCCCTACACGCTGGAAGATCCTATTTTGTCTATCAACAGAAATCTGCCCGGCTTGAAATGCATTATGGCAATGCTGGTATAGGTGACAGCCAAGCCTGGGAACCGGAACAAAAGCTTGAGATTAAAATGACGGGCGTAAAAGCAGGAGACGTGGTTAAACTGATTGGAGCAGACTTTACACATGAATTCCTGCCTGTTGAGACAAAGGGCGTTTTTGAAGCCTTTTTCACGCCCCAGAAGCCTGGTTTTGTGCGTTTGGAGCTCTGGCAATCCTTATATGGCATCTTACCACCCATGCCGATACTAATTTCGAACCCGATTTGGATGGACTGATATTTTATGACGAAGACTGATTCGTTTGCGCCTGAGATGAATAACAAAAGCACTAAAAAACGTTTTCCCAACGTCATCTTCCTGTTCCTGTGCGCGATCATCTGGGGCTTTGGCTTTATCGCACAAAGACTGGGTAATCAACATGTTGGTCCTTTTACCTTCAATGGCATCCGCTTTTTGCTTGGCGCGCTTACTGTTTCGCCACTTTTGTTTATCGTGCGCCGTGCTGAAAAGAAAGATCTTAGCGCATCGGAAATCAGCGCGACCGAGACACGAAATAAAACACGTGCCATGCGTCGCGCCTGGATAATAGGCAGTTTGATATGCGGACTGGCACTTTTTGCTGGAGCGAGTTTTCAGCAAATCGGTTTAATTAACACCGAAGCCGGTAAAGCTGGATTCATCACCGCGTTGTATATCATCCTGGTACCACTGATTGGTTTATTTTTGGGCAAGCGGGTTAGCTGGAACGTGTGGATTGGGCTGGCCCTGGCAGTGGGCGGTTTGTACCTGCTGATGGTCGAAGGTGATTTTAGTGTGGCACCAAGCGACTTAATCATTTTAATTGGCGCATTCTTATGGGCACTGCACATCCTGGCTGTTGACCACCATACCGAAAAAGTTGATGGCATCCGTCTGGCATTCGGGCAATTTTTGGTAAGCGGCTTACTCTCATTTGGCGTGGCATTGGTACGCGAAACGATAAGCTGGCCTGCGATTCAAGAGGCGCTGTTGCCCCTTTTGTTTTCAGGCGTCGTGGTCGCGGGTGTGGCATTTACTTTTCAGGTTTTAGGTCAACGTGGCACCAACCCCACGCTGGCAGCACTCATTATGAGTCTTGAAGCGGTCTTTGCTGTGATTGGCGGTATTTTAGTTCTAAACGAACGCATGAGTTCACGGGAATGGGTTGGCAGTGCTTTGATGCTTACCGCCCTTATCATCGCGCAGCTGAAGTTTGTACCCCACAAAAATAAGGCTGCTGATTGACTACCCTATAGCTAATATCAAATTTATTTAATACTCATTTGCAACTAATCTGCCTCATTCGGGTTGATTATTTTGCAGTCTCAAGCTATTATCAAATCTTATTTACAATTTCAATTAGGAGGAGTGATTAATGAGCATTCTTAGTAATGTGATGGGACAATACAATACTAAACTGGACAACACCGCGATTGAGGATTTTCCGCGTTATGACTTCGCCACACGCATCAAACCCCAGGTACGCTGGCTCACACCCGTAACATGGCTTCTGAGCTATCCAGATGTATGGAAGCACAAAGTAAAAATCCATCGCGACCCACGCCTTAAGGACATCAAACCACCCTACTTGCTTATTTGCAATCACAATTCCTTTACTGACTTTAAGGTAATGACCGCTGCCATCTTCCCACACCGTGCTAATTATGTTGTTGCGCTGGACGGTTTCATTGGCCGTGAATGGCTTATGCGCAAAGTTGGCTGCATCGCCAAGCGTAAATTTGTAAACGACGTGCAAATCATTCGCCAAACACAACATCTGCTCAGCAAAGGGCAGATTGTGACCTATTATCCTGAGGCACGATATTCGCTTATTGGCACACCTTCAGAACTACCTGAAAGCTTTGGCAAGATGGCAAAATATTTCAATGTGCCTGTTGTTTCGCTGATTATGAATGGCCATCATATTGACGAACCTGCCTGGAACCAAAAATCACGAGGGGTACCCCTGGAAGCTTCATTTAGCCTGGTGCTGAATAAAGACGATCTCACCCGCTTAAGCCCGGATGAAATTGACCACCGACTTGCTGAGACAATGCACTATGACGATTTTGCCTGGCAGCGTGAAAACCAAATTGAAGTGCACACTCCCGACCGCGCCGAAGGTTTGCATCGGGTTTTATATCAATGTCCGCAATGTAAAACCGAGTATCGCATGACCAGCCAAGGCGCGCGCCTAAGCTGCCAAGCCTGTGGCGCCACCTGGGAGATGAATCCTCTGGGTGTTTTGCACGCGCTCGAAGGTGATACCATCTTTAGCCATCCACCAGACTGGTACGAGTGGCAACGCGAAAACGTACGCGCCGAAATTGAGGCTGGCACATATTGCTTGGAATGCGAAGCCTTAATAGATTCTCTGCCTAATGCGGACGGCTTTGTGCAGATGGGCAAAGGCACCCTTAAACACGATATGAACGGCTTTGTTCTATGTGGTACCCATAACGGCAAACCTTTTGAAGTGCGTCGTGATGTGATAGAAAATTACGCAATTCACATCGAATACAACTACATTGACAAGAAAATGGACTGCGTGGATATCAGCACGATTGACGACACATACTTCGTTTATCCCACCGCGCACGATGTTTCAGTGACCAAAATTTCATTGGCAACAGAAGAACTTTATAAGCGCCATAAGCGCAATTTGAAACAAACTTAATGGCGGGTTTTGACATTAAGGTTTTGAAACTGTGTAGAATAAAAAAGCCATTCCTGAATTTTTTCTCGGAATGGCTTTATTCTTTTATCTTTTTACCTTATGCTAAATCTTCGCGCCCTTCGCGTTTGAGGCGTTCTACCAAGCCCCGCACCGCGCCAACATGGTCTTTATGGATAACCAAAAGCGTATCGGAGGTATCGACAATAATTAAATCTTCCAGGCCAATCCCCGCGATAAGGCGTTTGTCCCCTATCACCAGATTGCCACTGGATTCTTCCAAAATGATATCGCCACGCAAGCTGTTTCCTAAACCATCAGTGGGTAAGAGTGTCTTGAGACTTGCCCAGTTTCCCACATCCAGCCAGTCCATGTCCACAGGGATAACTGCCACACGTTTGGCGTTTTCCATGATGCCGTAGTCGATGGTTTGTTTCTCAATTTCTGGCCAACACTCCGCTAACACTTCATCATAATTCCCTTCTTTTAATGAAGTGGCTATGCGCATTAGGTTTTCGTATAAAACGGGCATTTGTACGCGGAATTCTTCCAGTATCCGGCTGACTTTCCATACGAACATGCCACTGTTCCAACTATAGTTGCCCAGCGCGAGCATCTTTTGGGCTTTGGCGCTGTTTGGTTTTTCAACAAACTGCTCGGCTTTATAGGCTCTAAAGTTTTCAAATTCGCTAAGGCGTTCGCCTTCTTCAATATAGCCGTATTCTGGCGAGGGCCAGGTTGGGTTGATGCCCAAGGTTACCAAATAGTCAGCTTTGGCGGCCTCGATAGCCTGAGCAATGACCTGACGAAAGACGTCTTCGTTGCCAATGTGATGGTCCGCGGTGAGTACCGCCATAATGGCATCGGGGTCTTTGGTTGCCAGATGTACCGCAGCGAGACCAATCGCCGGCGCGGTACCACGCCCCATCGGCTCATTGATGAAATTGCCAAGTGGAATGTTTGGCACTTGTTCAGAAAGCACCTGGGAATGATCTTTGCCAGCTACGATGTAAATATCTTCAGGTTTAAAGAGAGGGTCTAAGCGTTTGACCGCAATTTGGAACATGCTCTCGTCACTGTAAAGTCTAAGAGCGGGTTTGGGCATATGTTCACGACTGACTGGCCACAGTCGGGTGCCGGCACCTCCGGCCATGATGAGCGCGTAATGCATGAACTCCTCCTGATTATTTTCTAGGGATGTTCATTATACCCTTAATGGCTTTCGCTTCGTAATTTTCAACTATTCCTTACCCGCTTTGAAGTTATAAACAGGCCTTATGATCCGCTCAATGTCCGCTGTGTCGCCAATCTGCTCGATAATATCGTCCATACTCTTGTAAGCATCCGGGGCTTCATCCAAGGTATCGCGGTTAACTGTGGTGGTAAAAACATTTCGCATCGTGCGTTTAAAGTCCTGCAAATTGAGCTGTCGACGCGCTTCGTTGCGCCCCAAAAGTCGCCCTGCTCCATGCGGCGCGGAAAAGTTCCAATCAGGATTACCTTTGCCCACGGCAATAATTGAACCATCGCGCATATTGATGGGGATGATAATGCGTTCGCCTTTTCGTGCCGAAACCGCGCCTTTACGAATGATATTGTCTTTGAGATTGACATAGTTATGCACGCTCTCAAAC
>MTBK01117832.1_pt1 | contig 68932 bp, 66 predicted proteins | sample 1535981 | NCBI WGS metagenome assembly MTBK01 (sample SAMN06109225, study PRJNA356200) | anaerobic digester metagenome | isolation source: biogas reactors fed with pig manure or primary and secondary sludge | place: Spain | collected 2016-06-30
TTGCAACATATGCTATTTTTAGCATATGCCAAAGCTCGTTAAAGCCTTTTACAAGATTGTTGCGGTACCTAATAAAATGGAGGAAAGAAAAATGAATGTTACTGCAAAAACCTATCAAAAGGGAGAAATCCAGGGTGTGATTGCCATTAACGCATCCACCTGTAAAGGTTGCGACGCCTGCAAGCGGCACTGCCCGACCGGCGCCATTACGGGCATGTTCGGCGCGACACACAGTATTGATGTTGACCTGTGCCTCAGTTGCGGCCAGTGCCTTCTCAATTGCCCGTTCGGCGCTCCGTATGAAACATCGGATGCGGTGGATACAGTCATTGCCAAGCTGGAGGACAAAAGCCTGACGGTTGTGGGAATTATTGCTCCCGCTGTGCGTGTTGCCATCGGAGAGGAATTCGGTATGCCGGCCGGTTCCCTGGTGACGGGAAAGCTTTATGGCGCCATGAAAAAAGCGGGCATGGAAATTTTTGACAACAATTTCGCGGCCGACCTGACTATTATGGAGGAAGGTTCGGAATTCATCATCCGCACGCGCCATGCCGCTTTTGGTGAACAGAGTGAACACGGCGAGCCCGTCGGTCCCTTGCCTCAGTTCACATCCTGCTGCCCGGCATGGGTTCGATTCGTTGAAACACATTATCCGTCACTGATACCCCATTTATCCACGGCAAAATCACCCCAGCAGATGGCCGGACCTGTTGCCAAAACATACGGTACAAAAATTCTGGGGAAACCGGCTGAAAAAATTTACACAGTCGGAATTATGCCGTGCACAGCCAAAAAATTCGAGGCATCGCGCCCCGAATTCAGGAGCGCTTATGATTATCATAAACATCTTGGTCAGGCAAAGGGAGAACCTTATCCGGACGTGGATGTTGTCCTGACGACACGTGATCTTGCCCGTATGTTTAAAAAAATGAAAATCGATCTGGCCAAAGAACAGGACTATCGCCCCGAAATTCTTTTTGCTGAATATTCAGGCGCTGGAACGATCTTCGGCAACACGGGCGGCGTTATGGAAGCCGCTGTGAGAACGGCTTACGCGGTCATTACCGGCACTGAACTTACTGATGTCGAATTCAAGCCCGTGCGCGGTTTAAAAGGCGTCAAGAGCGCATCAGTTACGCTAAAGGACAGTAAATACAATAAAGAGGTAACTATTAATTTAGCGGTGGTTCATGATATGGCTCGCAACATTAAACCCATTGTCAACCAGATTCTGGCCGGCACATCGCCGTATCATTTCATAGAAGTGATGAATTGCCCGGCAGGATGCATTAACGGCGGAGGACAGCCTGTTCAGAAAACAGGATCTTCCTGGCTGGAGGCCATCCGTCCGTGGTTTGCCTGGAAATAACTCATTAAAGGAGAATGATTATGTCCGACCAAGATTATAAACACATCGAAAATCCGCTTCATGTGACCCGAAGAGAGTTTGTTTCCATTACGGGAATCATTGCCGTACTTCTGGCGCTGCCCGTCATATGGATCAAATCAGCAGCGTCATCAAAAAATGATTATATAAGGGCGCGCACTCAGAATCTATATGAGGATGACATTAAGTCCAAAATTCGCGTCAGCCACGCGAACAAGTCGGTAGCCCGGTATTATGAGGAATTCGGCGGAAAGCCCTTAAGCCACCTGTCCGAAGAACTGCTGCACACTAAATACATCAACAGAACGACGGTTCTTTATTAATACGGAGGTTTACTCATGTACAGCAAAGATACGATTTTGAAGCACCCTTTGGCCGTAAGAATGTTCCATTATCTGCTGGTTATCAGTTTTCTGCCGCTGGCGCTGACCGGTTTGATTCTTTATTTCAAGCCTTTTTCGGAAAGCGTGATGAATTTAACGATGAGAATTCATATAGCCGCAGGAGTTTTGTTGACATTTGGCGCCCTGTCTTTTCTTGTTATTGGCTATAAACGTGTCGTGCTTTTCCTCAGCAGAGTTTTCTCTATCTCAAAAAACGATTTCAAGTGGTTTGCGGTTCTCGGAGGGTATCCCCAGAAACTGCTTCTGCGGAAAAAAGTGCCCGTCCCTCCTATGGGAAAATATAACTCCGGCCAGAAATTATTTGGCGTATTTGTGCTTATCGGAGGCGCTATTCTCATTTTTTCCGGCCTTGCTCTCTGGGCATTTCCGCATAATCTTCCCAGAGGAACGGTCGCTCTGCTGGGACATCTGCACACCATCACCGCATGGGTTTTGACGTTGTTTTTGTGTGTTCATATTTTTCTGGGAATTTACATGTTTGATGACTTTAAGGCTATGTTCCTGCATGGCAAAATTCCCTATACAGAGGCCACGGAAATGTCGCCCCTATGGGTGCAAAAGGAAATTATGCCCATTGCCGGTCACCAGGGACAAGAAAAAAGTTGATGGAGACAGGCATGAAAGATTTTATTAATGACCATGAAATTGAAAACACTCTGGACCGGGCAAAAAACCCCGACCCAATGCATATCCGCGATATTATTGACAAGGCTTATGAGTTAAAAGGATTGTCTCCAAAAGAAGCCGCTGTTCTATTGCAAACGGAAGATGACGAACTTACTGGAGAAATCTTACGGGCTGCACATAAAATAAAAAAAGACATTTACGGCAATCGACTTGTTCTTTTTGCTCCGCTGTATATTGCCAATTACTGCACCAATAATTGCCTGTACTGCGGATTCCGTCGCGACAACAAGGAACTTAACCGTATTGCATTGACGATGGAACAGATCAAAAAAGAAGTTCAGGCTCTGGAGCGAGAAGGCCACAAACGCCTGCTGATGCTTTGCGGCGAACACCCGGAGCGCTCGTCCCTGGAATACTTCGTCGAAGCGATTGAAACTGCGTATTTAGTAAAAACGGAACAAGGAGGTGAAATAAGGCGGATCAATGTAGAAATTGCACCATTGGAAGTGAATGAATACAAGCAAATACAAAAAACGGGCATTGGCACAGTTGTCCTTTTTCAGGAAACCTATCATCACAAGACATACAGAATATTGCATCCCAGCGGACCCAAAAAGGATTATCTGAAACGCCTGAGCGCCATGCACCGCGCGCAGGAAGCCGGTGTTGACGATGTTGGCATTGGCGCACTTTTCGGTCTTTACGATTATAAATTTGATGTCCTTGGGCTTTTAATGCACGCCCGGCAACTGGAAAAGGATTGCGGCGTCGGACCGCACACGATTTCTGTTCCCCGACTGGAACCGGCTTTAAACGCACCGGCAGCCATCAAACCGCCCAATCCCGTCAGTGATCACGATTTTAAAAAGCTTGTTGCCATTCTCCGTATGGCCGTTCCCTACACAGGAATGATTCTCTCCACCAGAGAAACCCCGGCAATGCGTGATGAAGTTTTTTCTTTGGGTATTTCCCAGATCAGTGCCGGTTCCAGAACCAATCCCGGTGGGTATTACGAAGATAACAGCGATGCTTTCCGCGCGGCGCAGTTTAATCTCGGTGACACACGACCGCTGGATGAAGTCATTTTGGACATCACCCAACGTGGACATATACCGAGCTTCTGCACGGCCTGCTACCGTCTCGGGCGCACCGGCAAAGACTTCATGGATCTGGCCAAGCCCGGTTTGATTCAAAAATTCTGCCAAACTAATGCGGTTTTTACTTTTAAAGAATATCTGTTGGATTATGCCAGTCCGAAAACCCGCGAAGCCGGAGAAGATTTAATAACAAAAATGCTTGAAAATACTTTTAAAACGAAGCGCAAAAAAATTGTAAGCGACCGTCTTAAAAAAATCGATGATGGCGAAAGAGACGTCTATATTTAAATCGGTCGCTAATTTGCTTGGCCATGCTGAATCAGGTGTGGCTTTGACCCGGGAGGATATTATTACACTCCTCAAACTGCCCGGCAATTATACATCTGCATTATTTGCCGCCGCTGACCGGGTAAGAAAAGAGCAGGTGGGCGATGAGATATTGCTGCGCGGCATTATTGAGTTTTCCAATATTTGCGAACGCAACTGCCTTTATTGCGGTCTGCGCAAAGGTAATACCAAACTCAGTCGCTATCGTATGTCTGAGGATGAGATTCTAGCCACGGCTCAAGGAATTAAAAAAGCGTGCATCAACACGGTTGTTCTGCAATCGGGGGAAGACTCTTTTTATAACGCGTGCAGTATCTGCCGCCTGATTGAGCGCATCCGCAGGGAAACGGATTTAGTCATTACGTTATCCATCGGTGAACGAAACTACGACGATTACAAATCATTTAAGCAGGCGGGCGCAAATCGTTACCTTCTTAAACATGAAATCACCAATACCGCGATTTACAAATATCTCCGACCCGGTTGCAAATGGGAAGACCGCATACGATGTTTAATATGGATCAAGGAACTTGGCTTCGAAACAGGTACAGGAAATATGGTCGGGCTTCCCGGTCAAGCCGTTGAGGTGCTGGCGGATGATCTTCTGTTCATGAAACAGCTCGACGCGGATATGCTGGGTATCGGACCGTTTATCGCTCATCTTGACACGCCTCTTGCCGGTATCGGGAATGGCGATTTGGATTTGACGCTACGCGTTTTGGCAGTCTCTCGTCTCATTACACGTAATGTAAATATTCCCGCGACAACCGCCCTGGCGGCACTGCATCCGCAAGGGCGGCTTCGGGCCCTGCAGGCAGGCGCCAATGTAATTATGCCGGATTTCACGCCGGAGATTTATAGAAGCCTCTACGATATTTACCCCGGAAGAAAAGACGTTGGCTCTGCGACAAAAATTATCGGTCAACTGGAAAAAGAGATACATTCAATAGGAAAGACTATTAATTACAGTATTGGCCAGAGACAAATAAGCAAATCAGTTTAATCATTGAAGGGAGAAATAATTCATGGAAACCATCAGATTAAGTATCGATAATCGCGAAGTAGAGGCGCCCGCGGGCGCAACCATTCTCGAAGCCGCGTGCCTGGCCGGAATCAAAATTCCCACACTTTGCGCCTGGCCGGAAATCAAGCATACCCCCGGCGCCTGCCGCGTTTGCATGACAGAAGTCGAAGGCCAGCGATCGCTTATCGCCGCCTGCGTTTTCCCCGTCTTGGAAGGTATGGTTGTCCGCACCAACACGGAAAAAGTCCGTCAGGCCAGAAAAATGGTTGTCGAGCTTCTACTGGCCAACCATCCTCAGGAATGCAACCATTGCGTGCGTAACGGCAGCTGTGAACTGCAAAAAGTGGCCGAGTTTGTTGGTCTCAAAGAAGTTCGGTTCCCCGTTACCGAATTTCTGCAAAAGGAAAAATTTATTGATCGGTCCAGTCCTTCGATCATCCGCGATAACCGCAAGTGCATTGAATGCCACCGTTGCGTGACCGTGTGTGCGCAAATTCAGACGGTCAGCGTTTTAACTCCAGCTTTCCGCGGCAGCAATGTCAAGGTGACACCCGCATTCGATCTGCCTCTCGTTGAATCCAACTGTGTCGCCTGCGGTCAGTGCATTTTGGCCTGTCCGGTGGGTGCCCTTTATGAAAAAGACGATGTCGATCTGGTCTGGGCCGCTCTTCAGGACTCGACCAAGCATGTTATCGTTCAGGAAGCCCCGGCTATCCGGGCGGCTCTGGGTGAAGAGTTCGGCATGCCTCCAGGATCTCTCGTAACGGGGAAAATGATTGCCGCTCTGCGCCGTCTTGGATTTAACAAAGTATTCGACACCAACTTCACTGCCGACCTCACCATCATTGAAGAAGGCCATGAGTTGATCAATCGCGTGAAAGAAGGCGGGACCCTGCCGATGATCACCTCGTGCAGCCCCGGCTGGATCAAGTTCTGTGAACACTTCTATCCGGATTTACTGCCGCATCTGTCCACCTGCAAATCTCCACAGCAGATGTTCGGTGCGCTGGCCAAAACATATTACGCTGAAACAGCCGGCATCGACCCGAAAGATATTGTGTCTGTCTCCATTATGCCCTGCACCGCCAAGAAATACGAGGCACAGCGTCCCGAGATGAAGAGTAGCGGTTACAGGGATGTGGATTATGTTCTGACGACCCGCGAACTGGGCCGCATGATCAAGGAAGCCGGCATTGATTTTGAAAATATCTCCGACGAAGATTACGATGCGCCCATGGGTGAATACACCGGTGCCGGAACGATCTTCGGGGCTACCGGTGGCGTTATGGAAGCCGCGCTGCGTACGGTTTACGCCGTCGTTACCGGTGAAAATCTGTCAAGTCTCGACATTACTCCGGTGCGCGGTCTTGAGGGCGTGAAAGAAGCCACCGTAAAGGTAGGCGCTTTGGGAGATGTTCGTGTTGCCGTTGCGCACGGTCTGGGCAATGCCCGCAAGCTGATGGATAAAATCCGTGAAGGCAAGGCCGATTACGCCTTCATCGAAGTCATGTGCTGCCCCGGCGGTTGCATCTCCGGCGGCGGGGAGCCGATTCCGACCAACAACGACATCCGCGTCAAACGGTCGGCGGCACTCTACCGGGATGACGGATCCGTACAGAAAAAACGTCAATCTCATGAAAACGAGTCGGTGAAGAAGCTTTATGAAAAGTTCCTCAAGGAACCTCTGGGGCATAAGTCGCATGAACTTCTGCACACTAAATACACAAAAAGAGGTACCGAATTGCCGCACGGAAAAGACAACTGAAAAAGATTTTATGAATAAGACACCGAAAGGAAACAGGCTGCATATAGCACTCCTGGGAAGAACCAATGTCGGCAAATCGAGTCTTTTAAATTTAATCCTGGGTCAAGATATTGCCATTACCTCGCCTGTTGCCGGAACGACAACTGATGTTGTGGAAAAAGCCATGGAGCTGTTTCCGCTCGGGCCTGTGCTGTTTATGGATACGGCGGGCCTGGATGATACCTCGGCATTATCAGGTGTGCGCCTTAAAAATACGGTTAAAGTTTTTGATCGTGCAGATGTCATCATTCTGGTTGCAGAGGCTGATACCTGGACAGATTTTGAGGAATACGTTCTGAAAGAAGTGCAAATTCGCAGGATCCCGTTGCTGATAGTTATCAATAAAATCGATTTGCGAAAACCTTCTTCTGAGCATCTTAAATTTTTGCAGTTAAAATCAGGAAGAGTCCTCATGTTTTCCTGCAGCGACAGGACATTGCGCCAGAATTATCTAAATACCTTAAAACAACAATTGATGGAAATCGTTCCTGCGGATTTTATTGCCACGCCTTCGTTGACCGGCGGCCTTTTTCCCCCTTCCGGCGGCATTGCCGTTTTAGTCGTTCCTGTCGATTTGCAGGCCCCTAAAGGCCGTTTGATTCTTCCACAGGTGCAGACGATCCGCGATATCCTGGATAACAACGCCGCCGCTGTCGTTGTTAAAGAAAGAGAACTTACCGCGATACTGGCCGGTCTGAAGAATCCGCCCTCCATTGTCGTGACGGATTCCAGGGCGGTTCTGAAAGTCACAGCAAACGTGCCCGGAGAAATTCCGGTAACGACTTTTTCCATCTTGTTTGCCAGGCAGAAATCAGACCTTGCCGTTATGGCTGCAGGCGCAGCGGCCATTGATCAACTGAAACCCGGCGACCGTGTACTCATCGCCGAAGTCTGCTCCCATCATGCTCTCGAGGACGACATAGGACGGGTGATAATCCCGCGCCGGCTTCGCCGGTATGTCGGTGGTGATTTGCAAATCGACGTGAGCTGCGGCCGGGACTACCCGGAAAACATTCAGGACTATAAACTTATTTTCCATTGCGGCGGCTGTATGGTGAACCGTAGTGAAATGCTCAACCGCATGCACAAAGCTGTCGAAGCGGGTGTTCCTATAACCAACTACGGTTTAGCAATATCTTTCTTGCAGGGTGTTATCAAAAGAAGCCTCACGCCATTTCCTTTTGCGCTCACGGCTTTTGAAAATGAAATGATGCGGAAAAGTAAACAGATTATGTAAAGCTTGAAACAGACATCCGCCGGCAAATAGTTGCAGAAATAAAGATAAAATGTTTGCCGGAGTCGCAGGCAATAAGATCAGAATTACACGCCATGAGTTTTTGTGAAGCTCTTTGAATTTATCATCTTTTCACTTCGGAAAGCTCAGAGATCAAGTTTTTTACGAAACCATAAAACAATAAATTGAGGAAATGCGCCGGGGAGAAAAATGCTGAATTAAGGCGCCCGTTGATCTGGTCAAGTAAAAACGGACACCCGGTTAAGCCGCATTTGCCGACATAAAATTATTTTCAAACTCATTCGGATTTTTGTATCCCAAATAAGAATGCAAGCGATGGCTGTTATAAAACATCTCAATGTAATGTATCACATCACTTCCGGCATCCTTCCGGCTACGATAAAGCATCCCGGAAGTCCACTCGGTTTTCAAACTGTGAAAGAAGCCCTCTGCAACAGCATTGTCCCATCAATCGCCTTTTCGATTCATGCCGCAGTTCATGCCGTAGGTCGCCAAAAGTTTCTGGTAATCACCACCGGCGTATTGGCTGCCGCGATCCGAACAGTGATGAGATAGGCCTTGTGTTGCTGCCGGATAAAGTCATATTTACATCGACTCTTTCGCAAAGAAGGCCGCGGCTTTTTTAAGATTTCATGCTCCATGCGAAGACGTTGATTTTCCTTGCGAAGCCGGTGGAGCTCCTCTTTCTCTGGGGTCATATAGCCTTTGCCGGGAAAAGCCTGGTCATTTTCCACCGCTAACTGGTTTTTCCATTTCCCCAATAAATTCGGATTAATCTCAAGATTACGGGCGGCTTCTGAAATCTTGTACCCCTGATCAGTCACCAGTTTCACGGCATCAATTTTAAACTGTCTTGAATAACTATTTCTTTGTGTTGTCATAGCTCACCTCAAATTATTTTACATGAAATTGTCCGCAAGTGGCCGGATATTTTCATCTTTTGTTGTGCCCGAACGGGCATGATGGTTAGTCCCCATATTATGCTTTTCGAGGTGTCCGCTATTGCTGTGCCGCTTCATTATCAACCGGACAGTTTATGTGCTACTAAAACGGACAAATAATTTGTTCCCTACAGTCATCTTATTTGGTGTTTTCAAAGACGGGGGAAAAGGTTACAATGCCTTGCCTGACGGAACAGTCCTTTTCAAGACGGCCGTCATCAGGAGTAAAAATTATGACAGGATCGGATGTTTTGGTGGTCGCCGGCCACAGCGGCGTCGTGATCCCGCCGGAGATTTCTCTGGAGGATTTGACGGATGAGTTTTCCGCTTTGCTCAAAAACGTAGACTGGTACACGCAGTGGCTGTATGACTTTCGCGATATTCTGGGAAACCGCCAGCTGGTTTTCCCCTACTGCAGCATTCTGCTGGACGCCAACCGCGATCCCGCCGATTTGGATGAAGCCGTGCCGGTCCGGGACGTTTTCGGCCGTCCGATTTACCGTAGCGCCTATGAGCCGTCGCCTTCCATGCGGGCGGCCTGGTCGGACAAGTATCTGAAACCTTTCCACCGTGGCATTGAAGAAAATATTTCCGCGGGCGCCTCCCTGCTCTTTGACGGCCATTCGACCGTGACCGCCCGCGGCGTGGCCACCAACCAGATCGATCTGATGAATGTTCAGCATACCCAACGCGAGGCAAAAGTGCTGCACTACTGCCCCGACGTCATCGTGGAAACATATGCCGATGAATTGCGCAAACGGCTGCCCGATGCGCTGGTGACCGTGAACGCTTCGGAATATGTCGCGGTGCACGGCCATATCTGCGCCGCGCACTCGGTCAATGCCCTCAAGCGGGTCGGCGCGCGCGCTCCCGCATTCATTCAGGAAACCAACGAAAATCTCTATAAGAACAGCGACGGGACACCGGATGTCGGCCGGATCAACCGGCTGAGGCGAGCGTTTGCCGAATCGCTCGCGCAGACGCTTCAGTCGCTTCAGGAATCGCAGAAGGTCACGATGATCGATCTGCACCTGGGCAAGCAGATCTATGACTATGACTGCGGCGTGCAGGCGCTTCAGACGGTGATGACATATTACGGCGTGGAGGCGGACCGCGACGAGCTGATGCAGACGCTCGGCACGACGGAGGAAAGCGGAACGCCGCCCAAAGCCATGATCGCGGCCGCGCAGCATTACGGCTTTGAAGTCAAATCGGGAACACAGTGGTCGCTCAATCAGGTGAAGCAGTTTGTGGACGCGGGCACGCCGGTCATCGTTCTCCTGCAGGCCTGGGCGGACCGCTACATGACCCTCGACGACTGGCGCCGCGACTGGGACAACGGCCACTATGCCATTGTGATCGGCCTCAACAAGGATGTGCTGCTGTTCGAGGATCCGGCCACCATTCGCCGCACCTGGCTGCGCGAACGGGAGTTTCTGGCGCGCTGGCACGACATGGATGTGAAAACCGGCGAGAAATACGAGCATTTCGGCATGGTGCTTCTGGGGAAACAGCCGGCGAAGCTGTCGTTGGAGCACATGGACTGACGCCGCCGCGCGGGCTACATTTCCACCCGCGTTACGACGCCCTGCAGGCGGTCATTCGACGGTCCATGGTTTACGGGCACTACGAAAAAACTCTGGACCGGGAATCCGCCTACGAAAAGCTGCGGGCCTCCGTGACTGAAGACAAGCAGTCTGAAGCCGGAAAAGTCCCGACCGGCAAGCAGGAGTCGGCGGCGCAGGGCGGCATTCTGGGCGGCGCCGTGGGAGATTCGCTGTTCGGACGCACCGGGCCGCGCGGCGGAAAAACAGACGGTCTCGTTCAGGCCTCGGCCAAGAGCCTGGCCCGGACGATCGGTTCAACCGTCGGACGACAGATTGTCCGCGGGGTCCTGGGGGCTATGCTGGGCGGAAAAAAATAGCCGCGCACCGCAACCGGATCCGGTCGGATTATTTTTTTACCGGATTCTTTTTGGCAGCCGGTTTCGGAAGAGCCTTTTTTACCGCCGGTTTTTTTACCGCTGGTTTTGCCTTCTTCACCGCGGTTTTTTTCTTCGCCGCCGCTGCTTTCTTTGGCGGCCGGGGACCTTTATTGGCCATGAGCTCTTCGCAGCAGATCAGATCGGCAAAAGCGCACCCGCATTCCTCATCTACAATGACCGCAAGTCCGCATACTTCGCAACGTAAAATATCACCGGGTTTTACCTTTGACATTTGCTGTCCCTCCTTGTCGTTTATGAGTTTTTCCTTCCGATCCTGACGTATCCGGTGGATTGATTTGTAGTGCAAAACCGATTTTCTTTCAAGCGTTGAATGCGCGGGGGCGCTTTTTTTATTCGCGCCTTGCGCCCCCCGGCCGCCGGATCGGGAAACGGCAAAGCGCGCCAAATTAAAACCAAAGGACATCTTGACTTTGCAGGGCTCTCTGGTATTATTTGCGCCCGAAGAGGGGGTGCGGCATGAATCAGAAAATGAAGAACCCGTTGCAGATTACGCCGCTGAAAATTACGCTTTTTGTCATTTTGATCGCGCTGGCGCTGTTTTTGATGGACTTCAAGTTTCTGCGCCTGGTGGAGCTCAAAACACTGGATCTGCGCATCGCGTCACGCGGCGATCTGAAGCCCGGCAACGAGACCGTCATTGCCGTCATCGATGAAAAAAGCCTTTCCGAACTGGGCCGGTGGCCCTGGCCCCGGACAACGATCGCGCAACTGGTGCGAAAGTTGAAGCAAAACGGCGCCAAAGCGATCGGCTTCGATATTGTGTTTTCCGAACCGGACATCAACACCAATCTGCAAACCATTGACGCGCTTTGGGCCGAAATGGAAAAAAGCGGCGTTTCCCATTCCGGCGTCCTCGATCTGTTACGCAGGAAAAGAGCCGGAGCGGATACCGATGCCATTCTCGCTTCCGCTATGAAAGATGCCGGCAATGTTACCTTGGGGTATTTTTTTCATTTTACGCGCGGGGGTGCCGATAAAGAACTGGCGCATTTCACGGAACAACGCATCGCACAAAACGCCCGGCGCATAGAAAATTCCCGCTATTCAATGGTCAGTTCCGCCTCGGGCCAGCCTAGCGATGCCCGTATCCCCCGCGCCTTCGCTCCGGAAGCCAACATCTCCTCTTTGTCCGCGGCAGGCCGCAACAGCGGCTATTTCAACGCCCTTCCGGACAGTGACGGGTCGAACCGCTGGTCGCCCCTAGTGATTGCCTTTGAAGACAATTACTATTCGTCCCTGGCCGTTTCCCTGGTTTTGGCCTATCTCGATTTTCCCAATCTGTCGCTGAATATCGAGCCTTTCGGCGTAAAAAGCGTGGCCCTTGACGATATCGTGGTTCCGACGGATGAATCGGGGCAGCTGCTGATCAATTACATGGGACCGCCACAGACGTTTCCCCATTATTCCATTACCGACATTCTGGCCGACCGGCTTCCGAAGGATGCCTTCCGCGACAAGATCGTCCTGGTCGGCGCAACCGCCATCGGCATTTACGATCTGCGTGTGACGCCTTTTTCCTCCACGTTTCCCGGCGTTGAAATTCACGCCAACGCCATCGACAATATTCTGCACCAAAACTTTCTCATTCACTCTTCCGTGACCCGTTTCATCGACATCTGCTCGATTGTTCTTTTCGGACTGATTCTGGGGCTTCTGATTCCCCGGTTGCGGCCGATCACCGGCATGGTCACCGCTTTTTTGATGATCGCCGCCTTTGCCGGGATCAATTTCTTCATCTTTTTCACCTTCAATACCTGGCTGAACCTCGTCTATCCGCTGATCACGATGGCGACGATTTATCTGGGCATCACGGTTTACCACTATGTCAAGGAAGAGCGGGAAAAGAAGAAAATCCGCGGGGCGTTCCAGTACTATCTGACCTCGTCGGTCATCAATGAAATGCTCAAGAACCCGAACAAGCTCAAGCTGGGCGGCGACAAGAAAGACCTGACCGTTTTGTTCTCGGACATTCGGGGATTCACCACGATTTCTGAAAAAATGACGCCGGAGGAGCTGGTCGCCCTGCTTAATGAATACCTGACGACGATGACGAACCAGGTGTTCCATTACGACGGGCTTTTGGACAAGTACATGGGCGACGCCATCATGGCGGTCTTCGGCGCGCCGCTGGACCAGCCGGACCATGCCCTGCGGGCCTGCCGAACCGCGCTGGCCATGATGAAAGAGCTGCGCAAACTGCAGGAAAAATGGAAGGCGGAAGGGCGCCCCGTGTTCGACATCGGCGTCGGGCTGAATTCCGGCGACATGGTCGTCGGCAACATGGGATCGGAAATGCGCTTTGACTACACAGTCATGGGCGACATGGTCAACCTGGGTGCTAGGCTGGAGGGAATCAACAAAGAATACGGCACCAATGTCATCATCAGCGAGTTCACCTACGAAAAGGTGAAGGACGCCATGTGCTGCCGCGAACTCGACGGAGTCCGCGTCAAGGGCAAGATGAAACCTGTCAAAATCTACGAATTGCTGGGAGAAAAGAAAGACGAGGCGGCGTTTAAAGACCTGCTGGAAGGCTTTGCCAGGGGCCTGACGCTCTACCGGGAAGCAAAATGGGATGAGGCGATTGCCGAGTTCCAGGGCGTTTTAGCCTCGCGGCCCGACGACTATTCGTCAAAGATGTATGTGGAGCGGTGCAAAAATCTGAAAGAGAACCCGCCTGCCGAACCGTGGGACGGCGTGTTTGTCATGACGAAGAAATGAATCCGGGAAACGAGCAGAAATACCGCAGCTGGGTGGAAGTGGATTTAGATGCTTTCGCCGCGAATCTGCGCGAAATTCAGCGCCTGACCGGACCTGGCGTGGATTTCCTGCAGACCGTCAAGGCTGATGCCTATGGCCACGGCGCAATTGAAATATCCCATGCCGCGCTGCGGGCAGGCGCGCGGATGCTGGGCGTGGCCAACGCCGACGAGGGCGTTCAGTTGCGGGTCAGCGGCATTGAAGCGCCCATCGTCATTCTGGGCCCCTCCATTCCGTCGGAAATTCCGGACATGATCAAATACAACCTGACGCCGTCCGTGTCCGACGCGGAATTTGCCGAGGCGCTCGAAAGCCGGCTCGCCCGCGCCCGTCGGAAGCTGCCGGTTCACGTGGAAGTGGACACCGGCATGGGCCGGGGGGGCACGATGCACAGTGAAGTCCTGGATATGATTCAGCGCATTCTGACGCTGCCCCATCTGATTCTGGAAGGCCTGTTCAGCCATTTCGCGGCCAGCGAAAATCTGACGCACTACAACGAACGGCAGTGGAAGCTGTTTTCAGAGCTGCTGGCGGAGCTTGCGCGCCGGGGCATTTCCATTCCCATTCGCCACATGGACAACAGCGGTGCGATTTTGAATTATCCCGGTCTGAAGCTGGAGATGACGAGGCCCGGCATCATGACCTACGGCATCTATCCCTCGAACGAAACCCGGGACAAAGCCGCTCTGACGCCCGTCATGTCGTTTAAGACCACGATCGTTTTGGTCAAGGAATTTCCCGCGGGCTACGGCATCGGCTACAACCGCACCTTTATCACGCAGGGAAAAACACGCGTGGCGACCATCCCGGTCGGCTACGGCGACGGCTACCCGTTTCTCCTGTCCAACTGCGGCGAAGCCCTGATCCGCGGCCGACGCGCCCCGGTCATCGGCAGGGTGTCCATGGACATGTGCACGCTGGATGTGACGGATATTCCCGACTGCGTCGTGGGCGATGAAGTCGTCCTGCTGGGACGGCAAAAAGACGAATACATCAGCGCCAATGAAATTGCCGCCCGGGCTCAGACGATCAGCTATGAAATTCTCTGCGCGCTCGGCAAGCGCGCGCCGCGCGTTTTTCTGCAAAAGGGAAGAACCGACGCCGTGGAGCCGAGGCTGCGCCGGATTTTCATTCCCGGCGAGGAAAAATCCCTCGCGCGCATCGACGGCATCATCCGCCAATGCTTCCAGACGCGCACCAGCAGCGAGGAGCTGGGCGACGCCATCTATTATGAAATGTTCGAGACGCTTTTCGGTAAGGAAGACCGGCAGCTCGAGCTGCGGTCCTCTTTCCGCTACGACATCTCCATCGCACAGATTCCCCCGGGCGGGGAACAGCGGAAGCGCGCGGACGCCTACTTTCAACTGCGGACGCATGTCGAATACAAAAAAACGATCCGCAGCGACGTGTTCATGATCGGCTGCGCCTCGGACCGGGCGCAGCTCGAGGCGCTGATCGAGGATGAGCACTGCGAATACCGCTGGATTCTCGGCGGCGACGATCTGGTGGTGGAGCGCGATTTTACCGTAGAAAGAATGCGCATCGACGGAGAAGATATCCCGATCACACAGGCCAGAAAGACCGCCAGGGGCTATGAAGTCTGGTGCGGGAGCGACAGGCTGAAGTCAAAAATCAACCGGGAAGTGAAAATTGAAATAGAGATTCTCACCAAGAAATCCAAGCGCAACCGGACTTTCCCCGTGTATCTGCTCTACCCGACGCGCGGTCTGGAGATCAACTTCCATTACGAACAGGCGGGCCTCCGCAACGTCCGGGCGGAAAGTTTTTTTGCCGGCCGCCATCCCCGCGCGGATATCCGGGCCAGCCGCGGCCGGTCCATCCACATCCGGATCGCCCCCGAAGAATGGGTCTTCCCGACCAGCGGCGTGATCTTTATCTGGGACGTATAGGAAAAGGCGCAGTGGACGGTCTTGCCGCCCGAAAGGGTGGTCGCAACCGTTCCCTGCAATTGCTCAATGATTGTTGTGGTGCGTAGCGCTCGTGACCTTCAGGTTATTGGCTGCGCTTTTTTCGCGCGGGGCAAGGGGCATGATGTTGGCGGACCTGAAGGTCCGCACTACATTTTTCAGACCCGCTGTTTCCGAGGGAAAAGAGCTCAGCTCTTTTTGAAAATAGAGAAGATCTATGTCGTCTGATCGGATTGAATTTTTAAAGAAAGATTTTGTTCAGGGTTTCATCGCTTTCTGCGGGGTGGAAGTTCTTCGCGCGGATTATGGTCTGTTTGAAACCTGCCTGAAAGTGCGTAAGGAACACCGGCAGCAGGACGGATTTGTTCATGCCGGCGTGATCGCAGCCATGACGGATCATACATCAGGATACGCGTCCTTTACGACGGTATCCGATCAATTCCGCATTCTGACGGTAGAATTTAAAATCAACTATTTAAAGCCGGCTACCGGTCCGGTCATCATATGCAGATCAAAAGTGATCAACAACGGGAAAAAGATCAAAGTTGTCGAAGCCGAGGTATTTTCTGTTTCCGACGGGCTGGAAAAGCTGGTGTCCAAAGGAATGTTTACCCAAGCGGCCGTCGCGAAAAAGGATTTGCTGAAGGCTTCGTAATCAGGACAATCTTCGGTAGGTCATTTGGTTGCCCTGACCCGGGTCAGGATGTCCACGCCTTTTTTCGATGCGATGATCGATGGCCGTTACCGGCTTGTTCCGGAAACCCTGCAGATGCTCTTTGACGCCGCTGTGGCAGATATCGCAGGAGAGCGCGGCATGTTTGGAGCCTTCCTTCGGGGACTTGATCTGGGAATGGTATTGGTAGCAGGCTTCTCTGGCGTTACCTGCGCCTTGTGCCGCTGAAACTCCGGGAACCATCAGGATCATGAACAGGCCGGCTGCGACGACACGACCGGCATTTCTTTTTTACATACTTGACATCCTTGAGCTTACCCCGGCAATTCGTTGGCTGGTTTGTTCCTCTCTTCCCTCGTGGGTTGCGAGCCTCTCAGGTTGTCATGTGAAACGGGAGGCTTCCATGATTCTCGCATCTGTCCCGATTTACGAGATCTCCTCGATCCCCAGCGGGTATTTCGACAGGACCTCGCAGCCGTCACGGGTGATGACGATGTCGTTTTCATAGCGGAATCCGATATGCTCGTCGGGCGAGGCGTACTGCATCGCGCAGACGACCATTTCGTTTTCCTGATAGACGTGATCCTGATCCGTCCAGTAGGGAAGGTCGGGATTGACGACGGCGCCGATACGCCACTCGTCACCGAAAAGGCCGATGCCGTGTTCGCAGGCGGGCTGGATGAAATCGCCGCAGCCGCGGGACTCGGCGAAGTCCATCATCATAGCGACCAGGGTTCCGGGGGTTGTTCCGGCCCGGTAGTTGTCAATCACTTTTTGAATGATGGCGACAAAATTATCCGCGTGCCAGCGCTGTCTTTTGGTGGCCGGAGCGATGAGATAATTGTGCGAGTGGTCGCCCAGCGCCAGTTTGAACATGGCGTGAAAATCCAGCATCAACGGCTCGCCCGCCTGAATTTCTTTGGTTGTGGGCGGCGTGCAGGCCCCCAGTCCCGTGCGGACGCCGCTGGAAATTTCATTGAGCCCCGCAAAGTTCCATTCGGAAACGCTGCCCGCCCTGCGCATGGCCAGTGCGGCGATGCCTGCGATCACGGTTTCCGTCATGCCCTTGTAGCCTCCGTTGGAAAGGGCTTCCCGGGCTGCCTTGTGGCCTTCATCCACAATCAGCGACGCTTTGCGGAAGCGTTCGATCGTGCCCTTGTCCTTGATGAGCGACAAGGCGTCAATAATATCGTGCGAATTGACCCATTCAAAATCGAGAAGCGCGTCTTTAAAATGCGTGTATTCCCAGTGCGAGAGATTCCCCTCGGCGGTGTAGGTGGAAATACCGTCTTCAAAGCCCAGGCGGCCCTTCCGGATGCCGATTTCTTCTTTGATAAAATCCGAAATGGCGGACACCTGATCCATGCCGCCCATCGGCCCGTAGGCACGGACATGGTCGGGATCAAGCCAGGTTTCGTCGCCCACGCGCAGGGCGTCCACGACAAACGTAAAATAGGTGGGCTGTCCCTCGGGCGGAATGATGACGTAGCTGCGCCAGGGACAAAATGTGTCCAGGACGAAGCTCATGGTGCGGATGCGCGAGCCGAGATATACGTCAATACCGCGCCGGGCCATTTCGGCCTGGATCGCCTTCACACGACCGGGGTTGTCGATATAATATTTATCGGTGGGGTCCAGTATTCTGGTCATGATGCAATCTCCCTTCTAATACTGTGTTGGAATCTTGGCGAGCACCTTGTTGAGGCGGTCGGCGACGGCGGCCAGCCTGAGCGCTCGGGCCAGGTTGCCTTTGAGTTTGAGTTTTCCCGTCATCAGCGCTTTCTGCGCGCCCAGCTCCGCGCGGGAAATCCGGGCGAAGGTGTCGTAGTCGCCGATGATGCGGAACTCCGCCTGCGGCGGTTCGCCCGAGCCCGTTTCGACGCGGGTGACCTTCCCGTCGCGGCATTCGACAAAAAGAAACTGCTCGCTGCCGCCGGGGCAGTTTTTATAAATATTGGACATGGAGGTGGTGACGTTGTTCATTTTTTCCGGAGTCAGCTCCGACTGAAGTTTTTGAAGCGCCTCGTCGCGCCAGGACGGGCTTAAATAGGCCAGTAATGACATGTGGATTCCTCCTTTGGTGGTTTTACCGGGGACGGGAAGCTCGGGCCCCGGTGAATGTTGCGGGACGATAAATATTCGATGGGAACGCAAAGAAAAAGGGTCCATTTTTTCAGGAAAGTCATACCTTCATAATATTTTTGCAAGCAGCAAACGCCATTATGCATACTGAATTTGACCATGGGTGTCAAGTTGAAAGCCGGTCCGGGATTTCCGGTCGGAGCGTCACTGGCCCGGTCGGAATTCAATGATGACGTTTCCCGGACTTTCCCCGTTGTAGCCGCTGTTGTCGCTGCCCGTTTTCAGAAAATCCTCTGGAATGGCGGACGCCGGCCTGCCGAATACCGGGTAAGCGAGCATCATTCCCAGAATCGCCACAATCAGCCAGTGTCTTTTATTTTTCATGGTTTTCCCCCGTTTCTTCAGTCACGGAATACGGGATGAATTTGTAAAACCGGCGCCTTGATAAGTCAAGACAAAACTTGATCTCCCGGCCGACGAGAGGCGCCAGGGCGAGAGGTGTTCGTCAGGACGTTTTGCCGGGACGCCGCGGAGAGTCTCCGTCCTGTTTTGCGCCCCCCCTTTCCGCTTGACGGCGGACGGTTTTTCTTTTATAGCTTCCGCAGTTAAATATTCGGATTCAGGGAGCGGCGACGCTCCCGGGAGTCGGATTTGAGGAGAGCACAACAGGATGTCTATGGATAAACGTTTCAGTGATCTGATTCTTGCGGCCATCAGGCAGAAAATTTCGGATCTGCACATCACGGGGGGGTATCCGCTGGTCTTCCGGCGGGATGGCGTGATTCATGCCGATAAAAATGTGAAATGGGCGCACACGGAAATCGACAGGTTGGTTAAGGGAATGCTGACCGATCGCCAGCTCTTTACCCTTAGGAAACGCTGGTCGGTCGATTTCGCGATGTCTTTGCAGGAAGTACGGGTCAGGATCAACGCGTTTTACACAACGCGCGGGTTGAGTCTGGCCATCCGCCTGCTTCCTGAAACGATTCCGGACGTGACCATGCTGAACCTCCACCCCTCCCTCAACCAGATTTGCGATCTCCGCAACGGAATAGTGCTGGTCTGCGGCAGCACGGGATCGGGCAAATCGACCACGATAGCGGCCATTATTGAAGAAATCAACCGGACCCGGCCGGTCCATATCATCACAATCGAGGATCCGATTGAATACCGGTTCAAACCCAAGAAAGCGTTTATCGAACAGCGGGAGGTGGGCATTCATGTGCCGTCGTTCAACCAGGGGCTGCTGGATTGCCTGCGGGAAAATCCGGACATCATCTTTGTCGGAGAGCTGAGGGAACCGGATACCATTCGGACCGCTCTCACGGCGGCCGAGTCCGGGCATCTGGTTTTCGGAACCCTCCACGCCACGGACGCGGAAGACGCCGTTTACCGGATCAATAATTGCGTTTCCGGAGAGGGCCAGGAAATCATTCGCTATCAGTTTGCCTCCTCGTTTTCCTGGTTGATCATTCAGCAGCTGGTTCATATCGAGAGAGCGGGCTTTCGCGTGCCGGTCCTGTCCATTCTGCGGGGCTCATCATCGGTGCGGAGCAGCATTCGTGAAAACAAACTGACGCAGCTGGAAACGATCATGCATACCAGCAGGAATGAAGGCATGTTCACGACGGAACTCTACCGCAAGGAGTTTATCGACCGCCTTCCTTCCTTTAATCATCCCTACAAGAGTTTCGGCATGGGCGCGGATTCTTCCAAGGAAAAAGATTACATTTCTTCGCTGATCGATCCCAATGCCGTTCAGAATGTCGTTTATACCGCCAATCTTGACGACGCTCTGGTCAAACCGAAGGAAATAGGAAAAGACGAAGATTGGCAGCAGTACGTTGTTCTGGAAGACCATGATGTTGACCTGAAGGATATTTTCGAGCAGTACGATCAATTCGACAACCGGTTCAATTCCAACGGCTCAAAAGACAAGTAAGTAAAACCGTCAAGGATATCAAAGTCTTTCGATCACCACTGCCGGGCAACGCCAAAAGATAAATCCTGGCCTTAACGGGCCGGGATAGTAGTCTTTTTAAGGGCTTATAATGTGAGGGAACATATTGGGTTAATACAAAGAGGAGGAGTGAGAGATGGCAAAATATCTCTACAACGAAGAAGCCGTCGCGAATCTGAAACTGGGCGATACATCCGTTCTGGATCGCCTGGTTGATTTTGAATCAGCGCGCGCGGCGCATTTGAAAAAGGAACATGGAAAGAAAGATAAACGGATGACGATTGGCGAAGCAGTGGATGCCTTTGTCCAGGATGGCGACATCATCACGGACGGCGGTTTTTCCTATGTGAGGACGCCGCATCAGGCCTTTCACGAGATCATCAGGCAGGGAAAAAAGAACCTGCAGATGATCGGAGCGCCCAATACCAATCAGAGTTTTTTTATCACCTACGGTTTGGTGACGCATTCCCACAGTTCCTACACCGGAGCGGAAATGCGCGGAATCGATAAGGTTTATGACCGGGCGCTCAAAGCCGGCAAGATCACGATTCTTTCCGAATGGAGCCACGGCGGCGTGGCCCAGGCATTCAAGGCCGCCCAGCTTGGCGTTGCCGGCGTTTTCAGCAAACAGATGCTCGGCAGTGACATCGTCCGCTATAACCCGTATCTCAAGGTTGTCCAGAATCCCCTGAAAGGTGTTTCTGATCCGGTTGTATTTGTGCCGGCTATTTATCCCGATGTGTCGATCATTCATTGTCACGCGGCCGATAAGTACGGCAATGCCTACATTTACGGACCCGCCGTGAACGACCTCGCGGCGGCGGCCGCGGCGCGTAAACTGATCATCACGGCGGAGGAAATCGTTCCCGAAAACGATATCCGCTACAACAAACATGGGCAGATCATCCCGTTCTTCTATGCCGATGCCGTGGTCGAAATGCCTTTTGGAGCGCTGCCCGGCAGCATGCCCGGATGCTATTACTGGCCGAGGCAATGGTGGGAAAAGTGCATGCGTTTCGGCGGTTCATCCGCGGAAAACAACAAGGCCTTTTGTGATGAGTGGATCATGGGCGTCAAAAACCAGTTCGAATTTGTGGACAAGCTGGGAGGCGCCAAATGGATCGCCGAGGCCCGCCGCCAGACCAAGGCCGCGGAAGCCGACAACGAAGACATTGATTTCTCTTACGAGGAATACACCCTGAAGCATGATTCAGGAATTTACTATTAGGACAGGAGCAGATTATGCGAGACTTAAACGCACCGGCCAATCCACTCGAGACGTTGGCCTATATTATCGCGCAGCAGATCGAAGACCATTCGATTGTTTATATCGGCACGGGAATCCCCATGGTGGCGGGGATTCTGGCCAAGAAAACCCACGCCCCCAACATTACGCTCGTTTATGAATCCGGCGGGCAGGACCCGATTGAGGGCGATATGCCCTGGTCGGTCGGCTGTCCCATGACCTGGCGCAAATCCCCCACCATCATGGAGATGTCCTATTCCTTTGCACAGAGTTACAACGGCTATGTGGACATCGGGTTTCTGGGGTTCGCCCAGGTGGATATGTACGGCAACATCAACACCCACATGATCGGCAAGGATTACCATCATCCCAAAGTCCGCCTGACCGGCAGCGGCGGCAACAACGATCTGTCGTCGCTCACCGAGAAGATGGTTCTGGTCGGACTCCAGACGCCGGAAAAATTTCCGGAAAGAGTCGATTTCATCACGTCAGTCGGCTGGCTCGAAGGCGGCGATTCCCGCAGGGAGGCGGGCCTCATCGGCAACGGCCCCGCCGCGGTGATCAGTCCCTGGGGCGTCTATGATTTTCATCCGGTCAGCAAGCGCATGCAGGCCCAATCCCTGACCCCCGGCGTCACCTTTGAACTGGCCCAGCAGCTCACCGGTTTTGAACTTCTCAAACCCGAGGGAGAGATTCCCGAAACCAGGCTGATTACGCCCGAGGCCTTAAAGGTCATCCGCACCGAGGTGGATCCGCGCGGCGTCTTCACCGTCATGCCGGCCCAGTAGAGGCCGCGACAAACCGGCGCGCCGGCTCCAGGGGAAACTTCTGCCGCAACCGGCAACGAAATCGCGGGTCCGCACGAAAAGGCCCCGCGATTTTTTCATGTCTGAAAATTCATAAAGGAGATGAAAAAATGATTTCACGCATTGATCATGTTTCCATCGCGGTAAATGACCGGCAAAAGGAAAAAGCCGAGCATTTTTTCCGCGACGTTCTGGGAGCGGTTGCGGGGGCCGGCATGGCCGACCCCGCCTCCAAGTTTTTCTGGCAGATTTATTCCCTGGGCGATTTATCCCGCCTGGAGATCATTTCTCCCACCGGGCCCGGAAGCTTTCTGGACGGTTTTTTGAAGGAAAGGGAGGCGGGGGTTCACCACATCACCCTGCAGACGCTGGACATCCGCAGGGCGATGGTTCATCTGGAAGCTCACGGGATTCCCTTTTTCGGATTCAACGAATATCCGGGAGGCATCTGGAAAGAAATTTTCATTCATCCTCGGCATGGTTTCGGAGTTCTGATTCAAATTGCCGAATTCGAGGCCGACGACTGGCTTGCCGGGCAGGTCAGGTTTCCGGCGGGAACGAAATGGCAGGCAGAAAAAACGCAAAACGGCGCGGAGCTGACCTTCGCTCATCCGGGCGGCGGCAAGGTTTCCCTGGATCTGGGGCGGGAGGATCTGGCGCGGCTGGCGGAAAAGATCAGGGAATTCCTCGACTGAAACCCGGGATACTTGTGCGGCGCGTCGTGATTTCTTTGCCTGGGGTCAGGGCGTGATACAACAGGACAGGGGGGCGCAACCCTTGTTCCAGACGGTTATTTCCCTTAGCGTTTTTAGGTTGCAAGGCCGGGCAGCGCGATCCGTTTCTCCAGTCTTCGCGCCGCAAGGACGATGACGGAAATCAGCGCCAGGTAAACCAGTCCGGCCGTCATATACGCTTTGAAAAATTGAAAATTGGTGGAGGCAACTTCCTGCATCTGGGCGAAAAAGTCATGGTACTGAATTAGAAAAGCCACGGAAGTGTCTTTCAGGTTCTGGATCACCTGGTTGGTCAGTGAAGGAACGGACATGCGCATCACCTGCGGCACAATAATCAGGCGAAACGTTTCCCGGTGCGTAAATCCCTGGGACCGGGCGGCTTCCAGTTCGGTTTTATCCAGGCCGTTGTAGGCGGTCGCCAGATAACGGGCATTGTAAGCGGAAACATTCAGGGTAAAACCGATGACCGCCACGGTAAATGCCGACAGACGAATACCCAGTTGCGGCAATCCATAATACATGAGAAAAAGATGAACGATCAGCGGCGTCCCGATAAAAAAGGAAACGTAACCGTTTGTCCACGTCCTCACGGTTTTGTTGCTGCTGAGCGTCAGGTAAAAGACGCCAATCCCTCCGATCAATCCCGTCAATGACATGATCCCCATGAGCAGAACGGTGTTTTTCAAACCTGCCAGAATCTGGGGCCAGTAGGCAATCAGGTCTTTTAAAAAAACGTCCATAACGGCTACCTGTGATCGATAACACTCATGAAGAAATGTTTAATGCGCGGATCGGCATGGTCGTAAAAGAGGCGCTCGGCGATGTCTTCGGCTACGATCACGCCCTGATCCATAAAAATGATGCTGTCGGAAATATATTTCGCCAGAAACGCGTCGTGCGTGACGCAGAGCATGGTGACATTCTCCAGAAAAAGCTTGTTGATGACGGTGACTACTTCCCGGGACATTTCCGGATCGAGGGCGGAGGTCGGCTCGTCCAGAAAAAGTACAGCCGGGTCCATGGCCAGCGCCCGGACAATGGCCGCCCGCTGTTTCTGCCCGCCCGAAAGCTGTGCCGGATACTTGTTTCGGTGTTCGACCATGCCGACGCGCTCCAGTTCATGCGCGGCTTTTTCGGCAGCTTCCTTTGTTTTCATTTTCTTGAGTTTGCGCAGGCCCAGCGTCACATTTTCCTCCACCGTCAGATGCCGGTAAAGGGCAAAATGTTGGAACACAAATCCGATGTCTGCTCGAACGCTGCGAATATCCACGCCCGGACGGGTGATGTCCTTCCCCTTGAAGATGATCCGGCCGGAAGTCGGCTGTAAAAGCAGGTTTAAACAGCGCAGCAGCGTGGACTTGCCGCATCCCGATGTGCCCATGACCACTTTGGACTGCCCCTCGGAAAGCTCCAGGTTAATTCCCTTGAGAACAGCCTTGCCGTCAAACGCTTTTACCAGATTGTTTACTTCAATCAATGCCATTGGGGTTCCTTCCTATTCGGGCGCCAGTCCGGGAATGCGGAATTTCTTTTCCAGCGTCAGGAAAAGCATCACAAACAGCTTGTAAATCAAAAAGTAAAGGATCCCGACGGCCAGATAAATTTCCAGCCCCCGGAGCGTCAGGGCGGCCAGGCTCATGGCCTCTTTCATGATTTCGGGAATCCCCACCGTGTAAGCAAAAGGCGTGTATTTCAAAACGGAGGTAAACTCGTTGATCATGCCCGGAATGGACATGCGAAACATCTGGGGCAGAATAATGTAAAGAAAAGTCTCCCACCGGTTGAGCCCCGCCGCTTCGGCGGCCAGGATTTCATCAGGGGCGACGGCAGCCATGGCCCCCCGGAATACCTCCGCCAGATAAGCGCCGGAAACCAGCCCCAGCGTGGCAACCATCGACACAAACGGTGAAATCCGGATGCCGATCCCCGGCAGACCGAAAAAGAAAATAAACAGAAGAACGAGGATTGGAATGCCGCGGAACACATACGTATAGACGGCCAGAAACATCCTGGCCGCTTTCCATTGCACCGTACTCAGGACAGCCAGCAGCAACCCGACCGTCAGGCCGGCGCCGATACTGGCCATGGTCACTAAAATGGTATAGCCGGCGCCTCCGGCAAGAACCGTGAGGATTTTCCAGAAAGTCATCTGCCAGGTTTACATCCTTCTATTTCATCCACTTGTCGACGATGACTTTAAGCTTTTCCGGCCCCAGATCTGCGGCCAGATATTTGTCAAAATCATCGCGCAGCGGTGATCCCTTGGGAAAGGCAAAACCGAACATATCGAATCCCGTAAAGACATAGCTGTCCCGGATATCCATTTTCTTTTTGTACACCGAGGCGACGGAACCGTCCAGAAACGCCAGGTCCAGATTGCCGTTCTTCAGATCAGCCAGCACTTCGTTATAAGTCGGATACATTTTGACGTCGCTGAGCTTGTAAACGCCCTGCGGTTCCATCTGGTTCTTGATAAAATCGCTGTAGGCCATGCCGCGCGGATAGCCGATGGTGTATTTTTTCAGATCGGCCAGATCGTTGACGACAAGATTCCTGCTTTTGAGGCTCACCAGATTCCATGTGTTATCCATGTAAGGTTTGGAAAAATCCATCACTTCCCTGCGCTTGTCGGTAATGGAGATCGCCGAAAATGCCACATCGGCCTGCTTGCCGATCAAAGCCCCGAGCATCCCCTGCCAGTCATAGGACGTGATCTTGTACTGGCGGTTTCTGGCTTTACAGAAGCCTTCAAAGATTTCCAGATCCATGCCCTGAAACTTCCCGTTTTCTTCAAACAGGTTTGGCGGCGACGTGGGGCACACGGCTGCCTGGATTACGGAAACTTCTTCTTTTTTGCCGCAGCCGACGAGGCCCATAACGAAAATTACCAAAAGAATCATTAAGATTGTTGATTTTTTCATGACAAGCCCCCTTGTGTAGTCCAATTTATTTTGCGACTTTTATAGGAGAAGCCGCATGCCCTGTCAACGAAAAAGAGGTATAGCTCTTGACAAAGATTCCGGAATCGTGAAAAACCATCCCCGTAACAATGATTTCAACCAACAGAGGATTCCAGCATTGCCCGTTCTGTATTTGGCCCCGCTTCAGGGAATGACCGACCGGATTTATCGCAACATTTTCCCCCTTTATTTCAAGGGGGTGGATCTGGCGGTCGCGCCTTTTCTTTCCGCGACAAAAAGCGTAAAACCCGGCAGTCTGCTCAAAGACTATTCCCCGGATCAAAATTCGGGGATTCCAACGATACCGCAGATCCTGAGCTCAGGCCCGGATGATTTTACGCGGCTCGCCAACGCGCTGTTCGACATCGGATACGGCGAGGTCAACTGGAATCTCGGCTGTCCGTTCCGGATGGTGGTGAAGAAGGGCAGGGGCGCGGGCATGCTTTGTTTCCCGGAGCGGATCGAAGCCTTTCTTGAAAAAGCGATGTCTGCTTTAAAACCGAAATTGTCCATCAAGCTTCGGCTGGGCCTGAAAGATCCGGATGACGCTCTGCTGCTTCTTCCCATTTTCAACCGGTTTCCCCTTCGCGAGCTGATCATCCATCCGCGCACGGGCGCGCAGATGTACGAGGGGAATGTCGATCTGGACAGGTTCGGGAAGTGTCTTGATCTGTCGCAACACGGCGTGGTCTATAACGGAGACATTGTTGAGGCTCAGACGTATGAACGGCTTGCCGAACGCTTCGGATCCGTCCATCGCTGGATGATCGGCCGGGGTCTGCTGGGCAATCCGTTTCTGGCCGAAGAAATCAAGTTTCAGACCGCGAGGCCGTATGCCGAAAAAGTCCAAATCCTGCGGGCGTTCCACGATCACTTGTTTGCCGAGTATTCACAAATCCTGTCCGGCCCCGCGCATATCACGAATAAAATGAAGGAATTCTGGACGTATTCGGGAAGCTTTTTGAAGGACAGAGAAAAAATCCGCAAGCAAATCAACAAAACCCATCACCGCGAAGCCTATATTGCTGCCGTCAGGAATATTTTTGAAAAGCTTGTTTGACTCGCCGGATCCAACGGTAAAGCCGACTTTCTGCATTCCTTCTGGCCGGGAATAAAGAGGGCATTTGATCGCTATCCCAGTTCAAAGCTGGTCACGCCGAAGATTTTTTCCAGCGGCAGGGAAGGGACCGCGCCCGAATACATGCGGGCGGTTTCAAAAACGCTCTGCGTGTTGTGGCGGCCGGATGGTGATTCCCGTCGGTGAATCCTGGGTGCAGGAACTGGTGGTGCTGACCAAAAGGAACGGCCTCCTTGAACGCCAGGAGATCGTTCCGGTCCGCTTTGTGCCCATAGCGGACGCAGCCGGATATATTGATGCAACCCGCCTGCCGGTTCAACGCATATTGATGGTGTGAAGCTTCAGGAGAAATTCCTTGAATTTGTCTTTCGTCGTCTCTTTGATGGATTCGAGCCTGACGATCACGGCCTTGTTGTAAAACGTGTATCCGTTTTCGATGATTTCGGGATCGTTGTCGTCGTCGATAAAACATTCCATGAACTTCATGGTGTATTTTATCGCTTCTTCTTCATCTTTGGCGGTTACCAGATAATGATGAAGCTCGGGATCTCCGTCCGTCGTTTCGCTGATTTTTGCCCTGTAGTCAGGCATACAATCCTTCTCCTTTTTTTATGAATACTGCCGCCCGGTATATACTCCAATCATTTGCCGAACGCAACGGTTCCGTTGGGCAGCCTGTAAAAATTTTTCCGCGTCGGGAACATCCGTGATTTCAACACGGCTTTGGCGGGGAACAGGGGCGCCCGCCTGCCGGGGCATCGAAAAACGGACCCGGTTATTCCTTACTTCAGGTTGCGGAAATTCGGTTTGCGTTTTTCCATGAAGGCCATCATGGCTTCGATGCTGGCCGGACCGCCGGCCAGCCGGTCCATCGCTTCCCGCTCGACCTTTAAGGCCGCCTCGATGCCCGCCCGATGGGCGGTTTTGAGGCACCTTTTCGTTTCCAGGAGGGAACTCAGGGGCAATTGCGCAATCTCCCCGGCTTTCGTCATCGCGGCGCACAGAAGCTCGTCATCCTTGAACTTGCGGGAAGCGATTCCGGTTGCCAGGGCCTTGTCGGCGTCAATCCATTCCGTGGTGAACAGCAGCTCCGCCGCGCGCTGAGGTCCAATTTGCATCTGCAGCATGTAGCTGCTGGCGAACTCCGGCGCCATGCCCAGGCTGTTGAAGGGCAGGCGCATCCGCAGACTTTCACCGACGTAGAGCACATCGGCGTGGAACAGTATCGTCGCGCCGCCCCCGACGGCAACCCCTTTGGCCGCGGCGACCAGCGGTTTGTCAAAGTCCACGACCGCGCGTTCCGTTATGCGGTAGCTGTGCGCTTTGCCGGAGACGGCGTAATCCTTCAGATCCTGGCCGGCCGAGAAATCACTGCCCGCGCCGGTGATGACCGCCACGGTCACGTCGTCATTGGCGCGCGCCGCATCCAGCTCCGCGGCAAAAGATTCCCACAGCTCCTTGTTGAAGGAGTTTTTGCTCTCCGGGCGATTCAATGTCAAAAGCAGAACGCCGTCCTTTAATTCCTTTAAAACCGTGCCACTCATGTTTGATACCTCGTTTCCTTGAGTTTGTTGTTTTCGGGGGTTTTTGCCCCGGCAGACGCTAAGGTTCCGGCCTCCCCGTCCGGCAGACCGGAATTAAATTTTCCCGTATGGCCGTTTCCTGCGGAAACTAATATGAGGGTTTTCCCGTTGTCAAGACAAAAACGAAAAACCGGACCCTTTTTGCTGGGTAGCCGCCGGAGTTTTGCGAAAGATACTTATACGGCGGTATGCGGTCAGGCTTTCAGGGCCAAGTAGCTCAGGATGAATTCCACGCACCGGTCAAGGCCGATCTTGTCCGTCGCGAGAGAAAGATGGTAGCGCCGGGCATCGGACCATTCCTGACCGGTCACGGTGCGATGGTAGAGCGCTCTTTCCTTGTCGTTCCGGTCGATGATTTTTCCGGCCGCTTCTTCCGTCTCGTTGTACAGCCTCATCACCCGATCCCTGCGAAACGGCCGGTCGGCATGCAGGAAGATGCTCACGCAATTCGGATGGCCTCGCAGAACGTGCGCACCGCAGCGGCCGATAATCACGGCCGGACGTTCCCGGGCGATGCGTAGGATGATATCGCTTTCCGTATTGAACAGTTCATAGTCCGAAGGCGGCAGCATCTGGGGTTTGACATAGGTGTCCGGTGCGGCGGCGTGTGTCCGGATAAAGGACTGCCAGAAAGAGAGTTTCTTTTCATCGCGTGAGGCCAGATCCTTTTCCAGCATCGAAAAACGTTGCGCGGCCCGGTCGATGATTTCGCGGTCCGCGTAAAAAATGTTCAGGCGTTTTGCCAGTTCCTGCCCGATGCAGGCGCCGCCGGAGCCGAGCTGCCGGCTGATGGTAATGACCAATGGCGATGCGTTTTTCATGCTGTTCCTCCTGTTCCTTTCATTCTCCGGCGATGCGCTGGTCCCGTCCGGAATCAGCGATCCGGTCCATGCGCGGGCAAACGGTTTTCCTTTCTTCCCAGCAGAACATGGTAAAGTGGAATAGATGCCAGAATGACGAAAGTCATGATGACGTATAGGCCGCGGTATCCCGTGACGCCAACCAGCGCGCCCAGCAAATAAGGACCGACGCCAAATCCCAGATCCACGAATATAAAAAAGGTTGTAATCGCGAGCCCCATCCGGTGAGGGGGAACCCCCCGGATGGAAAGGGCGTGAGCGCAGGAAAAAAAGTTTCCGTACCCCATCGCGATCAGGACTGCCGCTGCAAGGAGCATGATTCCCGCCGTGGCCTGACTGAAGACCAGCATCCCTGCGGCGTAAAGCAGCAGACAGGGATAGACGACGAAATTGGCGCCCCGGATATCCATCAGACGCCCGGACAACGGCCGCGTGACGAGAACCGCGACGGAATACACAAGAAAATAGAAGCTGGCGGCTTTTTCCAGACGGATTTCCCTGGCGTACAGGGAGATGAGCGTCAATAGGCCGGAATAGCTGAAACCGATAATCAGGATGATCAGGGAGATAGGAATCGCTTTGTATTCCAGAAAATCGGAAAGACGGAATCGCCCGTCCGCTGCGGCGAATTCCGGAGCGGGCGCCTCATACACCGGTTTGTTGACCGCGAAAGACAGGGCAAAGCTGGTCATTGCCAGAAGCGAGGTCAGAGCGAAGATCATCCTGAAATTCGTGTGGTGAATCAAAAAGATGCCGATAAAAGGGCCCACCGCCACCGCTAAAATCGCGCCGATGCTGTAAAAACCGATGCCTTCTCCACGGCGGCTCGGGGGAATAATCTGGGCGACGATGGTTCCGGTGGCTGTGCTGGCCGTGCCGAAGACGATTCCATGCAGCAGCCGGATGATGATCAGGAGAGACAGGCTGACGGCCGCGAAGTACAGCGCCGAAGTGACAATGAAAAGCATCGTGCTGGCGAGTAGAACTTTCTTGCTGCCGATGCCTTCAATGATGCGCCCGGTTCCCAGCCGTCCGATCAGCGCGCCGATAATGAAGACGCCCGCGACGAGCCCCGCCACGTCTGTGGAAGCGTGGAATTCATCCACGGCATAGGACGCAATCGTGACGATCAGCAGAAAATGCGTCAGAAAGACAATGGCATTGATCACGGCTATCGTGACAAAATCCTTTGTCCACAGTTTTTTTTCGTTCATGGCCTGTTCCACAACCGCCCGCCCTAGTTTTCTGTTTGCCCGGGACTATAGGAGCATAACTTCCGCATGTCAATAATAATGGATGAACTTGTCGGCCCCGGAACAGGCGTTTTATGACCGCCGTATCCGAAAAGACATTTTTTACCTCCGTCTGATGTTTTGATATTGCCTGACTCACCGCAATTTCAAAGTCCAAATGACAGCCGCAGGGCACAAAATTCTATTTTTAAGGATTTTTTTTCGCTTTCGTGCTATGCACGGCGAAAGAAAATGTACGGTGTGCGGGTAAACGCAGGCATCTATCAGGAACGATATGCCCGGCGAGGCGCGCAGGGATGGCTCCCTCCGAACTTCGCCGATTCCGGGAGAAGGAGGTCAGAATGAATACCGATCAGTTGTTTCTTCGGGGGAGCAGTCTCAAGGCCTTCATTGTCTTCATCGCTTTTCAGTTGGCGCTCATCGGCGCCGTATTCACGGCCCACCGGGTGCAAACGGATAACGGTGCCGTGGAGGTATCCAATGTTTATTTCCTGAATGAAGACGGCAACCGAATCCGCGGTAAGCTTTTCAGGCCCCTCTCCGCGACCGAAAAGGCCAAACACCCCGGCGTGCTCTTTGTCCACGGATACCAGAACAACCGTGAAAGCGGCGACGCCTACGCCATCGAGCTGGGCCGAAGAGGATTCGTAACGCTCAGTATCGACGCCATCGGCAGGGGCAACTCGGACCCGCCGCATGACATGGACGATCCGCGTTTCGACCAAACGTTCGGGGCTCGCACCTCGGCGAAGTATCTTGCGTCGCTTCCCTTTGTGGATGCAGACCGCGTCGGGGTGATGGGGCACAGCATGGGGGCCGAGTATTCCTACTGGATCGCGCTTGCGGATCCCTCCATCCGGGCGGTCGCCATCATCGGGAACGCCTATGACAAGCGCGCCACGCGCGACCGGCCGCAGAACATGATCATGATCATCGGCGAGTTCGACGAGTTCCGCGATCGTTTCACCGGCACCACGAACATCATGGAGCAGTGGATGAAAACCGAAACTACGCTGAACGCGTTTCCGGTCGCAAACCCTCAATTCAACGCCACCTACGGCGATTTCGCCAAGGGAACGGCCCGCCGTGTCTTCGTCACGCGCATTTCCCATGTGCAGGAGTCGCACAGCAGGGCTTGTATCGCCGAGGCGCTCGACTGGATGCGTCTGGCCCTGAATCCGCCGGAACAGCTGTGGAAAGACAAGGACGACCAGCGTTGGCCCGTCAAAGAGGCGATGACGCTGCTGGCCATGCTGGCCGGTTTCCTTTCGCTCCTTCCCCTTGGGCTGATCGCGCTGAGGACCCGCTTCTTCAGGCCGATCCGCCAGAGGCAGACCTTCGGTTGGGCCTGTCCGGACAGGCAATGGTGGAAGTTCGCCGCAATCAACGGGGCGCTCATGTGGCTGTATCTTCCGCTCATCATGACGCTGTTTGCGATACACAAGTTCGTTGTCCGCGTGGATAAGGTGTTTCCCATGCTGCTCGTGGACGCAATCGTCTGGTGGTTCGTCATCATCAACATCGTCGGCCTCATCCTGCTGCGGCGGTGGTATCGAAAGGAGTCCGCCTCCGGCGGCCTTAGCTGGTATGACCTCGGCATCTCGCATTTCAGGGATCGCTGGGGACTCGATCCGGGAAGGATTGGCCGCACCGTCCTGCTGGGGCTGCTGCTTTTTGTTTATCTGTATTTCTGCGAGTTCCTGGGCGAGAAGCTGGCGCTCGTCGATTACCGGTTCATCTATCCGCTGCTGAGCGATCTGACGCCCTATCGCGTGCTCATGTTCGCGCTCTATTTTCCGTTTATTCTTTTCGGCTTCCTGGTGCTGACGTCGTTTGTGCACGGGCAGCTCCGACGCGCAGAGAAATCGAGCTGGCGGCAAACGTACGTTTCGTGGACGGGGCGGAACATCCTGGCCCTGATCAGCCCGCTCTTCCTTTTCCTGCTGGTGCAGTATGTCCCGCTGCTGACGACCGGCTTTATTCCGTTCGAGGGGCCGGGCGGTGTCTTTGTGGTGTTCATCATCGAGCTCTTTTTCATCATGCTGACACTGACGCTTGTGATGATTCAGTCCACCTGGTTCTACCAGATCACGGGAACGATTTATTTAAGCGCGCTGATGAACGCGCTGATCGTCACCTGGCTGTTCGCGTCGTCACAGGTGATCGCGCCAATTCCATAGAATTGCGGAAGACCGCCGGCGCAAAAAATCTTGAGCGATGAGGCCGGCTGTGGTAATACCCACCGGAAATTGCAGAAAGGTCGCTTTCCCATTGAAGATTGCCAGTTACAATGTCAACTCGATCCGCTCCCGTTTGCACATCGTATTGCCCTGGCTCAGAAACCATCGGCCTGATATTTTCTGTATGCAGGAAACCAAGGTCGAGGACGCTAAATTTCCTCTCGCCGAACTTGAAGCGGCGGGATACACCGTCGCTTTCAGCGGCGGCAAGCGGTACAACGGCGTGGCAATCGCTTCAAAACAAACACCGCAAAAGGTTTCCTTTGGACTGGCCGATGATCCTCCTGATTCTGACCGCCTGGCCGTCGCGCATTTCGGTGATCTGGTGGTTTTAAACGCCTATGTTCCGCAGGGGCAGGAAGTGGACAGGCCCCAGTTTGCCTATAAGCTCGCGTGGCTGGGAAGGCTCAAAAAATATCTTTCCCAAAACTTCCAGCCGGACGGAAAACTCGTTTTGTGCGGTGATTTTAACGTCGCGCCCAAGCAGATTGACGTTCACGATCCCAAACGCATTCTGGGACATGTCTCCTTCAATCCGGAGGTCTGGAAGGCGTACGGGGATGTTTTGTCCTGGGGGCTTGTGGATGTTTTCCGGAAGCACCATCCCGACGAGCCGGGGCAATACACTTTTTTTGACTACCGTGTGAAAGATTCGGTCGGACGAAACCTGGGCTGGCGCGTGGATCATATTCTGGCCACGAAAAAAACAGCCGCGGCGTCGGGCGGCTGCGTCATTGACCGAGCCACGCGGCAATCCGAGAAGCCGTCCGATCACGCGGTGATTTACGCCGAGTGGGAAGAGAGGATCTGATGACGGGAAAAGAGGATATCCGCCGCATCAACGATGATCTTGCGGCGCGCTTCCGGAAGATTGAAAAGACTCTGTCGTCTGCCCGCACCATTGCCGGGCTTTTCGAAGCGCTGGTAGGGGGCATCGAAAGAGAATTTGCCGTTCCTTTTGTCTGGCTGACGTTTATGGATCGGCCGGAGGCGGAGATTTTGACGGATGCCGCGGCAGCGTCGAAGATTCTGAAAAGCAGGTTTAGCGTCGTATCCGGGGAGCTTCTGGAAAAAATTCTTGGGGACGGGCTGAAGCCCGTTCTCTCCAATCAGAATCTCCGGCCTTTTTACAGACTGATGCCGCGCAGTCAAAAATATTTCGTCCGGTCGATCGCTGTGGTTCCTTTTGCGCTGAATGGCCGGATGATCGGAGTCTGGAACAACGGCGATGCGGACGCGAACCGCTATTTACCGGACATGGATACCGCGCTGCTTGCCGCGCTGGCCGACAGGATCTCTCTCAGGCTGACGCAACTGGCCACGAGAAAAAATGCCGCATCAGCCGCAAAGAAAAGCGCGGAGCAGCCGGGAGGGCTTCATGGTTGACCAATGGATTGAAGAGATCAAAAAAAAATGTCCGCCGGACAGGCTGGGAATGATTCTGGTGCACAACGGCGTTGTGCGGGCCGTGTCCAAAAGCGGCTCTCCGGTGGCGCGCATGAATCTTTCCTTTGACCGGGCCGCGCTGGATAAGACGGTGCGTCGCTTTAAAGCAAGGGAAGGCATCGTGGAGATTCGCGCCTGGATTAACGAAGGGGTGCTCAACGTCGGCGACGACATTATGGTTGTGTGTGTGGCGGGCCGGTTCCGCGCGGACGTTCTGCCGGTGTTTCAGGAGCTCGTTGCACTGATTAAAACAGAAATCGTGACGGAAGACGAGGCTTCATAAACAAAGCCCTTGTTTTCTTTGCCCATCCCGGTTGGGAGGCCGGAAATCGCCACGTTTTGCCGGCGGGCATTGAAAGGGCGGAGAGCGATAATAGACCTAACACTTTTGAGACGGGATATGCTAGCGTGCCGTTGCCCAACGGCAAACGAGCGGTACAATATTCAGGCGGGGGAGGAAATATGACAGACAGGATGACCGAATTCAGGACAATCGTTGATCAACCTTACGCGTATCTGCAAAAGCTCAAAAACCAGAACGGAAAAAAGACAGTGGGCTATGTTTGTTCCTATACGCCGGAAGAAGTCATTCTGGCGGCCGGCGCCCATCCCGCCCGTTTTTTCGGCACGAAGCAGCAGATTCATCTGGCCGACTCACATTTGCAATCCTATAGCTGCTCCGTTGTCCGCGGCGTTTTGGAAGAGGGCCTCTCCGGGAGAATCGGATTTCTGGACGGGATGATATTCCCTCATACCTGCGACTCCATTCAGAGGCTCTCCGACATCTGGCGCATGAATATTCCTTTCGGGTTTCATCTGGATCTGGTCCTGCCCGTCAAGCTCAATACGCCCTCCGCCCGGGATTATATGGCCGATGTCCTGAAAAAATTCAGAACAGATCTCGGCCGCGCTCTGCAGGCGGACATTACCGACGATGCCTTGCGCAAAGCGATTAAAACGATGAATGCCATCCGGCAGTCGATACTGGAAATTTATGAACTGAGAAGCCGGAATCCCCGCCTCATGTCCGGCGCGGATTTATACACTCTGGTTCGGGCGGCCATGATCATGGACCGGGAGCGGTTGGCGGAAATGCTTGCCGAAACGGTTTTGGAGATGAAGGCGAAAGCGGCCGGGGTGGAGGAGGACGGCTCTTTGAAGCGCATTGTCCTGGCCGGCGGCATCTGCAATCACCCGGACATCTACCCCATGATCGAAGACGCGGGCGGGGCCGTGGTCTGGGACGATTTTTGTACGGGGGCGCGATATTTTGCCGAGCCGGTTTCCGAAGAAGGCGATCCCGTGGCCGGCATCGCGGGCAGACTGCTCCGTCGCGTGATTTGTCCAGCGAAACACGCCGGTCTGGACCGGCGCGCCAAACACATCATCCGCCTCGCCCAAGAGCATAACGCCCGGGGCGTCATTTTTCTGCTTTTCAAATTCTGCGATCCGCACGCGTTTGATTACCCCGACATCAAGAAATCCATGGACGCAGCAGGGATTCCTGTTCTGCTGTTGGAGATCGAAGATCCGCTCCCCGGGGAAGGCCAGCTCAGAACCCGTTTTGAAGCATTTCTGGAAATGGTGTGAAAGGAGACGTCATGTCAGAGGTTAATTCGGAAAAAGAAAAGAGAAAAATCAAGTCTGATAACAAAATGCGGGAAATCATGACCGCCTATTATATCGACGCCAAAACGGCCCGGCAGAACAATAAGAAAGTGGCTTGGATCACCAGCGGCGGACCGGTGGAGCCGTTGATCGCCATGGATATTATTCCCGTTTATCCGGAAAACCACGGGGCCATGATCGGCGCCAGCAAGATGGGCGTCGATTTGTGCGAGAAAGCGGAAAAGATGGGCTATTCCAACGATTTGTGTTCCTACGCCCGCTCCGACATTTCCTGCGCGACGGTCAACGGAGGTCCGATCGGAGGTTTGCCCGAGCCGGACATGCTGGTTTGCTGCAACAACATTTGCGGGACCGTTCTGAAATGGTACGAAGTGCAGGCCCGCTATTTCAACATTCCCCTGTTTATCTTCGACACGCCCTTTTGCCATACGGAGTATACGGAAGAGGCGAAGCGCTATGTGGAGCGGCAGATCGGGGAGTATGTTGCCTTCCTGGAGGGTGCCTGCGGCCGTAAAATGGACCAGGACCGCATGAAGGAGGTCGGCAGGGTCTCCTTTGAAGGTCAGAAGCTCTGGCAGGAGGTTCTGGATACGGCCGTCCACAAGCCTTCTCCCATGACGGCCTTCGACGCTTTTTTTCACCTGGCGCTCATCGTGACCCTCCGGGGCACGCAGCAGACCATCGATTACTACCAGGGCTTGCTGGCCGAGATGAAAGACAGGATTCAGGCCGGCATTGGCGCCATTCCGCGGGAACAATACCGTCTCCTGTGGGACAATCTTCCAATCTGGTACCGGATGAAATGGCTGTCGCGAAAATTCGCCGAACACGACGCCTGTCTGGTGGCCGACACCTATACCTCGGCCTGGTGCGGCGCGATGAAGTACATTGACGAAAACAAATTTCTGGATTCGATGGCCGAAGCCTACTCGCGCATTTATCTGAACATCGGCGTGGACGAAATGGCGAAAATGGTTATCGCGATGATCGACAAATATCAGGTGGACGGCTTTGTGCTGCATTCCAACCGCAGTTGCAAACCCTATTCGCTGGGCCAGTTCGATATTCAGCGGATTGTTGAAAAGGAGAGGAACATTCCCTGCCTGATGATCGAAGCGGACATGGTCGATGAGCGGAGTTTTTCGGAAAGCCAGGTTTCGACGAGAATCGACGCCTTTATGGAGATCATCAAGGACAGGAAAAAGGGGACGTAAAAGCCCGCCGGTTTCAGTGTTGGAGAAGGTTTTTCACGGCGGCAGGAAGCGCTTTCCTGAAAAAGACGAACGACGAAGCATTAAGAAACGGGAAATGATAACAGCAGGCATTGACATCGGGTCCATCACGGCGAAAGCGGCTCTGGTTGAAAACGGGAAAATTCTGGGCGCGAAGGTGACGTTTACCGGCTATAATGCGGAGGCGGCAGGCAGGAAGGTTTATGAAGAATTACTGGCCGCCTCCGGCCTGGAGGCGTCATCCGTGAGTAAAATTGTATCCACAGGCTACGGGCGCAATTCGGTGAAATTCGCCGACAGGACATTCACGGAAATCATGGCGCATGCCGCCGGCGCGAATTTTCTGAAGCCAGATGTCCGCACCATCATCGACATCGGCGGACAGGACAGCAAGGCCATTGCGCTCGATGAAAAGGGCAAGGTCAAAAATTTTGTTATGAACGACAAGTGCGCCGCGGGAACAGGGCGTTTTCTGGAGGTCATGGCGCGCGCGCTCGAAGTCGATCTGGATGAGTTCGGCGCCATGTCGCTTCGGTCGGAGGCGCCCTCTAAAATCAGCAGTCTGTGCACGGTCTTTGCGGAATCGGAAGTCATTTCCCTGATTGCCCGCGGTGAGCAGAGATTCGACATCATTGCCGGCATCCATGAATCGATCGCGGCGCGCATCTCCGCGATGATCGCACGCGTCGGTCTGACCGAGCCGGTCATGATTACCGGCGGTGTCGCGCGCAATGCCGGCGTCGTGGCCGCGCTGGAAAAGAAGCTCGGCGTGAAAATCGCCGTATTGTCCTATGCGCAGGTCAACGGCGCAATTGGCGCCGCGGTCCTGGCGTCGTCTCTTTGAGTTTATTTCGTTTTAGCTTATCTGTTTTTGCGATCAGCAAATGGGATCGGTTAATTGTTTGTTCTGAATCGCCGCATTGATTCCTTCAGCCTTCAGCCCAAATAGCTGACCAACTGATGGGCCGCTATCCCGCCCAGGTAGGAGACGATCAGGGTCAATACGATCGTGGAATAAAACCACTTGTTGCTGTTCATTTCCTGGCGCAGGACGGCGATCGTTGCGACACAGGGAATGAAGAGCATCATCACGACCAGAAACGCGGCAGCAGAGGCGCGGCCCATGATGGTCGGCAGAACGGCCGATATTCCCGCATCACCCACGGAATACAGAACACCCAGCGTGGCGACTACGGTTTCCTTGGCGACGAGTCCGGTCAAAAGCGCGGTGATCATCTTCCAGTCAAGCCCCAGCGGTCCCCCCAGCGGTTCAATAATTTTCCCCAGAGCGGCCAGCCAGCTTTCCTCCACTATCCCTGTTGGAAAGTACGAAAGAATCCAGATCAGTACAGACATCCCCAGAATCACCGTGCCCGCCTTGCGCAGGAAGGCAAGAATCCGCGACCAGACGACCATGCCGATGGTGCGGGCATCCGGTGTATGGTAAATGGGCAGCTCCATGATAAACGGCGCATCCTGTTTCCAGAGAGTGTTGTTGACCAGAATGCCGGCCAGTCCTAGGACGGCGATATTGAGGGCCAAAATCGTCCAGGAAACCAGGGCGGCGTATTCACCGAAGACAGCGGCCGACACCAGCGTGAGCACCGCCAGCCTGGCGGTGCAGGGGACAAACGGAATCAAAAGCAGGGTGATCATCCGTGCCTTGCGTGTCTCGATGATCCGCGCGCCGAGCACGGCGGGAACATTGCAGCCGAAGCCCAGGCACATGGGAATGAAGCTTTTCCCGTGCAGTCCTACCAGATGCATGATGCGGTCCATGACGAACGCGGCTCGCGCCATGTAGCCCACATCTTCCAGAAACGCCATGATCGCGAAAAAAATCAGCAAAATAGGCAGAAAACTCAGCACGGAACCCACGCCGCCGATCACGCCGTCGATGAGAAGCCCGCGAATCCAGCCGGGCCATGGGGCAATCGACGGTTCGAAGGACCGACCCAGATATTGAATACCGTCGTTCATCGCGTTTTGCAGCGGCACGCCGATGGCGTAGGTCAGAAAAAAGACCACCGCCATGATGGCCAGCAGGATCGGGATGCCGAAAACCGGGCGGGTCAGCACATGGTCAATGCGATCGGTGAGCACCACTTGCCCCATTTTAAAATGTGAAACCGCCGCGCGGGTCATTTTTTCAATCCAGTCGTAACGCCCGTTGACGACGGCGTGAAGGGCGTCTTCATGCTCGCTAAGCAGTTTCTGAACGAATTCATGGCTGGTCGGTTGGATTTGTGCCGCTACCATGGCCGTTACTTCCGGGTCGCCTTCCATCAATTTTACCGCCACCCATTCGGGCGTGTAGGGGGCCTGGATAAAAGGTCGGATGGCGGCCAGTATCTTTTGGTAAATTTCCTGATGGTCGGCGGAGACTTCGGGCAACTCGGGCCGAAAATTCTGCGGGCAGGAACCCAGGACCGTAATCTCGTCCACCAGTTCCTTAATGCCGCTGTTTCGTTTGGCCACCATGGGCACAACCGGGAGTCCCAGTGAATTTTGCAGCGCTTTGGCGTCAATCTGCGTGCCCTGATTGGAAGCGACATCCAGCATGTTGATGGCCACTATCACGGGACGGTCCAGAAGCAGCACCTCGGATAAAAGATACAGGCTTCGTTCCAGCGCGGCGGCGTTGAGCACCAGCACGACGAGGTCGGGTTTTTCCCGGATGATGAAATCCCGGGTGACCCGTTCTTCCTCGGAAAAAGAGGTCAGGCTGTAGGTGCCCGGCAGATCAACGATCCGGATTAAAATGTTGTTGGCGCGGTGGACGCCCACTTTTTTCTCGACCGTTTTCCCGGGCCAGTTGCCGACATGCTGGGAAAGTCCGGTCAGGATGTTAAAGATGGTGGATTTGCCGACGTTGGGCTGGCCAACCAGGGCGACGGAAATTTCTTTTTCGATCGGGGGGAGGCAGGAATCATCGGCGGGGTCGATTTTGCGCACCATGATCTTGGCCGCTTCGCCCCGCCCCAAAGCAATCCGGGTGGATCCAACGGAAAGAACGACCATGCCGCCGCTGACCTGCGCAACGCGGAACCGGGCGCCGGTGACGATGCCCATGCCGGCCAGGCGGCTGGTCAGCGCGGAACCACCGTCAATGGAAGAAATGACGCCAGCGTCGCCTTCCCGTAAATCAGTAATGACCGTTAAGCCGCTCATGCGACGCTTTCCCTGAGGCTTACCCGATATTTATTTAAAATCCGTTCCGGGCCGTACGACGCTTTCGTTTTCCGTAGGTTTTTATTGCCCATGTCCTCTTCCAGATTCAGGTATTGATATCGGGACTGCAATTGTATGGCCGAATCGTTGAACATAAACTCATAAATGCCGTGATAATATTTGGAGGCTTTGGCAAAATGCAGGCAAAACGTGTCGCTGTTCAAAGCCTCTCCGATGATGAATCCCGCCGGTTGTTTTTCTATGTAATACAGGGTTCCCCAAAGCGCAAGAGCGGAGAATTTTTGTAAAGCCTCCTCGCATACCGCAAAATCTGTTTTGCTCTTTGCGAACCGGGATTCATCCTGCCAGCGTCGCAGAACGGCCAGGGCATCCTGATGATTGTCCGGACCCAGTGGCTGAATCTCCGGATGGTACGCGCCCAGGAACTGATTCAGATGGTTTCGGTGGCGGGTGTAGGGCTTGCCGACAAAGGACGCCAGGCTCGCCGTCCGATAGATATAATCCGATTCGCTCTCGTCGAAGGTTGCACAGAATTCATTTTCGGGGAAAAAAGGCAGCCATTCTTCAGGGATCGGAAAGAAAAAGTTGCGTCCGTTCAGCGGTTCTTTCAGCACATCCAGACTGCAGACGCGGAGATCGGCAAGCGGCATGATGTAGTTTTGCCCCTGCCGGTTGTAAGCGGAAATGAAAACGCCGCATTCTTTTTTCAGGATTTCATAATGACTGACCTTGCGAAACAGGTAAACATTGGCGAATGTGTAGTCCGAAATATTCAAATGCATTTGATGAAACTGTTCCGCCAGAAACGGCCGGTGCGCCAGATCGATAGTTTCAGTGATATCCATAGAATAAAATTGTTTAAGCCCTTTCCGATTCTTTGCTCAAAGATCAAAATGTTGCTGATGTTCACGGAACCAAAGCCGTTGGGTTTTATAATCCGGGATCACTTCTAGCACTAAGTTCCAGAATTTTGAAGAATGATTTTTCTCCCGGATATGCATCATTTCGTGAACGACCACGTAATCAACAGCCTGCGGCGGCGCCATGATTAGGCGAAAAGCGAAGGACAAATGATTCTTTTCAGAGCAGGATCCCCACCGCTTTTCGGCGGCGGTAATCCGAATGCCGCCGCAGGTGAGGCCGAGCAGACGACTGTAGAAATCCACCCGCCGGGTGAGATAGGCCCGGGCTTGTTTCCGGTACCAGGCCGTCAGGTAGTATTTTCTCATTTGCCGGTTCGGGGGGCAGTTCAGAAAAAAGCGTTTATTGTGGAGCACGACCCCCTGATTTTCCAGCGGGTCAAAAAAGGCTTCCAGGAGACAGGCTTCTCCCAGATAGTAAAAAATTTCACCCGTGGTATAGGCTTTTTTCGGATGCGAGGCCTGCAGTGCTGCTTGCCGGCGCAGGGATTTTTCAATCCAGGCTTGTTTTTCTTCGATAAAGCGCTGAATCTCCGCGGCCGGCGTATGAACCGGCGCCTGAACCGTGATTTCCGAATGATGGCCGATTTGCAGCGAGACGGTCTTTTTTCTTTTTCTGCTTCGTGTCAACGAATATTGAATATCCATGGCTTTTATGGGGTAAAACATTAGCACATTGAGAGAGGAAAAGCGAGACTGGAAGTGCAGATAACGGTCTTGCCGTCCGCAGAGTTGTCGCGGTCGTTCCCTCCGCGCAAGCGACCCGAAAGGAACAAAACCCGGTCAACGGGATGCGCGGTGCGGGCGGCGGGCAAAGATGCTTTTCATTCATCGGCGATTGTGATAGGCAAATCTGCAAAAGCCTTGAAAGTGAAAAAAATGGAAGAGAAAAATCTTCGTCCCTGGGGATACTATCAAATCCTGTCCGATGCCGCGGATCACAAGGTCAAAAGAATTCTGGTCGTGCCGGGCGGCGCCCTGAGCCTGCAGCGCCACACAAAGAGGGCGGAGCACTGGTACCTGGTTTCGGGCAGTGGCGCAGCCACGATTGACGGCAAGGTCTGCCCCCTTTCCGCCGGCAGCGCAGTGGATATCCCGAAGGGGGCGACGCACCGCCTGGAAAATACCGGCGGCGAAGATCTGGTGATCATCGAAGTGCAGACGGGGACTTATTTCGGCGAGGATGACATCGAGAGAATCGAAGACAAGTATGGCAGGGCGTGAAAAAACGGGAAGACGATCTCGTTTTCACGTCACCTCCCTGACGCTTGATGCCGGGTGGTCATCGGCGGGCGGTGGCGATGTCCTTTTGCCGCTGTTTTTTCATCAAATCCTTTTCCACGTAAATCTTTCTGCCGGTTTTCGGATCGATTCCTGTCCAGTACATCAACGCCGACCAGGTGGAAGGAAGCGGTGTGAAAATCTGCACCTGCCGCGGCATCGCATGCAATTCATGAAAGGCAAAGGATTTCAGTTCCCTCATGTCTTTTTCGGCGCAGCCCGGATGCGCGGCGATGAAATAGTAGGAAAGAAACTGCTTTCGCCCTTCCTCCTTATTTATTTTGTCGAACAGCTTTTTGAACGGCGTCAGTTTTTCCGTTCCGAATTTGCCCATCCGGTTCAGCACGGACGGCACTGTGTGCTCCGGCGCGATTTTTAACTGGCCGGAAATGTGATGCCTCACCAGTTCGCGCAAATAGGCCGCGCCGTGTTTTTTATCGGCCAGCAGCAAATCATGCCGGACGCCGGACGCGACAAAGACTTTTTTGACGCCGGGAATTTTACGCAGAGCCGAAAGCAGGCGGATTTGACGGGAGTGGTTATTTCGCAAAGACGGGCAGGGCTGCAAATTCAGACAAGGTTTGTCCGCGCAGACTCCCCGGCCGGTTTGTCTCGCGCAGTCGATTCCATACATGTTGGCTGTCGCGCCGCCGACATCGGTGATGGTTCCCCTGAAGTCCGGCAGTGCGGCAATTTTTTGCGCCTCCTGCAGAATGGATTCTTCCGACCGGCTGAGAATGGTCCGGCCTTCGTGGGAGGCGATGGAGCAAAAACGGCATTTGCCAAAGCAGCCGCGGTGCGTTGTGAGGGAAAAGGCGATGGTGTGCATGGCGCGGACCTTGCCCTGTTTTGCATAAAAAGGATGAACGCGCCGCGTAAAAGGAAGGGCGTAAACCGCGTCAAGTTTGGCTGTGGACAGATGGGGTTGTGGCGGATGATGCGCCAGATAACGGCCGGCGTGTTGCTGAACCAAACCACTGGCCGTCGCCGGATCCTGGTTTGCGCAAAACAAACCGAACATCCGGAGGAAGGCTTTTGGTTTGGCCGCCGCCTCTTCGAAAGAGGGCAGCATCAGATAACCGGCGGGCGGCTCATTTTCGATGACGCAGGTTCCGCGGATATTCCGGAGGGATTTCCCGGCATTCAGGCGTCCGGCGATTTCCAGAACCGTCTTTTCCGCCATCCCGTACGCCAGAATGTCGATGCGCGCGTCAAACAGAATGGAGCGGCGCACGGCATCCGACCAGTAATCATAATGCGCGATCCGCCGCAGACTGGCCTCGATGCCGCCGGCGACAATCGGCTTTGTGTTTTTGAAACAGCGGCGGATCCAATTGGCGTAAACGATGACGGCGCGGTCGGGCCGGCGGTCATTTTTCCCGCCGGGTGTGAGGTCGTCGCCTCGCCTCTTTTTTTTCAGCGCCGTGTAATTGGCGACGAGCGAATCCATGCAGCCGCCGGTAACGCCCCAGAACAGGCGCGGTTCTCCCAGGCGGCGGATGTCCGTATCGTTCGTCATGTCCGGCTGAGCGATGATGCCGACGCGGTGGCCTGCGGCCGCCAGCAGCCGGCCGATCACCGCGGTGCCGATATGAGGGCTGTCGATGTAAGTGTCTCCTGTGACCAGCAGAATGTCGAGGCGGTCCCATCCCTTTTTACGAAGTTCTTCAGGCGTGGTCGGCAGAAACATTTAAAAGATTCCGATCATGGAGAGCCCCAGGGTCGCCGCGGCAAGAATTGCGATTAGGGAAAGGCGGCCCGACCAGCGGTGGGCGGTTCGAAAGACGCTTTTGTTGGAGACTTTTAAAGAATAGAACCCGAGGAAAACCGCCAGGAATGTCAACATCAAGGCGATGGACCCGATCTGTTGATGGAGCCCCGCCAGATGATTTGAGCCCGTCAGGATGAGATTGACAAAAGCCATAACACCGCCCGCGGCTAGAAGAATGCCTCCGGCGCTGTTGAGATTTTTGTGCCGCTTCAGCCAGAATTTTCTTTTCCTTCCGAACATGGCCAGACCGACGCCCGCCAGAAGGTATAAAGACGCCGCAAGCATCAGCAACAGATGAATAATGATCAGCATGATATGAGGTCTCCTTGCGCCGGGGAGGTCGGGGTTTTTTCTGAAACAAGACTACAAGGACAATTCCATTCCCTGATAAACGGCAAAGCATTGCAGGGGGGAATGTTTCTCGGCAATGATTTGCCGGCAGGCGTCGACCATTTCGTCAACGGCCGTGTCGAAGCGGTCCTGATTGTGGTGAAAAAGCCCCAGTTGTTTGACTTCGGCATCCAGTGCAAGTTTCACCGCCTGTTCGATGGTGGAGTGCCCCCAGCCGATTCTTCTGGAATACTCTTCATTCCAGTACTCAGCGTCGTGAATCAGCAAATCGGCGTTTCGGCAAATAGCGAGATAATTTTCATAGGTAAGCGAGCCTTCGTGTCGGAATCCCAGCTCGTTGTCGGTCAAAAAAACAAAGCGTTTGCCGTTGTCTGAAAATTGATAACCGGTTCCCTGATTGGGGTGGCTGAGCGCGATCGATGTGATGGTCATGCCTCCCATCTGATAGCTTTCTTTGCAGATGTCCTCATAGGTTAACCTGGCATGGATGGCGTCATAATCGATGGGGAAATACGGAGCGGACATGACGCGCGCCAGCATTTCTCTGATGGAGTCCTGAGCGAACGCGCAGCCCCAGACGTCGATGTTGGTTTTATGCAGGTAAAGCGGTTTGAAAAAAGGGAATCCCATAATATGGTCCCAGTGTGCATGGGTCAAAAGCAGGATAAAATCGCGCCTGCCGTCGGCCAAAAACTCATTCCCTGCTTCGCGGATGCCGCTTCCGGCGTCAACCAGCAGAATATCGTCGTGAGAATTCCGGATTTCCAGGCAAGTCGTGTTGCCCCCGTAACGGAGATATTGTTCGCCCGATACCGGTATGGAGCCTCTCGCACCCCAGCAACGTATGATCATAAATCGTCCCCTGTCGTCATAATCATACAGAATATTTGTTTTTTTTCAAGCGGAGGATCATGAAAAAATAATACTTTTTGCTTGCTATTGATCCAACAACCATATATTTTAACGCGGAGAAGAAAATCACCGGAGGATTTTTATGAAAAGCATTAAAATTGCAGGCATGAGTTGTCAGCATTGTGTCATGGCGGTTGCCAAAGCCCTGGGTGCCGTAGATGGCATTAAAGATGTCCGGGTCCATTTGGAAACGGGGATCGCAACTTATGATGAAGTAAAGCCCGTGGATGCGTCTGTTGTTGCCGCAGCCATTAAGAAGGCGGGTTACGATATTGTCGGATAAAGTCTTTATTTCAGTGGGCGGTATGACCTGCGCGGCGTGTGTGCGCCGCGTGGAAAACGCACTGAATCAAGTCGAAGGCGTGGTTGAGGCGAATGTCAATCTGGCTACTTCCCGTGTTACCGTGGTCCATCAGGATCACTGGGCGGGGGTGCCCGCACTGGCCCGCGTGGTCGCCGAACAAGGTTACGAGTTTCTGGGCGAGATTTCCGATGCAGCCGCCGATCCGATCGAGGCCGCCCGTATTCGGGATCTCCGGGAGTTGAAGTTGAAAGTCGCCTGCGGCGCTGTGCTGAGCGTCGTAATCTTTTTCGGCTCGATGCAGCACTGGTTCGGCTTTTTACACGCGGTTCCCCGCCAGACGATGCTCGCGGCGATGTTCGTTTTAACGGCGCTGGCGTTGTTTTGGGTGGGAGACCGGTTTTTTATCGGAGCCTGGAAGGCCGCGAAGCAAAAGACGTCGGACATGAATACGCTGGTGGCGGTGGGCGCTTTCTCCGCTTATGCCTATTCATCCGTTGCAACTTTTTTTCCCCATTTCTTTGGCCGCGCGGGCATCGCTCCTCATGTGTATTATGATGGAGCGGCCATGATTGTCACACTGGTGCTGCTGGGCCGGCTTCTGGAGGCCATCAGCAAAGGAAAAACGACCCAGGCCATCAAAAAACTGATCGCGCTGACACCGCAAACGGCCCGCGTCATCCGGGACGGCGCGGAAGTGGAGATGACCATTGAAGCGCTGCAAACCGGAGATGAGGTGGTGGTGCGGCCGGGAGAAAAAGTGCCGGTGGACGGGCTGGTGCTGACGGGTCAATCGACGCTGGACGAGTCCATGCTGACCGGCGAGAGCATGCCGGTTTTCAGGGAAGCTGGTCAAAAGGTGTTTGCCGCCACCATGAATCAAACAGGAAGCTTCACGATGCGCGCCACCGGGGTGGGCGCGGACACCATGCTGGCGCATATTATCCGCATGGTGGAAGAAGCACAGGGCTCCAAGGCGCCGATTCAGCGCCTGGCGGACAAAGTGGCGTCTGTTTTTGTGCCGGTTGTCTTTTTGATTGCCTTTCTGACGTTTGGTGTTTGGTATTTTGTTCCGGCCGATGCCCACTTCAACCGTGCTTTGATTAATTTTGTGTCTGTGCTGGTCATTGCCTGCCCCTGCGCGCTGGGACTGGCCACGCCTACGGCCATCATCGTGGGCGCGGGTTTGGGCGCGCAAAGCGGCATCCTGATCAAAGGCGGCGAGGCTCTTGAAAAAATACACAAACTTACAATGATCGTTTTTGACAAAACCGGCACGCTGACGCGTGGGGAACCGGAAGCGACGGATGTTGTCTGCGCTGCGGGTTTTAGCGAGCAGCAGGTGCTGGCCGTGGCCGCGGCGCTGGAAAAAACATCGGAACACCCGCTGGCAAAAGCGATCCTGGCACTGGCGCGTCATCAGAATATTTTGCCGCCTGCCGTGGAAAGATTTGAAGCGTTGGCCGGCATGGGCGCCAGAGGTTTTGTTGACGGCAAGGTGGCGCTGGCCGGCAACCGTTTTCTGATGACGAATCAGGGATATCCGGTTGATCTTCTGGAAGGCGAGGCGGTCCAGCTGGCTCATCAGGGAAAAACCATTGTGTATATTGCCCAAGAGGAAAAAATCATGGGCCTCGTTGCGTTTGCCGATGCGCTGAAAGCTTCCGCAAAACAAGCCGTGGAAAGCCTGAAGCGCCTCGGCTTGAAGGTGGCGATGGTAACCGGCGATAACGCAGGAACGGCGGCCAGTGTCGGCGCGCAACTGGGCGTTGAACAGGTCATGGCCGAGGTGCTGCCGGGCGAAAAGGCAAACGCCGTCAAACAACTGCAGGCCGCAGGTGAAATAGCCGCCATGGTGGGCGACGGCATCAACGACGCGCCGGCGCTGGCGGCGGCCGATGTCGGGATTGCCATCGGAGCAGGAGCGGATGTGGCGATTGAAGCGGCGGACATCACGCTGATTCGGGATGATTTGAATGCCGTGCCGGACGCGATCGCTCTTTCTGCCGCTACGATGCGCGTGATTCGCCAGAATCTGTTTTGGGCGTTTATTTATAATATCGTCGGCATTCCGATTGCCGCAGGCGTCCTTTATCCGTTCTTCGGGATTCTGTTAAATCCGAAGTATGCGGCCGCCGCCATGGCCATGAGCTCCGTTTCCGTCGTGAGTAATTCGTTACGCCTGAAAAGGGTTTGGGCAAAGCGCAAGAACTTGAAGAATGAAAAACAGGGGGCATAGTCTATGGGTTATGGGCCGTTGAGATTTGTTTATGGCCGACGGGTGGTTGAAGCCGCAATGATGAATAAAAACAACTAATAAATTCAGTCGTCTCTAATTATTTTACAAAAATAAAAATTTTTCCTTGACAATCATCATCAGGGAGAGTAATCGGATAGCCATTGGTTGAACGTCCAATCAAGTATTGGGTTGAACGTCCAATAAGGATTGGAAGCGTCACGAACTCCGGTTTTCGATTCATTGGCTGCGGGAATTATTTTGAAGGTCTCTATGCTGTTAAAAGGCTGCTTGCATACTCACACAACCTGCTCGGACGGCAAATTGACGCCCCAGGAAGTCGCTGATGCCTATGAATCCAAAGGATACGATTTTATTGCCTTCACGGATCATGATTACCTGTTGAAAGCGAACTATATGGATCTTTACCGGCAAGTCAGGACCGACATGATTGTTTTCTACGGCATCGAGCTTTCGGTTTTCGTCAATGGAAATATCCATGTCGCGAAAATTGAAGGAGACCGGGAGCGCCTCCACATCTTTAATCACATCAGCGAGTATGATTTTACCCCGCAACAGCTGCTGGTGCGTCTGGAGCAGCTCGAAAAAATGTATCCCCTGGATGCCGTGGAAATCACGAATAAGGGATTTCGGGATGCGGTTTTTGAAGCGCTCGATCTTCGCTATCCCAAAATCGCCTCCGATGATTCACATACACTTACGGGAATCGGCAGGGCGTGGGTGGAACTGGATGCGAAGCGGGAAAAGGATTCCATCATCAACACGATACGGCAGGGAGAATTCTGGAACTGCTATCTGAGTTGAGATGGGGTTACGGTTTCATCCGGCGGCGCCTATTTTAAGAAACAACAATTCAGTCATATGAAAACAGGAAGGAGGACAGGGAATGGGAAAAAGATTAGCGGTCTGCGCGGTAGCGCAGATTAAAAACCATCCGGATTATCATGATTGGCGTTTTCAAAACATGCTGCTCGAATGTTTCGAACCGGTCATCGAGCAGACCAAGGTGACGTTCGACATGGACAAGGGCATCCGGACGATCATCACCTGTTCCGATGATGTGTTCGACGCGCGGACCATATCGGACAATGGGGTTACGGATGTCGTCGGGGCGCACTTCCGCGGTGAGGAAAAAATGGCTCAGGAAAGCATCAACGGCCTCGGCTATGCGATGGCCTGCATTCTCTCCGGCCATGACGATGTGATCCTTTTCATGGGCCACTGCAAGGAATCGCAGGGGGAAAGCCGCAGGATGATTTCCAATCTTGCCTACGACCCCTTCTATTGCAGGCCTCTGGGCATGGACTATCACAATGTGGGCGCCCTGCAGGCCCGGGCGTACATGGAAAAATCCAAAGTGACGGACGAACACCTGGCGAAGATCGTTGTCCGCTCCCGAGCCAACGGCAAGAAAAATCCCTACGGCCGCGAAAATGAAATCGTCAGCGAAAAAGACGTGCTGAATTCGCCGATGTATTCGGACCCGCTCCGGGAAATGCACATCTATCCGGTAACCGACTGGGCCTACGGGATGCTTCTGTGCAGCGAAGAAAGGGCGAAGGAGTTCACGAAAAACCCCGTGTGGATCACCGGATACGGCAGTTGCATAGACCGCTATTTCCTGGGCGACAAGGACCTCACGTCAAATTTTTCACTCAAGAATGCCGCAAATCGCGCCTATGCCATGGCCGGCGTCAAAAATCCCCAAAAAGACGTCCAGGTTTTTGAACTGAGCGACCATGCCGCGTATCAGCTCCCGATGTGGGCCGAAGGCGTCGGCATCGCTGAAGAAGGCAGGGGAGGCCGGTGGATCGACGATGGCGGCATGGACAAATTCAATGTGAATCTGTCCGGCGGGCAGCTCAACGGCAATCCGCTGCTTCTGGGCGGCGCAGCCAGGGCAATTGAATGTTACTACCAGTTGTCGAAACAGGCGGGGGAGAGGCAGGTCAAAGGCGCAAAACGGGCAGTGGCCCAGGCGGCGACCGGCGGAGCCGGACAGCATCAGGCCGTAATCGTCATGGAAGCGTAGGAGGTTGAATCATGGCACATAAGAAAAACAGAAATGTTGGAATTATCGGCATCGGACAGACGAAGCATTCCAGTCACCGCGAGGATGTCAACCAGCCGGAATTGATTTATGAAGCCGTCAGCCTGGCCCTCAAGGACGCGAACCTGACGATGAAGGATATTGATTGCGTGGTGCACGGCAATATGGAGCTTTTTGAAATGATCCACTCGCCGGATCTCTGGCATGTATTGGGAACCGGCGCTTACGGCAAGGATTCCATCCGGATCACTACCGGAGGAACCGTCGGCGCAACCCTGTCGTGTGCGTCGGACAATCTCGTGGCCTCGGGCATGTATGATATCGTCATGGCCATCGGGTTTGAGAAACTGCAGGAAGGTCACACCACGGGTGGCATCACCAACATGGCCTGCCCCCTGTGGTTCAGGAAGATTCAGGCGGGGGCGCTCACCGGTTCCTCAGCGTATGATGTTGAGCGGGAATTCGGCCTCGAACGGGCGAACCGCGCATCGCTCATGTACCGGATCATCATGGACAAGCACGCTTGCCTCAATCCCAACGCGCACCGGGCGTTTGGTTTGGACTTCAATCAGGTTGACGATCTGATTCGGACTTCGCCGAAACTCGTCGGCGAACTGAAACTTATCGAAATGTGCTCCCAGTCGGACGGCGCCTGCTGCGTGATCTATGCCTGCGAGAAAAAGGCGAAAGAGCTGTCTAAAACCCCGGTTTGGATCCGCGACCACATCACTGCCCACAAGGAAGAAAATTTCACGATCTTCGGCTATGACCGGAAGTATCCTGTCCTGAAGACGCATAAATTTGCGGCAGAGCAGCTTTTCCAACGCAATGGCATAAAAGATCCTTTAAATTATTTTGACGTATTCGAAATGTATGATCCGGCGACCTGGTGGGCCATTGACTGGATTCGGGACTTCTTTGATCTGAAGGGGGATGATCACCTCAAGCTCATCGAAGACAAGGAAATCATGATCGGCGGCAAAATGCCCATCAATCCGTCCGGCGGCGTGATCGGATCCAACCCGATCGGCGCCACGGCGCTGGTGCGGGTGGCCGAGGCTGCCCTTCAGGTGCGCGGCAATGCCGGTCCGCACCAGATCCCGACCCCGGTCAATCACGCACTCGCGTCAGGGTTTGGCGGCACCATGTGGACCGTGATGACATTGCTCGAAAAGGAACTTAACTGGTAGGAGGACAATCATGGCAGAATACTGGGGAGTAAAAGTAGAAGATATATTCAATACGATGAAGGATCGTTTCCGTCCCGAGGGCGCCAAGGATGTCGATGCCGTTTTCGGGTATGACATTGCCGACGAGGGCAAATGGAGACTGACCGTTACCAATAACACGATGTTGCTGGAAAAGACCGACACGCTGGCCGGATGCGTGGCGATCATGTCGGCCGACGGAGAGACGTTTGTCGGAGTCAACACCGGTAAAGTCGATGCTACCAACGCGTTTATGAGCGGCAAATTCAAGGTGGAAGGCGATATGGGCGCCTTCGGAAAGACCGGCAAGCTTTTTCGCAAATTCGTCATCGCCCAAAAGGAAATGACGACCAAGGATTATCTCGCGGATATGTTCGCGACGATCGTGCCTCGTTTCAAGACTAAAGAAGCCGAGGGGCTCGAAGCCTCCTTTGGCTTCGATCTCGGCGGACCGGACGGCGGCAAGTGGACCGTCTTTATCAAAGACGGGGTCTGTACGGTGACGACGGCCATCGAGGGCAAACCGACGGTAACTCTGGAATTCAACGACGCCAAAGATTACGTTGATTTCATCCTTGGAAAGATCGATGCGCAGAGCATTCTGGCCGCGGGAAAAGCGTCCGCGAAAGGCGACATCAACATGATGGCGTCCAAGTGGCCCATCCTCTTCGAAAAATATAAGGATCCCATGGCCGGCGCTGTTCAGGAACAGGAACTCCTGGTGCTTAAAAAGACCATATCGCTGGATCAGAAATTTGCCACCGGCCCCACCATGGGCAAGTTCCTCAAGGGGCTGAAAGACAAAAAAATCTACGCGAACAAATGTCCCGAATGCGGCCGCATTCAGATTCCGCCGCGGGAGGTATGCGCGGAATGCCGCGTGCGCGCCGGCGAATATGTGGAAGTCGGGCCCAAGGGTGAAGTCCGCTACATGGATGTGGTTTACTACGCCATGCCGGATCCCCTGACGGGTGTGGCCAGAGAAACGCCGTACGGATCGATATTTATTCTTCTGGACGGCTGCAAAGGCAATGAAACCATCCCGCACTTTATCCGCAAGGACCAGATCGAAAAGGTTGAGATGGGCTGGAATGAAAAGAAGGGTACGCGTGTCCGTCCCGTCTGGGAAGAAAACCGAATCGGCGACATCTGGGACATTAAATATTTTGAGATCGATGAGTAAGGGGAGGGGATATCATGACAACCGAACAAATCAAAGGATACGACGACAGTTTTATTGTGGAAGGCAAGATGGCGCTCCCTTATTCTTACTTTGCCGGCCGGGTGGGCAGCAAGTTCATTACAACCATCCGGGATCGGAAGAAAATCATGGGCGTCAAGTGTCCCACCTGTAACACGGTCTATCTGCCGCCGCGCCAGGTCTGCGATGTGGATTTTACCGATATCCGCGACGCGTGGGTCGAACTCGAAAGCACGGGCACGGTGACAAACTTCACGGTGGTACGCTATGACGACAAGCATCTGCCGAGGAAAGCGCCGTTTGTTCTGGCCCTCATTCAGCTGGAGGGGGCCGGAACGCCGTTCATGCATATTCTGGAGGAGTGCAAAATCGAGGATGTCAAAATCGGAATGAGAGTCGAGGCGGTTTTCGCGAAGGAAACGACCAATACGATTCTCGATATCGATCATTTCAGGCCCGCGGCTGAGAAAGCGTCCATTCATGAAATTAACAAACAGAGAAAACAATGGGTTCCTTCAGATGAGCCCGCTACAGAAAAAAGGAGAGGAGGCAAACCCGACATGTCCCAACCCGTGATTATTACCGCAGCGCTGACCGGCGCCGCGACCATGAGAAATCAGAACCCGTCCGTGCCGTACAAACCGGAAGAATTCGCGGAAGAAGCCTACAAGTGCTGGAAGGCCGGCGCAGCCATGGTTCATGTTCATGCCCGGGAAGATGGGGGCATGGCCACCCATGATCATGCGCGGATCAAAGAGACGTATGATGCAATCAAGGCCAAGTGTCCGGACCTGCTTGTCTGTTTGAGCTCCGCGGTCGGTATGGGAAAAACGGCGGAGCAGCGGATTTCCCAAATCGTATATATCAAGCCCGACATGGCGTCTCTCAACACCAACACCATGAACTTCGGCATTGTGGACCGCAAGACCGGCAAGATATTCATCGACTATGTGTTTGAAAACACCTTCGGCATGCTGCAGGATTTCGGCCGCGCAATGGAAGAAAACGGCGTGAAGCCGGAAATCGAGTGCTACGACATGGGCGGTCTGGACAATACCATCATGATCGGCAAGCAGGGCATTTTCAGCGATCCGATGAACTTCAACTTCGTGTGGGGCGTCGCAGGCGGCCAGCAGTTCCGGACCGAAGCCTTCGTTGCCATGATGAACGCGCTTCCACCGAAAGCGAACTTCACCACCTGCGGAGTCGGGACGGATCAATACCCCTGTATCATGCAGTCCTGCCTCCTCGGCGGACACATGCGGGTCGGCCTGGAGGACAACATCCGGATGCCGAACGGCGCGCTGGCCAAGGGGAGCTACGAGCAGGTGGAGGTGGCGGTGAATATCGCCAACTGCCTGGGGCGCCCGGTGGCGACAACAGATGAGGCGCGCCTGATCATAGGGATTAAGAAGCGATAAACGACCGGCGACGCTGCGGATGACGGCATCGGCAGCGTCGCCTCAAATTACTTCGGGAGACGATCGATGGAAGCAACAGAAAAAACCATGAACGATGTTTTCAGGAACCGCGTTCAAAAATACAAAGACCGTCTTGCGGTTGAAAAGAAGATGAACGGCGTGTGGCACAGCGCAACCTGGAACGAATATTACGAGCGGTCGCGCGCCGTCGGCTTGGGACTGTACACTCTGGGAATCAGAAAGGGGGACATGGTTTCCATCCTTTCTGAAAACCGGCTGGAATGGATTTACACCGATATGGGCGCGCTGGGGATCGGCGCCTGCGTCATCCCGGTCTATCCCACGCTGATCGCGGAGGAGATCGAATACATCCTCAATAATTCCGAATCAAAGGTCATTCTGACGGAAGACCGGGGCCAGCTTAAAAAAGTGCTGGAAATCATCGACAAGTGTCCCAGTGTCGAAAAAATCATCGTGATGGAGGAAAAGGACGCCAAAGGGCATCCCGGCATCATGAGCTTCGGGGCGCTGATGGAACTGGGAAGAAAAAAACATGCCGAAGACCCCTCCCTTTTTGAGAGACTTTCCCGGGAAGTGACGGTTGATGATCTGGCCACCCTCGTTTATACCTCCGGCACAACCGGATTGCCCAAGGGCGCCATGATCAGCCACGGGAACGTTTTCTGGATTGTAAATTCGCTGGACGCGATCCGGCCTTCTTTTGCCGACGATCAGGATGTCCTGGTGGCTTTTCTTCCCCTCTCTCATGTGTTTCAGCGGATTCCCGGCCATTTCTACGCCATGCACCGAGGGATTACCACATCCTATGCTCAGTCGATCGACACGCTCCTCGCGGACTTCGAGGAGAAGCGTCCGACCATGATTCTGGCCGTTCCGCGCGTGTGCGAAAAGGTTTATCAGAAGATCATCGCACAAGTGAAGGAACAATCCCCCTTCAAGCAGAAGGTGTTCCACTGGGGGCAATCCGTCGGCAGCCGGATCAGCGAGCTTCGCGAAAATCACAAACCCATTCCGCTCGGGCTCACGCTGAAATACAAAATTGCCTATGCCGTCATCTTCAAAAAGCTCCAGAACAAGCTGGGTGGACGGCTGAAATGGATGACGGCTGCGGGCGCGCCCACGGCGCCGGAAATTATCCGGTTTTTCAACGCCGCCGGGATTACGGTCATCCAGGGGTACGGCATGACGGAAACTACGGCGCCGGCGTCCATACAATCCCTGGCGGATTTTCGCATCGGCACGACCGGCAAGCCGATGCCCGGTCAGGAGATCAGGATCGCCGAAGACGGAGAGATTCTGATTAAGGGCGGCAATGTCATGAAGGGATACTGGAAACTGCCCGAGGAGACCGCGGCCGTTTTCACGCCGGACGGATATTTGATGTCGGGCGACATCGGGAAGTTCGATGAGGAGGGCAATCTCCTTATCACGGACCGCAAGAAGGATCTCCTCATCACCTCCGGAGGTAAAAACATCGCTCCGCAGATGATCGAAGGGTTGTTCAAAACCGATCCGCTGTTTACCCAGTTTATCGTGATCGGCGAGGGGAAAAAATATCTGACCGGATTATGCAACATCGACCTGGAAATTGCCGCGATCATCGCCGACGATGAAAAAATTCCGTACGGCAAACCAGGTGATTTGCTGGACAACGACCGCTTCCTGGCCATCGTCGCCAAGCATGTTGAGGAGCGCAACACCCATCTGGCCAAGTATGAAACCATCAAGGATTTCAGAATTATCAAAAAAGAATTTTCGCAGGAGGGCGGTGAGATGACGGCGACGCTCAAACTGAAACGCAAGGTCATTTATGAGAAGTATCAGGATCTGATCGGCGAAATGTACGAGAAAGAGGCCGTCGATGAACTGTACAAAAAAAAGCAGTCCCGGGCATGAACCGGCAGCCCGTGACGAGAGACCTTAGTCGAAAAGGTGGAGAGCTATGAATAAGGCAGTGGAATTGAAGCAGGGACAGAATCAACTTTTTTCCGATCCGGATGCAGACAAAGCGAGAGAGTTTTTCCGCAATAAATCACGCGCCATGGTCAACAAAGTCACCACGGTGGACGAGGCGGTGAAAAGGCTGGTAAAGGACGGCGACTATATCGCCATCGGCGGATTCGGCGCAAACCGCATCCCGACGGCGGTTTTGCATGAAATTGCCCGGCAGGGGAAGAAAAATCTGGCGTTTGCCGGTCATACCGCCACGCACGACATGCAGATTCTGGTCGGCGGGGAATGCATTGACCGTTTGGATATCGCCTACGTCATCGGTCTGGAAGCGCGCGGTCTTTCCCCCAACGCTCGCCGTGCGGTGGAGAGCGGGAAAATCAAACTCACGGAATGGACGAACGCGACCCTCTCCTGGCGGCTCAAGGCCGCGGCCATGGGGCTTTCCTATCTTCCGGCGCGCAACATTATGGGAACCGATACGTTCCGGTACAGCGCGGCCAAGGAAATCCTCTGTCCCTTCACGAATCAGAAGTTTGCCGCCTTTCCGGCCCTGTATCCGGATTTTGCGGCCATCCATGTTCATGAGTGCGATGTTTACGGAAACGCGCATGTCTTTGGGTCGACCGTTTCGGACCAGGATCTGGCCAAAGCGTCCAGACGCGTGGTGATCACCACGGAGCGGATCATTTCCAACGATGAGATCCGGCGGCAGCCGACCACCACCTTCATTCCGTTCTGGTGCGTCGATGCGGTTGTGGAAGTGCCCTACGGCAGCTATCCCGGAAATATGCCGTACGAATATTTTTCCGATGAGGAGCATATCCGGCAGTGGCTCAAAATCGAGAGAGATCCCGAAGAGTTCAGAAAATTTTTCAAAAACCAGATACTGGACACAAATAATTTCTACGAATATCTGGAGCTCAACGGGGGCATTGCGAGAATGCTGAAGCTGCGCGCCATTGAGCATCTGACGCATAACCGATAAGGAGGGCAATATGGCGGATTATAATGCAATGGAACTGATGATCTGCGTGGCCGCGCGAAACCTGGAAAACGGCGCCACCGTTGTCGTGGGAACGGGCGCGCCCTGCGCCGCCGCGATGCTGTCGCAAAAGACGCATTCGCCCAATCTCACCATCATGTTTGAAGCCGGCGGCGTTGCGCCGATTCTGCCCTCCATGCCGATATCGGTGGGGGATTCACGGACGTTTCACAAGGCCATTCTGGCCAGCTCTATGCCGGATATCATGGAAACCTGCCAGCGCGGCATGGTGGATTACACCTTTCTGGGCGGCGCGCAGATCGACATGTACGGGAACATCAACTCCACCATGATCGGCAACAATCACGCGAAGCCGAAGGTGCGGTTTCCGGGGTCCGGCGGCGCCAACGATCTGGCCTCTCTGTGCTGGCGGACTATGGTGATGACGCCGCAGGATTCCAAGCGCTTCACGGACAAGATCGATTTCATTACGTCCCCGGGATATTTGAGCGGCGGAAATTCGCGCTATGAGGCGGGGCTTCCCAAGGGGACCGGCCCCTACCGGATCATCACCAATATGGCGATTATCGGCTTCGACGATATTTCCAAGCGCATGAAAGTGTTGAATGTCAATCCCGGGTACAACCGGACGGATATCCAGGACAACTGCGGCTTCGAACTGCTCTGGGCGGACCGGATCACGGAGACGGAGCCGCCCCGCGAAGAGGAGCTGCGGATTCTCCGTGAGGAAGTCGATCCGCACCGGTATATCATAGGAAGATAGGCCAACCTGCTCAACCCGCGGTGCTTGCAGGGATGGGCGCAACCGATAGGAGAAAAATCATGTCCGACCAATTTCAAGGCATTGAGCCGATGGTTTACCAAAGCAAGATCAATGTCCCCTATTCCTGGTGGGCGGGCGACACAGCGAGCAAGTTTTTTATAAAGCTGCGGGACGAAAAGAAAATCATGGGGACAAAATGCCCGTCATGCAATAAAGTGTTCCTGCCGCCGCGCAAGGTTTGCCCGTCCTGTTTTATCGAGAATACGGAGTGGGTGAGTCTGTCCGGCGAGGGAACCGTCCTTTCCTTTACCGTGGCGAGACGCCAGTTTGCCGCCATTCCCCAGGACAAGAAAATCCCTGTGATATGGGGTTTGATTAAACTTGACGGGGCTGACACCGCCCTGCTGCATTACCTGGACGAAGTTCGGCCGGAGAGCGTGGAAATCGGCATGCGCGTAAAGGCGGTGTTTTCAGACACTCGAAAGGGCGCTATCCACGACATTTCGCATTTCAAACCGGTAAAATAGAGAAGGAGCCAGAGCTATGGACAGAGCAGCAATCATCGGTATCGGAATGACAAAAATTGAAAAGAGAAAAATCGGCCAGACTTTTGCAGACATGGCGTGGGAGGCCGTGAACAAGGCCCTGGACGACGCAGGAATGACCATCGACGATATCGACAACGTGGTGACGACCTCCAGCGACTTCTGGGACGGCCGGACGATTTCCTGCATGGCCGTAGGAGACGCCAGCGGCGCGGCTCACAAGAACATATCCTGTGTTGAAGGCGACGGCACCTACGGCGCTTTTTACGGTATGATGAGAGTCCTTTCCGGTTCTTACAAGACCACCCTGGTGACGGGGCATACGAAAGGTTCCGAGAGCGTGTCGAGCCTCATTACCAATGCGGCCTTTGATCCCATCTACGAGCGGAGCCTCGGCATGGACATGGTCACCGCCTGCGCGATGCAGGCCCGATCCTACATGCACCGCACGAAGACGACCGCCCAACAGACAGCCCTGGTATCCGTGAAGAACCACGGCAACGCTTTCAAGAACCCGCTGTCTCAGCTCCCCCTGCAGATCACCGTGGAGGATGTTTTGAAATCAGAGCTGATTGCGGACCCGCTCCGCAAACTGGACTGTTCTCCGGTATCCGATGGTTGCGCTGCGATCATCATTGCCCATGAGTCGGTGGCGGCGAAATTCAAGCAGCAGCCGGTCTGGGTCAAAGGCGTGTCGTTTTGCGCGGACAATTTCTTCTTCGGAGACCGGGACCTTTCCCGCGTCCGATCGCTTGCCGAAGCGGCGAAGAAGGCCTATGCGATGGCCGGCATCCAGAACCCGAAAAAAGAAATTGACGTGGCGGAGCTATACGACGCTTTTACTTATCAGGAACTCATGTGGCTTGAAGAAATGGGGCTTGCCGATGATGCGACGGCGGGGAAACTCCTGGAGAAGGGAGAATTTAATATCGACGGGCCGCTGCCGGTGAACGCCTCCGGCGGGCTGCTTTCCGGTCACCCCGTGATTGCCGCGGGTCTTTACAGCATGGGAGCGGTGGTGCGGCAGATTCGGGGCGATGCGGGCGGTTTCCAGGTGAAAAAAGCGAAAACCGGCCTGGTGCAGGGTGTCAACGGGCTGGGCGGCCAGTCCCACTGCGTGTTTATTCTTGGGAAGGACAAGTAGGAGGAAAACCATGGCGAAACGAGTTGCAATTGTAGGAACCGGACAGACATTCCATAAGAGCCATCGCCCTGACGTGAACGGACAAGAGCTTATTAACGAAGCGGTCGTAAGAGCGATCCAGGATGCCGACCTGAAAATGAAAGACATCGATGCCATCGTCATCGGGAATATGGACCATTTCGAAGGGATCAACTACGTGGACTGCTGGAGCGTGGACGGTTCCGGCGGGACGATGAAACCCATTATCAAGTTGACCACCGGCGGAACCACCGGATGCACCGTCGCCATCGGCGGATATCATCTGGTCGGTTCAGGAATGTTCGACAGAGTTCTGGTTATCGGCTGGGAAAAGAATTCCGAGTCGGACACCACCGGCGCCATCACCACCGCCTTCGATCCCATCTGGGACCGCCTGGTATTTGCCGGAGCGATTTCGGGACTGGCGGCGGAGGCGCAGGCCTATATGGCCCGCTATGGCGCATCGGACCGCGACGGCGCCCGGGTGAGCGTTCGGGACCGGAAACACGCGATGAACAATCCGCACGCGCAGCTTCGCAAGGAGGTCAGTCTGGAAGAAGTGCTGGCTTCCCCGATGCTGGCCGATCCGATCCATCTTCTGGACGTATGCCCCCGCACCGACGGCGCATGCGCGGTCATCATGGCCAGCGAGGACGTGGCGGAAAAAATCTGCTCCAAACCGGACTGGATCTGGGGCACGGCGGCGCGGCATTCCTACAGTTACCTGGGAGATGCGGATTACGGCCGCCTGACCAGCATGCGCGAAGGCTCGCAGGAACTCTGGAAGAAGGCGGGCATCAAGGAGCCGCGCAAGGAACTGGATGTCATCGAGCTCTATCAGCCCTATTCTTTCGGCGGCCTGATTTGGATTGAGGATATGGGCCTTGTAGGTCCCGGTGAGGCCCCCCAATACATCTGGGACGGCAATACCGATATGGGCGGCGAACTGCCGATCAATCCGTCGGGCGGTGTCATCTCCTGCAATCCCATTGGGGCGACCGGCCTGATCCGGTGCGCGGAAGCGGCGATGCAGGTGATGGGTAAAGCGGAAGGGCGGCAGGTTCCTGACGTCAATCTCGCCTTCAGCAGCGGTTTTGGCGGCTGCTGGTGGACGGATATGATTCTGCATGGAAAGAAAAAACCGGCCTGAAGCAACAAGGAGGAACAAGCATGGCTGAAAAAGAGAACATTATCATTGAATCGGGCGACGCGGTGCAGCCCTTCGCGTATTCCGTGGGCATGCACGGAAGCAGGTTTTTTACGGAGATCCGTGACAACAAACGGTTTCTGGGTATCAAGTGTCCCAAGTGCGGGAAGGTTTACATTCCGCCGCGCGGCGTCTGCGGAGACTGCTTTGTGCAGATGAACGACTGGGTCGAAGTAGGCCCGAAAGGGGTCATCGGCACGTTTACTATTCTGCGCTACGCGTTTATCGATCCGGAAACGGGCACGCAGAAGCCGGTCCCCTACGGCTACGGCTTTGTCAAGTTTGACGGCGCCGACACCCTGTTTCAGCACTACATCAATATTGAGGATGAGTCGAAGATCAGGGTGGGCGCCCGGGTAGAGCCGGTATGGGCCAAACATCGGAAGGGCAGCATCCGGGACATCGAGTATTTCCAAGTCATCGACTGATGTCCTCAAAGGAGTTTCCTACGGTTGCGATCAATCCATTTTTACGGCTTGTGAAGATGCCGAAGGCGATGTGCGGGGGAATCAGCACCGGCAGCGATAAAATCCGCAGCGGTTACGGCAACGGGGACTGTCTCTACCTGGATTTTGATCACCTGGTCTTCGCCGTGGCGGACGGCACGGAGCGCTTCCCCTGGGCGTCCCGGGATCTTTTACAGCGGCTGTCGGAGAGGCTGTCGCGATCCGGTTGTCCGGAAACGGTCCGGGATTGGAAGGACATGATGAACAGCGAGGTTTATGCCGGTCAAAAGTATCAGCATAAGACCACCTTCAGCTCGGTCGCCCTTCGCCGCGAGAAAGAGGCTGTGACCCTGATCATTGCGAACGGAGGCGACAGCGTTGTAACGGTGATGGACGGGCTCACGGCAAAAATCAGCCGCCAGACGGGACGGAACATGGAATTTGCGGGGAGAAGCAGGCAGATCGTGGAGGTGATGGAGCATCGGGTGTCGGACCAAAACGTCCGGGTGCTTCTTTCCACAGACGGATTCGATGATGTGTGGCGCTTCTGCCTGCGCCGGTCGCTCGTCGGCTCCGCGCGCGACGTCCTCGATCGGATTCCGCTGGACGGCATCAGTGAAGAAATTTTCGGGATTCTGGAAGGGCAAAGGGGCCTTTTTGAGTATGACGATGTCGGCTTTATTCTTCTGGATCCGAACGCGGTGAAGCGGTTGAAGGGAAAAGCCCTGATCATGGGGGGGACGAGGCCTTTTGAGGAAGAGCACTACCGGCGGCAGTACACGCCGGAGGCTCATAACCGGTGGATCTCCGATGCACAGTGGGACGGACAGGAAGAAATGCTTGCCGGAGCCGGAATCCGGGTTCTGAAAGCGGGGCGGTGTTGATTAGTCGTAAATACAACAACCGGCCGGGAAAGCGTTGCTGAAGAGATGAATGAGCGTAATAAACACGATTTGTTGAATATGAGACGCGCCCAGTTAACGGCGGCGGCTTACAAGGTAGTCGCGCAGAAGGGGTACAACGACTTCACCATCAAGGACATTGCCGAGGAAGCTGGTCTGTCCACCGGTCTGGTCCACTATTACTTCAAAAACAAGGAAGACCTGCTTTTCAAGCTGCTCAAGGAGATGAACGCCAATCTCCGGGACAGTCTGAAGAAGGCGCTCGGGGAGCTTTCCGAGCCCAGGGACAAACTGGTGGCCTTCTGCGACGAAGCCTTCGCTCTGGTGGACAAGGAAAAGGCTTATTTTTACGTGCTCATCGATTTTTGGGCGCAGATCAATCATGATGCCAGGATTCGCCAGGCGAATGTCAAACTTTTCCAGAGCTACCGCGATGAGATCGCGGTGATTATTCGGGAAGGCGCGGCCAAAGGCGTCTTCGCGGTCGAGGACGTGAACCTGACATCCGTCATCATCATTGCCCTCATCCAGGGAACCATCATCCAGTACGCGATTGACAGTGAGGCGTTCAATTACAGTGAGATCAAGGAGAAGATCAAGGAGAAGATCCTCTCCAAAATTGTCAACGGAAAATAATGCGGGATAAGGAGGCATTCATGGAATTCGGTTTTACGGAAGAACAATTGATGTTCAGGGATTCGGTTTATAAGTTTGCGAAAAAAGAAATTACGCCGCTGGTCGAGGAGGCTGATCTCAAAAGTGAGTTCTCCATGGAGGTGTGGCGGAAGCTGGGAGAAATGGGCATCCTGGGCCTTCCGTTTCCGGAAGAACTGGGCGGATCGGGCGCCAGCGTCGAGACCTGCTGCCTGGCCGGCGAAGCCCTGGGACACGCCGGCGTCGATCAGGGTCATCTGCTCGCCCTGGGCGCTCATACCTACCTGTGCGGGGACACGATTTTCAAACACGGTTCGCCCGAACAGTTGAAAAAGTACATTTCGAAGCTGGCCAGCGGCGAATGGATCGGGTGCATGGGACTGACGGAGCCGGGCGCCGGTTCGGACGCCGCGTCCATCACGACCGCGGCGGTCAAAAAAGACGGCAAGTGGATTCTCAACGGGACGAAGACTTTCATCACCAACGCGCCGGCCTGCAACGTCTGTGTGGTGTATGCCACGGTGGACAAGGCCCTCAAGCACAAGGGCATCACCGCCTTCATCGTCGAGAGAGGCTTCCCCGGATTTTCCACCGGCGCGCCGTTTCACAAAATGGGCGTGCGGGCATCCACGACATCTGAAGTGATTCTGGACAACTGCGAAGTTCCGGAAGAAAATCTGCTGGGCGAGGTCGGCAGGGGATTTGAATACACCCACGAGACCCTGTCCTGGGACCGCAGCTCCCTGCTGGCGCCTTTTGTCGGCGCCCTGCAGTTCGCCATCGAAAACTGCACCAAATACTCCCAGGAACGGGTGCAGTTCGGCCGTCCGATCAACTCCTTCCAGGCGATCCAGCACAAACTGGCGGATATCAAGATGATCAAGGAGGCCGCCAAAATGGTCGTTTACCGCGTGGCGCACGACAAGGATTCCGGCAAGCCTTTGAATCATCTGCACACGTCCGTGGCGAAATCCATTGTCGGCGACTATGGAATCAAAGCCGCCAGCGACGCCGTCCAGATCTTCGGCGGCTACGGGTTCATCCACGAATATCCGATCGAGCGGTTCCTGAGGGATGTGAAACTGGCGCAGATCGGCGGAGGAACCTCGGAAATGCAGAAATTCATCATCTCCCGCATCCTGAGCTTTATGTAGCAGGGGGGACTAAAGCAGAATAACCAGACATCCATTCAAGGAGAATATGACATGAACTATGATCTTACACCGGAACAGTTGTCGATAAAGGACAATTTTACGAAGTTTTGTACGAAGGAAATCGAACCGCGCGCCGCGCTGCTGGATGAGGCGCCGCATGAAGAAGTCTCCAGGCTGATCAAAGAGAACATCAAGAAGCTGGCCGGCATCGGCTATCTCGGCATGGGGCACGAGGAAGCTTACGGCGGCATGAATCTCGACCTGATCAGCCAGGCCATCGCAGGCGAGGCGGTTGCCAGCGCCTGCGCCTCCACCTTTTTATCCAGCGGCGCCTCCAGCGGGCTTTTCGGTGTGCCGCTCAGGCTGTTTGGCAGCGAAGAGCAGAAGAAAAAATATCTGCCCGGCATTATCAAAGGGGAAATTATCGGCTGCTTCGGTCTGACGGAGCCGGAAGCCGGCTCCGACGCGGCGTCCATCAAGACGACCGCCGTGAAAGACGGGAACAAGTGGATCCTCAACGGCACCAAAACATTCATCACCAACGCCACCATCGCCGATGTGGCGGCGGTTTTTGCCTACAATGACCGGGAAAAAGGGCCGGGGAGCGGCGTGACCTGCTTCCTGGTGGAGGCGGGTGCCAAAGGATTCCGGGCAGGCAAACCCTTTGACAAAATGGGATTCCGCGGCTCCCCGACCGCCGAACTGATCCTCGAGGATTGCGAAGTGCCGGACAGCGCCGTTCTGGGGACGGTGGGCAACGGCTTTATCCAGGCGATGATGACGCTGGAGTACGGACGGATCGGCATGGCGACCGTCTGTCTGGGCATCGCGTCCAAATGCCTGGAGCTGGCCAACAAGTATTCCAAGGAGCGGATCGTTTTCGGCAAGCCGATCAACCGCTTTCAGGATATTTCCTTCAAACTGGCCGATATGCTGATCATGTCCGATACGGCGAGACTCCTTATTTATCAGGCGGCATGGGCCAAAGAGACCGGCCATCCGGAGTCCGCGGTGCTGGCTTCCGTGGCCAAACTCTGGGCTTCCGAGACCGGCAAGCAGATTTCCGACCTGGCCGTTCAGATTCACGGGGGATACGGCTACATGAAAGAATACCCCGTGGAGCGCCTCTACCGCGATGCGAGGCTGGGTGAAATCGGCGAAGGCGCTTCGGAAATCCAGCGCATACTGATCGCCAAAGACCTGATCCGGAGATACGCGGCATAAGCGTTCACGCAAAAACAGGAGCCCTCCATCCGGAGGTATGACTCTCGAAGGAGAAACGGACATGGCCATCGAAACGAAATTTATCGGCAAAACCTACCCCTCCTCTACCTATGAGGTGGGCAAGGAAAAAATCAAGGAATACGCGAAAGCGATCAAGAATTTCGATCCGCATTATCTGGACGACGATTTCGCCGCAAAATCAAAGTACGGTGCGATCATCGCGCCGCCTACTTTTGCCGTGGTCTTCGGCGCCTATCTGATCGAACCGGTGTTCAACGACAAGGATCTGAACCTGAATATGGCGATGCTGGTCCACGGCGAGCAGGATCTGGAGTTTTTTGAAGTGGTGAAGACGGGAGACGTCATCACCACCGGCGCAAAAATCATCAGCATCCAGAACAAGGAGAAACTGGACATTATTGCCATTGAAGTTCGCTCCGGAAATCAGCACGGCCGCGACGTCTGCCGTGGAATTTATACCTTTGTGGTCAGGAAATAGGAGGCGCGCCATGGCTATTGAAAAAGGACAGACATTTAGCGGAAGCGAGAAAGTTGATAAATACCGGCCCATTTATTATGCCGGCGCATCAGGCGATTTCAACCCGATTCATATCGATCCAGAATTTGGGAAAATGGTCGGGCTTGGAGGGGCGATTCTTCAGGGATTATGCACCCTTGCCTTTGCGTCTAAAACCGTCACCGACTGGGCAGGCGATCCCGGCAAACTCAAGAGGCTCAAATGCCGGTTTTCAGCTCCGGTGCTGATGGAAGATACGATTTCGATTCAGGGAACCGTGGCGGATGTGCAGACCGGGCGCGCCAAAATCGATCTCAAGGTGGTCAACCACAACGGGGTGGAAGTCCTCCAGCAAGTCGAAGCTGAGGTTGAAGCATAAAAGATCGGCCGATTGCAGAATAAATATCCCCGAACGCTTGACAATTGCCCGCAATTGCCATATGAACTTCGAAGAAGAACCTTACCGTGCGCTCTTCAGGAGAATTCAGAACGGATACTCGTTCATAAATAAAAGGAAAACAAGGAGGTTTGTATGGCAAGTTTGTGGGTTGACGAAAGGGACATCAAGTTCCAGCTGTATGAAGTTTTCAACATCGGGGAAACGCTCCTGGGCAAGGGCCGTTATGCCGATCATGACGTGGAGACATGCAACATGGTGCTGGACCAGGCGCAGAAATTCGCCGAGGCCGAAATTGCGCCTACCTATCCGGACGAAGTTCACCGCAAGCCCGTCGAAGCGGTCTTCAAGGACGGCAAGGTTTTTGCCCCCGAAGCGTATCACCGCCTCTACAAGCTTTATTGCGAAGGCGGCTGGATGACAACGGCGGATTCGCCCGAAGTCGGCGGACAGGCGTTTCCGTTTATCGTCGGGGCGGCCTGCGCCAATATGTTTCTGGCCGCCAATCAGGCTTTCCTCATGTACCCCGGTCTGACCCACGGCGCGGCGCGTCTGGTGGAGGATCACTTCCAGCATCCCCTGCGGGACATCACCCTCGAAAAGATGTATTCCGGCGCCTGGGCGGGCACGATGTGTCTGACCGAGCCGGGCGCAGGCTCCGACGTGGGCATCCTGAAAACCACGGCCAAAAAGAACGCCGACGGCACCTATTCCATTACCGGAACCAAGTGCTTCATTTCCGCCGGCGACCATGACCTGACCGAAAACATCATCCATCCGGTTCTCGCCCGCATCGAAGGCGATCCTTCCGGCACCAAGGGCATCTCCATTTTCGTCGTTCCTAAGATCCGCTTCAACGAGAAGGGCGAGCTGGGCGAACCTAACGATGTGCAGTGCGGTAACATCGAAAGCAAAATGGGCATTCACGGCAACGCCACCTGCACACTGAACTTCGGGACCGACGGCAAGTGCATCGGCTACCTCATGGGCGAGGAGCGCGACGGCATGAAAATCATGTTCCAGATGATGAACGAAGAGCGCCAGGGCGTGGGCATGATGGGCGTATCGCTCGCGATGGCCGCCTACCTGCACGCGCTGGACTACGCCAAGCAGCGCATTCAGGGGACCAACATCATCGCCATGGCGCTGAAAGACCCGAATGCCAAGGCCGTGCCGATCATTCAGCATCCGGACGTGCGCCGCATGCTCATCCGGCAGAAGAGCATCACCGAAGGCATCCGCGCGCTGGCTTACCTGTGCTACTACGCCATGGACCGTGAATTCAACGCCGGCCTGGAAAACAACGAGCAGGACAAAGAGTACTGGCATGGCATGATCGAAATGCTGACTCCGATGGTCAAATCCTACTGCACCGAGCGGGGCATGGAAGTCTGTTCGGACGCCGTGCAGACCTACGGCGGCTATGGCTACTGCCGGGAGTACCCGGTCGAACAGATGATGCGCGATCAGAAGATCAACCTGATTTATGAAGGCACCAACGGCATTCAGGCCCTGGACCTGCTGGGCCGCAAGCTCGGCATGAAAAAGGGTCTGTACTTCATGAATCTCCTGGGGCTGACCCAGGCCGCCGTCGCCGAGGCCAAGACCAACGACAGTCTCAAAGCCGAGGCGGAAATCGTCGAGGGCGCGCTCAATGCCTGCGCCGGATCCGCCATGGCCTTTGGCAAGATGATGAAGACGACGCCTTTTGTTCCGCTCATCGGTGCGGCCGATTACCTCAACTGTCTGTCCGACGCCCTGGTGGGCTGGCTGCACATCTGGATGGCCAATGCCGCCGTCAAAGGTCTGGCCAATGCCGCCAGCGACCGGGACAAGGCGTTCTATTCCGGCAAGATCGAGGGCGCAAGATTTTTCATCAACCGTATCACCGGTCTGGTGCCGGCGAAACTGGAAAACCTGCAGAAGGACGAGCAGAGCGCGATGAACATCAGCGAAGAAGCCTTTGCCGTTTAACCGCATTGTAAGAAGATCCAATCCGAGGAGGAACCGGAACCGTAACGGTTCCTCCTTTTTTTATCGAACGTCTTTTGGCGGACAGCCAATGAAGATGAACTCGTAAGAAGTCGAAAAAATGGCATATTCAGACGGCTTCGTAAAAAGCTCCGCAGGCAAGGCGCGCAAATCCTGAGGAATGAGGCGTACTTAAACGTACGCCGTAATGACGAAGGATGAAGCGCAACGCAGCATCCGGGCTTTTTACGAGGCCGTCAATGAAGAATCATTCAAATTCATAACATACACAGGGAGAGAAAAGATGATGAAGGATGTGGTTATTGTTTCAGCCTGCCGAACGGCGATCGGATCGTTCGGCGGATCGTTAAGAGATCTGCATGTGGTGGACCTTGCGAGCGTTGCCATGAGAGAGGCCATCCGGCGGGCCGGTGTATCTCCGGAGCTGATTGACGACGTCCGCTTTGGAAATTGTTTTGAGCCTTACAATTCGCTGAATCTCACCCGGATCGCGTCGCTGAAGGCGGGAGTTCCGGCTTCTTCGGTTGCCGTCACGATCAACCGGGTGTGCATTTCGGGCATGGAAGCCGCGATCTCCGGAATGGCCATGATTCAGGCGGGTCTGGCGGATGTGATTCTGGCCGGAGGCGCAGAGCACATGTCGGGCATTGCCTATGCCGTTCCCGGCGCTCGCTGGGGCTGCCGGCTGCAGAACAGCACACTGGACGACCAGCTTATCGAAGGTCTGATGTGCGGATCCAGAATTCTTCCCGCGCCCATGGACAGTCCGCTGGCCGGCGGGATACC
>MTBK01018726.1_pt1 | contig 68700 bp, 67 predicted proteins | sample 1535981 | NCBI WGS metagenome assembly MTBK01 (sample SAMN06109225, study PRJNA356200) | anaerobic digester metagenome | isolation source: biogas reactors fed with pig manure or primary and secondary sludge | place: Spain | collected 2016-06-30
ATTTGTCAAATAAATAACCAAAAGGCTTTGTAAAGAACAGGGTTTCCCAAAGTCCTTCAACTCGCTTTTTCTTAATTAAACGTTCAACGGGGTTGAATGAAGCGTAAAAAAGGTTTAGTTATTCATGGAAGAGATCATTTATGACTTGTCGGGTTACAATGATGCATGAAAATAAGCTATGCTCGAAGGAGAAAAATAAAATGAAAAACATGGTCATCTTTTTGTTTGCCGTCTGCTTTGTTTTCTGCTTCAGTAGCGGCGCGTCCCTCGCCGCGGGAGAATCTTCGTCATCCGGTAAAAGCGTCACCGAATCGGTTACGGAAACGGCCAAAGAGGTCAAGCAGGAAGCGGTTAAGGTTTATCAGGAGAGCAAGGACGCGATCGTGCGGGACGCCAAAGAACTGAAGAAAGAAGTCCCCAAAGATTTGAAGGAAGCAAAAAAAGAGGCGGTCCGGAAAGCGAAGGATGTCAAAAAAAGCGCCTCTTCGGAATGGAAGGAAATTCGCGATAACGTGGCCAATCCGACATTGACCCCCAAACCCGAAAAAAAGTAGTCGGGGAAAACTCTATTCCAGGGAGAATTTGTTTTGAAGATACGGTTTCACGGACGGTTTCTTTTGAGCACCTTGCTTTTGATCAGTGTAATTGGCGTGTCCGCAAGTTATGCTCGAACCAAGGCGCCGCCATCCGCGGGGCAAGCCATTCTGGAAGCCATCCGGATTCAGGCGCCGCTGGATTTTTGCGGTGAACCGGTGCCGCTTGACGATCCCGATGTCCGCGAACGCCTCGAAAGAGAATTGCTGGTGTCCCTGGACAACAGTGACAACATCATCCTCTGGCTGAAGCGCGCCAACCGCTACTTCCCCGACGTCGAAAAAGTCCTGAAGTCTGAGTCCCTGCCCGATGATCTGAAATATATCACCATCGCGGAAAGCTCCCTCCGGTCGCTGGCTTTCTCCAACAAGGGCGCCGCGGGATACTGGCAGTTTATCGAAGGCACGGGGAAAAAATACGGTCTGGAAATCAGCGGCGACATCGATGAAAGAAGAAACGTGCACAGGGCCACGCAGGCGGCCGTTGCCTATCTCAAAGACCTCCATGACCTTTTTGGATCCTGGACGCTCGCGGCGGCTGCGTACAACATGGGAGAAGACGGCCTGCAGGCCGAACTGCTCATCCAGAATGTCGGCAACTACTACCAGCTTTACCTGAATCAGGAAACGCAGCGGTACGTCTTCCGGATTCTTGCGGCAAAAATCATCATGTCCAATCCGGTCAAATTCGGATATTTCCTGTCCCAATCCGATCTCTACGCTCCGCGCCGGACCGACGTGGTGGACATCAAAGCCTCCGAGCCGGTGCCTCTCCACATCATCGCCGGGGCAGCCAACACGTATTTCAAAATCATCAAGGATCTCAACCCGCAGATCAAATATTATTCGCTGCCTGCCGGCGCCTATTCGATCCATATTCCCGCGGGACAGGCGGATGGTTTTTACGAACGTTACGATAAACTGCTGGCGGACTGGACTGCCTTGAAAAACGACTCCGTTTATGTTGTGCAAAAAGGAGACACTCTGACGGGCATCGCCAGACAATTCAACGTCCCCTACAGAGCCCTGACCATTTGGAACAAAGTCGGCGGCAGAAAGATTTCCCCCGGCGACAAGCTTTATATTTTTTCCGATTCCCTTAAAAGAGAGCCGAAGCCATGAATAAGCGAATCCTTAAGTCAGGCCAATTGCCGGCTTCGGGACCCTGCTTTGCCGCCATGGAGGCGTCGTGCGGCCCGGTCTTTCTTTCCGGGCAACGGCCGATGGAAATCGAAGCCGTAGCCGTCAGAAAACAAGGAGGCGCTCATGAAAGTTCTCGCTCTTAATTCCAGCTCCCGGACGGGGGACGTCAGCAAAACTGAACTCATCCTGGGAGATCTGCTCCAGGGTATGCGCGAAGCCGGTGCGGAGGTGGAGGTCGTCGAACTGCGCAGAAAGAAAATCCGCTATTGCATCGGCTGCTTTACCTGTTGGACCAAAACACCGGGGGTTTGCCTCCACAAAGACGATATGACCCGGGAGATTTTCCCGAAATACCGGGACAGCGATCTCGTCGTCCTGGCCACCCCTCTTTTCCATTACACCGTGAATGCCATCATGAAAACCTTCATCGAGCGGACGCTGCCCATCGCGCTCCCCTTTTTTGAAAAGCAGGGCGGCGCGACCCGGCACCCTTACCGCCACAAGCCGCCGCCCGTGGTTGTTCTTTCCGTCGCCGGATTCCCGGAAGACAGCGTCTTTGACGCGCTGAAGTATTACGTGCGTTTCCTGTTTCAGGATCACCTCGCGGCGGAAATCTACCGGACGTCCTCTGAAATGTTTTTGCATTCGACGGGCAGCAGAAAAGTCTCCGGGGTGCGGGAAGCGCTGATTCAGGGAGGCCGGGAACTGGTTCATTCCATGAAAATATCCCCGGAAACCTTGCAAAGAATCCACAAACCGATCACCGCCTTTGCAGAGATGGCGCCCCTGGGAAACCTGATGTGGCAGACCTGCATCGATGAGGGGGTTACGCTGGGAGAAGCCCAGAAGAAAAAACTGATTCCTCGCCCCGACTCCATCGACAACTTCCTGATGCTGATGCGCTTCGCGTTCAAAGCCCGCAAAGCCGCAAACGTGAAGATGACCGTGCAGTTTCATTTTTCCGGACAGGCGGCGGGAGATTGCTATTTCATCGTCGAAAACGGAACCTTCCGGACCGGCGTTGGAGCGGTGGACCGACCCGATCTGATCATCGAATCGCCCTTCGGACTCTGGATGGATATCATGACCCAAAAAGCGGACGGCCAGAAATTGTTTATGGAACAAAAGTATTCCGCCCGGGGAGATATTTCGGCGCTCATGCGCTTCAAGGAACTCTTCGGCAATTAAGGCAGCCTGCTGAATTTTCGTCCCCAGGCAAATTTTCAAAAAGCAAGGGCTTACGAAATCTTCCGTAAGCCCTTGCTTGTATTGGTCGGGGCGGCAGGATTTGAACCTGCGGCATCTTGCTCCCAAAGCAAGCGCGCTACCAGGCTGCGCTACGCCCCGTTTGATTTCAACCGGCGGCCAGAAGCCATTCTTTGAACTTCGCGAACGCCTGGCCGCGGTGGCTGACCTTGTTTTTGACTTCCGGGGGCAATTCCGCCGCCGTCCTGTTGAGATTTGGATCCAGGAAAATCGGATCGTACCCGAAGCCGTTCGCGCCCCGGCCCTCGTCAATGATCCGGCCCGGCCAACTGGCTTCAAAAGAATGGCAGAGGCCTCCGGGCTGATACAAGACCAGCGCGCAAAAAAAAGATGCCGTCCTTTTCTCCCCGGGAACCTCTTTCAATTTCGCCAGAAGCCTGGCGTTGTTTTCTTCGTCCGTGGCGTCCTCACCGGCATAGCGCGCCGAACAAACACCCGGTTCGCCTCCGAGGGCATCTACCTCCAGACCGGAATCGTCGGCCAGAACGGTTTCCCCCAAAAATTCGGAAACGGTTTTCGCTTTTTTCAAAGCGTTTTCCAGGTAGGTCGCTCCATCCTCCACAACCTCGGGCAAGACCTCAAAATGATTGAGGGACAACATTTCAATGCCGGTCCCTTCCATCATCTGCGCGATCTCCCGGACCTTGCCATCATTTTTCGTTGCAAAAACGATTCTCATGATCGCCAGTCGCCTGTGATTTCCTTCTGGCAGGCAATGATCTGCCGGATGCCGTCCGCGGCCAGGGCGGTCATGGCGTCCAACTGGTCTTTGCCGAACGGGGCGTGTTCGGCTGTTCCCTGAACTTCGATAAAAAGGCCGGCGCCGGTCATGACAAAATTCATATCCACGTCCGCCCGCGAATCTTCTTCGTATTCCAAGTCCAGCAAAATCTGATTTTCCACCATCCCGACGCTGACGGCCGAAACAAAATCTGCAATGGGGATTTCCTGGATAATCCCCCGCTGCTTCATGTCCTGGAAAAGATCCACCAGAGCGACGAACGCGCCGGTAATGGACGCGGTTCGTGTTCCGCCGTCCGCCTGGATGACGTCGCAATCGATATAAATGGTCCGCTCGCCGAAAGCGTTCAGATTCGTTACGGCGCGAAGCGATCGTCCGATGAGTCTTTGAATTTCATGCGTCCTGCCTCCGACTTTTCCGCGCGCGGATTCGCGCGCAAAACGGGTGGATGTGGACATGGGCAGCATGGCATATTCCGCGGTCAGCCAGCCCCGGCCGGTATTTTTTAAAAAAGGCGCTGTTTTTTCATCCAGCGACGCGGCGCACAGCACTTTCGTGTCGCCGAATTCAACCATTACGGAGCCGGGAATATTTTTCAGATACCGGTTGGCAATGGAAATCGGACGCAGCTCGTCAAATTTTCTGTCCGCGTTTCTCCTGAACACAGGCCTCCTAAAAGAATCCCTGAATGCTTTTCGCCAGCGCCGCGGCGATTTCCGCCTGTGTTTTTCTTGAGGTCAGCTTCTTTTTTCCATTGGCGTTCGTGATAAAACCCATCTCCACGACCAGCACGGGCACTGCCAGTCCCTCCGCCAGCGGAATCCCGGCTTCTCGGAGCCCCCGGCCCTGCCGGGGAAACAGGTTGTCCAGGTTTTTCTGAACCAGGCGCGCCAGCTTCACCGTGTCGTTCAAATGACGGTTGTCCGGAGCGCCAACGGCCGGAACCGTCTTGTTTGCGGCGCGGACCTTGGCAAATCCGGGATAATACAATTCAAACCCCGTGGCGGTTTTGCCGAAGCCGGCATTGGCGTGCAGGCTCAAAACCAAGGCGGGATTTGTTTTCAAAATAATCTTTTTGCGTTCTTCCAGCGACAGCGTCCGGTCTGTTTTACGGGTCAGCAGGACTTCCAGGCCGCCTGCTTTGGCCAGTTCCTTCTGGAGGGCCAGAGCAACTGCAAGCGTCACGTCCTTTTCAGCCGCGCCGTCCACCCCGAGAACTCCCGCATCGTCGCCGCCGTGCGCCGCGTCAATCACCACGATGTGTTTTGCCGTCTGGGCATGCCCCGCCGCCCCCGCAAAACACAGCAGCAGAACCCCAAAAAAGACAAATTTTTGCCATGATGGAAACATTCTTTTCACCTGTGGAAGATGTTCTTCTCCGCGCAAAGCGGAGTTGGGCCTGTTTATAGCAGAGTCCAAATGTTTGTCAACAGACAAATGGAGTTGCGACAGGCCGTCAGGCCTTGCTGATCCTTTCGATGGACCGGACAATTTTCAACTGACGAACGGCGGAAAAAACGGCATTGAGCTGCTGGGTATCGTACACATCGATGATGAAAATGCAGTTAGCGATCATGTCCGTCGTTTCCACTTGGGCAAAGCTGATGTTGACATCCAGAGAGGTGATGGCCGAACTCACTTCCGTTAAAACACCCTTTCGGTCGGTGCAGACGACTTTGATATGCACCGGATAGGTGTGCTTCTGGCGGAGGTCCCAATTGACTTCCACGATTCTTTCGATGTCCAGCTTCTGAAGGTGCGGACAATTCTGCGTGTGAACGGTGATGCCCCGCCCGTGCGAAATATAACCGGTGATCTCATCGCCGGGGATGGGATTGCAGCATTTGGCGAACCGCACCATGACGTCGTCGATGCCGGTAAGACTGATGCCCAACGAAGGAGCGGCGGCTGGTTTTTTCTTTTCTTTTTCAGGAAGCTTTTCCGTTTCCTTCGGCGTTTCCTGGGCCACAAAATAATTGACGACCTGCCGGGACGAAATGCGTCCATAGCCCACCTGAGAAATCAGGTCGTCGATCGTCAAAAGCGAGTAGTCCTTCAGGAGCTTACGAATTTCGTCCGATTTGAGACAGGCCGCAAATTTCAGGTTGTTTCGTTTGAATTCTTTATCCAGCAGGTCCTTGCCGAGCGCGAGGGAACGATTCTTTTCCTCCGCGTTGATCCAGTTGCGGATTTTGGAAATGGCCCGGGAAGTCACGACGAATTTCAGCCAATCCTTGCTGGGATGGTGGCCGGACTGGGTGATGATCTCCACCATGTCGCCGTTCTGCAATTGATAGCGCAGCGGAACAATATTGCGGTTCACCTTTGCGCCCGTGCACTGGTGGCCAACGTCGGTATGGATACTGTAGGCGAAGTCAATGGGGGTGGCGCCTTTGGGAAAGGACTTGACATCCCCGTGCGGCGTGAAAACATACACTTCGTCCGGAAATAGCGCCATTTTGAGATTGGACATGAATTCCCGGGGATTCTTGATATCCTGCTGAACCTCCAGGGCTTCTCTGAGCTTTTTGATCTGATTGTCTTCGTGATCCTGAAACGCCCGTCCTTCCTTGTAACGCCAGTGGGCGGCAATTCCTTTTTCCGCCCACTCATGCATCGTGCGGGTCCGGATCTGAATCTCGACTCTTTCGCCGTAAGGGCCGATCACCGCCGTATGCAGCGACTGATAATTGTTGGCCTTGGGCATGGCGATGTAATCCTTGAACCGCCCGGGGACCGGTTTCCACAGGGCATGAACGATACTGAGCGCCTCATAGCAGGTTTTATCCGCGCTGGAATCCAGAATGATGCGGAACGCGATCACGTCGTACACTTCATCAAAATTGATGTGCTGCTCCTGCATTTTTCGGTAAATGCCGTACAAATGCTTCGCCCTGCCCTCCACTTCGCCCTGGATCGACACCTTCTCCAGCTCCCCGAAGATGATACCTTTGACTTCTTCGGTGTAACGGTTGCGCGACTCCTGGGACTTGGCGACGCGGCTGGCGATCTCGTTGAAGGCGTCCGGCGAAAGATACTGAAACGACAGATCTTCCAGCTCCATGGTCATCCAGTTGATGCCCAGACGATTGGCCAGAGGCGCATAGACGTCCATCGTTTCCCGCGCAATGTAAATCTTCCGTTGTGCCGTCTGATATTTCAGAGTTCTCATGTTGTGGATGCGGTCGGCCAGACGAACGATCAGGATGCGGATGTCGGCAGACATGGCCAGGATCATCTTCCGGAAATTTTCAGCCTGGCGCTCCTCCTGCGATCCGAAGGAAATGCGGCTCAACTTGGTCAATCCGCTGACAAGAAAAGCGACATCCTTGCCGAATTCCTGCTCGATCTGTTCGCGCGTGGTGAGCGTGTCTTCAATCGTGTCGTGCAGCAGGCCGCTGATGATCGTCGCGGAGTCCATCTTCATGTCGACCAGGATGCCGGCCACCTCCATGGGATGCGTGAGGTAGGGCTCCCCGGACAGGCGCACCTGGCCCTGATGCACGGTGGCCGAATAAATATAGGCCTTCCGGATCATCTCCAGCTCTTCAGATGTCAGATAGGTCTGCGCATTATCCAGAACGTCGTTGATTCTCAGCATGACAATTTCCTGCCGGGTATGGGGATCAACCGGCCGACTTCAGTTGGGCGGCGATGATCATCCGGGCCTCGAAGACGATGTCGCTTTTCGGATAAAGCCGGGTCTCGCCGGTTTTACGGATTTTCAGCTCTACCCGGTCCTGGGACAGGTTTTTGGACCCCACGACAATTCTAAGCGGAATGCCGATCAGATCGGCGTCCTTGAATTTCACGCCCGCGCGCTCGTCCCGGTCGTCAAGAATCACTTCCACGCCCGCGGCCAGCAGCTCTTCGTAAATTTCTCCGGCCGCCTTCATCACGTCGGGTTCGTTGACATTGACCGGCGTAACGATCACGGCATAAGGAGCCAGCGGCATCGGCCAGATGATGCCGTTGGGATCAAAGTTTTGTTCGATGCAGGCGGCCACCGTCCGGCCGATGCCGATGCCGTAGCAGCCCATGATCATGGTTTTTTCCCTGCCGTCGCGATCGAGGTAAACGGCCTTCATGGCTTTGGAGTATTTGTCGCCCAGCTTGAAAACGTGCCCGACCTCGATGCCGCGGGCAAATTTGATTTCACCTCCACAGCGCGGGCAGGCGTCGCCCGGCTGCACCACGCGCAGATCCGCGAAAGATTCTACGGTAAAGTCCCGCCCGAGGTTCACGTTTTTCAGGTGGCAGTCTTCCCGGTTCGCCCCGGTCACCATATCCACGAGATCGAGGATCGAATAATCGGCGATCACGCGGACTTTGACGCCTACGGGTCCCGCAAAACCGCGCGGCGCGCCGGTGGCCTTGAAGATCATCCCGTCGTCGGCCAGTTCCAGTTCAACCGCGCCCAGAATATTTTTCACCTTGATTTCGTTGACCTCATGGTCGCCGCGGATCAGCACCGCGCAGGCCTTGCCGTCCGCGTTGAAGATAAGCGTCTTGACAATCTGCTGCGGCGTAACGTTCAGAAAAGCGCTGACCTCTTCAATGGTGCGCACGTTGGGCGTCTCCACGCTTTCCAGGGCCGGCCGTTCCGAAGCTATGGGTGGGGTGTTTTCGGGCCGGGCGATTTCCGCTTTCTCCAGATTGGCCGCATAGTTGCATTTTTCGCAAAAAGCGATGGCGTCCTCGCCTGACTCGGCCATCACCATGAACTCATGGGAAAAGCTTCCGCCGATGCTGCCGGAATCCGCCTCCACCGGGCGGAACCTGAGGCCGCACCGGCGGAAAATGGCGTTGTAAGCGTTAAACATCTTCTGGTAGCTTTTCTCCGCGCCCGCCTCGTCCGCGTCAAAACTGTAGGCGTCCTTCATCCCGAATTCGCGGCAGCGCATCACGCCGAACCGCGGACGGACTTCATCGCGGAATTTGGTTTGAATCTGATACAGATTGCGCGGCAACTGGCGGTAGGTTTTGATATCGTGGCGGACCAGATCCGTAATGACTTCCTCGTGGGTGGGCCCCAGACAATAGTCGCGTTCGTTGCGGTCGCGGAATCGGAGCAGCTCCTTGCCGTAATAGGTCCAGCGGCCCGATTCCTGCCAGAGCTCCGCCGGCTGCACCATCGGCAGATGCACTTCCTGGGCGCCGGCTTTGTTCATTTCCTCCCGGACAATCTGTTCCACTTTTTGAATAACCCGGTAACCGAGCGGAAGATAAGAATAGATGCCGCTGGTGAGCTTGCGGATCATTCCCGCCCGGATCATAAGTTGATTGCTGACCACCTCCGCATCGGACGGCACTTCCCGTCCGGTGGGCAGGTGCATTTCCGAATAACGCATTCTTCCTCCTCAGGATTCATTGTCCAGGGCTCGAATCTCCTCGAGCAGCGCCGGGACAAAATTTTTTTCTTCAACTTTTTTGCAGGCGACGCCTTTTTTGAACAACATGCCGAAGCCGCGGCCGCCGGCAATGCCGATATCCGCTTCCGCCGCTTCGCCGGGACCGTTAACCACACAGCCCATCAGCGCCACCTTGATGTAATCTCTTCTGCCGGCCAGCGCCTTTTCCACCCGCGACACCAGTCCGGCGAGATCGATTTCGCAACGGCCGCAGGTGGGGCAGGAAATAATTTCCGCTCCGACTTTCCGGATTTTCAACGCCCGCAGAATGCTGTAAGCGACGGGCAGTTCCGAGACGGGATCGCCCGTGACGGACACCCGGAGCGTGTCGCCGATGCCGAGGGCCAGCAGCATGCCGATGCCGAGGGCCGATTTGACCGCTGCATCCACCAGCGTGCCCGCTTCCGTCACGCCCAGGTGCAGGGGATAATCAGTGCCGGCGGCAATCAGACGGTACGCCTCGACCATCATCGGCACGTCGGAGGACTTGAGCGAGAGCTTGATTTGCTCAAAGCCCAGATCCTCAAACAGGGCGACGCTGCGCAGGGCGCTTTCATACAGGGCCCGGGCCGAAACGCCGTATTCGGCCTGCAGGTCCTTCTGCAGCGAACCGGCGTTGACGCCGATCCGGATGGCGGTTTGATGTTCCCTGGCCGTCCGGACAATTTCGGCAATCCGGTCTTTCGCCATATTGCCCGGATTGATCCGAATGCCGTCCGCGCCGTTTTTGACGGCGTCGATGGCCAGCTGCGCATGGAAATGAATATCGGCAACAAGCGGAATGGATATCCCTTTTTTGATCTCCGAAAGCGCTCGGACCGCGTCGGCGTCGGGAATCGCCACCCGGACAATCTCACAGCCCGCGCGCGCCAGGGCGTTAATCTGCTTCACCGTCGCTGCGACGTTCCGGGTGTCCGTATTGGTCATGGACTGGACGGCAATCGGTTCGTCTCCCCCGATCCGGACGTCTCCGATCCGGATGATTCTGCTCTTTCTTCTGTATATTGAGGGTTCTGTCATACGCCGGGCGCTTTCATCTTTGCCTTTGAAATTTTATAACATGTGTATGCCCCGCGGGCAATGGCTAATTTGCAAAGAGGAGGCGCCCGCGGATTGGTGGGACAAAAAAAAGCGGCCGCGCGGAGCCGCCGGGCAGATCCGCGTCAGGCCGCCTTGTGTCTTTCATATTATTTTCCCAACCAGCAGTGCAGGCAAAGCTGATCCGCCGGAAGGCCGATGGCCGCGATCATGTCTTCGATGGTCATATACCGGAGCGACGTCACGTTTAAATCCTGCCGGACCCAGTCGATCATTTTCGCGTACTTCGCCGACGTTGCGTCGAGATACTCTGAAATATCTTCAAGGTCCTTTCCCTCCAGCGCGTGGATCGCCCTCCGGCAGGCCAGTTCGGAGATTGTCCGGGTGGAGGAGGCATAAATGCAGGGATACAACAGCGGCGGACAGGCCGGGCGAATGTGAATTTCCTTTGCGCCGTTGTCCCATAATTTTTTGACGGTCAAATTCTTCAGCTGCGTGCCGCGGACGATGGAATCGTCGCAGATCACCATCCGGCTGCCGTGAATAACGTCCCGCACGGCAACCAGCTTCATGGTGGCCACCAGATCGCGAATTTCCCGGGCCGGGGGCGTGTAGCTTCTTCCGTAGCCGGGCGTGTATTTCACCAGAGGACGCCGGTAGGGAATGCCGGATTCCATGGCGTAGCCGACGGCATGCCCGACGCCGGAATCCGGGACGCCGGCGACAAAATCCACTTTCACGTGATCGCGCCTGGCCAGATAACGGCCACACCGTTCCCGGGTGCTTTCCACGCCGATGCCGTCGTAGATGGAGGAAGGAGAACCGGTATAGATCCACAGAAAGGAGCATATTTTCTTCTGGCTCCCCTCCGGTTTGAGCTGCCGGATGCCGTCGGGGGTCAAAAGCGCAATTTCCCCGGGCCCCAGAAACCGCTGCAGTTCATATCCCAGGTTCTCAAAGGAGCTGGCCTCCGTGGCGACCACATAGGATTTCCGGTTGGGATCCGTGCTCCGGCCCAGCGCCAGCGGAAAGCGTCCGACCTTGTCCCTCGCGGCATAGATGCCCTCCGCAGTCAGCACCAGAACACAGATGGACCCTTCAATAATCCCGCGCATGGACGCGATGCCTTCCACAATGTTGTCGCCCCGGTTGATCAGGGAAGCGACGATTTCCGCATTATTGACACCTCCGCCCGCCACTTCCGTGAAGGACGCGCCTTCGTTGAGCAGTTCGTTCACCAGTTCGCTTTTATTGGTGATGAGCCCCGTGGCGACCACTGCGTAAATCCCGAATTTGGACCGGAAAATCAGCGGCTGCGGGGACTCGTCGTCAATGGCGCCGATGCCGGAGTGCCCTTCCATCTTCCGGTAGTCATCGACAAACCGCGACTTGAACTGCGCCTGTGATATTCCGTGAATCGTGTTATAAAACCCCCTGGCGCCGAACACGGCCATACCGCCATGCTCGGTCCCCAGATGAGAATGATAATCCGTCCCGTAAAACAGTGTCTGAACACAACTGTCCTCGGTGACCACGCCGAAAATCCCTCCCATGACTCCCTTCCTTCCAAAGTTTGTTTAACGGAGCTTCGCAACTGCGTCCCTGATTCTCCTGACGCCTTCTTCAATGTTCCGCATTGAGGTCGCGTAAGACAGGCGGATGTGATCGTCGCTGCCGAACGCCGCCCCCGGCACCGTGGCCACGTTGGCGCCGTCGAGCAGATATTCGATAAACTCCGTTGAATTTGAAATTTTCTTTCCTTCGTGAGAACGGCCATAGAGAGCCGACACATTGGGAAATACATAGAAAGCGCCCTCGGGAATCGGACAGAAAATTCCCGGGATATCGTTGAGGGCGCCGACAATGTAGTCTTTCCTTTTGCGAAACTCGGCAGCCATCGCGGAGACGACCCGCTGATCGCCTCTCAGCGCCGCAACCGACGCCTTTTGCGAGATGGAGGTCGGGTTCGACGTGTTCTGGCTCTGAATCTTGCTGATCGCGCCGATGATCTCTTCCGGGCCCGCGGCATAGCCGATCCGCCAGCCGGTCATGGCATAGGCCTTGGAAACTCCGTTGACCACAATGGTTCTGCTTAGTAAACGGGGATCCGCCATGGCGATATTGGCAAAAGGAAAATCGGCATACAGTATTTTTTCGTAAATATCGTCGGAGATGGCAAAAATTTCCGTATCCGTCAAAACGGCGGCAAGAGCCTTGAGTTCGTCTTGGGAATAGGCCGCGCCTGTCGGATTGGACGGCCCGTTAAAGATGACGGCCCGGGTGCGGCCGGTGATCGACGCCTTCAGCTGTTCGGGCTTCATCTTGAAGCCGTCTTTCTCCAGCGTGTTGAGGATGACCGGCGTTCCCCCGGCCAGGACGACGATATCCGGATAGGAAACCCAGTAGGGCGCCGGGATGATGACTTCATCTCCTTCTTCAAAGAGCGCCTGCGCCAGATTGTACAGTGTGTGCTTGGCGCCACAGGAAACGACCACCTGTGACCGCTTGTATTCCAGAGAGTTGTCCACTTTCAGCTTGTCGATAATCGCGTCCTTGAGTTCATCCGTTCCGCCCACCGGGGTATATTTTGTAAAGCCTGCCTCGATGGCCCGGATAGCCGCCTGTTTGATATGATCGGGGGTGTCAAAATCCGGTTCGCCTGCGCCAAAACCGATGACATCCCTTCCCTGCGCCCGCAGGACATTGACTTTGGCCGTAATGGCCAGGGTCTCCGACGGTTTCACTTTTGCCACTCTTGACGCCAGCTTCACAAACTATCTCCTGTTATTCTTAATAGGGTATTTCTCGAGCAGTTTCTGATGTACATTTTCCGGAACCAGTCCCCTGACCGTCCCTCCGAGGCTCGCCACTTCCTTGATAATATTAGAGCTGGTGAAAAACCACCGAAATCCGCTCATGAGAAAAACGGTCTCGACGTTTTTTGTCTGACGGCGGTTCATCAGCGCCATCTGGAATTCATATTCAAAGTCGGACAAGGCGCGCATACCCCGCAGGATCGTTCTGGCGCCGGAATTATGCAGGTAATCAATGAGCAGGCCGTCGTGGCTGTCCACCTGGATGCATTCACAATCCTTGAATATTTCGCGGATGAGCTGGCATCGCTCTTCCACGTTAAAAAGGTATGATTTGCGTGGATTATAGGCAACCAGAACGATGACTTTGTCAAAAATCCGGCTGCCCCTTTTGATGATATCCACATGACCGTTGGTAATCGGATCAAACGAGCCGGGGTAAATTGCGATTTTGCCGCCGGTTTTTTCTTGTGTCATGCGCTGTCCATCCTTATAAACGTTAATAGGTTTTCTCCGTACTTTCGCCGGTCCGCCACAAACCACGTTCCGGGGAGCGCGGGCAGCGGTTCCCTTACGGAATGCTGGAGCACAAGGGTTCCGCTCTTTTCCATGACCGGACAGGACTGCAGGGCCGTCAGCGTCTGCCCGATAAAACCCCGGCCGTAGGGAGGATCGGCAAAGATGACGTCAAACCTGCAGGATTGATCGGAAAGGGCGCGCAGGGCCGAAGCAATGTCGTCATGAATGATCCGGGATTGCTCCGAACAGCCGCATAAAGAAACATTTTCGCGAATAACGCCAATCAGTTTCCCGTTTTTTTCAACAAAAACAATTTGTTTCGCCCCGCGGCTCGCCGCCTCCAACCCCACGGATCCCGAGCCTGCAAACAAGTCCAGAAAGCTTTGTTCCGTTTGCGGCCCCAGTAAATTAAAAAGAGCTTCCCGCAAAAAATCAGTCGTCGGTCGGGACGATGAACGGGAGGGAAAACGCAACGCTCTTCCTTTGAACTTCCCGCCGGTGATTCTCATAATATCATTACCGGACCGCCCCGCTCATCTTGTCACTTCTCCTCACTGGGAAGATGGCTGTCCTCCGGTGGAACGCCCCTCTTTTTGCTGATGACCTTGCAAAGCCACCAGACGGGGCCGGACAAAGCGTAGCCGACGGTGATGATAAAAATCGTCACTTCCGGTTTATAAATAATCACCAGCAAAATGCCGACCACCACCAGAAAAATCATGAACGGCGTGCGGGCAAAGAGCTTCATGTCTTTTCCGCTGTAGTATTTGATGTTGCTGACCATCAAAAAAGCCAGAATGACGACGCAGATCATCACGTATGGGTTGTGGAAAACGCCCTCAATACCCATGACATCATTGACGAATATAACGGTTGTGGCAATGACGGCCGCAGCAGCGGGAATGGGCAGCCCGTTAAAATATTTGCTGTCGATCAGGCCGATCTGAATGTTGTAGCGCGCCAGGCGCAGCGCTCCGCAGGCCACAAACAGAAAGCCGGCCATCCAGCCCGGTTTCCCGTATGAAGACATCGCCCACATGTAGGCCAGCAGGGACGGCGCGACGCCGAATGCGATCAGATCCGCCAGAGAATCGTATTCCGCGCCGAACTTGCTGGTGGTATTGGTGATGCGCGCAATCCGGCCGTCCAATCCGTCGAAAACCATGGAAACCAGAATGGCAACCGCAGCCACAAAGAACTTTTCCTGAATCGATGCGATGATCGAATAAAACCCCATGAACAAACTGGCGGTGGTGATCAGGTTCGGCAAAACATAAATGCCCTTCTTGAGGCGGATATTGCGAATTTGGCGCGCTGAATTCATGAAAGGTATCCTAGCGGTGTTTGCCCCGCCCGGACCTTGTCGTTCAAACGGACGACAACGCGGGAATCGGCAGGCAGAAAAACTTCAACACGGGAACCGAAGCGGATCATGCCGAACCGTTCGCCTTTGGCAACGGTTTCCCCTTCACGGGTCCAGCACACAATTCTTCTGGCGATAAGGCCGGCAATCTGAACGACCAGGATTGCGCGGCCGTCTTTCGTGCGGATCAGAACTTCGTTGCGTTCATTCTCCGCCGAGGCTTTGTCCAGATTGGCCGACATGAATTTCCCCGGATGATAGAATATCTTCCCGATCGTTCCTCCATGGGGAGCGCGGTTGACGTGAACATTGAACACATTCATAAAAATGCTGATTTTTTTGAACCGGCCGGCCGTCGCGTCCGGGGCATCCACCTCTTCAATTTTAATGACTTTGCCGTCAGCCGGACAGAGGACCAGCTTTTCCGCGTCCTGGAAATGCCTCTCGGGATTGCGAAAAAAAGCAACAATAAATATCGTCAAAGCAGCCAGCAGAATCGTCAGCCAGACCACGCCGAAAAAAGCGGCAAAACCAGTGAAGAGAAGAGAGAGAATGATGAAAGGAAAACCTTCGGCTACGATAATGCTCTTATGTTTCATACCGTATATTATCTTTCCTCGATTGAGGTTTTGTTGATATATGAATTGAGGGGTCTTGTCAATATATCTTTGTCCGCATAAATCGCCAGGTTCATCTTGACAGAGTCCCCCGAAAGCATATATAAACCGAAAAAATCACAGGAGACGGAAAATGCCCAAGACAGTGAAGATATACACCTTGAGTACGTGCAGCCATTGCAAAGCGGCCAAGAAATTTTTAAACGAACACTCTATCGTTTTTGACGCCACCGATATCGATCTCCTTCAGGGCGCCGATCGGGAGGCGATGTTGAATGAGGTGATCCAGTACAACCCCCAGCGATCCTTCCCGACGATTGTCGTCGGCAATCAGGTAATCGTCGGGTTTAAGGAAGCTGCCATTCGGGAGGCTTTGGGAATCTGATGAAACCTTCCGAATTGTATGATCTGCTGAAAAAAGCCCAGGAGCCAAAAGGCTATTATTTCAACAAAGACAAGGAGTGGACGCTTTCCATTCTCTCGGACTTGCTGGTCAATAAAGAACGCTACGGTTATTCATCCTGTCCCTGCCGGCTGGCCACGGGCGACCGCGAAAAGGACCGCGACATTCTGTGCCCCTGTGTTTACCGGGCCCAGGACGTGAAAGAATTCGGAAGCTGCTACTGCAATCTTTACGTTTCCGAAGACTGGAACCGGGGCGCTATTCCTCACGCGTATGTCCCGGAGAGGAGGCCTCCGGAAAAAATATCTTTTTGACCTCTGTTTCGGGATTGACAAACAACTCATCCAGCCATAAGTTACGCTCTCTAATTTAGGCGAGGGGGCCATCCTTACATGATCAATCAGTATATCTGCAAGAAGAAGGGGCATTTAATCGCGGAAATCTGCACCGACACCACCTGCGAATGGCGTCTGAAGAATGAAGTGTTCCTGAACTGCACCTGGGTCGCCTGCAATTACGGGCCTTTTACCCTTGAAGAAGTCGGCGATATGATGGGGGTAACCCGTGAACGCATCCGTCAGATTGAAGCCAAGGCGCTCAAAAAGCTCCAGCACAAGAAGCGCCGGGACCAGCTCAAGGACTTTGCCGCCCCGGGCAACGACTGGGACAATCTGTAGAATTCCACATGCGGAAGCTCTAAATTAAGAATGGTCGTCCCGCGGAAAACGCCTGCCATCCCCTTCCCGGCAACGGGCTAATTCTGCTTTTTCTTGCGCAGTTTCTTCAGGAACAGCTCTTCATTCATGTGAATTTTTCGTTCATCCCGGGCAAACAGCATGCCGCCGATAGACAATTCCATATCCAGCGCGGCAATTTTATCCATCCGGGGCACGACGGCGCAGATATTCTTCAGCTCTTCAATGGCCCGGGCCGAGCGCATCGACAGGGTCTGCGCTATTTTTTCAGCTTCCTGCATAAACTTTTCAGGAGGCGCCACTTTGTTGACCAGGCCGATTCTTTCGGCTTCCCTCGCGCCGATGGGCTCCCCCAGCATCGCGATTTCCTTGGCCTTGTTCACCCCGACCATCTGGCTGAGCGGATAAAAAAGAGGGCTGAACCCGAACTTCAGCTCCGGATGACAGAAGATCGCGCTTTCCGATGCGACAATCAGATCGCAGACGGTCACGATATTGAATCCTCCGCCCAGGGCGATTCCGCCGACCGCGGCAATCACGGGCTTCGGGAATGTATAAATTTTTTTCAGATACCGCTTCATGGACTCGAAGTAGTCGTCGATCTCCACATTGGACAAAAGCGACATTTCCTTGATGTCCATGCCGGCGGAAAAAACATATTCGCCCCCGGTAATCACCAGCGCCTTGATTTTCGGGTCGTTCTCCACGTCCAGAAGCGCATCGTTGAATTCCAGCCGCATTTCCCTGGACAGGGCGTTCATTTCGTGGGCGCGGTTGAATCGAATGACCGCATAGCCTTTTTTCTTGTCAACGATAATATTTTTATACGTCATCTGCGATTATCCACCCTTAAACGGAGATCTTTTCCTGTTTTAAAAAAAGCGACTCTTCTGTCTTTCAACGCCACGCGGGCGCCCGACTTCGGATTGCGGGCCATCCTGGATTTTCTTTCGCGCACGGTAAATACACCGAAACCCCGAATCTCGATCCGGTCGTTTTTTTTCAGCGCGACGACGATGGCATCCAGAATCGCCTGCACGGCGAGCGCGATGTCTCTTTGCGGGTAGATTTTACATTTTACCCGCACTTTTTTGATGAGTTCATTTTTTGTCATGACGTCACGAAGGATCTTCGGTCACGGAATGTACAAATAGCCGGCCCCTCCCCAGGTTTGTGCTTTTTGCCTGACAGACCGCACAAACAGATCGGCTGCGCTCTCCATGACATAACTCAGGATGGAGGAGCGCTTTTTCGGAGGATACACCAGCTCGCAGCCGCCATGGCTTCCGGCCAGAACACCGGCCAGTTTCGCCGCCGCCGTCAGATCGCCCAATTGATCCACCAGGCCGTATTCCATGGCTTTGCGCCCCGAAAAAACGCGGCCGTCCCCGATCGCGATCACCTGCTGGCGGGGGAGTTTCCGGTCCCGGACGATCACATCAATAAACTGATTGTAAATATCGTCGATGAGATCCTGAATGATGATTCTTTCTTCAGGCGACATTTCCCGCATGGGAGATCCGATGTCTTTGTATGGACCGCTTTTGACAACGGAGGACTTCACGCCGATTTTTTTCATGAGTTCTTCCACGTTGGCGAATTGCATGACCGCCGATATGCTGCCCGTGATAGTCCCCGGATTAGCGACAATTTTATCGGCGGCGCAGGCGATCAGCAGTCCTCCGGACGCGGCGACGGACCCCAGGGACGCCACCACTTTCTTCTTTTTTTTCAGCGCCGTGATGGCTTCGTAAATTTCCTGCGAGGCGGCAACGCCCCCGCCGGGCGAATCAATGCGCACGACGACGGCGACAATCGAACGGTTTTTCCCGAATTCTTCCAGATTTTCGGCAATTTCAAGCGAATCGGTGATGACGCCTTCCACAGGCACCACGCCGATCTTATCGGCCAGCGAGAATCTTTTCGATCCGGCGCCGCCGGACTGAATCCCCGCCTGGTACGACATGAAATACACGACCGTTCCCAACGCGGCAAGCAGAATCAGCCCCACAACGACCGGATGTTTTCTCATGTCTTATTCCTTCGGCTGGCCGCCGATTTTTACGTCGGCCAGCGCCCGTGCCAGCGTTGACCCGATATTTTCGCGATTGTTCAGGTACTGGTTGGACGCGGGCGTCGGCGCCGGCGCTTCCAGGTCCTTGATGCTCAGGCGGATTTTCTTGGTTTTGATGTCGATGCTCTTGACCGCCGCGGACACCGTGTCTCCGACGTTGTATAATTCCGCCGACGATTTCACGCGTTTCTGGCTGATTTCGGAAATATGCACCAGTCCCTCGATGCCGTCTTCAATTTCCACAAAAATCCCGAAGTCGGTAAAGTTGGTGATTTTGCCCGTCACCACGCTGCCGGGCGCGTATTTCCTGGGAAGCTCTTCCCAGGGATTCTTTTCAGTCTGTTTGATGCCCAGTGAGAATTTTTCGTTGTCCACGTCAATATTCAGGACAACCGCCTCCACCTCCTGGCCTTTCTTGAAATATTCGGAGGGATGGGTGACCCGGTGCTTCCAGGAAATATCCGACACATGGACCAGGCCGTCAATACCGTCCTCGATTCCGACAAACACGCCGAAATTCGTGATATTGCGCACAAGACCCTTCACCATCGTCCCGACCGGATATTTTTCCTTCAGCTTTTCCCAGGGATTGGCCGTTGTCTGTTTCAGGCTGAGGGAAACTCTCTTGGCCTCCGGATTGACTTCCAGCACCACCACATTCACAACATCCCCGACATTCATCACCTTGGACGGATGCTTGATTTCACGCGTCCAGTACATTTCCGAAATATGCACCAGGCCTTCGACACCCGGCTCCAGTTCGATAAACACGCCGTAATCGGTCAGGTTGACCACTTTGCCCTGCACCAGGACGCCAACCGGATACTTTTCGGAAATATGCTCCCAGGGATTTTCATGAAGTTGCTTCAGCCCCAGGGAAACTCTTTCCTTCTCCCGGTCAAAAGAAAGAACCATCACCGTGATTTTCTGGCCTTTTTGAAAAACGTCCGCGGGTTTGGCGATTCTCCCCCAGGAAATATCCGTCACATGGAGCAATCCATCGATACCCCCCAGATCGATAAAAATCCCGTAGTCCGTGATGTTTTTGATGACCCCCTCAACAATGCCGCCCTCGGAAAGGCTGTCCAGCGTGGCCCGTTTTTCCTTTTCCCGTTGGGCGGCCACGATCGACCTTCGGGAAAGCACAACATTGTTGCGTTTGCGATCATACTTCAGGATGTTGAACTCCAGCGTCTGACCGACGAACTGCTCCAGGTCTTTGATCGGGCGGATATCGATTTGCGAACCGGGCAAAAAAGCGATGATGCCGATATCGACGGAAAGGCCCCCCTTGACCTTTTCCACAACGGTTCCTTTTATTGTTTGATTGTTTTCGCTGACAGCCCTGATTTCATCCCAGACCTTCAGCTTGGCCGCTTTCTCCCGGGACAAGACCAGATTTCCTTCGGAATCCCTTTTGTCGATAAACACTTCTATGTCGTCGCCGACGGAAACATTCACGTTTCCCTGGGCGTCTTTCAGTTCCTTGATGGGAATAAAACCTTCCGTCTTCCAACCCACGTCCACCATTACCGTGTCCGCGGTAATCTGCACAATTTTGCCGCAGGCGATATCGCCGTACTGCAGTTGATTAAGGCTCTGCTCATAAAGTTCCTTAAAGCCCATATCCTCTTCTTTGGTCTGCGCAGGCGTGTTTGCTGCGCCGGAAACGGACGATTCAGTCTGAACCTCCTTTTCATTTGTTAAGTTTGTATTGTTGTTAACCATTTACGTGGCACCCCCCTAATTTTTATAAAACTTTTTCAATCATTGCTGCCTAGCATACCGAATATTAAATAGCAAGATAAATCAGGTTCCGATGGAAGACGCGCTTATTTTGTGTCCACAATCAGCGGATCTTGCAGATGCTCAAGAATTTTCCGGAGGACTTCCGAAACCGTCAGGGACGTCGAGTCAATGACGACGGCGCCCGGCGCCGGCGTCAGCGGCGCAATTTTTCTGTTGGCATCCTGCGCATCCCGGGCCTTCATATCCCGGGACACCGCGGATCGTTCAGCCGCAACGTTTTTGACAGCCAGTTCGTCGTGCCGTCTTCGAATCCTCTCTTCCGGATCGGCGTCCAGATAGAATTTGAAATCCGCGTCCGGAAAAACGACCGATCCCATGTCCCTTCCTTCCGCCACAATGCCGCCGTCCGCGCCCGCTTCTCTCTGCAGAGAAAACAGTTTTTCGCGGACTACGGGAAAAGCGGAGATGACCGAAGCGGCAAGGCCGACTTCCTCCGTGCGGATTTTTTCGCCCACGTCCTCGCCGTCCACCCAAACCGTCATTTTGCCGTTCACATTCTTCAGCGTAACCTCGGTGGTCGAACATAATTTCGCCAGTTCGCCGGGATGATTCATGTCCAGGTTGTTTTTCAGCGCCTTGTAAGCGAGCGCGCGATACAGCGCCCCCGTGTCCAGATACAGATATTGCAGCCGGGCGGCCAGCGCCCTGCTCACCGTACTTTTTCCCGAGCCGGCCGGACCGTCAATCGTGATCACTTTTTTCGTCATTTCTTCCGCTCCTTTTCACCCGCGTCCGGCCCCGCAAGGAAAACTTGCCTAATCCGAACAAACCGGGTAGGATTCGTCATCGCAAAAAATGGCTGCCTGATGACCTATGTGTAAAACGGCTCAAAATCAATATTTTTATTTTTTTCTCGTTTTGGTCCTGCTTCTTACGGCGACACCAAACGCCTGGTCCGCATTCACCATCGATGACGAAAAAAAAATGGGCAGGGAAATATATGAAAAGCTCGACCAGGGCAACTTCCTGTCCCGCGACAAAAAGCTCAACGCCTACGTATCGGAAATCGGTAACCGGATTCTGGCCCACAGCAACAAGGCGTCCTTCCCCTACACGTTTAGCGTCTTCAACAGTTCGGGCATCAACGCCTTCGCCACGCCCGGCGGTTATGTTTACATCAACAAAGGGCTGATCACCGTCGTCGAAAACGAGGCGCAGCTCGCGGGCGTCTTGGCGCATGAAATCGCGCACGCAAATTCGCGGCACGTCGCCGACATCATCGAAAAGTCCAAGAAGCTCAACATTGCCATGCTGGCCGGCATCATCGCCGGCGCGCTGCTGGGCGGGGGCGGAGACGCTTCGGCGGCTCTGGCCGCGTTTTCCATGGCGGGCGCGGCGACGATGAGCCTCAAATATCAAAGGGAGCATGAAGAAGAAGCAGACCGTCTGGGCATCAGTTACCTGGCTCATTCCGGCTACTATCCCGCGGCCATGGTGGAATTTCTCAAAATCATGAAGCAGTATGAGTTTTTATCCAAAACCATCCCCTCGTATTTCCTGACGCATCCGGGCACGGATGACCGTATCTTTTATCTGGAAAGCCTGCTGCAAACCGAGTATCGGCGGAGCGGCGGAGCGGCCAATATTGTCGGGAATATCGTGCGTATGCAGGCTTTGATCACACCGGACGCGGGCGACCTGAACAAGCGGCGCGGCCAACTGGCGGAGGCTCTGGCCAAGGCCCCCCAAAACGTGGACCTGCTGTATGCCCTGGCGATCGTGAACGATCAGCTCGGGCAAACAAATGAAGCCCTGGAAAATTTAAAAAAAGCGCTCGCCCTGGCGCCGCGGGACGAGGATGTTCTGAAAAGTACCGGTCTGATTTATTTGAAAACGGGCAATGCCGAAGCGGCCCGCTTCTATCTGCTGAAAGCGGCCGCGATCAACCCGGAAAATGAGCAAACGACGCTGGCCCTGGGCAAAGCGTATTTTGCCGGAGGCGACTATACAAACGCCCTGAAGTATTTTCTGAAGCTGCAAAATGAAACCCTGGAGGGCGAGGACATCAACTATCATGTCGCCATGTCCTACGGCCGCCTCCATCAGATGGCCGATTTTCACTATTACTTCGGTCTGTATCTGAAAAAAGACAATAAAACCCAGAGCACCCTCTTCCATTTCCGCAAAGCGCTGGAATACACAACGGAAGGAACGCCAAGAGCCGCCGCCATTACCGCCGCCATCAATGAATTAAGCGTCGACAAGCGTAAAAAACCTGCCCCCAAACCGCCTGCCCGTGAACCGACACCGGAATAAAACCGTTTAAAAAATCAATTCTTAAATACAAACCGCCGGTCAATCTTTAAAGTTGCGAAAAATGAGACAATACATTATAAGGCGGCTGGTTCTATATATTTCATGAAAGGAGTATGAGATCAGTGAACATTTTAATATTTGGGCCCAACGGCAGCGGCAAAGGAACGCAAGGCGCCATCGTGCAGAAGAAATTCGGGGTTCCCCACATTGAAACCGGCGTGATTTTCCGCCAGAACATCTCCAGAAAAACTACGCTGGGAGAAAAAGCCAAAGCGTATATTGACCGCGGCGAACTTGTTCCCGACGATATCACCATCCCCATGATCCTCGACCGTCTGAAGGAAGACGACGCCAAACAAGGCTGGCTCCTGGACGGATTTCCCCGCAACCTGGCGCAGGCCGAAGCTCTCTGGGCAGCCCTGCAGAAAGAAAACATCAAACTGGACATCGTCATTGAAATCGATCTCGACCGCGAAACCGCCAAGAAGCGCATCATGGGCCGCAGGCTGTGTAAAGTGGACAACAACCATCCGAACAACATCTACATCGACGCCATCAAGCCCGCTGAAAAAGACGGTAAGACGGTCTGCCGCGTTTGCGGCTGCGAAGAGCTTACCACCCGCGCCGACGATCAGGACGCCGCCGCCATCGACAAGCGCCACGGCATTTATTACGACACCAAGACCGGCACGCTGGCCGCCGTCAATTATTTCAAGGAAAGAACCAAAGTCATCATTGTTGACGGCAGCGTCGGCGTAAAGGAAGTTTCCGAAGACCTGATGAAAAAACTCGGATAATTGCATCCGGACAACTTTTAGTATAAAAAGCCCCCCAGAACCTTTGGAGGGCTTTTTTAAAACCCGTATGGAAAATATCAGAAATTTCAGTATTATCGCCCATATCGATCACGGCAAATCCACGCTGGCCGATCGGCTGATCCAGCACACCGGCGTCTGCAACGAACGAAATTTTCAGGATCAGCTTCTCGACAACATGGACATCGAGCGCGAACGCGGCATTACCATCAAGAGCAACGCCATCTCCCTGCCCTACAGCGCCCGCGACGGCAAGTCCTACATCTTGAATCTGATCGATACGCCGGGCCATGTCGATTTTTCTTATGAAGTCTCGCGGTCGCTGGCCTCCTGCGAAGGCGTGCTGCTTCTGATTGACGCGGCGCAGGGCGTCCAGGCCCAGACGCTGGCGAACCTCTATCTCGCGATGGAGCACAACCTGGAGATTATTCCCATCATCAACAAAATCGACCTGCCGTCGGCCGACATCGACCGCGTTCTGGAGGAAATCGATTCCGAACTGGGATTGGACCCGGACACGCACATCAAGGCTTCCGCCAAGGAAGGCACCGGCATTGAAGAAATTCTGGAGGCGATCGTCGAGCGCATTCCGCCGCCGGAAGGCGATGAAAAAAACCAGCTCGCGGCATTGATTTTCGACGCAAAATACGACGCCTACCGGGGGACCATCATTCACTGCCGTGTTTTTGAAGGCAGCGTCAGGGCGGGCGATATCATTCGCTTCATGCACAACAACGCCACATACAAAGTGGAAGAAACCGGCCGTTTCATGATGCAGCGCGTCAGGCAGGAAAAACTTTCCGCGGGCGAGGTGGGCTACATCATCGCCGGCGTCAAGACCGTCTCCGACGTGCGCACGGGCGACACCGTCACGCACCAGGACAGCCCCTGCCGGCAGCCTCTGCCGGGCTTTAAGGAAGTCAAGCCGGTGGTCTTCGCTTCAATCTATCCCATCGCGTCGGACGATTACCAGGATCTGGCCGATTCCCTGGAAAAGTACAAGCTGAATGACGCCTCGTTCATCTATGAAAAAGACTCCTCCGCCGCGTTGGGCCAGGGCTTCCGCTGCGGCTTTCTCGGGCTTCTGCACCTGGACATCGTTCAGGAAAGACTGGAGCGGGAATACGACCTGTCGATTATTCTTTCCGTTCCCAGCGTGCGTTACCGTTTCACCCTCAAGGACGCCAAAGTGATCTACGTTGACAATCCCGCGCACTATCCCGATCCCGCGGAAATTGACAAGGGCGAAGAACCTTATATCCGCGCCTCCATGATGCTGCCGGAACGCTATCTGGGATCTGTCATGAAGCTGTGCATGGATAGGCGCGGCGTCAATTCCAGCATGAATTACACCGGGCCGGGCCGCGTGGAGCTTTCCTACGAAATGCCGCTGGCCGAAGTCATCTTCGACTTTTACGACCGCTTCAAATCCGTCACGCAGGGCTACGGCTCGTTCGACTACGACGTCATCGATTACCGTGAAAGCAACCTCGCCCTGATGGACATCCTGGTCAACGGCGAAAAGGTCGACGCGCTATCCCAGATCGTCCACCGGGAACGCGCCCGGGCCCGGGCGCTGATCGCCTGCGACCGCCTCAAGGACGAAATCCCGCGCCAGATGTATAAAATCGCCATCCAGGGCGCCATCGGCTCGGAAATCATCGCCCGCAGCACGATCAGCGCCTTCCGCAAGGACGTCACCGCCAAGTGCTACGGCGGCGACATCTCGCGCAAGCGCAAGCTGCTGGAAAAGCAGAAGGAAGGCAAGAAGCGCATGAAGATGATCGGCACGGTGAGCATCCCGCAGAGCGCGTTTCTCGCCGTGCTGAAGTCGGATAACGATTAAGAATGACAGCCGGCCTTTACATTCATGTTCCGTTTTGTTTGAGCAAATGCGGCTATTGCAGCTTTTACTCCATTGTTTCTCCTGACCGGATTCCTGATTTTGTAAAAGCCGTTGTGCGGGAAATGGCTTTCTACGCGTCACCTTTGTCATTCCCGCGCAGGCGGGAATCCGGTTTTTTAAGCAGTTCTATAGACTCCCGCCTGCGCGGGAACGACGATGAAAATTGTCTTTTCAAAGGTTTTGACACCATCTATATCGGCGGCGGAACCCCTTCCCTGCTTTCCGCGAAGCAACTTCACGATCTTCTCACCGCCGCCCGGCGTCATTTTCACATCAGCCCCGCCCATGCAAATGTTGAACATCATCCTTTGAACGTTGATAAACCGGCAACCGATCCTCTCCCCCGTCATACCGGCGAATACCCCGACCACCTAAAGGTGGCGCGAGGGCACAAGTGCCGGTATCCGGAAAATATTGAAATCACCATGGAAGTCAACCCGGGAGACGTTTCGGATATCTATCTTCGGGACCTGAAAGTTCTGGGCGTCAACCGCCTGAACATCGGTGTGCAATCCTTTGACGACGGCCTTTTAAGGTTTCTCGGACGCAGGCATTCCTCAAAAGAAGCCCTGGCAGCAATCGATAACGCCCGAAATGCCGGATTCCAAAACATCGGCCTCGATTTGATCTACGGCGTTTCCGGCCAGGATACCCGCCTCTGGACCGAAACCCTGGAGAAAGCCCTGTCTTTCTCCCCGGAACACCTGTCCTGCTATCAACTCTCGCTCGACGGGAAAACGCCCCTCCATCGGCAATACAGGGAAGCAGGCGCGCAAATGCCATCTGAAAACGAAGCGCTGGATTTCTTTATGACAACATCGCGGGTTCTGGCGGATGCGGGTTATGTTCACTATGAAGTGTCCAACTTCGCGCGCGCGGAAAACCTCCGGTCCAGACACAACATGAAATACTGGCGGCACATCCCCTATCTGGGGCTGGGGCCTGCCGCCCATTCGTTTCGCGATCGCAGCCGCTGGTGGAATATGGCGGACGTCGATGCCTATATCCGGAACATCTCTGAAGGCAAAACACCGGTTGGGTCATCCGAAGAGCTTTCAACGAAGCAAATGGCCATGGAAGCTCTTTTTCTCGGCCTGCGCACGAAAGACGGCATTGACCTCGGCCTGTATCAAGCCCGATATGGCGTGGACCTGCTCGAACAGAAAAAACAAACCCTCCATAGGCTAGCGGAGGAGGGTCTTGTGGAAATCAAAGACGGCTGCCTGCGTCCGACGCTTTCGGGCATGGCCGTCGCGGACAGCCTGGCGCTCATTTAAAACGGAGTTAATCATACTCTTCGAGATAATGCTCGATATAATCCCGAACTTTATTTTTCGGCCGGTAAATCCCAAAGTGACCTTCGCAAAGAATATCGGCCTCCAGAGCGAGAAGCGTCCGCATGGATTTTTTCCAGGCGGAAATGTCGGAGCCGAAATCCTTGTGAAACGGGCCGTGAATGTCCTGGCCGAACAAAACCCTCGTTTCCGCCCTGTCTATATATAAACTGACGGAGCCGGGCGTGTGGCCGGGTGTGTGCAGACAGTGCAGTTCTTCGCCGCCGAATTTCAATGTCTCCCGCGCACCTGTCAATTTCCGGTCGATCTTTGTCGGCGGAAACGTTGTTCCGTACCAATTGGCCGCCGTCCGGACGGAATCGCCCGTTTCCAGCGCTTTTGCATCCAGCTCATGGATCACGATTTTGGCCCCGTACTTTTGCCGGAAAAAAGGCGCGGAGCCGATGTGGTCGATGTGGCAGTGCGTCAGAATCACCAAGGACAGGGCTTTCGGGTCCAGGCCCAGCATTTCCATATTGCGGACCAGTTGCGATGAACTGCCGCCGGCGCCCGCATCGATCAAAACCAAATCACCGGCAAAGTCAATCAGATAAACGGCCGCATCGTCCGACTGCGTGACATTCGGGCCTCCGATCAGATAAACACCATTAACGATTTCTTTGCATTCTCCCCGCATAAGTCACCCGAATAATGATTCCCGATTCCCAGGCTAAAGCTGATTCCCAGGCTAACCCCCATGCCCGGTGCGGGCACAACGAAAGATGAAAATATCCGACCAGTTGCAAGCATTTTCATATAAAAGCTGAAGTAGTGCCGCTTCATTTACTCCCTCCTTTTCCAAAGAACCACCGCACCAGTCCCCTTCTTTTCCAAAGAACCGCCGATCCAGTCCCCCTCTTTTCTAAAGAGGGGTTAGGGGAGATTTTGCCGAAATCAATCCTTCAGTCTCCCAAAAAATCCCCCTGAATCCCCCTTTAAAAAAGGGGGACTTGCCAGATCCTTTCCGATTGCCACCGCATCAGCCCCATCTTTTCCAAAGAACCGCCGATCCAGTCCCCCTCTTTTCTAAAGAACCACCGATTCAGTCCCCCTCTTTTCTAAAGAGGGGTTAGGGGAGATTTTGCTGAAATCAATTCTTCAATCTCTCAAAAAATCCCCCTGAATCCCCCTTTAAAAAAGGGGGACCTGCCAATCCTCCCTCCTTTTCTAAAGGAGGGCCGGGGAGGATTTTGCTGAAATCAATTCTTCAACCTCTCAAAAAATCCCCCTGAATCCCCCTTTAAAAAAGGGGGACCTGCCAATCCTCCCTCCTTTTCTAAAGGAGGGCCGGGGAGGATTTTGCTGAAATCAATTCTTCAATCTCTCAAAAAATCCCCCTGAATCCCCCTTTAAAAAAGGGGTACTTACCTTGGCCTGTGTCCAAAGCCCCCTGAATCCCCCTTTAAAAAAGGGGGACTTGGCAATTCTCCCTCCTTTTCTAAAGGAGGGCCGGGGAGGATTTTAGTTATTTCTTCAGCACCGCCAGCACATCTGATTCGTTGCCCATAATCACCGGCTGCTGCTCCACGCCCTTCAGACGCCTGGCCATGTAAGAAACATGCTCCTTGAGATAAGCGGAAAGCTCTCCCACCGTAATCTTCCCGTCACCGCTTGCGTCCGCCTCACCCTGAAGCCCTTTCAGGAAATAATAAGTGAACAGCGAATGGCGCTTTTCCGGATACCAGGCCGACACCTGATCCGTTGAGGCGCTGGTTATCACCACCGCGCCCGCCGGCCCGCGATATTCTTTTTTCACTTTCACCATGGCCGGACTGATGCCCTTGAAAAGCATCCCTTTGTCCGTATTGCCGGAGAAACAGGCATCCAGCACCACCGTGATTTTTTTGGCCGGAATCTTGGCGAGATTGTCATAAAACGTCTGCAGGCGATAGCCGCCGGCTCGGATATACTCGGGGTTTCCGTCCACCGGCACAAAAAAGGCATCGCCCGTTTCCAGATCGGGCGCGCCGTGCCCGCCGTAATAGATAAACACACGGGAAACATTCGGCTTTACGTATTTATACAACCTGCCCCGCGGCGCGCCTGCCATGCCGAAAATTTCGTTGAGTTTGGAAAGAGTGGCATCTTCCGCGTAAATGATATTGCCTTCTTCAAAGCCCATTGTCCTTATAACATATTCCTTCATCACCGCCGCGTCGCGGTCCGCATAGGCCACTTGCGGAATGCCTTCCCGGTAAGACTTGTTGCCGATAATTACGGCGATGTCATATTTGCCCGCTTTAACGCCTTGAGGAATGTTGACATCCACATCCACCGAAAGACCGCCCGCAATCGCAATATCCGCGGCTTTTGGAGAATCCTTGCCCGCCACCACCAGCTCTTCCATTTTACGCTGCGGCGCGTTCATCACCAGCGCCAGCTCTTTTTGCCCGCTGAAGCGGGGTCTTGCCTCGGCAAGCGTCACCGCCAGGGGAATCTTCTCGCCGTTGGCAATGCGCGTATTTGTGTAAAACATAAACTTGAAATCCCGGAACTGGCCGGAAGAAAGAGCGCCCAGTTCAAAATGCGTCTGCATGTCTCCGCCGATAAACACATTGCTTCCCGCCACCACATCCGCCGTCACGCCGCGCGCATCGCCCTGGCCGATATTCTGGACGCGCACCGTCAGCTCCACCATCTCCATCGGCTCGATGCGCCCGTTGCGGCTCTGGTCGTTGATGCCCATATCCGCCACAATCAGTTTCGGCTCGGCAAAAGCCTTTGTGCGAAAGGCCAGTTTGACGGGAGCCGGATCAAAGCCATTGGCCTCTTTCACCGCTATCGTAAAGACAACCTGATCCGCCGGTATATCTTCATCGGCTTTAATCTCAATCTCCCTGACCAGCGTTTCGCCTGCGGGAATCGTCCCCAGCGCCACCTCGCGGTCAAAACGAAGGCCGCGAATTTGTTTGGCTGCGGCAATTTGCGCCCGGCAGTCAAAGGCGTCGCCCCGGCCGCTGTTTTTCACCGTCACCACCAGTTTGCCCGTTTCTTCGGCATCCAGCATATTATTGCCTGAAGGCTCCGCAAACCGGATGGACATGGAAAGAGCCGGCGGCGCGGGTGACACGGCGACATTCACCCTGCCCTTACCCGCCTGAACACCGGCGGAAGAAATGATTAAAAACGCCGGAACCAAAATGGGTAACAGCTTTTTCATGATCGTTCTCCTTTGTTGATTGCTTGTATTGCAATCTGAAAGTTTGAACAGGGGAAAAACCGGCGAAAACGCCGGCAACGGCTTTGAGTTCATTTCATTTTTTTAAATAAATCCGAAACTTTATCTTTTTCATATAACTCTCTGCGTAGTTTCGAATAATCATCTTCACCGGATTCATACTGTTGGATAAACTTCAGCGCGCCGGCAATGCCCAGTTTGTCTTTCAGAGCATCCCAACCGGCCCGCCTGATTTCGGCAGGCGTATATTCTTCAGCGCGATTCATACATCAAATACCTCCTCGCTCATAAAATTCATCAAAGAAACGACTTTCACCTTCAGTTGTAATTTGTTCTGTCTGGCTTTTTTTATCAATACATCATCAGGTGATAAAATAATCTGCTTGCGCCGCTTCAGCGCAGGCCAGATGAATTGCATCCAAACCCATGATGCCGTCTTTCTCAATTTCCTGCGCCCTGCTCATAATATTGTCTGAAAAATCGATCCATTCTTCCGTCAAATTCATCATGTCATCAATCATGTAACGGCGCATAACATGTGGGTTATTATCGTTTTCAAATTTCAGCGCGAAGGAACCAACAAGTCTCATCTTACCAACTTCCACTAGTGACAACAACAACACTGCTTCCATTGCTTCTACAGCAATTCGCGGATGCTTCTGATCGTCAAAAGGCCGATTATAAACACAAGCGTCAAGATAAACTTTCATGACCTTCCACTCTCCTGTGCGCGATTCGCAAACACTATACCCGCAAATATTTTTTCCCGCAACTTGTATGTGTCCGCGTGTTTGGCATGCCCGATCCAGCTCTGAACGGAGGAATTGACATCCTTCAGCGTGATTTGGCTCGTCCGATAATCGTTCTGCATTTTTTGCATCCGGTAAAAAAAGGGATTTACCAGATTCTTTCCGATTACCATCGCATCAGCCCCCTCTTTTCTAAAGAACCACTGCACCGGTCCCCCTCTTTTCTAAAGAGGGGTTAGGGGAGATTTTGCTGAAATCAATTCTTCAACCTCTCAAAAAATCCCCCTGAATCCCCCTTTAGGAAAGGGGGGACCTTCCAATTCTCCCTCCTTTTCTAAAGGAGGGCCGGGGAGGATTTTGCTGAAATTAATTTTTCAGTCTCTCAAAAAATCCCCCTGAATCCCCCTTTAAAAAAGGGGGACTTGCCAGAAAATCAGAACTCAGAAAACTATCGCGCGGAAAGAGCCATCCGGAAACCGAAGTAGTTGTTCCGGATCTCCGGAATGTACCAGCCCCGGTCCGCCGCGCGGACGTTCCTCGGTATGTAGACCCAGGAACCGCCACGCAGGACGCGATAAGAACCGGAAGACGGGCCGTCAGGATTATCCCTCGGACTCTGACTGTAATACTTCTCTCCATACCAGTCCGAACACCACTCCCGGACATTCCCGCTCATATCATAAAGCCCTAATCCGTTTGGCCTTTTCTGGCCGACAGGATGGGTCTCGCTTCCGGAGTTTTTAGAATACCAGGCTACGGCATCCACATCATTCCCGCCGGCATACTTTTCGCTCTTTCCGCCGCTTCTGGCCGCGTATTCCCATTCGGCTTCCGTGGGCAAACGGTAATCCTTCCCGGACTTTCGCGTTTGCCACTCACTGAATTTCTTTGCATCATTCCAGGAAACGCAGACAACGGGATGATTGTCACGCTGGCTGAAACCGGGATTGCGCCAGTTTTTATCCCGCTGCTTGACCCATTTCGTTCCTGTCCAAATATAACAACCGTCACCCTTTTCCGCCTCCGTCCGGTAATTCGTGTCCTGCACAAACTTGCGGAACTGCCCAACGGTTACTTCGTGTTTTCCCATATAAAAATCATTCACACAAACCTCATGGACGGGTTTTTCATCGGCGTAACCATCGCCAAACGTGTCGCCCATCCGGTAGCAGCCGCCCTTGACAAAAACCATTTCCATACCGGTTACGGAATCGGTAAAGGCCTCGCCTGCCGTGGTCAGCTCCCAGTCCACGCCGGAACGCAGGCCGCGCGGAAAATCCTGCAAAATGTTCCAGCTGATCCTTTTGCCGCGCCCGGTCCGCACCTTGCCCACGTCACCTTCCACATGCAGATCGGAGGCTTTGCAGGTTTTTCCGTCCACGGTCAGAATCAGGTTCACTTGCGCCTCATTTTCCTTCCCCTCGAGGTCGTAGGTGATCACCAACCGGTTCCCCTCCTGCCGGGCTTTTTCGTTTTTGAGTTCGGCGGCGTGTGCGGCGCACACGGCCAAAAAGAATAAAAGAACCAATAATATGCTTTTTCGTCTCATCGTCGCCTCGCTTTATTTAAAATCCCTCTGAATCCCCCTTTACAAAAGGGGGACTTACCTTGGCCTGCGTCCAAATCCCCCTGAATCACCATTTACAAAAGGGGGACTTGCCAATTCTCCCTCCTTTTCTAAAGGAGGGCCGGGGAGGATTTTGCTGAAATCAATTCTTCAACCTCTCGAAAAATCCCCCTAAATCCCCCTTTAGGAAAGGGGGACTTGCCTTGGCCTGCGTCCAAATCCCCCTGAATCACCATTTACAAAAGGGGGACTTGCCAATTCTCCCTCCTTTTCTAAAGGAGGGCCGGGGAGGATTTTGCTGAAATCAATTCTTCAACCTCTCGAAAAATCCCCCTAAATCCCCCTTTAGGAAAGGGGGACTTGCCTTGGCCTGTGTCCAAATCCCCCTGAATCCCCCTTTAAAAAAGGGGGACTTGCCAGATCATTTCCGATTGCCACCGCATCAGCCCCCTCTTTTCCAAAGAACCACCGCACCGGTCCCCTGTTTTCCAAAGAACCGCCACACCAATCCCCTCTTTTCCAAAGAACCGCCGATCCAATCCCCCTCTTTTCTAAAGAGGGGTTAGGGGAGATTTTTTACATATTCATAAACCCTCTCTACAACACCTTCAATGTTTTTGAGAACATCAATGTCCGAAAAACGCAGAACAGTAAAACCAAGGTTCTGTAAATATAAATCCCTTTCTATGTCCTTTTTCATGCCGACCGACGCATAATGCTGACTACCGTCTATCTCGATAATCAATTTAACCGATGGACAGTAAAAATCAACAATGTAAGGACCAATGTTTTTCTGCCTGTAAAATTGTTTGTCAATAATTTGCTTGCGCCTGATTTTTGACCAGATTAATCGCTCGGCATCGGTCATGTTGCTTCGTAAATTTCGGGCAAGCGGCTTGAAACTTTTTCTGAACGGAAGCATTGTAATCACTCGCGATTTTAAAATCCCCCTGAATCCCCCTTTAAAAAAGGGGGACTTGCCTTGGCCTGTGTCCAAATCCCCCTAAGTCCCCCTTTAGGAAAGGGGGACCTTCCAATTCTCCCTCCTTTTCTAAAGAGGGGTTAGGGGAGATTTTGCTGAAATCAATTCTTCAATCTCTCAAAAAATCCCCCTAAATCCCCCTTTAGGAAAGGGGGACTTGCCTTGGCCTGTGTCCAAATCCCCCTGAATCCCCCTTTAAAAAAGGGGGACCTTCCAATTCTCCCTCCTTTTCTAAAGGAGGGCCGGGGAGGATTTTACTGAAATCAATTCTTCAATCTCCCAAAAAATCCCCCTGAATCCCCCTTTACAAAAGGGGGACTTGCCTTGGCCTGTGTCCAAATCCCCCTAAATCCCCCTTTAAAAAAGGGGGACTTGCCGGCTACATTCTAGGTTTTCAGCGTTCCGACGATTTCCGCAATGTTTTTCAGTTTGTGATGTTTGAGATACTGTCTCATCCCTTCAATAATTTCCACGGCAGCAAGGGGATTGATGAAATTGGCCGTGCCGACCTGCACGGCGGACGCGCCCGCCACCATGAACTCCAGGGCGTCCCGGGCCGTCATAATACCGCCCATGCCGATCACCGGAATGGACACCTTCCGCGCAACCTGCCAGACCATGCGAAGCGCCACGGGCTTGATCGCCGGCCCCGAAAGGCCGCCGGTGATGTTTTTCAAGCGCGGCTCTCTCCTGTCCAGATCGACTGACATGCCGGTGAGCGTGTTGATGAGCGAAATCGCGTCCGCGCCTGCTTTTTCCACCGCGCAGGCGATTGCCGCAATGTCCGTGACATTGGGCGTGAGCTTGACGATAACGGGCAGGCGCGTTTGCGCTTTTACGCGGCGCGTCACTTCCGCCGCCGCTTTCGGGTCGGCGCCGAAGCTCAGGCCGCCTTTTTTGACATTGGGGCAGGATACGTTGACTTCCAGCGCATGAACACCCGGCGCGGCGCTGAGTTTTCGGGCGACCTGCGCATACTCGGAACAGCTCTCACCGTAGATATTGGCGATGACGGCAACGTCGTAATTTCGTAAAAAAGGAAGTTTTTTTTCAATGAAGGCATCCACGCCGACATTCTGTAATCCCACGGCGTTGAGCATGCCGCCGGCTGTCTCCATGATGCGCGGCGGAGGATTGCCCAGACGCGGCGCAAGCGACAGGCCTTTCACGACGATGCCGCCCAGCCGGTTCAGATCCAGACAGGGGGCGTATTCTTCGCCGTAGCCGAAGGTTCCGGAAGCCGTCATCACCGGATTTTTCAATTTGAGGCCGGCAATTTCCACGGCCAGGGCTGAATCGATTTTTCTTTTTCTCATTCCCAGATCACGTCTTTCAGTTCAAATACCGGCCCGTCCGCGCATACGCGCCTGTAAGCCCTGTCTCCATTTTCATCTCTCACGGCCACGGCGCAGCCCATGCACGCGCCCACGCCGCAGGCCATGCGTTCCTCCAGCGACACCTGGCAGAAATACCGGTCTTTCAGCATTCCCGCCAGCGCCCGAAGCATCGGCTTCGGCCCGCAGGCATAGATGGCCGTCTGTGCCGGATTGTATTTTTTCATGTCCTTCTGAAACGCACGGGTCACCAGAGATTTCGCACCCGAAGAGCCGTCGTCCGTGCAGATCCTGATGCCGCTGCAATATTTTTGAAGCTGATCAAGACCCACGATCTCATCCGCTGTTTTTGCGCCCAGATACACCACAGCGGGATTTACACCGCGTCCCGACAATTTGCAGAGATGCTGCGCCAGGAGCGACAGAGGCGCCACGCCGATGCCCCCGGCGATCAGCACGCGGTTTTCCCGCGCCGGATCCACCACATAACCCGTGCCCAGCGGCCCGAATATTTCCACCTGCGATCCGGGAATCAGCCCCGCCAGTATCTGTGTTCCCCTGCCGGTCACGCGGTACAGCAGCCGGACAAGGCAATGGGATCGGCCGCGCGAAAAAGCGAAAATGCTGAGCGGACGGGACAGAAACGGATCCCGCAGCCCGGCGATGCGGATCATGACAAACTGCCCGGGGTGTGGATCGGGAAATGACCGGGGCAATTGAAGCGTCATCAAAACATAACCGGCCCGGATTTCGTCGTTTCCGGAAACGCTGCCGATAGTGATCTGTTTATTCATGATGGCCATTCTGCCGGACCTCCGCCCACATCACCAGCGCGTCTTCCCGGGTGTCGTCATAGTAACGGGGGCGCTTCCCTTTTACTACAAAACCGCACCGGTGGTAAAGGGTTATTGCCCCGGTGTTGGATTCCCGGACTTCCAGCGTCTGGCGGCCCGCCCCCGCCGCAAGCGCGATGTCGCGCATGAGCTTCATCAGGTTGCGCGCCAGTCCCTGCCTGCGAAAATCGACGCAAACGGCAATGTTGTGCAAATGAACTTCATCGGCCACCAGCCAGAAAATGATGTAGGCGGCAATCCGTGCCTTTTCCGCCTGCTGCGCCCTGACGACCAGACACCGGGCATGGGGCGCCTGAAGCTCGTCCTGGAACATGCCCCCGGTCCAGGGCGTCCGGAAAGACGAGGCCTCGATCGCGAGGATTTCCGGCAAATCCCCGGGCTGCATCAGGTCAACGACGAAGAGCGCCGCGGCTTTTTCAGAAGACATGAAAATAGTCCATGGCCAGGGCGATCGCCAGAAATATCGCGCAAAAAACGGGAACCGCTCCACGCAGCTTGATAGTGCTGAGCGCGACGCCGATCCCCAGCACCGGCAGAAAATAATACGTCAGGGAAAGCGCGCCGCCGATTGACACCGGGAGCTTCGGATACAGCCAGATCACGGCGGGAACAAAAATCACCTGTAAAATCAAAAGCAGGGCGGCGTAAAGCACAAACGCCCGGGCCAGGGCGCGCCAGATCAGGCTTTCAATCGCGCGCAGGTCGAGCGAGCGGGCCGCTTCCAGCGCCCGGTCGGAAAGACGGTCATTGAATGCCATCATGCGGACATCCATTCTTTTCGCCAGAATGCCGAAAGGGACGGCCAGCAGAACCGACAGGGCCGTCAGTTCTTTGGTGACGGCGCCCAGAGACTGGCCGGCCAGAATCGCCACAGCCGCGGCAAACGCGGAGGCGATGGAGTCGTTGGGCGGAATGTAAATACCGATGGGGGCGCGATCCATCCAGAACAGCTCGAAAATCGCCCCGATGATCAGGCCGGTGTAAAGATCGCCGAGAAGAAGACCCATGACCGGAGCGACGATCACCGGCCGCGACAGCATGGCCTGGAGAAAGATTCGGTCCAGGCAAAGCAGACCTCCGACCAGTGACAGGATGACGATTTGTATCAGCACGCGCCTCTCCCGCTATGATTTCGCGTCGCAGGACGCTTTCAGGGCGTCCTCTATATCCACAGCCTTCTCCCGGGGGACTCTTTTGAGTTCAACGGCCACGCCCTTTTCCTGCTGCAACCGGGAAATGTCGGCGATTTCCTGCTCGCACAGAAACACGGACGGAGCGCAGCAGACTTTGTAGTCTTCGTGATAGATATTGCCGATGTTGAGCGTTTCAAAATGAAATCCCCGCTCATAGGCCTTCATGGCGTCGGTAATATTGCCGAACAGGACAATGGTCTTTTTGCCGCTTCCCCGGACATACGGGTAATTGGCGGCAAAATCTTCCACCGAACAGATATTGACTTCGATGTCGCTGGGAACGGCCATGCGGATCACCGTCTCGCAGAAAAAATCGCTGGCGGAATTGTCATCGACGACCATGATGCACTTTGCTTCGACAAACGGCACCCAGGCTTCCAGGATCTGACCGTGAACCAGCCTGTTGTCCACCCGCACCAGCGCGATGTCGTACGATTCCGTCAAGGGATCACCCGATTGCTTTTTTGCTCAAAATTTCACTGGCCAGAGAGATGTTTTTCTTGCCGTAATCCTTGATGAAACCGGCAAACTCTTTGAGAGTGGTTTCCTCCCTGACGTCGGACAGTTTCAGCAGCATGGGCAGATTGACGCCCGTCACCACCTCCACCTTGCCTTCTTTCATGAAAGACAGAGAAATGTTCGAAGGCGTGCCTCCGAAGAGATCGGTCAGAATCAGGACGCCTTTGCCGTGATCCAGTTTTTTGAGGGCGTTCTGGATTTCTTTCTTCATGTCTTCCAGACCCTTCGTCTGTTCGATGCAGACATGCATCACGTCTTTGAGCGGACCTTTGATGGATTCCGCGGCGTGAATCAGCTCATTGCCCAGATTCCCGTGAGTTGTAATAAGAACTCCGATCATGATGATCCCTCCTTAATATAAAAAAGGCGACGAGGCCGCAGCCCGGCAGAACTGATACGAGCGCCTCCGCGATCCTCAAAAACGAATTGGAAGGCTAATGGATTGCCGAATAATTGTCAAGATTTATTGACAGATTCACCCGGAAGGCGCGCCGGCGGATGTGCCCGTCCCTTCGGCCGCGGCGCCTCTCCGGCGTTTGCCGCGGAAGTCCCGCGACGGCCCCTACGGGTCAATGGTCAGGATGTGGTACTCCACGCTTCGCGACGGATAAAGCGCTTTCATGATCCGCGTGTAGCGCTCCTTCTGTTCTTCGTGCTTCCGCCTCAGTCCCCGCAGGGAACCGGACTTGTAATCCATGATGGTCACGACGCGATCCGACACGATCATTCTGTCCACGATGCCGGATTCATTTTTATCCGATATGGGCTGCTCAACATAGAGCCGGCCCGGTCCGAACAGGAGTTCGGAAACTTCTTTGCGGCGGACAAAGCGGACGGCCGTGTCATATTCTTCCCTCCTGAGCTCCCCGGGAGGCGGCAGGCGGTCGGGATCCGTAACCCGGGCCAGCCAGCGGTGGAGCCGCTCGCCCCGCGCGATGCCGGTCCGGATGGACTCGGAAATGAGCGCCGGGTCGATTTCACCGTAGGGCTCCGGTTCACCCCCGCGCCGCTCGGGCTCCTCCCAAACGACGGTTTTTTCACCTGTTTGCGGCAAATGAAAGAAGCGGTCCCGCTCGCTTCTGGTCCCTTCCGGCGCAAACTGCGCAAATGTGTCGAGAACGGCCCGATGAACCGTCTTGTATTCGCCGCTTTTGATCACCGGCAGAAAAACCGCGAGGGTCCGGATCGCCCGCGTGGCGGCGACATAAAACACATTGGCCCTCTCACGCCTTGACTGGCGCAGACAAGAAGCATGCTGCCCGATGATTTCCCCGGCTTCATCGGAGCCGCAGGCCTTCAGGAACTTCGTCTCGCCCGCTGAAAACCGGACATGGCGCTTCCGGGAGGGTAAATAGAAAGAGGGTGATTTTTCATCCTCGTTCCAGAAAACAAAAACATGCGCAAACTGAAGCCCTTTGGTCCCGTGAATGGTATCCACCTTGATCGAATCCCGGTTTTCGCCCTCCGGAACCCTCACACCCCAGCGCACCCTGAACATCCGGGCGAGAAATTCATCGATATCAACGCCTCCTTCGGCAAAGAAGGCCAGCGCTTCATCCTGCCAGATATCGAGAATGGCCGCGGAAATCTTCCCGCGTAAACGCTCGATGGCGAGGCTTGCGGCGGCAAGGCCAAAAGGCCGGGGAAACTGAGCGGCAAATTCGTCCCGAATCCCGCGCGCGTTTCCGAATCGTTTCTTCCACAGGGGAGACGCAGAGGCCGCAGCCGCAAAGGAGTCCCCCCCTTCCCGCGAAAGAACGATCGCGAGGAAAAGCATGACCGCGACCCCTTCCTCCATCGAAAGAAGCTGGCGGCCTTTGACTGAGGACACGCGAATGCCGCGCCCGACAAGCTCCGCTTCGATTTTCTGCACGTGGTTGTTGGTCAGGGCAAGGACGGCCATGTCCCCCCAAAAACAGCCGTACTCTTCCTTTTTTTTCTGAAGATAGTCGGCGATGGCCGGATACCAGGAAGCTTGCGACGGGCCCTGCCTCTCCAGTTCAACCAGACTCACTTCCGAAACACATTCCGGCGCGCCCCGGTCCCCGCCTGTCGGCTCCGGAGGTTTTTGCGTCTCCGTTTTCTCCTTCCCCTCGAAAAGATTTTCGACCAGCCGGTTGAAAAACGAAATCAGAAGCGGCGTGCTCCGGTAGTTATAAGGCAGCGACCGCTCCCGGATGACGCCGTTTTGGAGATAGCCGTCAATCGCTGTTTCCAGTGCCTCGCGGTTCGCGCCGCGCCAGGCGTAGATCATTTGCTTCCAATCGCCCACGGCAAAAAATGACCGTTCGCCGCGTTCGCCGGGACCGGAGAGAATTTCGTCCACCAGCGGCAGCAGAATAGCCATGTCGCCCGTCGAGGTGTCCTGAAATTCATCCACCAAAAGGTGCTCCGTCCTGTCCAGGCCCAGCGAGAAGTAGCCGCCCATGAGCCTCGGCCTTTCGCGCGAAGCCCCGTCGTCCAGGGCGAGAAGCGATTTCCGAACATCGGCAAAGAAAATCACCCCTTTTTCTTCCTTAACGGCTTTTGCCGCGTCGAGATAAATCCCGCAAAGAAAAGCGACGGCCAGCTCCCGAAGCAGTGCCTTGTTAAGCGACAGCTTTTCGGCCGTCTTCCGATAGTCCCGGAAAATCCCGTTGAGGTCCGCGTAGGGGCTCTGCTGCCAGACAATGTTTTTGCCCAGACTGGCGTATTGTTCCAGATCGGAATAGGAAGCCAGAGAGCTGGTCATAAACCGGTCATAGTCCGTCATGGCGGCAATGACCCATTCTTTGATTCGCTTCGGCATTTTTTCCGCCAAGCCGCTTGTCTTCCGGCTCAGGGATTCGAGCTCCTGAAGCAGAAGAACATTCTCTTTCATCAGCTCCTCGAGATCATCGAGTCCTTCCATATCCAAAAAGCAGCGCTCGAGCGTCTGTTCATCCCCGAGGGCGCCCCAGAGCGCGTCCAGATCCGTGTTCAGAATCCGGGCCGCGATGATCAGCCGTTTTTCCCCGCCGCTTTGCACGATGCCGTCGCGAAAACGCTTTTCGATATCCCGGGACAGATCCATCTGCTCTTTTTCGTCGGCCATCCTCGGCGCGTCGCCCGCGGCGGCGAAAAGCCGGTAAAAAAAGGCGTCGATTGTCGAGTATCCGACGCGGCCCGCCTCCATGATCAGCCTCATCCGGTCGAGCAGGGGTCTTTCCTTTTTCGACGCAATCATATCCATGATGCGGTTGCGCATTTCGGCGGTGGCGGCGCGGGTAAAGGTCAGCGCCAGGATGAATTTTCCCCCGGCGGATATCCGTTCGAACACCTCCCGGGTAAGCCGCGTGGTCTTTCCGGAGCCTGCCGACGCTTTCAGCAGAACGCTGTCCATCATCGCCTCCCCCTGTCCGTCCGGTAATAGCCTTCTTTTCCGCACAGCGACTGGAGCCGGCAGTATTCGCACTCCCGGGAGTCATACCCGGGCGCCAGCCGCCCGCCCTGCACAATCTCGTCGAGTCGCCCCGCTATGGCGCTTACCAGCCCGTCCGCGGCGCCGAGCTCACCGGCCGGAATTTCCATCACCCGGTCCTTTGAGGTTTCCTTGAGAAAGTAAAAGCGGGCGCCTTGGACGTCCGGGATAAAATGGCTGTACAGGATGAGCTGCGCTGCGGGATGCAGAATGTTTCTATTCTGAAAGCGCTCCAGCACGGTTTCCCTCGCGGGAAGAGAAAAGCCGCTTCCCTTTTTTGAATATTTGAAATCGATCACCTCGGCGCTCCCTTCCAGAAGGGCCAGCCGGTCCGAACGTCCGGTGATGGAATAGCGGCCGGCAATGGCGCCTCTGAATTTCTCTTCGCAGGAGATCGCGTTGTCGGCAAACAGAACCCTCCTTCCCGACGCCCGCTCTTCTTCGTCGATTTCCTGCAGGATGATTTTCGCGTTCAGCCGGTAGATTTCCACGCCTTCCATGCTCCGGAGAGCTTCGTTGTCGGCGCTTTCCCACAGTTCGTCAAAAAGCGGCCCCCAATCGCCAAGCCGGTCCTTCCGGACGGTCGATATCTGTTGCAGAAACCGATGGATAAACGTCCCCATCTGCAGGTTGATTTTTTCATCATCGTCCATGAAGGAAGGGGGAGCAACCTTGAGGAGGTACTGATGGTAAAATAAAAAGGGGCACGCCAGGATTTTGGAAAGACTCGAATACGAATAGGAAAACGCCCGGAGCCTGGCTCTCAGAGGCTCGTCGATCGGAATAAAGCAGGAAACATCGCCGCGTCCCTCCGGCGTCGCCTGCCGGAAGACGGCCTTCATCACCGGCTTTGCGAATTCCTCGGAAAGAAGACTTGCATAATAGCCGGGCGTTCTTTCGCGGATGGCGTCATCCACCGCGGCGACGGCGACGCTCCCGCAACGCGCCAGCATTTGCCGGAAAAGAAGGTCCTGGTATTCAAAAACATTTTTGCGCATCTGCGGGACATGCGCCGGATTGATGAAGGGACCTTCAAAGGGCGGCACGGGCATGATGCCGCTGTCCACCGGAAAGATCAGGCCCCGACTGAAGGTTTCCCCCGAGACGTGGCCGAATCCGACGATCTGCACCGGGGCGGACCGGCTGCCCGTTACACGGAATTTTTTGGCTTCCAGAAGCTGTATGGCGGCCCCGGCAAGATGGCGTCCCAGCCTCTCTCTCCAGTCCTCCAGCAGCGTGGAAAGGGAAATGGCGGCTTCCAGCGCCTCGCATTCCTCGCGGATATAATGCTGCCGGTTTGCGGACAATTCCGCCGCGCAGCCGGCGGTAAATTTTCTAAAATCCGGCATCCGGCCGGTTTGCGCGGCCTGGTTCATCTGTGCCAGAAGTCTTCTGCCGGCCGACGTCGCGGAAAAAGGCAGCCAGACGGCGAGATTGACGGCGCTGCCGAATCCGCGCAGCGACCGGTTCCAAAGCAGCGGGGCCAGCGATTCATCGAGCAAACAGATCATGAGCCGGTCCGCCCCGGATCGCCGGGACAAAAAGCGGGAAACCTCCAGCGTCACCCAATCCGCCGCTGCATGGAGACCGGCAAGGCGCAGGAATTCGATCTCTGCTTCGCGGGCCGCCAGAACTCCGCCGCCGAAGGACTGGATCAGGTTTTTGGCGGAATCAAACGGCAGTGAACCGGCCGCGGCCGGTTCGGGCCCGTAAAGCGGCGGATCGATAAACAGCCTTTCTTTTTTTATCTTTCTGTAAAACCGCTCTTTGGGCGGCGTCAGTTCGGGCAGACCGACAAATATCTCCCGGTCGCCGGGAAGAATTCCGTCCAACCGGTCAGCCTCCAGCTCCGCCAGAAACACATTTTTCCGGGAAAGCCACCGACGAAAGCCCTCCGCCGCCTCGAGGGTTTTCTCAAATTGTTCCCACTGCCCGGAGGTAAACCGCTCGGATCCCGCAATCGTCTGCCTTTCAACCTGATATTCCGCAAGCCGGGTCATCAGGGGCAACTGGGCCGCGGCGCGGCGCGCCGGCGCCATTTCACCGGGAAAGTTCTCCGTAATGAACTGAGTCAGATAAAGCAGCGCTTCATCGCCCGGCGCCGGATGCCACGGTTTTTGTTCGCTGATCTTTCGGTTGAGGTAGGCATGAAGTCCCTCCACCCGGGGAAGAATACCGCCAAGCCTGCCGTGAACCAGGTGCTGCATCGGCTCCACGGCTCTGTCGCTCGCGCAGACAACGGTCCAGCCCGACAGATCGGGATAATCCTTCTGCAGAAGCGCAATCAACTTTTCCGAATCCGGCGCCATCGGGTCTTCCCTTGAATGTGAAGGTTTTTGTCCTGATCGAAGGCATTTTTGCCTGTTGAGACTATGAAGAAGCTCGCCGCCCTTGTCAATACCCAAATGAAGCCCCGCTCAAAATTATCTGAATCCTGTTGACAACTTAATCATCCATCTCTATAATCGTTTTCCAAAGATCAAACGCCGAAAGAATTGAGCCCATGCATTTTTATCGAAAGATCCTTCAGCATCGCCTGCCCCTTACCGTCGCCGCAGCGCTCGCCGGCATCGGCATCATGATGTATTACGCGTCATGCGACACTTCCTGTGCCTATCTCCGGGGGGAGCTTCTGGGCATCGACCTGAAATATGTCGGCGTGGGATACATGGGCGCCATCATCGTGCTGGCCCTTTTCCGGCAGGCGGACCTGCTGAGAATGCTGGTCGCCGCGGGGGTCGGCGTGGAGGTGTTTCTGGTTAACTTTCAGGTGAGAGAGAACGTCTTATGCCCCTTTTGCCTGGCCTTTGGAACCCTCGTGATTCTGATGTATCTGATCAATTACGAAAGATGCCGTATGACCGGCGCCTGGCATCAGAGGGCGCTCTACGTTTTCGGCGATGCCGCAATTCCATTCGCCAAAGACCGGCGGCTCCCCCTGCTGGCCATGATGATCGCCGGATATGTTTTTGTCTTCCTCACCTTTTCCGGATCGGCCACGCCCGCCTATGCCGCCAGGACGGCCGTCGCGCCTTCTTACGGCAAGGGCTCATGGGAACTGATGATCTTTACGGATTACTTCTGCCCGCCCTGCCAGGCCGCGGAAAAAGATCTGGAGCCGGAGCTGGAAAGACTTCTGGCCGGAGGGGATGTGAAGATCACTTTTGTGGATTTTCCCGGCCATAAGAGCAGTTCGCTTTTCGCAAAATACTTTCTCTTCGCCGTCGCCGCAAACAAAGGCTACGCCAACAGCCTGAAGGCCCGAAGCGTTCTTTTTGCTCTGGCCGGAGAGAAAAAAGTCCATCAGGAAAGCGCTCTGGCCGCCGCGCTGAAATCAAAAAATATCGCCCTGCAGACGATGGACCACAAACCGGTCTTCCAGCAGTGGCTGACCATGCTCAGGCAATTTGAAATCGATCAGACGCCGACCTGCATCCTGCGCTTCTCCAGCGCCTATTCCCGAAAGTTTATCGGTTCGGACCAGATTGCCAGGGAACTGGTGCCGGAACTTCAGAAAAGATTCCCCGGCTTGAAAAAATAATGGGCTACGCATTAAACACCACCGAGCGTTACCACCTTCACGAACTGACCTCCCTGGGCTGGGAGCTCACGCTGTGCAACGCGCTTTATCCCGGGGACAGCCCCTGCCGGGGCGCGCTTCTGCGCGACGCGTCTTTCGGCCGGCACCTTTTTCACTTCCTGGATGAGAAAATCCCCCTGAAGCGGGTAACAACCGTTTTAGAAATCGGCGGCGGCACTGGTTTCCTGATGAAGGATCTTTTGACTCTGGCCCCCTATCTTCAGGCGACCATGGCGGACATCTCCCCTTTCCTTCTGCAAAGGCAAAAGGAATCGCTCGCTGAGTTTTCCGTGACCTTTCTCGAAACGGATTTTTTCAAAATACCCCCGTCGGACCTGCGCTCCTTTGATCTGGCGCTCCTCAATGAAGTCCTGGGAGATTTTCCGACGCTGACCGCGGTCAGCGAACCGTCGCCTTCAGAAGATCCGGAAGCCGTCCGCCTGTCGGCGAAGATCGCGGATTTCGAGTCGGCTTACGGCCTGCGCTTCGGCCCTGACGAAAACATCAACATCGGAGCGCTGGAGGCCGTGGAGAGGTTGTGCCGGGCCGGCGTTCCCTACATTTATTTGAGCGAACACAGCTGCGAAACGTCTTTTTGCGATCCCTTGTTCCCCTTCATGAATTTTACGCCTTCCGGAAATCCCGAAAAAATTTCCCTGAAGGGCCACGCGGAGTTCACCATTAAATTTTCCGCGCTGGAAAAAATCGCCCGGGCCTTTTCTTACGAAGTATTTCGCGGTCCATACACCGACCTTCTGCCCGTCTCGTTCAACGACCGGGTGACGGCCGCTCTCCGGGCCCCGACGCCGCTCTCCGACCGTCAGGAAATTCTCCGGCAGTTTCTTTATGACCTTTACAAATACGAATACCTTTTGCTGGCCTCCGGCCCGCGAGGAAAGGACAGAACATGAAAGCGCTTCGGATCATTCTGATGGTTGTGATCCTGCTCGGCGCCTCCGCCGTCACGGCGGCGGCTTTTCGCTGCGGGCCCCACCTGGTGACCACCGGCGACAGAAAGGTAAAAGTGCTGGGGGCGTGCGGTCTTCCGACCACCAAGGAAATCATCTGCCCCAGGAAAAGCGGCTCGTGCCCCGCGGCCCTGGAAATCTGGTACTACAATTGCGGTGACAACGACTACATTTACGCGCTGACGTTTGAAAACGGCATCCTGAAAAAGGAGGACACGGAAGGAAAAGGAAACGGAAAATCCTACTGCCTCGGCAGATAAAAAACACGATCGGAGGAATGGTTATGTCCCGGATTCAGATCAGTGTCCTCGTTTTCATCATCTTGTGTCTGGCGGCCGGCAATGCTTTCTCTTTTCGCTGCGGCGCCGGCATGGTTTCTACCGGCGATTCCAAAGCGCGGGTTCTCATCGTCTGCGGGAAACCGACCGCCAAAGAAAAGGCCGGCGAGAAAAACAAGACGTCCGCCGGCGCGACGAAGAATAAAAAAACAAAGAAGAGCAGCGGCAAGGCGGAGGTCTGGTACTATAACTGCGGCAGCCAGGATTACATCTACGCCCTGACCTTTGAAAACGGCGTCCTGAAAAAAGAGGACACGGAAGGGAGAGGAAGCGGAAAATCCAACTGTCTGGGAAAGTAGCGGCCGAAAGCGAAAACGCGCCGCCGTCGAAACGTCCGCCGGAAACCGGCCGCGAAACCACTTTTTTCTTGATTGTTGTTTTTTTTTATGTTAGGCGTAGCGCCGGTTTGAGGCGTGCCGCGCTTCGTTAAAAGAGAAAACCGGCGGGGTCCAATTCATTGCCGAAATCTTCGGCGCAGGTTCTGATTCGGCGCGTTCTCGGTCGTCAAAAGAAAAGCAAGAAAAGACAGGAATCCTCAAACCGGAAAGACGATCAGAATTCCCGCAAAAAAAGTCGTTAAATTCAGGGCCGGCAAAGTGAAATAGGTATTTTCCGTTTTATCATTCTCCAACAAGGCCTCCGTATTCTTCATGAAACCAGCGGAGGCCTTGGCGCATTTACCCATCACAGGAACGAAGGAGCGTTTGGCTTGACACGAAAAAGGATTCTCAGCGGGATGCGGCCCACGGGACGGCTGCACCTGGGAAATTTGCACGGCGCATTGGGAAACTGGGTCGAACTGCAAAACAGCGGCAGTTACGACTGCTTTTACTTCGTCGCCGACTGGCACGCGATCACCAGCGAATACGCGTCCACGGAAGACATCCGGCAAAACAGCCTGAACATGGTGATTGACTGGCTGGCCGCCGGCCTCGATCCGGCGAAAAGCACCCTCTTTGTCCAATCGGCGGTCAAGGAGCATGCCGAATTGTTCCTGCTGCTTTCCATGATCACCCCGCTGGCCTGGCTGCAGCGCAATCCCACCTACAAGGAAATGCAGACGGAGTTGAGTTCAAAGGACCTTTCCACATTCGGGTTTCTGGGCTACCCCGTCCTGCAGGCGGCCGACATTATCATGTACAAGGCTTACGGCGTTCCGGTCGGCGTGGATCAACTGCCGCATATTGAACTGACCCGTGAAATCGCCCGACGGTTCAATTACCTTTATCAGAAAGACGTCTTTCCCGTTCCGGAGCCGCTCTTGACCGCCGTGCCGAAGCTGCTGGGCACCGACGGCAGGAAAATGAGCAAATCCTACGATAATTCCATTTACCTGTCCGACCGGGGCAAGGAGCTTCGCCGGAAAATTGCGTCCATGTTCACCGATCCGCAGCGGATGCGGAAAAAAGATCCCGGCAATCCCGAGATCTGCAATGTCTTCACGTTTCACGGCCTGTACTCCCCGGCGGAAACCGTGGCCGAAATCAACCGGGAATGCCGCGCGGCCGGCATCGGCTGCACCGACTGCAAAAAAATGCTGGCGGCGCGCGTTGAGGAAGCGCTGGCGCCCGTTCATGAGCGAATGGATTACTACCAGCGCAACGTGAAGGAAATTGAGGAGATGATCCAAAAAGGCAACGATCAAGCCGCCGGGATCGCCCGCCAGACCATGGCGGAGGTTCGCGAAGCCGTCAAAATCTGAAGCAACCTATGAACGAAGAACCGAAGACCGACTACGCAATCAAACTGGACATTTTTGAAGGTCCGCTGGACCTGCTTTTGTATCTGATCAAAAAAAATCAAATCGATATTTACAACATTCCCATCGCGCTGATCACCCGGCAGTATCTGGATTATCTGAACCTCATCAAGTCTCTCAATCTGGATCTGGCAGGCGAATATCTGGTTATGGCCTCCACGCTGATCCACATCAAGTCCCGCCTGCTGCTGCCGGTTCCGGAGGAGCCGTCGCCCGAAGAGCTGGAAGACGACCCGCGCTCTGAGCTGGTCCGCCAGCTGCTGGAGCACCAGGCTTTCAAGGAAGCCGCCGATCTGCTGCACCGCCGGCCGCTTTTGGAGCGCGACGTGTTCAAGCGCTCCGCGGCGCTGCCCGAAGAAAAGACTCCGTCAGGCGCGGAGGAAGAGGAGCTGGTGGAAGCCAGCATTTTTGAATTGATTGAAGCCTTTCATCAGATTGTTTCCCGGCTGGATCAACAGGAACTGCTGGAGATCGATCTGGAAAAGCTGTCGCTTTCGGATATCATCAACGACGTTATGGAGCGCCTGACACGCGAAAAAAATCTTACCTTTGAGGAATTGCTGGGAGAAAAAAGAGAAAGGCGCCGGATCGTCTATACCTTTCTGGCCCTGCTGGAGCTCGTCAGGCTGAAGATGATCAAGGCCTATCAGACGGCGACCTTCGGCGTCATCCGCATCTTCCCGGCCGTGGAGTTGTAAAATGGAAAACCTTTCAGCTGTTCTGGAAGCCCTGATTCTGTCGTCGGAGTCGCCTCTGTCCGTGGAAAAAATCTGCGCCGCGCTCGGTGGTGCGGACAAAATGGAAATCCGGGGCACGCTGGGTCGTTTGATCGGCGAATATGACGAACGCCAAGGCGGCATTTGCATTCAGGAAGTCGCGGGCGGCTATCAGTTTCGCACCCGTCCGGAAATGGCCCCGTGGATCAAAAAGCTCAAAGGGGCAAAACCCGCCTCCCTGTCGCCCGCGGCCATGGAAACGCTGGCCATCGTGGCGTACCGGCAGCCGATCGTCCGATCGGAAATTGAGAGCATTCGCGGCGTCGATGTCAGCGCCCCGCTCAAGGGCCTGCTGGATAAAAAACTGGTCCGCATCCTGGGCCGCAAGGACGTGCCGGGCAAACCGATCATTTACGGCACGACCAAAAAATTCCTGGAGGTATTCAATCTCAAGGAGCTGGCGGATCTGCCGACGATGAGAGAACTCCGGGAAATCACCGAACCTCAGGAACCGTCCGGGCAGGAAGCCCTCCCCTTCGAAGAATCTCTGCCGGATATGCCCGGCGGGGAAATGCCTCAGACGGCAGAGCCGCCCCCGGCCCCGGAAGAGGAAAGGACGGAAACTCTCTCCGAAAGAGAGCCGGCGGCTCTCGCCGATGGGCGGGAAGAGTCGGAGGGGGAGGATGACTCCGTTTCATGAAAGAGCGATTGCAGAAAATCATCTCCGCCGCGGGCATTGACTCCCGCCGTCATGCCGAAGCCATGATCTCGGCGGGACGGGTAAGCGTCAACGGAGAAACAGTGAGCAAACCGGGCACTAAAGCCGACCCGCAGAAGGACGTGATCCGGATTGACGGAAAAATCATTTCAATCGAAAATCCAGTTTGCTATATTGCGTTGTACAAGCCGGCCGGCTACGTCACCACCCTGTCCGATCCACAGAAAAGGCCGACGGTTGCTGACCTGGTCCGGGATGTTCCGGAAAGGGTTTATCCCGTAGGCCGGCTCGATTATGATTCCGCGGGCCTTCTGCTTTTGACCAATGACGGAGCGTTCGCTCAAAAAATTTCGCATCCGGGCTTTCGGGTCCCCAAAACATACCGGGCAAAAATTGCAGGGCGCATAACCGCTGAAGAATTGAAGAAAATCAGCAGAGGCATTCCGCTGCCGGATGGCGTCTTCAAACCGGAAAACCTGAAGATGGAAAAGGCCAATGATAAAAGCACCTGGCTTGGCCTGACCCTGCACGAGGGCAGAAACCGGGTCATCCGCAGGGGGTTCGAGGCCGCCGGCCATCCGGTGACGCGCCTGGTGCGCGCTTCCGTCGGAAGCATAACGCTTTCGGGCCTGTCCGAAGGCCAGTGGCGCTCGCTTTCCGCCCGGGAAGTTCAGCAATTGCTTTCCGCAGCGCAGGGGGAAAAAGGTAAAAATATCCTTGACAATCAGCTAAAAATAAATAATAGTCGCCACGTACGGGTTAATCGGCATTATAAATACTCAGGATACAAGCGGTAGTCTTAAGGAGGATCTTATGAACAAATCCGGTCTTATTGAAGCTTTAAGCAAGAAAATGAATCTGACGGAAAAAAAGGCCATTGATGTTGTCAATCTGGTTTTCAAAGGCTTTAACGATGAGTTGAAAAACGGCGGTCGCATCGAAATCCGGGGATTTGGCAGCTTTGTGGTAAAAGAATACGGCTCCTACACAGGAAGAAATCCCAAAACCGGCACAAAAATCAGAGTCGAACCCAAAAAACTGCCCTTTTTTAAAGTGGGCAAGGAACTGAAGGACAGGGTCGACAAGAACAAATAAAAATCCTGCAAGTGTTTGTTATACTTAATGAAGGGGACTTGGAAACAAGCCCCCTTCGTTTTTGGTCCGTCTGGCGAATCCATCCGTCATTTCAGGTCAACCGAGATTGGTTGAGAGAAAACATTTGTTATCCGGGCGTTGAAATGCTCTTTCGGAACCAGAAGCGGAGCCAGAGAGCATTGATAAATATAAAAACGGAAAAAACCAGAGCCGGCACGGCCGCCTCGTTATTGAAGACATAAAGGGAGATACCGGCGGCAAGGCCGTAATTTTTCATGGTACCCAGAAGCAGAAGCGATGAAACCCTGGAACGGGGCAGTTTAAAAAACCTGCCGGTCAGGAGCAGCGCAACGGTAATCAACAGGATGGAGACAAAAGCAAGGACCAAAATAAAGATCAATTCCGAAGGCGCCTGTCGAATCAGCCGGGCGTTCCCGGCGGCCACGGCGTAAAAAATGATAAAAAAACAACCGTCCGAAACGGCCCCCTCGCGGCGATGAATCTTTTCATCCCAGTTGCGGTCAACCGCGGCCCTCGACAACAAAAGGGGAAGCAAAATCAGCGCGACGGCCAGGATCACCAGTTTTTCGCAAGGCATGGAACAGTACCGCAGAAATGCCGCTCCGAGAAGCGGCATCAGAAGTGGCGCGCCCAGATAGGTTCCGGCAAAACCGTTCAGCGTCAACCTTTGATCCGCGCCGATTTTTTCACTGAGCGGCAAAACCGCCAGGGCGGAAGGAACCGCGGCCACCATGACCAGACCGATCCAGAAATTTTCATGCCGGATCAGAAAAATGCCGCCCACAAGAATCAGATTGCCCAAAATCAGATAGTTCATCAGATTGCCCCAGAGCGCCCCGGAAAAAAGCGCTCCGGGATTTTTAAAGAATCCTCCCGGAAAGCGCAGCAGGGCCGCCGTGAGCGCAATCGTCAGCGCCGGCAGAACGAGAAGCGCAGCCCAGCGCCCCGCCTGAGGCAGATAAACCCCTGTCACAACAGCGATAATATAAAGCAGCGGGGAAACTCTCATGGATCTCCTTCATAACGATGTTCCGCCTCAACCATGCCCGGCGTGGCGACAAACCGTTGAAAGATTAAATCCTCTGCATCAACCTCTCCGGACCGGTCGGCCTGCATTGCTGAAAGACATCAGTAGTTCCAGCCCCAGAGACCGAAGGCCAGAAGGTTCATGATAACGGGCACGGCGTAAATGATGCCCACCGTTGCCAGTTTGGCCTTCATGGTTTTGAGGCTGATGACCAGAATGGCAAAGCAGAAAAAGTGGAAATAACCGATCAGAAAAATCAGCCAGACCCCCTGAAAAGAGAGATACCAGAAGGGATACTCCCAGACCAGGTGTCCGCCGATGTTCAACAGGCATTCAACGAAAACGCAAAAAATGCTGTAGCCGATCGCCCAGAACCACTTTTCAGGCAATCCCAGAATTTTCTCTTTTTTGCTCTCCGACAGGGTGTGATAGTAAATGATGCCCACCAGCAGAAACATGAACATGATTTCAATGTTCCAGCCGACCATCGTGCGCAGCGCCGTATCGCCGGGTGTGGTCCAGAAAGCGGAACGGCCCGTGAAATGAAGCACCCAGCCGTTCCAGGTCTCGTTGAAAAAATCGACGCCGAAGATGGTTAACCCCGCCAGAACGGCGTTCCAGTCCGCCGTTTTCCTGGCGTCTTTGATTTCACGGACGTAAACATAGAACACGATTGCCAGAAGAGGAATCACATACCATTGAAGCGTGGAAAGATCCCGCAGACTGCTTAACGCTTGTTCGGTTGCTGTCGTCATGGAAACCTCCTTTTCAAGGATTCAGATTCTTTGATTCGGGCAGCCGAATGCTCTGCCCTACCCGCAATACATCGGCATCCGTCATTTGATTGATGCGCCGCAACTCTTCCGTGGTGACAGAACAGCTCCTGGCCAGCGCAAACAGCGTGTCGCCTTTCCGGACGGTGTATTTTTTCAGCCGCTTTTTGCCGTCCGTTTCCGCGCCGGCGGCCGGAACACGGATTTTCCGCCCGGCATACAGAGGATCTCTGATCTTCATTTTGTTCAGCGTCAAAAGAGTGGCGATGTCCGTCCCGTGCTTCCGGGCAATGATCTGCAGCGTTTCGCCGCGCGCAACGATATGGGTGGCCGTCTTGATCCTGACTTCCGCGCTTGCCGCCCCGGCTGCCGGAACAAGAATTTTCCGTCCGGCATACAGAGTATCTCTGATCTTCATTTTGTTCAGCGTCAAAAGAGTGGCGATGTTCGTATCGTGCTTTTGGGCAATCCTGTGCAGGCTCTCCCCCCGCTGAACCGTGTAAAGGGCGGTTTTCATCCGGTCCCCGGCCCCTGCAGCTTTGGCGCCCTCTTCCACAGCCCCGACGGTCTTTTTGAATGTAGTTTTTTCCCGGTTTTCTTTGACGTCTTCGGCAGAAATTTGTTCAACAGCCTCCGATCCGGCAAAGTAGCGGTCAACGGATGCAGCCACAGCTCTGGCAATGTCTCTCCTGAAGGATTGCTTCTTGAGCAGCTTCTCCTCCTGTGGATTGGAGAGGTATGCCGTTTCCAGAAGCACGGCGGGGGTATCCGGCAGCTTCAGCACACGGAAGGGCGCCTCGTAAAACGTAGGATATTTCAGAGATTGCACGCGGCCGATTTGATCCAGCAGATCAGCCGCATAGTTTTTTGACAGGTTGATCGTGTTGGTTTGAAACATGTTCAGGATGATTTCGTCGGATTGATTATTGCCTTCGCCTCCCGGTACGCCGCCGATGATGTCGGAAAGGTTTTCATTCCGGGCCAGCAATTTGGCGGCTTCGTTACTGGCCGCTCCGGTGGACAGACAATAAACGGAACTGCCCTGAGCCTCGCGGTTTCGGGCCGCATCCGCGTGGACGCTGATAAAGAGGCTTGCCTGGTGCTTGCGCGCCACGCCGAGACGCTTGTTGAAGGATACGTAATAATCTCCGTCGCGGGTCAGGACCGCCCGATACCCGGGCATTTTGTCGATCTCCTTCTTGATTTCCCGGCTGATGGCCAGCACAACATGCTTTTCATACGTCCCGTTTTTGCCGATGGCGCCCGGATCCTCTCCGCCGTGGCCGGGATCGATCACGATGACCCGTTTGGGGGCTGAAACCGTCTTGTGCTTCACCACTGACGGGGCTTTTTCAACCTCCGTCAGAAAAACATCGACCACGACACGATCCGGCTTGTCCATGAACTTCTTCAGGGGAAAGACTTCCGCCCGCAAATGATCTTTCAAATAAATGTGAATGGCGCATTGCCGATCCTCTCCGCGAATAAAAAGAATTTTGGCGACACCCGGCTTGCTGATGATTTTTTCAGACGGCAGGGAAGGAGAAAAAAAGGCGTCGGAGAATTCCAGAGTGATTTTGTTTTTCTGAGTGTCAAACCGATAAACCGGTTCGCCGCTCAGATCGAAAACAATGCGCGTTTGGTCGGGCGCCGCCCAGTGCCTCACGTTGGATATTTCCGTGAGCGCAAACCCACAGGCAGGCCAGAGGGCAAACATAAAAAATGCCAGACCGGACAGAAACCTCCATGCCCGACGATGCCGCAGGCCGGCGTTCTTCCGCGCGATGCGCGGGGAACGTTCGGCCCGCGGAGAACCCATGGGCCTGGAATGCCGTCCGCTGTTCCCGCCGCAAACGGCGGCAAATGCGTTCATTGCCGGATTCATGACGTTTTCAGTAACAAATTTCAGGGGCAACTGCAAGGAAAGGTTGTACCCGGACGCTAAAAACACGGAGCGCTAAAAACAGTTGACAAGCTTTTTCGTAAATGCGATTTTCATCGCGCAAAAAATAACGAATCCACCTTTAAGGAAAAGCATGCTGGAAAACCGGTTCAAAGAGGCCCTGCTTGATCCCTCCAAATTCCCGGTGACCTGGGAACTGGTGCCGGGCAGAGGCGCGAAAGAAGCGGCGCAGGAGAAATGCCTGGCGCAGGCCGCGCAGGCAGCCGTCGGGAAAATAATTTGCGCGCTCACGCTCACGGACAATCCGGGCGGAACCCCGGCCATGTCCGCCGACTTCATGGGCGGCGAGATTCTCAAACTGGGCATCGAACCTCTTGTCCATTTTACCGGCAAGGACAAGAACCGCAGCCAGTGTGAAAGCCAGCTTTACGCCCTGGATCGCGCGGGCGTCCGGAATCTTCTCGTCATGAGCGGCGACTACCCGGTCTCCGGTTTTCAGGGGAGGCCCGCGCCGGTCTTCGATCTGGATCCCGTTCACATCCTGCAACTGATCACGGGCATGAACCGGGGGCTTACCTATCCCGGAATCAAAGGCGTCGTCACCCATCAGCCTGCTGATTTTTTCCCCGGCGCGGTCGTCTCTCCCTTCAAGGCGACTGAAGCCGAGCAGATGGGGCAATACGACAAGCTGAAAAAGAAAATCGCCGCCGGCGCGCAATTCATCGTCACACAGTTGGGATACGATGCCCGGAAATTCCATGAAGCGCTCCTCTTCATGAAGCAAAATTATCCGCAGATCCCCCTGGTGGGAAACATTTACATCCTTCCCTTCGGCGCGGCGAAAATGATGAACCGCAACGACCTGCCGGGCTCTGTCGTCACGGATCAACTGCTTGCGGACATTGACCGGGAGAGAAGCGAACCGGACAAGGGGGAAGGAGCAAGAATCCTTCGCGCCGCCAGGATGTACGCCATCCTGAAGGGAATGGGATACAGCGGCGTTCACATCGGCGGCCACAACATCCGCTACGAACAGGTGGAGGAGATCATCCGGCAGGGAGAAGCGCTTGTGCCGCGCTGGACCGATCTGGTCCGGTATTTTGATTATCCGATCGACAACGGATTTTATTTTTTTGAAGCCGATCCGGCAACCGGACTCAACCGGGACACCCCCGCCGACCGGCGTTCCCGGCCGCCCACGGCAAAAGTCGAATGCGCCTATGGCGTTTCCCGGTTTTTCCACCGGCTGATGTATGAACCCGGGAAAAACCTCTACGGCGCGATGAAGGCGCTTTGCAAAACCGTACAGGGCACGCGGATGGAGCCCCTCTTCCACAAACTGGAACACCTCACCAAGGTTGTCCTGTTTGACTGCCGCGACTGCGGCGACTGCGCCCTTCCCGACGCGGCCTACCTGTGCCCCATGTCGCAGTGTCCGAAAAACCAGCGCAACGGCCCCTGCGGCGGAAGCTTCCAGGGATGGTGTGAAGTTTATCCCCAACAAAAACAATGCGTCTACGTCCGGGCCTATGCCCGGCTGAAAAAATACGGGGAGGAATCGCTCCTGGCCGGGGACATCGTGCCGCCCTGTAACTGGGACCTTTATCAGACCTCCTCCTGGATCAACTACTACCTGGGAAAGGATCACACCTCTTTAAAACAAGGCGGCGCGGGCTCGCCCGGGACTCCCTGATCGTCTTGTTCCCGGGAAAATGGAATTTAACCGTTGAAGATTATGAGGGGATATAGTAGAAGCAGCCGCACGGGCAATTAGCTCAGCTGGATAGAGCGCTGGCCTCCGAAGCCAAAGGCCGTGAGTTCGAATCTCACATTGCCCACCAAGCCATCATCCGACATCATCGCAAGAGGTCCAAAAACCCGCGCTCGGCGCGGGTTCTCTTTTGCCGGTCTTCCAAAACGGAGATTTCTTTTTTCGGCCGTTCAGCAGTGTCAGCGCCGGTCATATTTCCGTTTATACTTTTCATACTGCCGCTCGAGAACTTCTCTGTTGCGCTCCGTCCCGTGCGCGGGAAGATAAACGGAACAGCCCGTCTTCAGCAGCTCTCCCCAACTTGCCGCCATGAGTTTCTCGTCCGCCGCCACGGGAGGAAGCACCGAACCCCGGAAGACGCCGAACAGGGTATCGCCGACGATCGCGATTTCATTTTCAAGGATGACGCTGAGGGACCCGGGCGAATGGCCCGGCGTGGCAAGAAGATGTCCCTGAAACCCCAGCGCGCTCAAATCATAACGGTCCGCGACGGTCAGATCGCCGTCAACGGGCCGGTACCGGAAGAACCTTGAAAGATACAGGTGCGACAAGCGGTCGGAGATCCATCCGGTCAGCGGCAGCGTTCCGTGGATCACGGGATTTTCTCCCTTGCGCAAGTAGTCCGCTTCCTTCTGGTGGACAATGATTTTTGTGTTGTAGCGCTCTTTGATCGCCGCCGCGTTTTCCGCGTGGTCGTAATGGGTGTGCGTAAGGACCAGACCGGCCAGCGAGCCGCCGCTTACGCCCTGTTCATCCAGCTCCCGGCACAGATTCTTCCAACTGCCCTTTCTGCAGGTGTCCACCAGCAGATGCCGGCCGCGGCATGAAACGAGAAAGCAGTTGTACATGCCGTGGGAAAGCCTGGAGATGACCTGCCCGCCCTTTGTCGTCCATTGTTTCATCCCTTCCTCCTCCGGCTGAAGTTCGGTTGCTCCGCAGGCGTCTGTTCCCCGGTTTTTGAAACGTGGCGCCCCGGAATATTCCCGGCGGCCTATTCCTTCGGGAACCGCCCGCGTTCAAAGCCCGGCGCTACGATCTCGCGCCGAAAAAAAATGTGGTGTTTCTGCAAAGCCGGCGGAAGAAACAAAAAATCGCCGTTAACGGGAACGGAGGCAAACGTCAAAAATGGGGCGGACGGTCTGTTCGCCCAGCGACGCCAGCTCATTAGCGCAGAATCCCAGAGGATTGGCCTTGCGAAATTCCCGGACGGAGTAGTGCGCCAGAATTTTTTCAACGTTGAGAAGCAGCGCCCCTTTCCGGTCGCTCAAACGCTTTTTCTGCAAATACTGCATCTTCAGGCAGTATTTTGTAAAATGTTCCGTTTTGTCGGCAAGATACCGGCGGTTGGCGAGGCCGGGATCAAAACCGGGCAGCACCCGTTCGCGCGCCAGCCGGCTCATCTCCAGAAGAATCTCTTCCAGATTCCGCATAAAGAGTTCTTTGCGAAAAACGACCGTTCGGCCGGCGTCCTGCTTCATTTCCGCGAGACGCCTGAGGTAGTAGGCGGCCACCTGACTGAAAGTGATGGTGTGAAGCTGCTGGAGGAGCTCAAAGAGCGTCCGGTTGAATTCATCCTTGGGCTTGCGAAAAAACACCGGCTGACCGATGCGGATGAAAACGTCTTTCGCCCCCTTCACCAGACGGTCCACCTTGATATTAACGGGCAGAATAAACACTTTCCGCCCGGTGCCCTGGAACGTATTTTCGAGGACATGATACACGGAGCTGTGAATCTTTTTCAGGCCGCCGTATCCCCAGGTCGTTCCTTCGGGGAAAATCAGCGTCGATATCCCCCGCGCGCTGCTTTCCTTGAATTGATTCAACTGGCCGGATATTTCCCGCCGCAGATCCTCTTTTTTCCGGCTGAAAGACTCCACAAACGGACGGTCGATGACCGCCAATTTCAGCTTGCGGAAAATCGCCAGGGGAAGACCCAGCCGGTCGATCATCAGCAGAATGCTTCTCAGAAGCCTGTTCTTTTTCCCGTAGTTTGTGGAAAGATACCGGCCGCTCAGAAAATCGTTTTTGGCCATGACCGCGAAATCCGGCCTGGGTTTCAGGGCATAGTAGATCCGCGACAGGGATGGAACTTCAAAATAGCTGTCGTGGGTCACGGTAAACATGACCGGGGTGGGCATCCGGGAAAGGTTCTCCTCCCCTATCAGATGGGTCTTGTGGCGCATGATTTTGGAAGCCAGAAAAAATCCGAACAAAATGAATTCATACAGCACACCGCGGCGCTCCGGTTTCATGTTCGCGCTCCTTTCGCCCAGCAAGCCCTGAAAAACGGTGAAAAACTCCATCCATCAGGCATGCTTCAGGACAATCCCTTCCAGAATATTGGAGACGTCTTCGCAGACGTCAATCGCCTCTTCGATTCGTTCAAAAATTTCTTTCCATTTCAGCAGTTCGATAGCATCCTGCTCGTGGGTAAAGAGGTTGGTGATAATGGCCCGCATCGCAACATCGCCGGCATTTTCCAGGGTGTTGATTTCGACGCAGCCATCGAGAATCATCTGGCTGTTTTTCATGTTGCGCAGCCCGTGGATGATGCTTTTGATCTTCTGGATCGCCGAAAAAAGAATTTCCGCCTGCTTGATGATGTCGTCATTGAACTTTTTCACCTTGTACATGTAAACACGGACGGCGGTGCCTTCGATGTGGTCCAGAATTTCATCCATTTTATTGACGAGCGCGTAGATATCTTCCCTGTCGATGGGCGTCAGAAAGGTTTTGTGCATCCGTTCGTAGGTTTGATGAGCGATGACATCCGCCTCATGCTCGATTTCCTTCAGCCGCGAGGCCCGCGCCGCGGAATAATTCCGATCGCGGGTCATTTCCAGGAAAAACAATCCGCCCTCTTCAATCTTATCGATCAGTTTCTCGAACAGATCGAAAAAATTTTCTTCTTTCGGGAAAAGACGCATGTAAAAATATCTCCTTTTGCTTTTTTGGGACAACACGTGCAACTATATCGTCAATCCCGGATGGTATAGCCCTTTTCCCGGAAAATACGCAGGCAGGCGTCCACGACCTCCGGGTCATAAAGCCGGCCGCGGTTTTGGGCAATTTCTTCCAGCGCTTTATCGAGTCCCAGTGAAGGCCGGTAGGGACGATGCGTCGCCATCGCTTCCACAACGTCGGCCACAGCCAGGATGCGCGACTCCAGAAGAATTTTGTCTCCGGTCAGGCCGTTGGGATACCCGGAGCCGTCCATCCGCTCATGATGCTCGATGATCATTCGCGCTATGGGCCAGGGGAATTCAATGTCCTTGATAATATCGTAGCCGGATTGCGCGTGCGTTTTGATCAGGCCGAATTCCAGGGGCGTCAGTTTCCTCGGTGAGCTGAGAATCTCGGAAGGCACGGAGACTTTCCCGATGTCGTGAATGGTGGCGGCCATTCGCAGGCCGTTGATCTGCTCCTGGGACAAGTCCATCTCCCGGGCGATGGCCCGGGCGATATCGGCAACCCGGCGCTGATGGCCCGCCGTGTAGGGGTCTTTGGTCTCCACGACGGAGGCGATGGCATGGACGGTCCCTCCCAGAGCTTTCCGCAGCTGCTCAACGCTGTTTCTCCGGTTGGTGATATCTTCCATCAATCCTTCTAAACATAGAATTTTTCCTTGCTCATCGCGGATGGCCTGAATGGTGCGGGACACCCAGATGAGGCTCTTGTCTTTTTTGATGAATTGCAGTTCCTCGTTTTTGATCAGGTCCTGCTGTTCCAGCCGCTTTATGGTTTGTTCCCTTTGCTCGGGATGAGCATACAGTTGGTTGGAAACGTCGGTCATGCTGTCTATCAGTTCTTCGGGAGAATCATATCCCAGAATTATCGCCATGGCCGGATTGGCCAGGAGAAATCTTCCTTCAGGCGTTGTCCGGAAAATCCCTTCCTGGATATTATTAAAGACACTGCGGTATTTATTTTCGCTTTCCCGCAGCGCCTCTTCAGCCTGGATTTGCCGGGTAATGTCCTGATAGATGATCTGATCATGGAGTCGCCCGTTCCAGACAACCTGCTTGCGGAAAGCCCGGACGTGGCGGACGTCGCCGTTTTTGGTTACGATACCAATCGTATATTCGGACCGATCCATCTCTCCCCGGTCTCTTTTGGCTCTTCTGATCAGATACTCGTCGTAGCTCGCCTGGGTATAACGCTGTTTCAGGGGAACGCTCTGAAGCTCGGCCAGGGTTTCAAACCCGTAAATGTCCAGAACCGCCCGGTTGGCATAAAGCGTCTCGCCGTCCGCGGTAACGATTCGGATACCCAGCGGAGAATCATCCATGGAACGGCGGAAATTTTTTTCACTTCCCCGTAATTTTTCCTCTGTTTTTTTCTGTTCGGTGATGTCCAGGGATATACACCCGATCAGGAGCGACTTATGCTGCCGGTGGATCGGAAACCGGTGCGTGACCCAGGTATGCGGTCCGTCCTTTTGGAGCCTTTGCGTGACGGACTGAACCGCCTCGCCCCGCAAAACCGCTTCATCATCTCTTTTGGATATCAGAGCGGCCTCTTCAGGCCAGATGTCCTCGCTCTTTTTTCCCAGCCAGGCCTCCGGCGCAACGCCAAATAGCTCCTGAATATTTCCGGTGACATCAATGATGCGCCGGTCTGAATCCTTGATGCAGGCGCTGCCCGGGAAATGCCTCATGAACTGAGCGAAGAGCTCTTCGCTCTCCCGCCGGGCGTTCTCCGCGAGCACTCGTTCCGTGACATCCCGGGCGTCGCAAAGCAGGCCTTCAATCCTGCCGTCGCGAAAAAGGGGCGATCCGCTGACATTCAGATATTTCAGCGTTCCATCTCCGGCAATCACGTCGTAAACAGCCGATGTGACGATTCTACCCTCCAGGATCTGACCGCTGTTACGAACCGCCAGTTGAAAAGATTCCGGCGTCATAATGGTCTTCAGTTCTTCTACGGACCGGCCGATAAACTCTTCCGGTTTGTATCCCAGAATCCTTTCCACGCTCGGGGAAACACTCGTAATCGTAAGATTCGCGTCAAAAACAAAAACAACGTCGGAGGCGTTTTCAAAGATCAGCCGGTGCTGTTCCTCCATCGCCCGCAGCCGCTCGTTGGCCTGTTCCAGGTCAAGCAGCTTCTTCTCCAGTTTATTGAAAAGGACTTCATTGTGCTGGCGGAAAAACTCCATTTCCTCGCCGAGCGGCTTTCTCGCCTCCCGGGAAGCAGAACGGCTTTCTTTCAGGACATCTTCCAGGATCGCGATCAGCGCCTCCGGTTCCTGGGGTTTGAAGACAAACCGCGCCGCGCCGAGACTCAACGCAAACTCTGCATCTTTCGGCGTGTTGTACGAGGACGTGAAAAACACAAAGGGAATCTGCCTGATGGCGTCGTCTGACTTCAACTGGCGGCAGAAGGCATAGCCGTCCATCACCGGCATCAGAATGTCCGAAACAATCAGGTCCGGATGATGCAAACGGGACTTGGCCAGACCGTCTTCGCCGTTTTCCGCCGGAATCACTTCAAAACCGCGGCCCTGCAGAAGGGCTTGCAGCAAGCGCCGATTGTTGCCGTCATCGTCTACAATTAAAATGCGCGTTGCCATGATCCGCCTTTTATTCTTTATGTCTGTTGCCAGCCTGCCGTGCTTCTTCCGCTACGGAACAAGACGACGGCATTTACGGAAAATCGAAGGCATTAATTTCTTGCTGCAAAACGAGTTAATAAGAAGCCTGTTTTCCTGTCAAGTAATTTTTATGGCGGACAAATCCCCGGGGCGACACCAATTATTGGAGCGCCTGAGGTTATTCCGGGCCTGCTTCTGTTCCGATATCTCCACACCGTTGACGATCAGGCAGAGTCTCACCTGAGACTCCATTCGGGCTATCTTGAACAGATAGTCCTTAACCGCGCCGTCTTTGCAAACCAGACCGTATTGTTCGAAAACTGTTTCCTGCTCGAAAGCATAACGCATTTTTTCCGACACAGCCTTTTGATTCCGCACAGGCGTGCGGTCCATAACCGTCATCGAACTGATTTCCTTATTCGAATAACCTGTGACTTTCTCATAATTTCTGTTCCAGATCGGATATCTGCCCCGCTGATCCACAATGCAAAACATGCCCGGCAGGCTGTCGATCGCCGACCGCAGAAAAATCTTCGCCCTGCTCAATTCTTCCCGCGTATCAGGAACCGGGAACGTCGTCCTCTTTCTCAGGAGATTTTCCCGCTCCTGATTTCTTTTTTTGAGGAATTGGTTTTCCTTCAGGATCGAATCGATATCCGCTTTTTTCATGGATTACCTGCTTTCCCGCAATGTAGGAAAAACACCGCCGGATGTCAATGCCAAACCGGCGATAAAGAAACAATGAGCGAGGAGTGAGGAATGAGGAATGAGGAGTGACAAGCAACGCGTTATATTGCAGCGCTTTTCCTCAAACCAGTTGAGGCAGGCGGGGACGGGACGAGACATTCTTCCACCAACAGGGCTTTCTCTTGACACGCAGACGCCATGCGCTTATAGTTCATTCGCCCGGGCAGTGAAGCATTTTCAGATCTTCCACAAACCTCCGGGAGGAGCACAACCGATATCGCGGACATCGCCAAGCCTTACCGGGGCGGAGTGATGCGGCTGATTCTGAAATGGATGAAATGATACGTAAAGGAAAATCTCCGGATTCATAACGATATGGCGGTCATCGAAACCCGATCCCTGACAAAAACCTTCGGCAAAATCCACGCCGTCCGCGGCATCGATCTGTCGATTGCACAAGGAGAAATATTCGGACTGCTGGGTCCCAACGGCGCCGGCAAGACTACCACCATCGGGATGCTCTGCACCATCATTCGCCCCACAGCCGGCCGCGGCGTCGTCGCAGGCTTCGATATCGCGGTCTCCCCGACGCAGGTCCGCCGAAACGTCGGCATCGTCTTTCAGGACCCGACGCTGGATACGATTCTCACCGGCCGGGAAAACCTGCAACTGCACGCGCGCCTCTACGGAATCAAGGCCGGTGTGCGCTCCCTCTGGATTGATGAAATGCTCGCGCTGGTAGATCTGAAGGGCCGGGCCGACGATCTGACCCGGACCTATTCCGGCGGCATGCGGCGGAGGCTGGAGCTGGCGCGCGGTCTTTTGCACCGGCCGGCCGTGCTGTTTCTGGACGAACCGACGCTGGGTCTGGACCCGCAAACGCGGGCCCGCGTCTGGGAATACATCCGCAAAACCGCGCGAAAGGAAAACACCACCGTGGTCCTCACCACGCATTATATGGAAGAAGCTCAGCAGGTTTGCGACCGTGTCGGCATCATTGACCACGGGAAAATCATCGCCCTGGACACGCCGCAAAATATGATCGATTCCCTGGGCGGCGACATCGTGGCGGTCCGCGCAGCCGCGCCTCCGCTGGATCGCATCCGGTCGCTCCCCTATGTATCCTCCGTCCGGATGGTTGACGGCGTCATGGAAGCGACCATGAAATCAGCGCACCTGCACCTTGCGAAACTGCTGCCGCTGATCCCCGGCGCACAAAGCGTGGAAATGAGAAAACCGACCCTGAACGATGTCTTCATGAAACTCACCGGCCGTGACATCCGCGAAGACAGCGCGGTGCGCGGTGAAAACTGGGTGGAAACGGCGGCCCGGTATCAGCAGAGGGGGAGATGAGACAATGAACCCCGCCAACCTTCTGCAAAGAGAACTGATGGGCATTTCCGCCGTCTGGTGGCGGGAGTTCAAGGTCTTCTGGCGGGAAAAAAGCCGGATCGTCTCGAGCATTGTTCAGCCGCTGATCTGGCTTTTCCTCTTCGGCAGCGGCATCGGCGCAAGCCTGTCCGTGGGAAACGTCCACTACCGCGACTATATTTATCCCGGCATTCTGACCATGTCGGTCATTTTCGGTTCTGTTTTTTTCGGATTGTATATTGTCTGGGACCGCAAGCTGGACGTTCTCAAGGCCGTCCTCGTCGCCCCCGTGGCGCGCATCAGCATCTTTTTCGGAAAAGTTCTCGGCGGCAGCACCGACGTGCTGCTGCAAGTGACCATCCTCTTTTCCTTTTCTTTTCTGTTTCCCGCCGTAGAGATCCGGGGCATACCCCAGGCGCTTCTGATCTTGCTGGTCACGTCCATTGCGCTGGTGTCGCTGGGCCTGGCCCTGGGATCGCTGCTGGAAAGCCTGGAAGGGTTTCAGGTCATTTCCGCCTTTCTGGTATTTCCCCTTTTCTTTCTGTCCGGCGCGCTTTTTCCGCTGGATGAAAGACTGCCCTCCTGGCTGACGGGCCTTGCCAACCTCAACCCGTTGAGCTATACGGTGGACGGCGTCCGTGGAGCGCTGCTGGGAATGAGCCGTTATCCTTACTGGGCGGATCTGGGCATCGTTACCCTCTTTGCCGCAGTCATGCTGATCGTCGGCAGCGTCATGTTCAGCCGGATGAAATAAAAACAAGGCAAGGAAAAGAATTCCCATGAAGCTTTTTTATCTCAAAATCACCGCTGTTTTCGCACTGTTGCTTTTTGCCGCGCAGGCGTGGGCCTGGCACGACAAGACGCACCTGATGATCGCCAAAGCCGCCGGCCGCACCTCCTGGTACAACGCGGCGGGCCCCGATCTGGCCAAGATCAAGGCCGGCAACATAGAAGAATACAATCACTGGTACAACAACAACGCGGAAGCCGAAGTCACCGTCATGATGGTGATGGATCAGGTCGGGCGTTACAATCAGAGGAACAAGTTGATGGATTCCGAAGGCCATGTGTACGGGGCGATTATCGCGTCGCTTCGAGCCTACAACAAGGCCGTTCAGTCGGGCAAATACGCCGAATACCATCTCGACTACTGCGTGCACTACATCGGCGACCTGTCTCAACCGCTGCACAACATTCCCTATGATGACTACAACAAGAAATGGCACAGAGCCACTGACGGCGTCGTTGAAAACACCATCTGGAACGAAGCAGACAGGATTACCGCCCAAATGTATGAGATTCGGTTGAGCGCTGAAAATCTCGAGGCGGACCTGGCGCGGGAAATCGCCCGAATCGCCAATATCAGCCGCCGTCTGGGGTATCGGCTGCGCGCGGAAAAACGCGGGATGACCAGGGAGGAAGCCTTTGAGCAGATGGGGCACAGCGCGTCGCTCATCCGGGCCGTCCTGCGGCGATACCACTGAACCCCTGCCCCGGACGCCTTCAACCTGTTGCAGAGCATGGCGGCCTTAAACGCTTCATGAACGAACCCGGAGGCCGGCTTGCGGTATCAGTTTTAGCGTTGAGGAGTTTTTGTGAGAATCGTCAAAACAAAGATCAAATGCAGTCGTTGCGGGAAAAATGACGCTGTTGTTTACTGCGACGGCTGCGACGCGCCCCTGTGCGGGAATTGCCGAAAATTCGACCTGTGGGGCTATGGATGCGGCCATGTGGACACCAAAGCCTTCTGCCCTTCCTGCGCCGACGATATCGAGATCAACCCGTGGGGCGGCAAAAGACCGGCGGCTGAAACGGCCGAACGGACGGTTCAGGAATCCGTGCGAGTTCAGATCGAGGAGGCGACATGAAGGAATTTGATGAGGAAACCTTGCTGCAATACGACGGCAAAGACGGAAGACCCTGCTACATCGCGTATGGAGACCGGGTGATCGATGTCAGTTCGAGCAAACTGTGGAAAACGGGAATCCACATGAAGCGCCACCCGGCCGGAACCGATCTGACCGCGGCGATTGGGGCCGCGCCCCATGAAACGGACGTGCTGGACAAATATCCGCAGGTTGGAATTTTAAAAAAGAAAGCCGCGGAGCCCTTTTTGCCCGCGCCCCTGGCATCGCTCATGGAGCGCTTTCCGTTTCTGCAACGACACCCGCACCCTATGGTAGTGCATTTCCCCATGGCTTTCTCCATGATGCCGTTTCTGTTTTATCTTCTCTATCTCGTCACGGGAGAGCGGTCCTTTGAGGTTACGGCCCTGCACTGCCTGGGCGCCGGCATTCTCTTTATTCCGCCCGCGATCGCCACCGGTTTCCTGACCTGGTGGGTCAATTACCAGGCAAAGCCCATGAAACCCGTCCGCATAAAAATTTACGCCTCCTTCATCCTTCTGGCGGTGACCGTCGCGACGTTTCTCTGGCGGATTCTCTCCGGCAATGCCTTCGCGGCCTGGGGAAGCGAATCGCTCTTGTATCTCTTTCTTCTTTTTTTGATTGGAGCGATCGGTTCCGTCATCGGTTTTTTTGGGGGCGGTTTAACGTTTCCTACAGAGAAAAAATAAAACATCATCCTGAACTTTTCTGAAATGGAGGGAAACCTATGTCCACTCATGAAAGTCGTTCCATGGTTTTGGCCGCTGTCATCGCCGGCGTCTGCCTGCTGGCGGGGCTTCTCCTCGGAGGATACTTCATCGGCAAAGGCGTCGCCCGCTTCAAGTCGGACACCCGCACGGTCACAGTGAAAGGGCTGGTGGAAAAAGAGGTCAAGGCGGACCAGGCCATCTGGACGCTGAATTTTCGCAGGGCGGGCGAAAAACTGAAAGACGTTCACGCGAAAATCATCTCCGACCGGGACGCAACGCTTGCCTTCCTCAACAGGCAAGGCTTCAAAAATGAAGAAATCACCTGGCAGCCCTCAAAAACCATCGACAAGCTGGCCCGTGAATACGGGCAAAACGAACAAAACGACCGGTTTCGCTACGTGGTCACCAGTTCCCTGCGCGTCACGACCAAAAACATCGACCTGGTCACCCGGGCGATGGGGGCGACGGAAGAGCTGCTCAAAGCGGGAATCCTTCTTGACGGGCAACAGGGAGAAGGCATCGCCAATCCGCGATACGTCGTTACAACCTTCAATGCGCTCCGGCCCCAGCTTCTGGCCGAAGCCACAAAAAACGCCCGGTTCACTGCCGAACAGTTTGCCGCGGACTCCGGTGCCCGAATCGGAAAGATCCGCTCCGCGAATCAGGGTATGATCCAGATTTTCGGCAGCGAAGGCAACGATGAATCCGCTCCCTACAGCCCGACCAGCACGCCCGTCAAGAAAATCCGCGTGGTGAGCACGTTCGAGTTCGAGTTGAGATAGTTTGGAAAAGCCGGCGCGGGTCAGGGCCGGTTGCCCGGCCCCTGCCGGGGAAGCGACTCGTAGAGTTCAAAAAAGATCGGCCAGAAGCACAGCGAGTGTTCGTTCATGTCATGCTTCTCCATCGGCGACGGGCCGCAATCCCGAGGAACACCTCGTGTCCGGTGTAGCTGTGCGAGCTGTACTCAAAGGGAACCAGGATGGGTTTGAAACCGATGCCTTTCGTGAGCACCCTTACCGACCGCAATCAGAAATTCTCTCGCCCCCCGCCGCAGGTATCTACTCAAAACGCACACACCCTGTTAAGCCGAGGTCTTCGAGTATCTGTTTGAGATCGGCTTCGAAGGTTCTCTCGAGCTGCCGGTCGATGGTTACTGAAAAATCAATACCGATTTTCAGATCCGTGCCACTCCGTAACTTGGGCAGAATCCTGGTGCCGAGCCGGTTCCAGATTTCGGGCGGTACATCTCCATGAATCCGCAATACCTTTGTGCCAAGGTCTGGTGCAGGTTCCGCCTCCGACCCAGGTCCGGGCTCTGGCGGCAGCACTGGCTCCGGTGTCGAAACTGGTTCTGCACTACCAGGCGAATCAGGTTCTGATGGGGCCTTAAATTCAACCGCTTTAGCCTTCAGAAGAAGAAAGACACCGGATTCAAAGGTGACATCCGCTGGATCAGTAAACTCGCTGAAATGCACGCGTTCATAGCTGCCATCAGTTTTCAGGCCCGAGGCTAATCCAAAATCACCCCTTGAAACGAACTCGACGATTTTGCTTCTGAGAATCGTGTCCGGATCAAGAAGACGTGTTAATGATCCATTCAGGAAGCTTTGTCTGAGGCTTGAAAGCGGCCAAGCACCTGATTCCCGCAGTGCAGGGGGCCAGTTTCGTTCGATGTAGCCTGCCCCTACGGATTCATTGAGCAGCGCTTGAGATTTCAGTGCTGTGATGATACGCCCGCAAAGTGTTTCACTGCCGCTTGAATGTCCTGCCCCCAAGTCGATGGTCTTAAGACCATCCGGCTCCTGCTGGTCAGCGATAACCACAAATCGATATCCTCCCCAGACCTCGTCCTTGGCAGCCTCTTCAGCATCGGATACCTTGGCGTGAAGTTCGACCCGATCATTGCGGTCGAAATCCCCGCCGAGCGTTCCTTCTACGATCTCCTTGGCCACCCGTTTCCAGGCGAGCCACAACTCCACCTTTTCCCTGAAATCGCGCCCGGGCTTTCTTATGCACCACACAAGCGATCCTGGGTAGAGCCTCGGCGACTTTCCTCGTTGCTTTGTCCATTCCGATATCTGCAATCGCAGCGGGCCGCTGCCTCTGTCTGCCGTGCCGGCACAGGCAGGTGTCCATTCAGATTCCGGATCGACCACAACGAGTGTGAGCTTCGGTGTGTCCTGTACGGAGGTTCCATCTGCCGGAAAGGGTGCAATCGGAAGGCTGGCCCCTCGGTCAAACTCTTTCTGGATGAGTATCCGCATGGCAGGCTTGATTTCGGTTTCTTCGTCCAGTGAAGCTCGGCGGTCGCTCACCACCTTCTTCATGGTCGCCTGGTGGCTGATCTTGAAACCGTCCGAACCGACACGCCGGATAAAGTACGATTTGTCTTCGAGACTGAAGGCCGCTGTATCCACAGATGTAGTATCGACTTCCGGCTCCCCAAGGGCGAACCTCAACTCCGGCAGGTGTGCCACCTTGTCAATCTGTCCGCCTGAGGACTCAAACAGTATCGTTGTTGCCACGCGCCGGTGAATGTTCCGTAATGCGCCCTTTGTATCCGCATCCAGCGATCTGGCGTGAGACTGTGCTCCGGAAATGTCAGAATCGATGGCAGCCACAAGCCGGGATTGGCCAAGCTGTCCGAGCACAACGCTTCGAAACTCCGGGACTTCCAAAGGCGCTGACCCAAGGGTAATCAGCGGCTCTCGCCTGGCTTCAGTGAACCCTGTGCGATATGCCCAGGATATCCATTGTGCAAGCATGGCTAGAGTCCCGCGGGTCTGCTGATACTGCGAAAGGGCCTGCCACTTGCGCTGAAACACGGAAAGGGTTGCCGGATGGAACGGATAGCAGACTTCAAAACGACCGCGCAGATACTCTCTCGCCTTGGACTCTGTTGCAGCGCTGTCCACTGCCGTCCACTCCGGCGGGAGTTGGGCGCGGCGCTCGAAGCACCAATCGGCATAGGCCCTGGCAACATTTTTGCGTATGCGTTCGCTGCCGATGTCCTCAAAAAGTCTTCGGCGGACAACTTCGCTGATCTCGGCTTCATCATTCGCGATGAGGTCTTTGGCCACCCGGCGGACGACCTTTGTGATCTTGTCCTGCCACTGCATATCCCAGTCGGTCATTTCGACCTGGCTGCGCGGCAGGCTGATAACCGCTGCAC
>MTBK01046726.1_pt1 | contig 68208 bp, 59 predicted proteins | sample 1535981 | NCBI WGS metagenome assembly MTBK01 (sample SAMN06109225, study PRJNA356200) | anaerobic digester metagenome | isolation source: biogas reactors fed with pig manure or primary and secondary sludge | place: Spain | collected 2016-06-30
CCGGTCCTTGGTGATATAGGGAATCATGCTTTCGTGGAATTTCAATCCTGGCTCTTTGGGGGGATCGTTTAGGTTCCGATAAGCAATCATGCCAAACTTTATATTTCTTCCGGGAAACGCGGCCAGAACCTTTTCAATGACCGCGTTGCTCCACTTGCAATAGAGGTCGGTCATATGCACAAGGCCCTCGCTGTTCAGGCCATGGATTGCCTCCTGCTCAGCCAGTTCCTGCTCGCAATACCCTCCCGAATCGTTGACGCCTAATGACACGCTGACCAAATCCGGGTCATCCTTTAGCAGGGCGATAATCTCGCTGGCGGCGACTTCGATGGTGCCCGGTTCCGAAAAGCGCGGTTGCCAGGCAATTTCATCAACAGGACGGTAATGCTCGCCATCGTGGATGGGATAGTATTCCGGATGTTCGTCGTAGTATTTGTCGGGATCAAAATAATAGTGGAGGGCATGACTAAAGTTGCCCATTTTCGTGTGAGAATATACCTGCAAGCCTTGATTTAGCAGCCAGTCGATGGGGGGCTGAATGTTGTAGGCATAGCGAACGTTAAAGGCGGGGGCTGAAGATACCAGCACCTGAGGGATGGCTATTTTATCCCAGCTGGGTGTGTCCGCTCCGTAAGGTCCTGGCATTAGCCATTCGACATCGAGATATTTTCTCAGAAAGGCGGCGGCCCCATAGCGCACACCAAGAGGCGTGGGCGATTGAATAACCACATTGTCGGCATACGGCGCGAAAACGTAGCCATGATTACCGTCAAAATCAGCTTCGGCGTTCAAATCGATTAGGGTTTGCTCCAGAGCGGGATGAGGGTTGAGCCCGTTCCAGCCGAGATTGATTTTTATTTTCCCGGCAATGTTTCCCGCCTTTGGGGAACGGCGGAAATCGAATGCTGAAATTTGTGGCAGTTCATGTCCGGTCGCGTCCTTAAAATGCTTCCTGATGAGTGCCGCGGCGTCAGTGATATATTCATATTCCGTATCCGTTAAGTTGCCTTGATTGCGAACAACCAGCACGGCTTTAACTTCATTGTTTTCGAATAAAATGAGATTCGAGCTGACAACCTGAGCGGACGTTGGAGAGAGATTACACGCTGTTGCCATGAGGAATATGAGCGTGGCAAGAAGAACAGCAAGGTTTTGCTTGTGTCTGTTGGTTGATTTGATTTCAATAAGTCGTTTCATTAAATCACCTCCTTATTGATTGTGCAAATAGGGAGCCAGATCACGGCCTGGGCTCTCATTGTTGATTTACTGTCGCGCAAGAGGGCTTTCGCTTCGTTGTGCTTTTTTGAACTCGCTCTTTTACTTATTATATCAAAACGTGTTTTATCGCTTGATGACTAAGGGTGATATTGGCAGAGATAAATGGATGTCGTTCGGTCAAGTCATCCCGAAAGCGGTAAACCTATTGTGCTTGCTTGTTTAGCCTTTAATTGCTTGTGGGTTTTGCGTCGGTCTTCAATCACCGTTTGAAGGAAAGCACAAGAAAACTGGAGTTTGTAGCTGGATAAGGTGGCGCTTTTCTTGATGCCACCCTATTTTACGCCTGGGAAGACAGATGAAAAAAGCTCTACGAAATCCCCCATCCATTCACTTTCGGGGTTTCCGTCCATGTAAAAGTTGATTTTCTCACCGGATTCGTATTCACAGTGGAGATGAGAGGGCTCATATTCATACGGCAAACCGCTGGTCACTTTGTCGATGCCGTTATAGCTTGCCAGCTTGTGTTTATCTATTACTTCCTGCAAGCTGACCAGAAATTCCCCGCCGACTACGATTGTTGTCTCCTCATCTTCAAGTTTCCAGGTGAGTTCAACTGTTCCGTCATCCTGTTTTTCCGCGGCAAAGTCATAGCGTGTATAGCCGCCCTGTTCGTCTGGATAAACAAACCAGGTCCTAAAAGATTCGATGTCCTTTGATTCGATTGTCTTAGGCGCGTTTTTATTTGAAAAATCAGTCACACCACCTGTCATCACTTCTTCCCGGTCAGGCGAAAGTGTGCACGAAGCCAGGACGATTATTAGCATGGGTATAAGCAGTAAATATAACGGTTTCATAGTGAGTTCCTTGTCATTGTTCGTTGCCACTCGATTGAGAAGTGGGGCATGGAAATGATATTATAGGCGATCTGTGTGATGTTGTTACATCGTTTACAGCCTTGGATGAACAGTACGCCAGGGCTTTATTTGACAGGCAAATCAATAGCGTGATGAAACCAACATGCTTTTTCTGACAAGGTTTTTGTTTTGACTTTCTAATCTATATATTCCTGTTGTACGAACACCTTGAATTCTTCAATATCAGTAAAGTATTTGTAATTATAACGGTTGGCTACTTCGTACACTCTAGCTGGTCCATCAAGAAGCAGTGCTAAAGGCTCACTCAAGCCACTTTGGATTCCTTCTGGCCAAGCAATATCAAAGATTGCTTGAACTTCACCAGATTCATTGATAACTTCGTAATTTAATTCCCCAAGTGGTAATCCATTATCTTCTAACCAAGATAACACATCTAGCAATAACTCCTCTTCTTCCTCTGAGTAGGAAATATCGATTGGATACTTAGTGATGATTTCTGTAGGAATTGCTACCTTTGTTTCAATATCACTTTTATACAACTTGTCAAGAAAATCATTAGCCTTTGCTGCTAATAATTCACGTCTTTTAGCTGTAAACTCAAGGTAATTATCCACTTCCCATAACCTTTCGTCCAAAGGTATCCAATGCGTGGATAAAGCATCAGGATGCTTTTTTAGAACTTCAGGCATATAGACTTTAGGAGCTTTGGACGATATTGCCAGGTTTGTATCTTTAGTTAGGAATGTGAAGTTGGCTAAAGTGTTTACTTCAGCCTTGTCATAACCGGCATCGTATAGCAATTTTCTCGGGAAAATATGATGAACCTCGAGTGAAGAATGTTTACCCAGCAGTGAGGATGAAAGTTCCACACCAGTCATCCAGTCAACGGAACCACTCATGCGAGTTAATAGATACAATAACGGATAGAATCTAGAACCAACACTCCAAGACAAGAAGTCTGCTGGATGAATGGTTAAATCGCCTCTGGACTTTCTAAGAATTCCGATTAATCCTTCAACTCCTTGTCCATCATTTAGTACGTTTAGATCCTGCGCGAGAGCACTCTCTGTTGAAGCTGAATATCTACCCCAGAGAAAAGCATGAACATACCAGTATAAAATCTTATTCCATGTGTGATAATCAAGGGAACGACTACCTGCTTGCTTTATCATATGGATTATTATTGGTATTGTAAATTTACCTGCTAAGACCCGATCATGGTCCAAACCTAATTTGGAACCAATTTGGTCCAATATGTTCCCCACCATGTTTTTTGTTGCAGGGAGAGAATTTTTAAACGACTTTGTATCAACATTTGTTAAAAAAGAAAAATAAGGCTGTCCAGTAAGATAAACTGTAATACATCTTAACAACCAATCCATCGAAAAAGTGAAACCCCGTTCTTTAAAATGTCTAAGAATTGCATTCATTTCATTCCGGGCTTCAGGCCATTGGGCACACAATTTGGCAAGCGCAAGGTCACCCTTGCTTAATTTCGTTCCACCACTGTTGACGTTATTAAAAATTTCAACCACAACATCAATGCTTTTATCGTTTCCAGAAACTTGTTGTATGGGCAACACTACTTTTTTTATGTTGCAAATTGCATTTAATTTAGACAGGTAATTAATATATTCATTCCGCTTTTGAACAAAATTTCCCGCATCTTCTTGCATGAGTTCAGTAACACTAATCCAATTTTTATCCGCATCCATTTTCATTGGAGCGTAAAATTCAAACACCTCTGTTTCAACATTAAAGTATAAATTTGTAAACGCTTTGGAGTCGCCTTCAAAAAATGGGGGAGGCGTTCCTCTAATAATTCCATATAAAGATGTAATTCGTTGCTGGCCATCCAAAATAAGATTTACCGTTCCATGGTGTTGGGGAACATCACCACGAATAATCTCAGTATCAAGCGTAGTGGTCCATATCAACAAGCTGCCTATTGGATATCCTCGATATAACGAATACATGAGCTTTCTTACTTGCTCTCTGTTCCAGACATATCCCCTTTGGAAAACAGGTAATGCATAATTACCTAAATCTATTTGGTTTAAAATTCCAGCTAATTCCATTATTGCTCCTTTTTTTGCGGTAAACTCAAACTATCTGTTTAAGAAAAAATGATCGCTAATTATTTCTTTTCACTCATCGTCGTGGGAAGAAATAATGTATTACCTTAACTATTTATTCTTTAGCTCCCATCGACCGTCTTTAGAACTTCCTGAATATTTGATATAACCAGCCTTTGTAAGTTTTGCTAAATCTCTTTTAATGGTCCTTCTTGACACAGAAAATATTTCAGCCAAATCTAAGGTAGTCGTTTTTGCGTTCTGTTTAATGACTTCAAGTATTTTGCTCTGCCTTTCTGCAACTTTTAATTTTTGACCGTCACTTTGACCGACATTTTGGGTGTCACTTTGGGTGTCACTTTGGGTGTCACTTTGGGTGTCATAATTCAAATTCTTCAAGACGGTGAAAAAGGAAGTCTCTGTTGATCTAAACTCAGGTTTAAATTTTTCTTTGTAATTTTCTTCTGATTCATAGGTCTCAATGATGTTTTTTAAACCTGAGCCACGTCTTTCCATCAAGTTCATGCGAGCAAAAAGATCAGCTATAACAGGATTTCTTCTTGAAGATGCAATATCAAATGGGTCAAGGTCTTGTATAAAAGTCCCATCGTACATACCACCCGGTGAATAGACTTCCAACCGGTCGTCATAGATATCTATATGGACTTCGCTCCCGAAAACAGTATAGTCTCGGTGAATAAGCGCGTTAACAATTGCTTCCTGTACTGCTCGTTCAGGGTATTCTGGATACTCTATTCTATATACCGGGCCCTTTTTCCACATCTTTTTACTGTTTTTCTTTACAAAATCTAAAGATGCGTTTAATAGATATAGAAGATTTCCTTCAAACTCTTTATCATCCAAAGCTTCCATAAGCCCATGCGTTTTATCAAGACCGTTCCACCTCGTACAAAATACCCTTGATTGATAAACTTGATGCCCGTCTGCAAAAAGAGCACCTGCTATCGTTAAAATACCTTCTTCATCTACCAAGCCGAAAGATTTTAAATCACTTTCTTCAAAAGGTTTCCCGACTCGATTACGATACTCCAACCTTAATTCTCTGAAAGATACATCTTCTAAACGTTTTTCTGATGGTAAAGAATCAAAAGAACGTTTTTGACCTTTCAAAGAAAGATTAACAAGGTCTATTCTTGAAGCTGTGACACTTTGATTTCCAATTCGTTTATAGGCAATTCTCGATCCGCTGTCTACAAGAAAGTAGGGAGTGTTTCTTCCCGCGAACACAGTTAATATTAATATGACTTTCTCTTCAAGCTCTTTTATTTCCATATCAAATTCAGGAATGGGATCTATTTTTATCTTGATTGTTTCACTTATAAATTCAGTATCTCCTTGATAGTCATTTAAGCCAAGAATTGTATTATCTTCTTTTATGCCAAATATCAACTTCCCGCCACGACTATTTGCAAAGGCAGATATGGTCTTTAACCATGACTTTGGCTTGGACCTTTCCAGTGCCTCTTTTTTGTCATAAAGATTTGTTTCCCCTAAGTATTCTTCTAAATTCATAAGTCAGTTATCCTGTAAATATGATATAAAAAATTTCTCACATTCACGTTTTGATGAAACCATTGATTTTAAAGAGAGTTTTCCTACTCCCACTCAATCGTAGCCGGGGGTTTGGAGGTGATATCGTACACAACTCTGGTGACGCCGGGGACTTCGTTGACGATCCTGGATGAACAACGCGCCAAAAGCTCATAGGGCAGGCGTGACCAGTTGCCACTCATAAAGTCCACACTGGTTACCGCGCGCAGGGCAATGGTTTCGCCATAGGTGCGCTGGTCGCCCATCACGCCCACGGATCGCACGGGCAAGAGCACGGCAAAAGCCTGTGAACTGCCGGTGTGGGTGTGGTCGCTTTCGTCCCAGGTGAGCAGGTTCGCCTTGCCGAGTTCTTCCAAAAAGATGGCATCGGCAAGTTGCAGCGTGGCAACGCGGCTGGGGGTCACTTCGCCCAGGCAGCGCACTGCCAGGCCTGGCCCCGGGAAGGGTTGGCGCCAAACTAGTTCGGGCGCGATGCCAAGCTCGAGGCCGATTTGGCGCACTTCATCTTTAAAAAGCTGGCGCAGGGGTTCAACCAGCTTGAACTGCATATCTTTGGGCAGTCCACCGACGTTATGGTGGCTTTTGATGCGCTGGGAGCTGTCGCCCACGCCCTGGGACTCAATGACGTCGGGGTAGATGGTGCCCTGGGCTAAAAACTCGAACTCGCCAAGGTCGCGCACGGCGGATTCGAACTCGCGGATGAACTGTTCGCCGATCGCCTTGCGCTTTGCTTCGGGGTCGGTAACACCTTTGAGACGTTCAAAAAAGCGCGCGGAGGCATCGACGATGACCAAATGGTCGCCGAGAATGGGGCGGAAGATTTTTTCAACCTGGGCCGCTTCGCCAAGGCGCATGAGACCGGTATCAATGAAAACGGCGGTAACGTGGCCACCAAGCGCCTTTTGCACCAGGGCGGTGGTGATGGTGGAATCGACGCCACCACTCAGGCCGGAAAGCACGCGTCCGTCGCCAACGGTTTCGCGAATTTGCACGACACTTTCTTCAATGATGCATTTAGAGGTCCAGGTCGCTTCACAGTCACAGACATCAAAGATGAAGCGTTCGATAATTTGTTTGCCATGCTCGGTGTGGTGCACTTCGGGGTGGAATTGCAGACCGTAGAGTTTGCGATGGGGATGCGCCATGGCCGCGATGGGGCTGCTGGGCGAGCTGGCGCTGATTTCCCAGCCGGTGGGCACTTGCTCAACGCGGTCGCCATGCGACATATAGACGCTCAGGTGGTCTTCAGGCAAAAGCGGGTTGTGTTTCACAATCTCAAGCGCGGTGAGGCCGTATTCGTGATGTTCGGCGTGTTCCACGCGTCCGCCCAGTTTGGCTGCCAGGGCTTGCATGCCGTAGCAGATGCCCAAAACGGGTACGCCGATTTCCAGCAGGTAGTCTTGCACGTAGGGCGCGTTTTCGGCGTAGATGGATTGCGGGCCGCCGGAGAGAATGATGCCCTTAAGTTCGCCATCGCCAACCGCGGGTTTGTCGCAGGCGCGCAATACCTGGCGCACGTTGGCGTTCCAGGGGTAAATTTCGGTAAAGACGCCTAAATCGCGGATGCGGCGGGCGATGAGTTGGGTGAATTGTGATCCAAAGTCTAAGATGGCGATACGGTCAGTCATTTTTCAGCTCCTATAGTCGCAGACGATTGATTAGTGATGGACAGACGATGGGATCGTCTGTGGGTTTATTTTACCATCATCCGCGCGCCGAATGGGCATCCTGCTCCTGTCGGCGTCCTGCTGTGGGCAATGGCTTTATTTCAATTGTTCGTTCGTGGTCTACTGACCACGGACAACTCATTTTCTTATTCCTTGGAATTTCTGCATCTTTAGCCCATTCTGCATGGCGGGACGCCGGCAGGAGAAATATCAACAGGTATTAACATGGTCAGGAGGCCATGGTGGAACTGAGATTTAGTTTCGCTTCGGCGAGACGCCTCAGCGAACATTGTTACTTGTTAGCGTTGGCGAATAAGCAGGCACAAGGCCTGGACTTCAGCCTTTGCGAATGGATGAAACATGGTCAGGAGATCATGTAGGAACGTTAAAAAGTGGTATGTGTGTTAGTGGAGAAGCAGGCACAAGGCCTGCGCTTTGGCTTTCGCGAACGAGCTAAATTCGGTTGTGGCGGTGGGCTCTTAGTTTGTTACCTGTAACTCATAAAAAGGAAGTATAGACTTCAATATGTCTACACTTCCCGTCGGTTGATCGTTTTGTAGTTGGCGTTAGATGAAATGGAATTAGTTCATGAAAAACGCTGAAAACAATCCAGTAAAAATATTAGCAAGAGAATGGATGATTAAACTCGGCAAAATGGATCCATCGGCTATCCTTTCGTTCACATAGCCCATAAGCCATCCAACCAAACCTGTAAACAGGGTAATAACAATGGCTTTGATTACTCCAACTGATGAAAAGAACATTACTCCATGTAGAAGCCCAAAGACCAGTGCTTGAACGATGTTACCGGCGGCAAATCCAAATCTGTTGGATACGCGTTTCAAGAGAAAACCCCTAAAGAAAATTTCTTCCGGCAGCGCGGTGCTGAGTATGGCATAAATCAGTATCGAGGGAATTGCCTTTAGGCCCAAGCCTGAAAATTCCGAGCCTGCTGTATTGACATCTTGCAGGATTTTAAGAATAAATACCGATAACAGAAGAAAGGCTATGGTAATTCCTGCAGTCCAAATGACGGTTTTGCGTCTTTTTGCTTCAGGAATTCGTTTGAAGCCAAGCCATTCAAAGAATTCGCATTCTTTATGTGCAGTGTTTGCCCACCAAATGAAAGGTATCACTGAAAAGCCAACGATTTGAATAATGCTGCTAATGATCTTTTTAAAAATTAAGCTCATGGTTTTATCTCCTGCGAGTGCATTAAATATCCATCAAAATTGTAACATTGCGCAGTTTGTTTTTTGGCTTTTTAGAACTCTGCATTTTGTAATATTTCCTTGTCCTATTCTTTTCGTTTTGTGTACATTTTGGTTGTTGGTAGGGGCTTGTTTCGTGCAAACAGGGTTTCTTTTTGTTTAGCTTTAGCGAGAAGCAGTCACAAGGCCTGCGCTTCGATCTCAGCGAACCAGTGAACATGGTCAGGAGACCATGTGGGAACGAAATTTTGCATAGCCCGCGGTGGGACGCCGGGGCGAGATGGGGTTGCGTGCAGATTTGCGATTGCGCAGGGTGGTTTATAGCTTCGGCGCGGACGCCTCAGCGAACGGGGAGGGTGCTTCGGCGCGGAAGCAGGCACAAGGCCTGCGCTTTGATCTCGCGAACGAATTGAACATGGTCAGGAGACCATGTGGGAACGAGATATTGCATAGCCCGTGGTGGGACGCCGGGGCGAGTTTTTTATCTCGTGCCGGTGTCCTCACCGAGCACTTTTGCTCGGCGTGTTTTTATGCATCGGCGAGACGTCTCCGCGAACCAGCGGACATGGTCAGGAAACCATGCAGGAACAAGGTTTTGTTTGGCGCATGGCGAGATGGATTAACGAAACCAGCCATCGTGTTCTGTTACGCGATGGCTGGTGTGATGCGTGGAATGAAATACGTCAAAGCTTAGTCTTGTTTAAATAACTCGGCTTTGAACACGGTGACGGCTTTGCCGCCGATATAACAGCGATTGTCGGCGACTTTTACCCAAACCCGGCCGCCACGTTTGCTGGCCTGGTAGGCGCAAAAGGCGGATTTATCCAGTCGGCGTTGCCAGAATGGTCCCAAAACGCAATGCGCCATACCAGTTACGGGGTCTTCCGGGATACCCGTCCGGGGGGAGAAAAAGCGCGAAATAAAATCAAACTTTTCACCATCGGCTTCGGCAGTGATAATCAGGTCAATATAAGGTAAGGCGGCGATTTTCTTCATGTCTGGTTCAAAAGCGCGCACTTCATCTTCGGAGCCCAGCATCAAAATAAGCTGATTGGTTTCGGAAAGGGCGGCGGCAACCGGGTTCAGACCGGTGGCTTCAATGACATCCGCGGGTATTTCTACATCCTGGCTTTTGATCAGGGGCATATTGAGTTCGATGGTGCCGTTGTCGAAAGTTGCCGCGATTACGCCACTGGCAGTATGGAAATTAATGGTTTCATCAAAATCGTAAAAGCCATTTTCAAACAGAATATGCGCGCTGGCAATGGTGGCGTGTCCGCAAAGTTCAACTTCTGTGGTAGGCGTGAACCAGCGCAGCAAATAATCGTTGCCTTTGGGTAAAAGGAAGGCAGTTTCTGAAAGGTTCATTTCCTGGGCTACGGCTTGCATCCATTCGCTGTCTTTTTCAACAGGGAGAATACAAACGGCGGCGGGATTGCCCTTAAAAGGCTTTAGGGTGAACGCGTCGACTTGATAAATCGTGTACTTTGTCATAATGGCACCTCCGAAACTTTCCTTTTTACCATTTTACTTCACTAAGGCAGTTTTCAAAAGACTTTGCCTGGCGATTCCCAGCTTAATTTTTTAAAAGTACTCAAGCTGAGAATCGCTGGTTTAGTCTTTCAAAATCTAATCGCTCCATTCGCTGTTAGCGTTTAAATCTTATCCGCAATTTCTTGCAGGGCCAGGGCTAAGAAGGCATCCACATCCATGGCGCCCAGGTTCTCGCCACTGCGTCGGCGAAGGGCAACTTGTCTGTCTTCCATCTCACGGTCGCCGATGACGAGCATGTAGGGGATTTTCTCCTTTTGCGCGTCGCGAATTTTGGCGTTCATGCGGTCAGAGCGCGCGTCTACCTTTACGCGCAAGCCAGCTTCTTTATATTGCCTGGCGACTTCGTCGGCAAATTCCACATGGCGGTCGGCGATGGGGATGATGGCAACCTGCATGGGGGAAAGCCAGGCGGGGAAAGCGCCGGCGTAATGCTCGATGAGCACGCCAAAGAAGCGTTCCATGGAACCCAACAACGCACGGTGTACCATATAAGGGCGGTGTTGCTGACCGTCTTCGCCGATGTAGCTGATGTCGAAACGCTCGGGCTCGTTGAAGTCGAATTGAATGGTCGAAAGCTGCCATTCACGCCCGAGAGCGTCTTTGACCTTGATGTCAATCTTTGGGCCGTAAAAAGCGCCACCGCCAGCATCAACTTCGTAAGGCACCTCAAGACGCTTCAAGCTTTCTTCCAGCGCGGCTTCGGCGGCTTGCCATTGTTCGGGCTCGCCAACGCATTTTTCGGGCATGGTGCTGAGATAGGCCTGGAAATTGGTGAAGCCAAAAGCGCGCAGCATCTTGAGGCTGAAGTCGAGCGTAAAGTCGATTTCGTCGGGCATTTGGTCCGGGCGGCAGAAGTGATGCGCGTCGTCCTGGGTAAAGCCACGCACGCGCAACAGACCATGCAATACGCCACTGCGTTCGTAGCGGTAGACCGTACCTTTTTCGGCATAGCGCAGGGGCAGGTCGCGGTAGCTGTGCAACTGGCTTTTGTAGATGCTCAGGTGGAAGGGGCAGTTCATGGGTTTTAGATAGTATTCCTGACCTTCAACGTCAATTGGCGAGTACATGTCATCCTTGTAAAAGCCGAGATGACCGCTGGTCTCCCAAAGGGAGGCTTTGCCCATGTGGGGCGTGTAAACAAGGTCGTAGCCATTGCGCACGTGTTGTTCGTCCCAGAATTTTTCGATTTGGTAGCGCACCATGCCACCGTTGGGGTGCCACAAAATAAGACCCTGGCCAACTTCGTCGTTGGTGGAGAAGAGATCAAGTTCTTTGCCGATTTTACGATGGTCGCGTTTGCGGGCTTCTTCTAGGCGCCAGAGATAATCTTTGAGCTCGTCTTTGCTTTGCCAGGCAGTACCATAGATGCGCTGAAGCATGGGGCGGTTTTCGTCGCCACGCCAGTAGGCTCCCGCCACATTAAGCAGTTTGATAGCATGCGGGTTGATTTGCGAGCTGTTTTCAACGTGCGGTCCACGGCACAGGTCGGTAAAGTTGCCGGATGTGTAGATGGTAATGGGCACGGGTTGGTCGGTGGGGTTGCCCTCTTCGTCGGTGCCGCCATGTTCAAGGCCTTCAATGAGTTCCAGCTTGTAGGGCTGGTCTTTGAAGAGCTCTTTGGCTTCGGCCGCGCTGAGTTCGTGCATGGTGAAGACTTCCTTTTGCTTGATAAGCTCACGCATACGTTTTTCGATGAGTTCAAGGTCATCGGGGGTCAGACTGCGGGGCAGGTCAAAGTCGTAGTAAAAACCATCAGCAATAGCCGGGCCGATGGCGACTTTGGCAGTGGGGAACATCTCCACGACCGCTTCAGCCATGATGTGGGCGGCTGAGTGGCGAATGCGAAAGAGTTCGGATTGCGCGTATTCTTCTTTTTGTGACATTTCTTCCTCCAAGGCGATTTTCGCCTGTTTAATCGTATTGTGTTAAATAAAAAAGACCATCAGCCCTGGGGCATGAGGTCTCTCACGCGGTTCCACCCAGATTAACACTCCTGGGAGTGTCATCTCGATTAGCTGATAACGGGGCGTCCGTTCACCTTAATGGGCTTGTATCTGGCAAGCTGTTCGGGCTAAAGCTGGCAGGGGGTTTTGGCGTGTTCGTCCGGCGGGTTCTCACTCATTCCGCCTCGCTGTGGGCCGGTGGGCACATTACTCGTCCTGCGTCATCGCAACGGGGAAAGTATATCATGTTTTCGGGCTTGTAAAGGGCGAATTTGCATAAGGTCTTGGCATTAATTGGGTTGTTTGGCGAGCAATTTTAGGAATTTAAAACGAGTTTGCGTTAATTTGACGTTCTCGTGCATTAGCTTAATGAAGTCCAATATTTTGGAAACGAAAGGAAATATAAAATGAAAACAAGTAAAAAATTAGTAACCGGCATAGCCATCTTAGTTGTGATTGTGTTTGCATCCGTCTTTGTGTTGACTAATGCCAAAGCCTCACATTTTGTTAAAGGCTTATTCTCTAAAAACTCATCTGGAATCCAAACAATGGGATTTGGCAATGCCAAAGTCAGCGAAATGACCGAGGAAGTTCTCGAAGCTTTGCTGGAGCGGGGCTATTTTTCGCTCGAAGATACTTTGGCTTTGTTGAAAAATGATGACCCTGCCTATACACGCCAAATTTTAAATGATCTGCGCGCGAATGTTGATATCTGGATGAAAGAAAATGCGTCTGGCTCAACCGAAGGCATAACGGACAATGACCGTGCTGTTGCCAAAGATCTGGGTGTTAGTGAAGAAACGTTCATGGCACTCAAAGCGATGCTCTATGATGCAGGACTCATCCAGGATGACGACCTCCATGCTGAAACATTAGACGCGCTCAAGGAATATGCCAATAGTCTGGGCGTTGATGTTGACGATCTCTTTGACGATGACTGGGATGACGATCTCTATGATGACGACTGGGATGACGACGATGACGACGACATGGACGACGATGATGATGACGACGACCAGGACGACGACGATGATGACGACCAGGACGACGACGATGATGATGACGACCAGGACGACGATGATGACGACGACGAAGACGACGATGATGATGATGACGACGACGATGACGATGACGACGATGATGATGATGACGACGACGATGACGATGATGGAGACGATGACTAAAAGTCAGCCAAGATTGTTAGACACACTTTACCTTTAGAATAGTATTTGGGATAATGAATAGGCTGGCGAAAAAAGTCAGCCTATTCAAAAACAAGATGGCTTACTCGTATCACCAGAAACTGCCACTACAGATCTAAGCATCGAACAGGGAGAACATGATTTTTTTCATGAATGTCATCGGAGCCCCAGCTCCGACAAGAACATATAACATTGATGATGAGTTAATAATGCGCATTGGCGCCGACGACCAGGAGGCTTTCAATACGCTTTATGAAAACATCAATCAGCCCCTGTATGCTTATATCTTATCCCTGACGCAAGATGTCCAAAACGCGGAAGACATTTTGCAGGAAACCTATCTCAAAATCCGTTCAGCAGCGCACCTTTACAAGGCAATGGGCAAACCAATGGCATGGATCTTTACCATAGCGCGTAATCTTTCGATGATGCAGTATCGCAGAATGACGCGCACGCTTGAAGAAGAAATTGACCATTTTGAGCATGACCCGCGATTTTCGACGCAGTTTGACCGAGAGGACCACATTTTTTTGAGAGAAATTCTCTCTCAACTCAACGGAAAAGAGCGAAGCATCATTCTCTTGCATACCGTGTCTGGCTACAAACACCGTGAAATTGCCCGCGACTTGAATATGCCACTTTCCACCGTGCTTTCAACGTACAGTCGTGGGATGAAAAAACTAAAAATGATTATCGAAAACCAAAAGGCAAGTTCTAAATGAACCGCAGAGAGATTAAACAACGCATTAACCGAGCAGTAAGGCAAATAACGCCAAACGTTTATGATGATGTCGCAACTGTGCCAGTAAGAAAAATGGCCGCGCATGATCATATCACCCGGCAAGAGTTGCCTGGTGAACGAAGCCGATCCGTGCGAATGTTTGGGTTTGCGCCAGCCTTTGCTTCGTTAGCTGTCTTGTTTATAGCCATTTTTGCCTGGTGGCAATTCCTGCGTATTGATAGTGTGGTCGCGGTGGATGTGAACCCCAGTATCGAGTTGAAATTGAATCGCCTAAGCCATGTGGTGGCTGTGCAAGCTTATAACCCTGAAGCGCAATCGCTGGTGGAAGCTGTGCCCTGGCGTTTTAGTCCGGTTGAAGATGTCATTCAGCGTTTGCTGGGCGCGATGAAGCAACAAGGCTATTTGCAAAGTGAGAATAGCTTCTTGATGCTTTCTTACCAGCAAGATAATCAGAGTCGCGCTGAAGCACTCAGCCGACGCCTTAATAAGGCGGTATTGAGACTGAAATTACAAAATCCGGAAATGGTCTATGTCCAACGGGTCGAAATCAAAGAAATTGCTGGGCTGGCAGATGACTATGATGTAAGTCGTGGCGTAATGCAACTCATCCTGAAAGCGCAAATTATGAACCCGCAGTATAGCGTTGAATTATTAAGCGAACTTGATTTGCAAACACTTTATTGGTTATCAGAAAATAAAATGCAGTCTGCTCCTGAAAGTACCGCGCCAAGTCCGACACCGATGCCTGTTACATTCCCAACGCCTGAGCCCACGCTTGGAATCCTGTCAACGCCACGCTCATGGGAATATCTGTGCTGGGAAGAAGACGATGATGAATACGAATGGGATGACGACTGCTGGGAAGATCTTTGGGAATATTGTGGCAAAAACGGACGACTGAACGATGACTGTGTTCAGCGAATCGTTGATGCCTGTTGGGATGGCGAGGAGCTGGACGACGATTGTTTTGATGATTAGAACTGAGTTTTTAACCCTCCCTGGAAACTCAGCTAATTAAAAGAGGCTGTCCGACAAGTATCGAGACAGCCTCTACCTTTTTAAACATGTAGCAAACGAATGCAATTCGCCTTTTTCTTAAATTTCAAAAAAGGCTTGAATAGCATCAAGCACTTTTTGATTCTGATCGGTATAGGGTTTGTAAATAATTCCCAGATGACCATCAGATCCAACATCAATTAATTGATTTTCAACATGATATTCATCTAACACTTTTTTAAAGTGATACGTCATTTCTCTTAATTCATCTTTTTCATTTGTCAGCAAGATGGTTTTGGCTAATGATGATAATTTGGGGTTGTTTTCGAAAATTAAATAGTGATATTTAGCCATCTTTTTATAGCCTTTAGGGAATACCATGTTTCTCATTCCCCAATATGCTATGTTATTAATGTAAAAGTGCATTGCCCCGCAATCAAGAAAGATGCCATTATAGGTGTAATTCCTTTCGTCAAGGTTGAAATCATCTCTCATTTTTTCGTCATGGCACAGCAATGCTTCTGCGACCGCTAAAACCCCACCTGCTGAATGCCCAGCGATATACATTTCATCAATGTTAGCTTCATAGTTTTTAGCATTTGAAACAATCCATTTGACTGCGTTAGATACATCTTCTATTTGATCGAACACATTAATACTTGGATATGCCAGCCTGTAGTTCAAATTAAAAACGACAAAACCTCTTTGAGCCAGATAGTTAGCGAACAAAGAATCCATTTCTTTGTAGCCAGCGATAAATCCACCACCGTGTATATTAATCATGATGGGTTTGGATACATGATTGTTTTTATAGTGGATGTCTAATTTGTGTTCAATGGAGTTGTCATTGATATAGCTAAGGTCTTTTACTGTTTGTATATTACTGTCACATTTAGATAAATCAATTCTGTCTAAATCTTTCAAATATGTTTTTTCGCTAAACTTCTTCATAAAATGACTTATCATAACGCATCACCCAGAAACATTTTAACACGAATAAGCGGCTCTGTATTCTTTAACTATTCACAAGAAACTCAGATAAACGCCAGGAAACTAAACCAACGATACGGAATTTAGGGTTTCGTGTAGCCGAAATATAAGAAAAAAACTAAAACTAGAAAGTAGTTAGGGGAAAAAAGAAAGACGACGCAGGATTGTATCCGTTTGTCGTCTTTTTATGGTGGGTGGTATAGGACTCGAACCTACGACCTTTGCGATGTCAACGCAACGCTCTAACCAACTGAGCTAACCGCCCGTGGAAAAAAGATTATAACTGAGGCTTTCCTTTTGTGCAAGCGATTCGTGGTTTTTGCAAAAAGTCCTGATATTTGTAAAGGCTGTCGTTTCATTTCTTTTCGGAAAGCTTCAGTTTAATGGGTTTGGTTCTTTATGCGTTAAAATTATCGCGGAGGTGTGCCATGAAAAAGGTTTTGGTGTTTTACAAGAGCAAAACGGGGTTTACGGAGCGTTACGCGCGGTGGATCGCTGAAGAAGTGGGCGCGGATATTTTGCCCATTGAAAAAGTCAATCTCGAAACGATAGATTCCTATGACATTCTCGTGTTTGGTGGGCCTTTGTTTGCCAGTCGGATTTCGGCTTTGGACAAAGTGCAAAAGTGGATGGAAAAGCGCCCCAAAAAGACTTGGGTCATCTTTGCAACCGGCGCGACACCCAGTGACGATAGCTTTGTGAAAAGCATCGAAAGGATTAATTTTCCCCCTGACACGCAAAAGCCTGCCCGGTTTTATTATTTCCTGAGTGGTATTAATTTCGAAAAGATGGGTTGGTTTAATCGAACGCTGATTAAGCTTTTTGCCCGGATGAGTCAAAAGAATGTAAAAACTGATTCTGGCACAGCGCCAGTCCCGCCCCGCGACTTGCGCTCAGTTGATTTGTGCGACCCCATATATATTGAAGCACTGCTGAAGTATCTACGCATAAAACGCTAAGAACTTTGCCTTGCATCTACCCGTTTTTGCCTTCCTGGCACTAAAATTGCATTCTTAGAATGCAGATGAAAAGAAACCGTTCACGTAATTTCATTATCACCATCATTGTCGGGATTTTGCTGGGCCTGGCATTGGGTTGGTTGGTCATAAAACCAAAAGCGCCACAAAATGTTAACATCACGCGCTTGCGCCCTGATTTTCAAGCTGATGCCGTGTTGATGGTCGCGGAAAGTTTTGCGGTTGACGGTGACCAAATGTTGGCACTCGACCGCCTGGCACGTTTGGACCATGGGGATTTGCTGACCTTTGTGGGAAAAGCCCTGCAAAACGCGCAAGCTTATGGTTACGCGGATGAAGACCTGGCCCAAATGCAAAAGCTACTGGAAGGTCTTGATTTAGTGGTCTATGAGAACTGGAAGATATTGCGAGGCCGGAATGACTGAGCAACCCAAACAAACAAATTGGTATTTGCTGACCGGCATCATCCTTGGTTTATTGATTGGTTTAATCCTGTCAACGATGATATTTCCTGCTGTAAATCGCTATGTCACACCAGCCCAGTTAGACGCGGTTGGCAAAGATATCTACCGCGAAGAAATTGCTTTGGCGTATACTGCGACGGGCTCGCTAAACCGGGCGATTGACCGCCTGATGCGTCTGGAACAAGCTCAGCCGGCATCTATACTGATTGAACAAGCGCAACGGCTTCAGGCGGCTGGGGGGTCTCAACAGGTCATTGACGCGCTGGTGCTTTTAGCTGAACGATTATCAGGTGAATAGATTTTTCGTTTTATTACAATAATTGAAAACGTGGTCAGGAGACCACATTTGAACTTAGGGTGTGTGAACTTAGGGTGTGACCTTCTGATCACACTTGAATTTTTGCTCACACCCAAGGTCGGCCCTGTCTTTTGTACACACTTCCTTTCTTGACATCCATTTTCGAAGGACTATAATGCTTATTGAAAAATATTATCAATAAGGAAATCATGGACTGGAAAAATAAATTACGCAATGCCGGATATCGCATCACGGATGCCAGAGAGCAAATGATGGATTTGCTTATCAATACCCAAACCGCGCTTAGCCCCATGCAGATTCATAAGGCTCTGGCTGAACAAGGCAGTCAGATGGGTTTGGTAAGCGTCTATCGCAACCTGGCTGTCTTGCAGGAAAACGACTTGGTGTGTATAGTGTTCGCGCCTGATGGCAGCGCCGCTTATACAGCTGGCGGAATGGGACACCATCATCATGTGTTGTGCCGGCAATGCCTTAACTCCGCGAGCTTTGAAGGCTGCGAGGGTTTTGCTGATTTAATTCAGGAAATTGAAGCCCAGACGCAATTCAAGGTTCAAGGTCATTTGCTGCAATTTTACGGTCTGTGTTCGGAGTGTCAAAAAAATGAAATTCACGTTTAGAAAGTCTCTTAGCTATATCGTTTTAATTTTGGTCATGCTCTTTAGTGCTTGCAGTCCGCAGGCAAAGCCTGTCACTTTGGAAGAAGACGCGCAAAAAATGCAAGTCACAGTGAGCATTCTGCCACAAAAGTGGTTCGTTGACCGCATCGCCGGCGATTTAGTCATCACACAAAACCTGGTTGGTTCGGGCGACAACCCGCACACCTATGAACCTACACCAGGACAAATGGCAATTTTGGAAAAGAGTGACTTGTATTTCACCATCGGCATCGAATTTGAAGAGGCCTGGATGGACAAGTTGATTGCAACTAACCCTACGATGAAGATCGTTGACTCTTCAGCTGGCATTGAACGTATTCCGATGGTTGGTGGACATCATCACGATGACGATGAAGCGCATGACCATGCCAATCACGACCACGAAGCTGATGCTTTAGACCCGCACGTTTGGTTTTCGCCTGACAATGCCCGGCAAATCGCGGAAAATATTGCCAATGCGCTGATTGAACAAGACCCCCAAAACGAAAGTACCTACACTAACAATTTAGAAAGCGTGCTTGAAGAAATCGCAAATACTGATGAAGAAATAACAAGCATCTTGCAAGATATCTCGCGACGGCATTTTATGATCGTGCATCCTGCCTGGGGGTATTTCGCGCACGCCTACGGCCTGCACATGATTCCGGTGGAAATCGGTGGCAATGAACCCGGTCCCGCGGACATGGCGAAAATTCTGGAAGCCGTCAAAGACTATCAAATCAGCGTGCTTTTTGTTGAAAAAGGCAGCAATATGAGTTTGGCGCAGTCGATTGCCAGGCAGGCAGGTATCAGCGAAATCATCGAATGGGATCCTATGGCATACGAATGGGCTGAAAATATGCTTTCTCTGGGCAGAGATTTGCAAAACGCCTTGCGCTAATGGGAAGTTTTAAAGGTATTGAAAAGTGACAGAATCGATGCAGGCACCAACGAAAAGCATTTTAAGAATAGAAGATATGTGGGCGGGTTATGATGGCGAAGCTGTTTTGAAAGACATCCAGTTTGAGATGTTCACGGGCGACTATGTGGGCATCATCGGGCCAAATGGTGGGGGCAAGACGACACTCATCAAGGTCATTTTAGGCTTGCTTCCCGTTATGCGCGGAAGTGTGAGCGTGCTGGGGCAAAGTCCTGTGCAGGCGCGCGACCGTTTGGGTTATGTGCCGCAGGTTTCGCGCACGGACAGAGACTTTCCGATTAGCGTTTGGGATGTGGTGCGCATGGGCCGAGAAAAGGCGGGCTTTTTTGGCGTCAGGTCTTTGTCCGCGCAAGACAAGCAAGCGATTGAACGCGCGCTTGGTCAGGCTGATGTGCTTGATTTGGCAAAGCGGTCTTTCAATGAACTTTCGGGCGGGCAACGTCAGCGGGTGCTTATCGCGCGCGCCCTGGTCACAAATCCCGAGATTCTGGTGCTTGACGAACCCACTGCGAACGTCGATGGGCAATCCACCGCGCGCCTTTACGACTTACTCGCCGAACTCAATCAAAGCCTGAGCATTTTGCTGGTGTCGCATGATCTGATGGCAATCTCCACGCACGTAAAGACGATTGCCTGTGTGAATCGAAAAATGGTCTATCACAACGAAAAAGTTCTCACCCAGGAAATGATGGACCTGGGATACGAATGCCCGGTGGAACTTTTGGCGCATGGCGTACCTCATCGCGTGCTGGCGCATCATGACCATGACCACCTTTCATCAAATACAAGCCATAAGCAAGAGGACAATCAAGATGTATAATACCTTAGCTGAAATCTTTTCTTATGAATTTATGCAAAACGCCCTTTTGGCAGGGGTACTGGTAAGCCTTGTCAGTGGCATTATCGGCACTTTGGTGGTGCTGAACCGCATGGTGGGGATTAGTGGCGGCATCGCGCACGCGGCTTATGGTGGTGTGGGTATTGCCAGTTACTTTGGTTTTGACCCGGTGCTGGGCGCAGTTTTGTTTAGCTTACTATCATCGGTGACCATGGGCGTGGCGCATCGCAAATTGCGCGAACGTTCCGACACCATGATAGGCGTTATGTGGGCTGTTGGCATGGCGACAGGTATCATTTTTGTGAGTCTCACGCCGGGATACCGGGCGAATTTGATGTCGTATTTGTTCGGCAGTATTTTGGCAGTTTCAAAACAGGATATTTGGTGGATGGCGGGTATCGCGCTGGCGACGGTGCTGTTTGTGGTGCTTTTTTACCGGCAACTCCTGGCCATTTCTTTTGATGAAGAATTTGCAATTGTGCGTAATCTGCCGGTTACGGTACTATCGGTCTTATTGCTCATCATGACTGGTCTTACCGTGGTTGTCGCGATGCGCGTGGTGGGCTTGATTATGGTTATCGCGCTTTTAACGATACCATCAGCCATTGCCAGTATGTTCTTCAAAGAAATGCGGGTGATTATGCTGGTCGCGGTGGGTTTGGGTATTGTGTTTATTTCCGCTGGTTTGGTGATATCTTTCCTTTCAAATCTTCCCGCTGCCGCGGTCATTATTTTGCTGGCTGGCTTGGTTTATTTCCTGGCATTTGCCATTAAACGCATTCTACTTAAAACGAAAACATGACAATTGTCATCTCTTTGTGTTTTTTATGTAAAATTAAATAACCATTTCCCTGACATGGTGTTTACAATTATATAGAGTGGAATTGCGCTATGAAACTGAAAGACTTTTTGCAGGATGAAGGTTTGGTGCGTCTCGGCAAGGGTTTGGGGAAGAATATCTCTTTGCGAGGCATTCGTCGGTTGGCAAATTTTGTCTCCGGCATACTTAACAGGTACCCCAAAAATCAAATGCGAAGGGTGATAAAGGGTAACCTTTCGGTTGTTTTAGACGAAGAAGCGAATTCTGATATAATTAACGCACTCAGCAAAGAAGTCATCCGTAACCTGATGTGGACACACGCAGACTATTTTTATCTCTATCAGCACCCTGAAGAGAGTAAGTCAGCCATCGAATTTTCGTCCAACGCGCTGGAGATGATTGAAGACGTCCGGGAACGTCGCCAGCCGACGGTCATTTGCGGACCACATTACGGAAACTTTGACCTTTTAGGACTTTCGCTCGCCAGAAAGAGTGTGCCGATGATGGTTCTAAGCGTGCCGAATCCGCAGGGCACGTATAGCGCGCAAAATGAAATGCGCAATAAATCCGGCATGAATGTCAGACCGATTGACATGAAAGCCATTCGCGACGCAAAAAAGTTCCTGCTGGAAGGCAACGCCGTTGTTACTGGTATTGACAGACCGGTTGAAGATCCAAAAAATGCCAAGTACAAGCCTTTGTTTTTTGGTAAACCTGCGGCATTGCCTGTTTTTTATACGCGATTCGGTCTGGAAGAAGGCGTTAAATTACGGGTAGCCTATTGCAAGCGCAAATCGGACGGGCGATATCTTGTAGATTGTAGCGCTCCCGTTGAAATGCGCCAATATGATAATCTTAAAGAAGAATACGAGAAAAACGCGCAAGCGACCCTCAGAGAAGCGGAGAAAATCATCCGCAAAGAGCCTGAACATTGGTTGATGTTACATCCGGTTTGGGAAAAATAAACGCGATTAGGAATGAAAGCTGGTGTAAGATGACAAAAGAACAAACAAGAACTGAAAACGATAAACGCACAAATGATATTTTATTAGGTCCGCTGGAAAGACCAGCCTTAGCTTTCTTTGCCAAACATATGCCCATGTGGGTCAATTCCGACATGTTAACTATCTTTGCGCTTTTTGGCGCGGCAATGATCTTTTTGGCCTATTTTTTGGCGGGTCAAGCCGGCGACCTGAAAGGCAATGGCTATTTGTTCCTGGCTAATCTTGGCTTGTTTATCCATTGGTTTGGTGACAGCCTGGATGGCACCCTGGCACGTTACCGCCATCACGAACGCCCCAACTATGGATACTACACCGACCACGCCCTGGACGGTTTGGCGTCGGTAATGATCTTTATGGGTATCGGCTTAAGTGGACTTGCTGATTTTAAGGTCACCATGTTCGCTTTAGTGACCTGGCTTTTGGTGATGATGCAAGTCTTTTTGAAAACACATGCCACCGGCACGTTTGAGATGACAAGTGCAAAGATCGGCCCAACAGAAATCCGTGTACTCCTGGCGATCTTGAACACGGTGATTTATTTCACCGGAGCGGGTCAGCCATTGGCAGTCCTTGAGTTGCGAGGTTTGACCATCAGTTTCACGCCCGGCACAATTGTTCTGGCGGTGGTTTCCATTGTGTTTTTGATTTACTACATTTACCAAGTCGTCACCACTGGAAGCAAACTCTCAGCAGAAGACTTTGAAGCCTTAAAAGTAAAGAACGCGGAACGCGCCCGAAAGGGCATCGTGAGCCAAATGGAACTTGACCGCCGCGAAAAAGAAAAGAAACTCGCCAGCCAACAAAAACCGAAAACCTTACTGGATTTATTCAGCAAGCCTGATTAATCCATGATTAGTTTGTTTAGAAATAAAGGCTGCCTTCAGGTAGCCTTTATTTTTTAGCAGTTCATTTATTTGCTATCTGCTGGATAGCGTGTTGCGTGTATTGATGGAGCAATAGCCTGAAGTTCAGGTAAACGCGCGCCTAAAGGGGAAGGTATAATCCGGGGCATTTCGTCAAGCCCCAAGCCAGTGCTTTGCTGCGTGGCTTTGAATACGGGTTCGCTAATGATTTCACCAGCCAACGAAGCAGGAAAGCCCAAAATAATAGCCTCCGGTCGCAATAAATGGATATATGGCGCCAAATGATGCCCCAGGCTTGCTCCCGCTTTGCCAAGAATTTCTATGGCGTAGGGGTCGTCGTTGCGGGCAGCGTTGATAATTTGGTAGACAGTTACCTGTGGGTCCCAGTGGCTGGCTTGTGTCGCAAGGGCTTGCCGAACCATGCCAACAGAGCTGCATTGTTCGTTGAGCGTAAGTGGGCCTTCGCCACTCGCATCACTTTCCTGACAGAGCCTGACACGGCCAACTGCCCCGGCATGGGGGTTGCTGGGACTAAATATCTTACCCTGGGCACTAAAGGCCATACTAAGGTTGTGTCCCAGGTCGATGAAAACAAAATCGCGCAGGTCTTGGGCAGCGCCAAATAGTTTTTCTGCCTGTGCGCCGGCAACAGCATTTTTTTCAACAAAAACGGGCAGGTTAAAAAGCAGTTGCAACTGTGATTTTAATGGTTCGTTTTTCCAGGCAGGAAAATCGCGCGAACTAATCAAGATACCTTGCTGGGCGTCATAGTTACCGGCAATTGATACGGAAACGCGTTCGGGCAAAGGGAGATGTTGGGCGCGGGCGAGGTTGAGCAGCTTGTCGCTGTGCTGGGAGATAAGCGCCAAAAAGCTTTGGAAACTTTGATTGACTTCAGGTTTAAAACTGATGCGTTCGCTGATGATGCCAGACTGATTGCCGTAAACAAGGATAGTTTCTTCAGCGGTGATATTCATACCAAGGATGTAATTAGCGTAGGCACCGGCTTTTTGTGCTTGTAACATAGTAATTATTATAGCCGTAATCCCATATTAGAGCGTTTTTTTATTATCTTTTTTTAACGCAAATATTCGTTACATTAATCACCTTGAAATTTGATGCATACTACTTGACAAGCTGAAAATTATTCGTAAAATAATAGACGGATAAATTAACTGCTGTCTACTAGTGGACTGTGTGTAGAGAATTATCTGGCGACAAAGGAGAAAACAATGGCACGTAAGGACGATCGAAGAATACAAAGAACACGAAAATTGCTGCGCGAGAGTATGCTTGCGCTTATTCTTGACAGAGGGTATGACGACATCAGCATTCAGGATGTCACCGACCATGCTAACTTAGGTCGGGCAACTTTCTATCTGCACTATCGCGAAAAAGACGAGCTCTTTCGTGATGTGCTTCTAAGCATGGCTGAAGAGTTTTTAGCGACCTTGCCCAAGCAAGATAAGAAAAACGATCAGATAATCAACACAAAGAAACTGGAGATGCTTTTCAGTTACGTTGAAGATCGTTTTGATTTTTATCGCATCGTCAATATGGGGCGTAGCGCGATATTGACATCCGCGATTGTAGCTGAATTGATTAAAGAGAACTTCAAGGTCTTTTCAACAACTGGAATGGAAACCTACGAAAGCATCACCGGCATACCTACAGATTTTCTATTAAGTTTTAACGCCAGCACATTGAAAAGCACACTCTTTTGGTGGCTCGAAAACGATATGCCCTACACCGCTGCCGAGATGGCCGAGATGTACACAAAAGTAAGTTTCTTTACAAATTTCCAAATTTTGCGGGCTGGGAAAGATATGGAACTGCAAAAAGCCGAATCCAACGACCCAGGCAAAGCATCCAAACAAGAAGCCCAAAACCAAGATAAAGCGCAGTCTGATACCAAAGAAAACGCGCCCAAAAAGGAAAACAAAAAGGCGTCAAAGAAAAAAGACGCTAACAAATCTGAGGAGCTTGAGCAGGAGGAACCATCGCCTGAAAGCGAAGCACCAGAATCAGACCAGTAAAAATTAAATAAGGCACATAAGCCACGGGGATTGAAGAACTTTACCACCGCAAGGCATATAGCCACGCGAGATTAGTTAATATTTAAAATAAAGGATTAAGCATGAAAATCTTGATGATTTACCCCGAATTTCCCGATACTTTTTGGAGCTTCAAGCACGCTTTGAGCTTCATTCGTAAAAAAGCGTCCTCACCTCCCCTAGGGCTTTTAACCATCGCGGGGCTTTTTCCGCAAAGCTGGGAAAAACGCCTGGTGGATCTCAACGTCGAAAAACTTCGCGATAAAGACATTCAATGGGCGGATATGGTCTTTATCAGTGCCATGACCGTGCAGCGCAGTTCATCGGTAAAGGTGATTGAGCGCGTAAACGCTATGGGCAAGCCGATCGTGGCTGGTGGCCCCCTGTTTACCATGGATCCAGACGCTTTCCCAACGGTTGACCATCTCGTTTTGAACGAGGGTGAAATTACCATCCCCATGTTTTTGGCGGACCTGGAAAAGGGCCAAGCCAAAAGCCGCTACGAAACCAGCGAATATGCCGATATCACCCAAACGCCCATTCCCGACTGGTCGTTGATAAAACTAAATAAATATGACTCGATGAGCATACAATACACGCGTGGCTGTCCGTTTGCCTGTGATTTCTGTAACGTCACCGCGCTTTTGGGGCGAAGGATGCGCCTTAAAACAACCGAGCAGTTCATCGCTGAGCTCGACTCGTTATATGAACTGGGCTGGCGACGGAATATCTTTATCGTGGATGATAACTTTATCGGCAACAAACGCATTTTGAAGCAAGAACTGCTTCCCGCGCTGATTAAATGGCGCGAAGGCAAGAAAGGCTGCCTGTTCCTGACCGAAGCCAGTATCAACCTTGCCGATGACGAAGAGCTTATCGACATGATGGTACAAGCCGGCTTTACACAGGTCTTTATCGGTATCGAAACGCCCGAAGAAGACAGTCTGGCAGAGTGTGGCAAGGGTCAAAACCGCAACCGCGACCTGCTAAGCAACGTGCACAAGCTGCAAAAGGGTGGCTTGCAGGTGATGGGTGGCTTTATTGTTGGTTTTGATAATGACAATGAAGGCACCTTCCAGCGCCAGATTGACTTTATTCAAAAGTCGGGCATTGTCACGGCGATGGTCGGTTTGCTGCAGGCGCCTGTCGGAACTGAACTCTATGAACGCATGGAGCGCGAAGGACGCCTGAAGGCGCAGGATTACTCGGGCGATAACGTGGACGGCGAAACGAACATCGTGCCCGTTATGGAGCCTAAAAAGCTGAAGAAGGGTTACCGCAAGATTCTCGATACCATCTACTCCGCAAAGGGCTTTACAGACCGCGTGATTACCTTTTTGAAAACTTACAAACCGCGCCGACATCCCGTAACGCTTGAGTTTCAGGAAATCATGGCGCTGTTCAGATCGATTTGGGAGATTGGCATCAAAAGCAAGGAACGTATCCATTACTGGCGCTTGTTCTTCTGGTCGCTGTTCAACGATATTCGCAAATTCCCCCTGGCGATTACCTTTTCGATTTATGGTTACCACTTTAGAAAGGTCAATGCCTTGCACGTGTCGTAAACCGGCAATGATTCATGGATATGGTCAGGAGACTATATTCGAACGAGATACACCCTTACTGACAAAAGGGCCTGGTAATATGGAGCCGGGCTCTTTTTCTTAAATTTCCGTATTAAATAGTTAGAAAAACAGTCTGGTTAGTTAGTGTTTACCCCTTTTTATTAACACCTTGTTTTATTTGCTATAATATTTATAAATTCAGGGAACAGTCAATTAATGGCTGGGTATCCTCCTTCTCCATGGCAAGTCCAATGGGAGTTTATGTTCAGTTTGTTTTCTGCTTACGCACAGTAAGCGCCGCCGGTAAGTTTTGGCGAATACTCAAAATTAAATAGTCATGAAAAGGAGAAAAATGAAAAATAAATCGTTATTAATAGTTAGTTTTTTGCTGATTGCTTTCTTGATTGGTACCAGCTACGCTCCAATGGCAGCCAAAGCGGAAACACCTGATGAATATCCGATGGCAATATTGAAGCCTGGAAAAACTATTCCTCAAATCGATAGGCCTCAATATGAAGGTTTAAGGTATTGGCAATTTCCAGCCCTAACTTTTACACCACATCATAGCAACGTAACTTACTACAATGGCAATCTTGGTTGTTTGGGTAGCATTTATGATGGTTCCACCAATAAAACCTTTGTCTCTCGGCTGCCTTTAGAAGCGGGCACAAATGTCTTTCATGTATACGTGGCTTACTTTCAATTTGATGATTTTCCTGATTTAAATACGCGTATAATGCTATTTCGAACACATGCCTGGTCTGGCCAGACTGAAGTGCTTTTCAGCAAACAATTAGGAGAACCCGGTTATGCTGGCGAATGGATGGTTGACTATCTTGATGGTGTTAACAGTTCTTTCACTATGGAAAATGAATATTCTTATTGGTTCCAAATAGATTACCCTAAGGGTAATCCATCTGTAATGGTGTGTTCTATTATGATGGCATATTGGCCAGTTAAAGATTCCCTGTTTCCCCTGGCTTTCCCGACGGTTGTGAATGGTAATTAATAATCGTTTACAAGATATAATCCAAATGTGACTCTATAAGTGCTCTTTGGTAAACACATTTCAAGTTCATATTTGCCTGCAAGACTGTACCATCTGACTTGCAGGTATATTATTTGGGGTTGCTTTCCCTGAATTTTGCTAATTAATTGGTGTGTTGCGTCCTTACCATAAGTTTCTCTGCTCTCAACGATACTGAGACATGGTTATCAAATGAATATCTTCCTGGTCTCAAGAACACGGGAGCGGACTGCGGTGGGATACCGAGGGCATGATAAGTCTTATTTGCTGGATTCCCGCTGAATAGGATGAGCAAAACGCGTGAGATTGGGATATAGATGTGAGGAAACAAGGGCGAACCATCATTAGTTGGAATTTTTACACTCCTAAGTCTGGTGTCTCAATGACGGTTTATTATTGGAAAACCTGAAATTATTTATCATTAGCAACATAAAATAGTTAGAATATTATCCTGTTTAGTCAGTGATTCATTCTTTTGATTAAATCCCGGCTTTTTTTGCTATAATATTTAACAATTTAGGGCGCGGTCAGCTAATGGCTGGATGCCTCCATCCCCATGGCATGACCAATGCATGATTTTGTTCAGTTTATTTGTTTGCCTAGGCTCAGTAAGCATGGCCTGAGAGTATTGTTACATTGCCTGCATGGCTGTATGAGCCCGCGGGCTGCTGAGAAGGAAAATCCGTTTTAATGTCATTGTTTCTGTTGGGCTTTTTTGTGCTTAAAGCGTGGAAAAGGCGGACAAGCATGATTATCAGAGGCTGAAGATGGTACCCCAAAAAATGAGCGGAGCCCTTAGTTCCGTAACTCACTTTGATATTGAAATCTTTCAGCGACTGGCTGACCAATTGCCCTGTTTAATTTGTGTTTTTGATTGTAAAGGCACGTTGCGCTATATTAACCCCGCCATGCTTAAGTGGACAGGCATCCCACAAAAAAAGACTGTGGTTGATGAATATAACCTACATGACTGGCATGCTCCGGATTTTGAAGCATTCCGGATTTCCAAAAGGCTTCAAGAGGTTCTGGATGGTAATGTGGATTATGCGGCCAGTGTGCTTATACCGGTTTATGAGGAAGAAGGGGATAGGGAAAAAGTAAATAACTACCAATATGCCAGCGTTTGTGCTTTTCCTTTGCAGCGCGAAGATGGCAGCATTCATGAAGTAGGTTTTCTCTTTTTCCCGCATTCCAGCGAAAGGGTGGAAGAGCCTGTAATGCATTGTCGCATGTATATTGATCGTTTTTGGAGAGAACCCTTTGATATGGAATGTCTGGCTGTCGAATGCTCGATGAGCAAGAACCATTTGAGTAAAGTGTTCAAACGCGCTTTTGGAATGACCCCTTTTCAGTATTATCGTTGGGTTAAACTGGAAAATGTACGCGTAAACCTGGGGGAACCCAGTCAGACGATTGCGGAGGCGTTTGAAGCTTGCGGGTTGCAATACAGTGGTTTTATGGCTAAAGAATTTAAAAAACTCTTTGGGCTAAGCCCAAGGGAGTATCGCAAGACCTTGTTACTGGCTTATGGTCGGGAGACCATGAACAAACTTTAGCTGTCATTCAGCTTTTGGAGACAATCTTTCGACCATAACAAATCCATTTCTTATCCTAAGTTCTTATAAACCCAAGTCGTCTTAACAAAAAATGCTCGAAGTCACTGCTTTCTATCAGTGGCTTTTTTCTTTGCATTAATGCTAAGATCTCAAAATTCAGTAACTGAATGTTAAAGAAACTTCCACTTTCTTGCATTTTGGGGGTCGGATTTCCACTTTTGACACTTTCTTTTTTTGTTTTTCTCTGCTACACTTATCGACATATAGAACAAATATTCTATAAAGGAGAAAGCGTAAGATGGAACACACGAACCCCACTCTTTTTGCCAGGACGCAAAACTCCGGGCACCCCTGCCACAGCATGGCAGGGGTCGCTGCCCAGGAGACAAATGATGGCCTTAAAGATATAAATTATGCCGAGCGCCTGCAACTCAGCGAAAGCGCGCGCTTTGGCATGGACGAAGAAATCGCGATGCTGCGCAAGATGATTCGCAATTTCACGCGCGCGGCGGGCACCAGTGGCGAAGAGGACTACCCGGACAACCTGGCAAAATCGCTAGACCTCTTGGGTTTGACCTGTTCGCGTTTAGCAAGCGTTTTGCGCGTGAACATGATGCTGGCGGGTTCGCACGAAGACGACTTGCGCAAACAAATTGAAGACAGTCTGGCAGAGTTTCTGGCGGAAGTCAAAACAGTCAAAACACAAAGTAAATCTAAAAAACGTTCGCAAAAGAAGGTGAAAGATGCTTAATACCGCTGCCTTAGGACCCATGGCATTGATGGGCTTTGCCTTGCCCGACTTACACACCAGGCGCATACAACTAAATGCGGAACAAGCGCGCCTCACCAAAACACGCGAGGAAGAATCGCTTTTTATCCAAAGACTACGCGAGATAGCCATCTTTTCGCAATATATGGGTAAAACGGTTTTGCGCAGTTATCAGCTTGAGGTGGCTGAGGCGATTATCGATTCGATTGTGCATCAACGGGGACATTCGATTGTGGTCATGTTCCCGCGTCAAAGTGGCAAAAATCACGTTCAGGCGCAAATTGAAGTCTATCTTATGGCGCTTTTCGCGCAGCGTGGCGCGGACATGATTAAGTTCTCGCCAACTTACGCGCCCCAGTGCCAAAACGCGATGCGCCGACTCGAAGCCGCGCTGGAGGCGAATAGCTTCACCAAAGGACGCTGGCGCAAAAGCAGCGGCAACCATTACCGCTTGCACAACGCGCATCTCACCTTTTTGTCAGCGGCACCGGGATCAAACATAGTAGGCGCGACAGCTGCAACCATGCTGGCACTGGACGAAGCCCAGGATATCGAGATTGACAAATACGACAAGCAAATCGCCCCGATGGCGGCTTCCACCAACGCCACGCGTGTTTTTTGGGGCACCGCCTGGAGCGGACAAACCCTGTTGGCGCGCGAACTGCGCCAGGCCCAGGAAGCTGAAGCGCGCGATGGCATTCGGCGTGTGTTTCGCCTGAGCGCGGAAGAAGTGCGCCAGGAAGTGCCCGCCTATGGCGCTTTTGTGGACGAGCAGGTGCGCCGTCTGGGCAGAATGCATCCCATGGTGCGCAGTCAGTTCTTTAGCGAGGAAATCGACTTCGCGGGGGGATTGTTCCCAGCTTCGCGTCTTGGCTTGATGCACGGCACACACGAGGCACTGGAAAGTCCTGCGAAAGGCAAGCAATATGCTTTACTCATTGACCTGGCGGGCGAAGATGAAGCCGCGCGTTCGGGTACATTTACGCCTGACAGCGACCTGCAAAATGCCAACCGTGATGCCACCGCGATTACTGTGGTGGAGGTGGATTTGAGCAAGCTAGACGACGCTCTATTGGCTAAGCCCTGTTACAAGGTCGTGCGGCGCTATCACTGGCTGGGCGAAAAACACAGCACGCTCTACGCGCGCATTTTAAACCTGGTGGAACACTGGAACGCCACGCGGGTCGTGGTGGATGCCAGCGGTGTGGGCGCGGGGGTCAGTTCCTTTTTGCGCGAAAAACTGGGGGATTGCGTCACCGCGCTGACTTTCAACCGGCAAATCAAGTCCAAACTGGCATGGGGCTTTTTGTCGGTGATTGACACGGGGCGTTTTCAGGACTTCAAGCCTAAACTGCGCGCGGAGCGTGAAGATGGCGTACTTAATCCTTTGGCGATGGTGATGCAGGACGAGCAGGACAGTCTGCAAGCTTTGTTTTACAAGCAGCTTTCGGCGGTGAGCTACGAGGTGAGCGTGGGTCCCGAGCGTTATATTCGCTGGGGCGTCACCGATGGCACCCGCGACGCCGAAGGAACGTTGATACATGATGATTTAGTGCTGTCAGCGGCGATGGTCGCCGTTTTGGACGAGCAAGAGTGGCATCTGGGATACGAGCCACTCCTGATACAAGCGGTGGATCCGCTTTTAGTCATCGATGGAGGTTATTGATGAGTTATTTCGCGCATAACGGTAACTACCCTTTTGGGATTGACCTTTCGCGCTACAACGCCACAGCGGATTTGAAACGCTGGCCGGATTTTGACCTGGTGGCAAAGCACGTGCCCAAAGTTGAGTTTGTGGCGATTCGCGCGGGCGTCAGCTGGGGCTATCGCGACCCGATGTTTAAGCGCTTCTATAAGGAAAGCACGCGCATCGGCGCCTTTGTTTTGCCCTATCATGTGCTTTATCCCGGCGAGCCAGCCCTGAAGCAAATGAACCACTTTTTGAATATTCTGGAAGGCATCGACCTGGATACAGTGCGCCTGGTACTGGATGTGGAACTGGTGCACGATCAATCGCGTTCGATGATTACCAACACCCTGCTGGGCTGTTTGGATTTGCTGAAATATGAAACCGGGCGTTATCCGATCGTTTACTCGCGGGCATTGTGGATCAACGAGCATGTGCATATCAAGGATTTGCCCGAACTCGACTGGTGGCTGGCGCACTATTACGCGCGCCGACCCTGGCCCGCGTACACGCCGGAATATCCATGCCCGCCTTTAATGCCCAAAGGCGTTGACAGCTGGCTTATTCATCAGACCGCGGAACGCGCGCCAGCGATTGGCGGTGTGGGGAATTTTATGGATTACAACCGCTGGAACGGCACGAGCGAGTCGCTATTGGCCTACTTTGGGCGGGGTGAACCGGTCAGGCCAGCCCTTTGCCCTGTGGATGGTTTGGCGTGTCCGCGCCAGCACATCTTGCCGGCGACCCGCTATGTCCTGCCCTTGCCGGCTGAAGCGGAGGTAGTCTAATGGCATCCTTCCTGGAACGCGTCCGTGACCGTTTGGCGTGGTTTAACGAAAACGCAAGCGAAACCACGACAGACAGCAAAGCAGATACACCAGATACAGAACTAGCCGAGAGAACGCAACTGGCACTTGTGGAGAGTGAAAACACGCTTTTGCTTGGTTCACGTCGTTTTGGCGATACGGACTATGACCGTCTGCCTTATGACCGCCAGGAGCTGATGGAAAATTGTCTGGAAGCCTGGCGTTTCAACCCCCTGGCAAGGCGCATTATTGAACTGACCACGCAATATGTCATCGGTGCTGGCATGACTTTGAGCGCTGACGACACAAAAGCTGAAGCTTTTTTGCACAGTTTTTGGTGCCATCCGCTGAATAAAATGGACTTGAAACTGTCCGAACTCTCCGATGAACTGGCGCGCACGGGCAATTTGTTCCTGATGCTGTCCAGTGACCCCAGCGGGATGAGTTTCGCGCGTGTCGTGCCCAGCACCGACGTGCTGAGCATTCACTCGCGCGCGAATGACGTGGAGCAAGAGCTGACTTACACCTTGCGTGGCGCGCATGGCGAAGAGGACTATCTGGTGCCAGCCTGGCGCGCGGACCGTCCTGCCACGCAACAAAACGACGTGTGCATTTTGCATTACGCGGTCAACCGACCCGCCGGCGCGCAGTGGGGCGAGCCGGATTTGGCGCCGGTATTACGCTGGCTGGCACGCTATTCGGCTTGGCTTGAAGACCGCGTGCGCCTTAACCACTTTCGCAACGCTTTTGTCTATGTCGTCAAGGCGCGTTTTGCCAACGAAAACGCCCGGCGCATGCGCCAAATGCAACTGGCAAGCCAACCGCCTAATGCAGGGTCGATTTTGGTTTGCGACGAGAGCGAGGAGTGGTCGGTGCTTTCGCCCAAACTTGAAGCGCTGGACGCGTCCACGGACGGTCTGGCGATTAAGAAGATGATTGCGACTGGTGTGGGTATCCCCTTACACTTTTTGGCGGAGCCGGAGTCATCGACCAAAACGACCGCTGAATCCGCCGGGCATCCAACCTATCGCCGATTTGAAGAGCGTCAACGCGTCCTGTGCTGGATTTTGGAAGATCTTTTGCGCGTGGTGCTGAAGAGAAAAGCGGTCTTTGACACCAGCATCAATCCCAACGCGAAAATCATCGTGCGTGGTGGCGATATCCATTCCCGTGATAATCTGGAACTGGCGCGCGCGGGGCACCAAATGGCGGATATAGCACTGCGCATGGTCGAAAAAGGCATGATTGACGCGCCCGAAGCCTTGCGTCTTATTTATCGTTTCATCGCTGAAAAAGCGCCGGAAACGAATCCCTGATTGCGAAAAACAACACCAGGACTTGACGTGTGGGGCGCTTGTCCCGGTTTTGAAATGGTTTTGAAAGGAGTCTTATGACACAACACAGGCATCGCCTGGCATTGGAAGTCAACCCGATTAGCCCCGACAGCTTTGAAATTTTGGCAATTACAGCGGGAACGGCTAACGGATGGGAATTTTCCGCGGAGGTTTTGCGCGAGTCCCTGGCATTGTGGGACGGTGTGAATTGCTTCGTGGATCACGATTTGGTGGCACGGTCAGTGCGCGATATCGCTGGCGTTTTGCGTAAACCCAGCTGGGATGAAAACGCGCAAGGCGTTCGCGCGGAATTGCAGGCTTTTGGGCCTTCCGCGCATGTGCTGAGCGATATCGGACGTCAGATACTGGAAATCAGCGATGAACCCGCGGTAAAGGTGGGTTTCTCCGCGGATGTGCTTTTTAAGGGCACGAACGGGAAGGTCGAGAAAATTTTGCGTATTTTCTCGGTCGATTTGGTCTACAACCCAGCGCGGGGCGGAATCTTTTTGCGCGCGCTGAACCAACTGGGCATAAAACCCATCATCAATGGAGAAAAAAAGATGAATCAAATTCAAGAACAAGATACGCTTGAACTGCAAAGCGATACGGGTTCCGCGGAAGACCTAAGCCAGGATTTGCAAAGCCAGCTTTCGGAAATTCGCAATATGCGCCGTGAGATGAGCGCTTTCCTGCTGGAAAGTTCTCTGGTGAACACAAATTTGCCACCGAGCATGCAAAGTCATATTCGCGAACGCTTTCAGGGGCGAACTTTCGCGCCGGCGGAGTTGCAGAGCGCGATTAAAGAACATCAAAAACTTTTGAGCGAACTGGATGGCGGGCGTTCGGTAAAAGGACACGCCCGTGTGGAAGCTATGCTGGAACCCGCCGAACGTTTACAGGCTGCTACGGATGACCTTTTTGGCGCGCCACGCGATAAAGCGCTGGAAAACGCGCGGGTCGCGCGTCTGAGTGGCATTCGCGAGCTTTATCTTACCCTAACCGGCGACCACGATCTGCACGGTGGTTATTATCCTGGCCGTGTGCAACTGGCCACGACCGCGGACTTCAGCGGACTGGTAAAAAACAGTCTCAACAAACTGGTGGCAAACACCTGGGAAGAACTCGGGCGCGCTGGTTACGACTGGTGGAAACAAGTTACCGTGCAGGAGCATTTTAATAGCTTGCACGACATCACCGGCACGCTGGTGGGCACGGTGGGCGATTTGCCCTTAATTGCTGAAGGCGGGAATTACCCCGAACTTATGGTGGGCGACTCACCCGAAACGGCCAGTTTCGCCAAATATGGCGGTTATATCCCCCTCACGCTGGAGTTAATCGACCGCGACGAGACCCGCAAACTGCGTGCTTACGCGCGCGAATTAGCCGTAGCCGGTTTGCGTAAAATCTCGCGTTTGGTGGCGGAAATCTTCACCCTGAACAATGGCACGGGTCCAACCATGCGCGATGGCAAGCCTTTGTTTGGCGGGGGTAATCCAGCCGATGGTGGGCATGCGAACCTGGGCACTTCAGCACTAAGCGCTGATAACTGGGACCTTGCCTGTAGCGCGGTTTATCGCCAGCCGATGTTGGTCAAAGACGCTCCCGGCTATTATGGCACTGGCCCGCAAATGGCGGTCAATCCCAAATATCTTTTGGTGCCACGCAATTTGCAAAAGACCGCGCTGGAAATTTGCAGTGGTTCCTTTGTGCGCGAAGCGGATCACGTTTACGACAACGTTCTCAAAGGCAGCGCGGTGCCGGTTGTGGTGCCAGAATGGACCGACGCCAACGACTGGGCAGCGGTTTGCGACCCACGCGTCGCGCCGGCTATTTTCGTGGGCGAGCGTTTTGGTCTCGCGCCGGAAATCTTTATTGCCGGCGATGAGCTTTCGCCATCCGTGTTCAGCAATGATGAGCACCGTCTGAAAGTGCGTCATTATCTGGCGGTGTGGGTCAACGACTATCGACCAGTTTTCAAGGCAAATGTGGCCTAGGCTGGCGAGAAAAATTCCTGAGACTAAAGAAAGGTGAAAAATGACGGATAAATGGCGACTTTTGTTGAGTTCGCGTAAGTTTTGGGCGACCGTGGTGGGCTTGGTTTTTCTGATAATCAAAACCTGGTCACCGAACTTTCCGCTCGACGCGGAGCAAATCGCGGGCATTTTGGCGCTTTTGGTGAGCTATATCCTGGGCACCGCGCTTGAAGATGGTTTGCGGGGTTTGAAATAAACTGAATTCCTGGGGCAGTCTTGTGGGTATCAGCTTGCAGGACTGCCCCTGATGGGGGAAATGAAAATCAGATTGCAAATAAGGAGAGATAATGGACGACAAAAAACTGAAACTGCTTGTAAAGCACCTGGCGGGTGATGGCGCGCTGGCATGGGCGTGGAAAAAAGATAACAGCCTGGTGGTGATTGAGCGCAGTGGCGAAAAAAGGCATTACAGCGCGGAAGTTTGCCGAAAAGCATTGAAAAAACTCGAAACGAAAACAAGGAAAAAAGCCGATGAGCAAGCTGGATGAACTGTGTGTCCGTTTGCAAAGGCAATATCTTGACCCAAACAGCACGGCTTTGCCTGTGGTCGCGTTGCATGAAGCTATTCAATTCGCGCTGGACAAAATCAACAGACGTTTGGGGAGCGATTTTGAAATCGAAGGTCTGGCTAACGCTACCAAACACACTTTACCAGACGACTATTTACCTGTACTGCTGACCGGCGCGGGCGCGCATTTGATGCAGTTTATTCTGCAAAATCATCTGGGCACGTACACCAACATGGGCGGGGAACCGACGCTGATGCAGAGCCTGGCGCGTTATCACGATGAGCGTTTTGAGTGGCTGCTGGAAGGTTTGCGCCTGGATAGCATGCAGAAAAGCGTCACGCTGCCCTATGCGCGCTGGGACTGGAAGGAGCCTTTGCGATGGCGGAATTAGCTGGTCTGGCGCTGGGCAGTGGCACGCGCCCGGAGACAATTGACTGGTTCAAGCTGGATGAAGGGCCTTTTATGCCGGGCTTTTTGGGCGCCGATTACGCGCTGAAGGAAGCCGAAGCGGGCCTGTGTCATGAAGAAATCTGTTTGCGCCTGCGCGGGAGTCACGCCGAGATGAGTGCCATCATCAGACAGCTGGAGCATGCTTTGCGGGCTGCTCTGCTTGAGGAGCATACCGAACGGACGTATTTGCGTTTATATAGTCAAAATTTAGCTGGCTATGTTTACGCGCGCGTCATCAAGGCGCAGTTAGCGCCTTTGCCCGGACATATCAGCTCAAAAGAACTGTGGTCTTATTGTTTGAGAGTCAGTATTGTTCGGGAACCGCGGTTTGTGGGCGACGAAGTACGCCTGTCGATTTTCAACTCTGGCGGTACGGGCGACGCGCGGGGGTTGACGCTTTACAATCACGATGACAGCCATACCGGGCATGACCACTGGTTTAGCACCCTGACTTCGGGACTGGATTTGAGTGAGCCATGTCCGATGCGCCTTGAGTTTTATGTACCGGAAGGCGCGGTAAGCATCGGCGATTTTCATTTGGGGAGTTTTGGGATTTCAGAAGCGGGCAGCTTTCCGCCCATGACGCTTGAGGCTGAACAGGGCACCGGCGGGACGACGATTGCGGACGCGCGTGCTTCAAACGGGAAGTTTCAACGTTATAGCTGGAGCGGAAGTGGCTGGGCGAACCTGGCAAGCTGGAGTTTGTCATCCATGCTGGTGAGTAAGCTGGCTTCGCGAACTGTTTTGTCGGTTCTTCGCTTGCATAATCTGACAAGCCAAACGGGTATCCGTCTGCGTTTTGTCTTAAGGCAACAGGGTGTGAAAGTTTACGAAAGCCCCATTTGCTCACTGCAGACAGGCAAAAGCGGACAGGTTTTCTCGCCCATGCATCTCGGCGCGGGTGGTTTGCCCGGCTTGAATTACGCCTATGGGTTAAACCTGAGTCTGGAAGCTTTGCAAAGTGACAGCAGCGCGAGTTTGGACGTGGACGATATCATCTTTTTACCCCAAAAATGCTACCGCTTTTATCAGTCGCTGTGTGGGCTTGAGCCCCGGTCAAGCCTGATTGACGACAGCTGGCGCGAACAAACCTGGAGCTTAAAGGAAGAGCAGGAACTGAAGACCCATCTCAGCCTGGGCAGAGCCATGAGCCTGTTTCCGGGCCTGGAACAACGCTTTTACCTGTTCATGAGCTCGCCTGCCGGCTTGAGCGCGATTGATATGACGATGAAAGTGCGGGCCTGGTATCGTCCGGTAACGGTGTTGCCATGACTTTTACGGTGCGTTTTTTAGGGCAGGATGGCAAGTGTCTGCACACGGGCGGGGTTCCCCTGCGCCCCTTGTCGATGAGTTGGTCAGCCCTGGGTGGCTGCAATTCTGCCGAAATCAGCGTGCAAGGCGATGGCTTGGATATTGTGGACTGGCAGGGTTATTTGGCAAAGCCAGTTGAAATTTTCGATGAGCTGGGACGCCTACGTTGGTGGGGCTGGCTTGAGTCGGTCGAAAAGCGATTGCCGGGTATGCGCCTTGGCTATGATTTATCCAAAATGGCGAACCGCGTCGCGGTTGTTTTTGATGCCTTGCCACCCGATGATATGCTGGGCGAAAAGCAACAAACCGCCTGGGTGGATGACGCGGAAAGCCAGGCGCTGTATGGTATCAAGGAGCGTGTTTTGCTGGGTGGGTCCCTCACGCTTGAGCAAGCTGAACACTGGCGCGACGCTGAACTGCAACGCTGGCGCTTGCCGGTTTTGCAAGCAGAGCCGACCTCCACGAGCGGAAATTTGGGCCTGGTCTTAAGCTGTAAAGGCTGGATGCATCGCCTGGACTGGCGTGTGTGGCAACGCGAGTCGGGTGTCATTGCCAACACGGTCAGCCAAAGTGGCGTGCAAGCCGTGGGCGCGGATTTGCAAAACGCGCAAATCGCGCAGTCTTTTTTGGTTCCCCGCACCGTGCACTTAAGCGCGATTCAAGTCAGATTGCGCAAACAAGGCTTGCCTGTGGATAAGCTGCGCGTGGACATCAAAGCTGATCAGACCGGTTCGCCCGCCACGGGCACTTTGGCATCGTGCAGTCTTGACCCATCGGAGTTAAGTCCCACGACTTATGCCTGGGTGCGTGGGGTTTTTCCCGCGCAAATCAGCCTGACTGCCGGGAACCGCTATTGGTTTGTGATCAGGCGTTTGGGCGCGTTGGACAGCGCGAACCATTGCCTGATGGCGCTTGATGAAAACCTAAGCTTTCCGACTGGCGAGTTAAAAATATACAATCAATCTGAACAAAGCTGGCAGGTCCGTGTGCCACCAGCGGACGCCTTGTTCAAACTCACCGTCTTGTCTCGGATTGAAGATGAAATTGCTGAAATCTTGCAGCTGGCGACTGATTTTCTGACGGGTTCGGATTTGGAAGCGTCCATCGGCTTGCGCTTGCCAGTGGATAAATCGCTGAACACAACGCTTTTGCAGGCTTTGCGCAATCTATTGTCTTTAGACACGCAAACCGGCGACAGACTGCTGATGGAGATTAGCCCTGACCGCTTCTTGCGCATCTGTGCCGCGCCCGAGCCATCGGTATATTCGCTAAGCATGGATGACACTGGCGAGTTGTTTGACCGCATGGGCAGAGCCCTGGCGGTACCCAGCGATGCTGTTGGCAAATACGTTGGCGTTAGGCATGGCAAGGGCTTTTTGGTGCGTGAGATGCGCCTGGATCTTGAAAGTGGTCGTTATCAGCTAAAAACTTTCTAAACAGTAGCGAAAACGCAAAGCAACACGCCTGGTTAAAAAACCTGGGCATAAAAACAAAAGGAAAGATTGTGGCTTTGATATAATAAAGCCATCATCAACCATTTGGAGGTCATCATGATTCGAGCAACTTTTACGTTTCCACAAGGTTTCCTTTGGGGCTGTGCCACGTCGTCGCATCAGGTTGAGGGCAATAACATCAACAACGACTGGTGGGCCTGGGAACAGGAACAGGGCCACATTTTGAACGGCGACCGCAGTGGCAAGGCTTGCGACTGGTGGGCGGGTCGCTGGCGCGAAGATTTTGACCGGGCCAAAGAGACCTGGCAAAACGCGCAAAGAATCTCAATCGAATGGTCGCGCGTGCAACCGGAACCTGACCGCTGGGACGAGGGCGCGCTTGACCGCTATCGCCAAATGCTGATGGGCTTAAAAGAGCGTGGCATGGTGCCGATGGTGACCTTGCATCATTTCACCAACCCCTTGTGGCTGACTGAGATGGGTGGCTGGGAAAATGACGCGGTGGTTGAGCTTTTCGGTGAATACACCCGCAAGACGGTTGAAGCACTGAAAGCGCATTGTGATTTTTGGGTGACGATTAATGAGCCAAATGTATATATGGCTGGGGGCTATCTGGGGGGTGGTTTTGCGCCTGGCAAGAATGATGTAAAAATGGCATTACAGGTCTTGATTAATATGGTTAAAGCGCATGCCAAAGCTTATGAAATCATTCATGAACTGCAATCTGAAGCACATGTGGGCATCGCGCACCATTGGCGTGGCTTTATGCCGGCTAACAAGGGATTATTGACCAGTCGGCTGGCCGATTTGTATAACACAGCTTTTGATAATGCTTTTGCCGAAACCTTGCGTTCTGGTAAATTCGACGCGAAAATCCACAAGGAAGACATCCCTCAGGCTAAAGACACGCAGGACTTTTTTGGCATCAACTACTATGGGCGCCAGGAAGTTAAATTTGATTTATTCAAACCATCCAGTATGTACAGCGAATACGGATATCCCAAGGGCTTTGAGCTTTCTGATTCAGGCTTTGTCGCGAATGACCCTGAAGGTTTCCGGGCGTGCATCCGCTGGGCACATAGCTTTGGTTTGCCGATTTACATCACGGAAAATGGCACCGAAGACAGCAAAGACGCGTTTAGAAGGAAGTTTTTGGTTGACCATATATTGGCGATGTGGCATGAGATCAGTCACAATGTGCCTGTCAAAGGTTATTTTCACTGGAGTTTGGTTGACAATTTCGAGTGGAATTTGGGTTGGGAGCGACGCTTTGGGCTTTGGCAGATGGACGAAAAGACCCAGCAACGCACGCAAAGGGACAGTGGAAAGCTTTACGCGGAAATTTGCCGCACCAACAGTTTGAGCTGGGACGCCATCGAAAAATTCGCGCCGGAACTCTATGAGTATGTCTTTGGCACGTCGGATTTGACGGCGTAAATTAAACTCAGCTTATTTGAATTAGGGCCTGAGTCTGTAAAAATAGAGATCGGGACCGGTGAAGAGCGTCTCGGTCTCTTGTTTTAATAGTCTGCCTTTAATCCAGTAATTGAACAAGCGGATTTGGTCTTTTATCTTATACGGGCAAGGTTCACCCATAATGGTGTGCATGAGTTCACCCTGCTGACGAATATCCGCATAAAAACGGTTTTCCTGGTGCTCATCATCCAGCACATGGTAACGTTCATAGTAAAACGAACTCAAAACAGCGTAATCGCGTTGCAGCCTTGTTTCCGGGTCTTGTTTGGTGATTTCCGGAAAGTAATTTGGCGCGAAGGGGGTGTAACCATCATAATAGGTGTCGCTTTCCGCGATTTGCATTTTTTCAAGATAATATAGCCCTTTAACGCGTGTGTCTTGAAGCTTGAGCCAAAATGATTGACTAAGGCCTGCTATAGCAAAGAGTAGCAAGGTGATTACTGCAAAAGCTTTTGCCAAAACCACGAATGATTTTCGCTGACTTAACTGAATTAAAAAGTCAATTCCGTAGGCCGCGCAGAAGAGCAATCCGATATAAACCGGAAGCGCCCAGCGTTCGTGATGAGGGCCGACAACTGAAATTGCCAGCAGAAAGACAAGACTAAAAAGAAGAAAAAGCGCATATTTTGCTTTATCGCGAATGAAGCCAACAATACCCAGAACTGAAAACGCAGTTACCAGCCAGCCCGCTTCAGTCAGGAAATAGTTTAGGAAGGTTAAGACGCGTAAAGGGTAACTGAGACCATCCCGGCCGAGATGTCCGCCTGTGCCTTCAAAGATAAGCGCCTCAATAACTTCTTTGTATCTGATAAACAGGAAGGGCGCGACCAAAAACAAGGCGATAACGAAGATAAAAAAGCACAAAAAGCCTTTCCCCACAAAGCCTTTTGCGTCAAACTTACCTTCAGCTTTGCGTTTATCAAGAAATCGCCAAAGCACCGCGCCCGCGACCATGACCAGACTGATTACGCCAGGATATTTGTCCGCGGTGCTGACCGCGCAGAAAAAGATAGCCAGCCAAAGCGTGGACTCTTTGGCGCCTTTGGCGTATTTTATCGCAAACAGCATCGCCAGCATAATCCACAGGGTCAATGGGATATCGGGAGTGGCGTAATGAGAATGACGCACAAAAGAGGGTAAGAAACAGAAGAGTATCGCGGAAAGCCAGGCGATTGATGGTTTAATTTCCTTTCCGATAAAAAAGGCGACAATGGGAATAAAAGCGCCCAAAACAGCGACAAGCAATCTTGATACAAGGTAAAAACTGAACTGCCAAAGATAAAAGACATCTTTAATCTCAGATTTAAAGTTTACTTTGCTGAAAATGCGCATGGCGACGCTGGTAAGAAAAGCCTGAACTTGTGCCGGACGATTAAAGGTGATTTTTTCTAAATCATACTGGGGCGAAAAGTTATAAGCGGAATGGACGACATTTTCTTCATCTGGATGAACCAATAAAGGATGTCCAAATCGAATCCCAATAAACCTGATGGATAACGCGATGAGAAAAATAAGGAATAAAAACAAAATCGTTCTTTTTTTAGTGTTGTGAGTGTCTTTTTCTTGGTTCATCATAAATCGCCAAACGGGTATTTTAAAACGCCATCAGTATACCACTTAAAAGAATAAAACAGACGCTCGGGCACATTACTTGCAACTATAGTGTCAGGTTTTTAGCGAAGGAGTCGATTATGGCAAGTCTTATCGGAAAATTCTTCTTACAATTTCTTGAACCCCTGGCGATTGTGGGTTTGTTTTTGTTTATCAGTATCTTAATCGTTCGTTCAAAAGCGAAAGGTTCGCAATTTTTCTTGATTGTCGCCTTGTTATTAGTTGCCATATTTGGCAACAGTTTCTTCGCCAACTGGCTTAGCCGTTCAATGGAATGGCGCCACATGCCTGTTGATGTGACCACAAGCAAAGCTGACGCGATTGTGGTGCTGGTGGATGGCGTCTATCCCGCTGAAAGTCCCCGCTTGCGTGTTGAACTCGGCGAAGAATCCGATCGTCTGCTTTACGCCACCGCGCTTTTACAACGTGGCGCGGCACAAGGCATTTTGCTTGTCGGCAGTGCAGAAGAAACCGACGCGGCCAGCAAACTGCTTTTGGAACTGGGTTTGCCTGAACAGGTCATTTTCCAAAGCCAAAGTTCAGATGATATTGTTGAAATCGTGAGTACCAGTGCGGGCGCTTTACAAACCGTGGGCGCGAAAAGCGTCTTGCTGGTGACTTCCGCCCTGGAGATGGATCGCATGCGCTTCGCTTTTGAACAAAGCGGACTCGAAATTATCCCCGCGCCCTGCGATTATCACATCACCAAAGCCTACTGGGACAGTTCCATGGAATTGTCTCTCCCCAACGTGCTGACCCATCTGATGCCCAACAGCGAAAGCTTCGCGCGTTCTGTGGCAGCCTTGCGCGAGTATTTTTCTCTCGCGTTTTACCGGATGCGCGTCATCCTTTAATGTGTTTGTATCGCTGACCCTCTATCAGCGACAAAACTTCCGCGTAAAGTCTGCCAGCCTGATGGGGTGGCAGACTTTAGTTTAAGCACCTGGTGTCTTAGATATTCCCTGACAATTTTGGCAAAAATACCGGGAACAATTAGTCACCATTAAACGTCTTACAAGTGAAAGGCTTATTGTATAGATAAGGAGAAAGAATGAAAATACAAAAAATTGTTTTAACTGTTGTCTTGTTACTGAGTATGGTTTTGAGCGCCTGCCAACCCGCACCAGTCACGCCCGAACCCGTCACACCCGAAACTGAACCCGACTTATATCCTGTGGAGGAGCAAACCATGCCCGAAGACCTTACACAAGCAGAAGATACCTACCCTATTCTTGATGAAAACAAAGACACTGATGGCGCTGTTGGCAATTCAGCTTATATCAGCGACCCCAAAGCCAGCGCCGAAGAACTGCAAAAACTGGCGCACGCCAGCAATCAATTTGCCATTGACCTTTATCAGCGGCTTGTGGATAAAGAAGGCAACCTGATTTATTCACCCTTTAGCATCTACCAGGCCCTGCTTATGACCTACGCTGGCGCGGAAGGCGAAACCGCCCAGCAGATGATGGACGTCCTGGGTGTCACGGATAACAATGAAATTCACAACGTGATGAACGCCCTCAAACTGACCTTGCAAGCAGAACCCACGTATACCATTGAAGGTATGCAGCCTTTAATCTTCAATATTGCCAACGCCCTGTGGGTGCAAAAGGACTTCCACTTTGAACAGACCTTTTTGGATAAGCTTATGGCTAACTATGCCGCGGGTTTGGCTTTGGTGGATTTCAACAAGCCCGATGAAGCGCGCGACCTCATCAATCACTGGGTGGAAGTACGGACCAATGAAAAGATTAAAGAGCTTATCCCAACGGGAATGCTGAACGAAATGACCCGACTGGTACTCACCAACGCGGTCTATTTCAAGGGCGCCTGGACAAACCGTTTTGACTCCGCTCAAAATACGCAAGAGGAATTCACCAGTCTCAATGGTGCCAAAAGCAAGGTAGAAATGATGAATAACAGCTTTACTGGGGCCGCTTTCGTGGAAAAAGATTACAGCGTCGTGAGTTTACCCTATGAGGGTGGCAACTTTGCCATGATGGCAGTTCTGCCCGAAGACTTTGCCAGCTTCCAAACCACAATGAACGCCGACTTACTCAATGAGATTTTGGAAAAATTGACGGAAAGCCACACCATGGTTCATCTCACCATGCCCAAATTCAGCTTTGAAAGCAGTATTGATTTGGGCGAAACCCTGCCCGCGATGGGCATGTCCGACGCCTTTGATATTAATAATGCGGATTTCTCCGGCATGACCGGCGGGAAAGACTTGTATATCTCGGATGTGGTGCATCAGGCTTTTATTGATGTCAACGAAGATGGCACCGAAGCTGCCGCGGCAACTATGGTTAGTATGGCGCCAACAAGTATGCCTGGTGAAGCAATCACTTTACGCCTTGACCGCCCCTTTATTTATCTCATCTACAACACCCAAACCAACGCCGTAGTCTTTATGGGCCACGTCGTAGCACCTTAGCATTCAACTTTAGTTAAAGACAGCGCTTCAAAACAAAGAGAAGCGCTGTCAAATCTTTGAACACAAGCCGTCTGAACTTGTAGCTAAAAAGGAGAAGAAATGAAAACAACACGAACAATATGGACGACAATCATGATTTCAATCCTTTTGTTAACATCATGCGTCCCTCTGACAAAATTAACAGGCCCCAAACGCGTAACAGGTAATCTGGCTTACATCGAAAACCCCCAGGCCACACCAGAAGAATTTGCTCAAATTGCCAGCGCTAACAATCAGTTCGCCTTTTCGCTTTACCAGCAGCTTAGTAAGGCTGAAAACAATCTTGTTTTCTCGCCATATAGTATTCATCAGGCGCTGACCATGACTTATGCCGGCGCGCGGACCGAAACCGAAGCGCAAATGTCCGATGTCTTGGGATTTCAGGGGCTTGAAGACCCGCATCGATTAATCAACGCGCTTAACCGCAAACTCGTGGATAAACCAGCGTATTTGAATAAAGACTATCAGCCTGTTGAAATAAACATTGCCAACGCCTTATGGCTGCAAAAGGACTACCCGCTCAAACAGGATTTCGTCGATTTGCTGTCGTCAAATTACGATGCTGGGCTGTACTTGCTTGATTTTTCAAAATCAAATAGAGCAGTTGCCATTATTAATAACTGGGTTTCGGACCAAACCAACAACAAAATAAAAGATTTACTAAGCCCCGCCAACGTTAACGATACGACGCGTTTGGTTTTAACCAACGCTATCTATTTTAATGGTGCCTGGCTGGATAAGTTTAGACCAGAATTAACTGGCAGCGCGCCGTTTTTTAGCCTTGATGGCACACAAAAAAATGTGGATATGATGTCAGGCACATTTTTTGTCAAAGCCCTGGTGAATGATGAACTTTCCGCTGTAATCTTGCCTTATTATGGGAGAAATTATGCCATGCTCCTGCTCATGCCCGAGGACTTCAGCGCGTTTCAGCAGGGGTTCAATGCCGATGGTTTCGAAAAACTACTCGCGGATTTACAGGAAACCTACCCGCAAGTGAACTTAGAAATGCCCAAATTCAAAATTGAAACACACAAAAGCCTGGCTGAACAATTAGAAGCTCTGGGTATGCCGAATGCTTTTGATTTTAGAGCAGATTTTTCCGGGATGACAGGTAGCAGAGATTTAATTATTGACGATGTTATTCATCAGGCGATGATTGACGTCGCTGAAGAAGGCACTGAAGCCGCTGCCGCTACTGCTGTGTTGATGGCAGAAGGAGGCGTGGGCATGGATTCCCGCATAGATATTACTTTTAACCGACCCTTTATCTACGCGATCTATAATACCGAAACAAACGCTATTGTCTTTATGGGGCACTTCCTAAACCCATAAACAGCTTTGACTTGCAAGCAAGAAAAAACCCCAGTCATCAAGCTGGGGTTTTGTTTATGTCTTAAGTCTGACTTGGCGAAAAACTCTATTCTTCGCCAACCAGATATGCCATGCTTACCGTACCAGGGCCAACGTGACTGCCAATCACGGGGCTGACTTCGGAGCGAATCGACTCAACAGGCTTGAGGCGCTCAATGGCTTCTTCTTCCATTTCAATCATTTCGTCGTAGGCCAGGGCATGGAACGGGCCAATCTTTACCGGCGTGCGTCCGTCAATATCCCGTTCGATCAGGTCAATCATGCGTTTCAGGGCTTTCTTTTTCGAGCGGACACTTTCAACCAGTTCAATCTTGCCATCACGAATCATCAAAATCGGCTTCAGATTGAGCACAGAGCCCAAAAGGCACTTGGCGGTGTTGATGCGGCCACCCCGGTGGAGATAGATAAGGTCATCAACGGTGAAATAAACACCGATTCGTGGATACAGGTCTTTGGCGAAAGCTTCGAGTTCGTCCAGACTGGCGCCCTGTTCAGCTTTTTTGCAGACTTCGAGCACCATCAGAGTGAGTGCCATGGAAATAATTTTCGTATCCATAATACGCAGGTTTTCAGGATTGCCCATCGCTTTTTGGGCCTGGAATGCAAATTCCACAGTGGCGCTTAGTCCTGAGGTGAAACCCAAATAGAAAACTTCGCGGCCTTCATCTAGATAGGGTTTGAAAGCTTCGATAAATTGCCCCATCGGGACCGCGCTGGTGGTAGCCAGTTCGGTGCTGGCTGCCAGTTGGGTGTAAAACTCGGTGGCGCCAATCTCAACGCCATCCAAATAGGATTTTCCTAACCAGTTCAAGGTTAGTGGAATAATACCGATGTCGTATTTATCAACATATTCCTGGGGAATGTATGCGGTTGAATCGGTAAAAATTTTGACTTTTTTCATGAATAAACCTTCCATTACTTGATACATACAGTATAGCATAGTTGAGCGGTCAACTGAGTGAAAATAAACACGTTTAAAAGGTTACTTATGTCATATCTTTTATTCTGAAGCATTTAACCTGACTGACGCGTGGGCCACCTGCGAGGAATTTAGAGAGCGTTGATAGCTTTTGACAGTAATTGAGACGCGAAATTGCTTATCATGGATAGCGATATAATAAAATGTGAAAGGTTTTTTGAAATGAATACTGAACAAAATCTATCAAACGAAAACCCGGCGCAAGAGCCGCTGCCACAAGCCTACCCGGCTTATGATGGCTTACCCCCAAGCCCGCCACCTCCACCCCAGCCAAAACCAAAAGATGTGGTGCCTGTCAAACACAGCTGGCTGTTGTTTCTGATGGCATTTGTTTTAGCACTGGGAATCGACCTGCTCATCTTTGAACAGTCTTCCGGCAAGCAGTTTGCCATCATCGTGAACGCCATATTGTTGGGCGCGGTCGTTTTGAGCCTGGCAGAGAAACGCAAAATCCCCTGGCAATCCTGGCCACTCATGGCGATGATTTCGCTTTCTTCACTATTAACCGTATTCCGTGTTGAGCCCTTTACCGTTGCGGCACTGATAATCTTTGTCGTATTTGCTTTGCCCTTGTTGCTGATGAGCATGTTTAGCGGACAATGGGCAGTATATCGCATTCGTGAATACTTTAAGCGCTACTTCTTTATTACTGCGCATGGGGTAATCGGCTTCCCGAGGGCAATCGTGGAAGGCGTGCGAACGCAAAGAAACCCTGGTCAACGCAAAAAAGTCTTTAGCATCATAGGCGCGATTATTTTGGGCGTGATTATTGCCATTCCGATTTTGTTGCTTTTTGGAAAATTGCTGTCATCAGCGGATAGCACCTTTGCCAAGAACATTGAAGCCTTCCTGAACTTTTTCAAGTTTGACTCAGTAGAAGCTTTTTGGCCCCAGTTTTTTATCGTGCTGTTCTTTTTCTGGGGACTGGCGGGTCTTTTGTTTTATATGCTTAGCCGTTCGCATCGTGTTGAGCCAGTCGAGCCCGATAAAGCCCTGCTGGATCCTTTCTTACCTAATCTCACCGCGATCATCGTTTTGGCTTTAATCAACCTGATGTTTTTGCTTTTCATCATCGGGCAATGGCATATCTTTTTTGGCGGCATCGCGAATGTGCGCGAAGGTGCTTACAATTTCTCAAGCTATGCCGTGGAAGGCTTTAATCAGTTGATGGTCGTCGCCAGTATCGCCGCGGTCTTGCATTATCTTTTTGCTTCGGTCACCAAGCGCGAAAGCCGCAAGGAACGCGTCACGTTTTCCATCACGGCGACACTGCTTTTGGCGCAGGTCGGTTTAATTCTTGTTTCCGCATTTAAACGCCTGTTGATGTACGAAACAGCCTATGGCTTCACGCGCAGCCGCATGGTGGCGCATGTGTTCATGGTCTTTTTGGCGCTTTTGTTGGTCGCTTTAGCCGCGATGGAACTGAGCAAAAACCTAAAACGCCTGGCACTGGTGCTGGTGGTGAGCGTTTTCCTGTTTGGCATCACTCTATGGACGGTCAATGTCGATAAAACCATCACCCGCTTAAACATTGAGCAGGCTACTTTGGTCTTAACCGAATGGAGCAGTGCCAGACTGGATGGGTCTTATTTAGCGGTATCAGTCAGCGAAGATGCTGTGCCCGAGCTTTATAAAAACTATTTGAACCCTGAACACTCAGCGGAAATGCGCGAGAACTTAGGCAAGATTTTAGCTTGCCGGGCGCTGCGCGTTGAAAAATATGACCCGCCTGGCAAGTGGTATACCTACACTGTGCCCGAAAAAGCTGAATACGACTTTTTCGCCGAACATGGCAAAAGCTTGATTGAAAGCTATCCACCAGAAAAGGAAGACTCTCATTTTGGATATATTCTTGGCTATACGATTGATGGCGAGTTTGTGGATTGCGTTCGTCACTGGGAAAAGAAAGATTGAGCTTTGTTGATGCTTTGGGCTAATCAAGAGTAGAATAGAAGCAGAACTTTAAACGGAGAAGACCATGGACGTGAAAAAGACATTCGACTATCAACGTAAAAGCATCGTGACTTATGGGAACAAAAAGCTAACCGCTGCCTTTGACCAAAATGGTCGCTTGGTGGAGCTTGAACTGGATGATAACGCGCCGCAAAACGCCAAAAGCATCGCCACGATGATCGATCACACCCTGCTCAAACCCGATGCCACCGAAGCGCAAATTGTCGTCTTGTGCAAGGAAGCCATTACCTACAATTTTGGCGCGGTGTGTGTCAACAGTTACTGGGTGAACACTTGCGCGGAACTGCTGGAAGATACCGACGTAAAAGTGGCTGCCGTGGTGGGCTTCCCGCTGGGCGCGATGAGCACCGAAGCCAAAGTCTTTGAAACCAAAGATGCTATTCTGCAAGGCGCAACAGAAATTGACATGGTCATCAACATCGGTGAGCTCAAAGCTGACGAACTGGCTAATGTGGCGCATGATATTCGCCAGGTGGTGCGTGTGGCACATCAATATGACGCGATTGTGAAGGTTATTATCGAAACCTGTCTTTTGACCGAAGAAGAAAAAATAAAGGCTTGTTTGATTGCCAAAAGTGTCGGTGCTGACTTCGTCAAGACTTCCACCGGTTTTGCTGGTGGTGGCGCGACGATTGAGGATGTAAAGCTGATGCGCGCGGTGGTTGGACCGGAAATCGGCGTGAAAGCTTCCGGTGGCGTGCGCAACCTGACCGACGCCCTTGCGATGATTGCAGCTGGCGCCAACCGCATCGGTGCCAGCAGTGGCGTCAAAATCGTCGAAGAAGAGCGCAAGTAGGCTCAGTTTTTTGGATAAAGAAAGGCTGCGGAATAAAAAACGCGGCCTTTTTTATTGGAGAGTTGGCAAGGATTTATTATTAAGCATCCATGGATACATTCCACTTTGCTACAAACTGCGTCAGCAAGAAAGCCGTGATGTGAATATAATTGTCCATAGGGCTGTGTCCTGCGGAGATGTTTAAATGCATTTAAAACAAAATTCAGGCATTGGAAAATATGGTTTCTTTTTAGTACTTAGTGCTTTTCTTTTGATGTTTGTTTTAAGTGCCTGTGAGTTGGCGTGGGTGGGAAATCGCAAAGGGCGGGCATTGCCATCTCAGTTGCCGTCTATGCAGGTTTTAAATACCTTAGACATTGAAAGTGTGTCAGGGCAACAAACGACACCTGCCGATACAGAAACGCCAACATTATCGCCAACGCTAAACGCCAGCCAGCTTGCGTCGCTCACGCCAAAGCCAAGCAACACTCCATCGCCAACGCCGAACCCTGTTTTTTCGACAGGGGATATTGAGAATTACTCAGTCTGGCAAGTTAATCAAGAAGATGAAAATGCCAGCTTACTCAGCTTGCAGGAAATATCCAAGACTCTCATTCCATTGCCTGACGATTATAAACAAGATGCACTGCTCAAAAATTTTCTTGCTTTCGTCCAAATCTTGAATCAAATCAGACAAACGCATAACGATACCTGGCTGGATGAACTAAAAAACACAGACTGGCATCTTGAATATCAAAAATTGACTGAACATTCCAACACAGATTTCGCTCAAACTATAGATTCTTTTAGAATAGCGAATGCAGAAAACAACGCAACGCAAGTCATCAATGACGCAGTCGGTTTGAGCACTTTGTATGCGACCATGGATTTTGAAGGCATCAGCAGCCAACAGGCGCAACGCGTTTGTGAGATTATCGCTGACCCGACACTTGAGAATAAAGCCGATTTGCTGCATGAAAACAAAGTTCAGTTTAGCTGGTTCTTTAAGACTGGGGATTACCAGGTGGGGGATATGGCCATTCTCCCAGGCGAAAACTGCGACATGGGGCTGGTAGTGGGCAAGTCAGGTGAGCAATTGCTGTTAGTCGTGCCCGATTTATTAGCGGACGGGCAAATTCAAACCATTCTCGTTGACGAACGTAGCATCGACGCTGTTTTGGGCGAGATGAAATATGTCTTCCCTGGGAAAAAAGACCATTCCGCTGGCTCCGTTGTGGCGGGTTCGATGGACATTTTTAAGCCAGGGGTGACGACCATAGTCAATGCGGATCGTTATGAGGATATCCAGTTGCCTTTTGATACGATGAGTGACAGGGGCATGTTTGACAACAATATCGTTATCACCATTGATGATTGCTACAATAATCAGCATGTCAGGGCGATATTTGAGCTCTTGAAAAATAACGGACTGAGAGCGACATTCTTTCCAAACACCAACTATTTGTTATTTGATGAAGAAACCATAAGCCTATGGCAAGAAATCTATCAGGCTGGTTTCGAAATTGGCTATCACACAACGAACCACGCCACACACCTCTCCTATGCGGATCTTGAGGAGGATTTTTGGGCTTTTACCCAACATATGCGCGCGCTGTTGGAAGATGATAGCTTTGAAATCAATTTGGTGCGCGCGCCTTATGGCGTGTGGTATGAAAACTGGTATCTCTGGTCTGCGAATAACGGACTGATGAGTGTGGACTGGAACGTGCTTACCGAACATCAGCCCGAAAGGGCCGAACTAAGGTTACAGGAAGGTATTAGCCCGATTATTCTCTTACATTCAACGGCTTTTGATGTTGAGTGGCTTAACGCGAATCTAAATCAGCTCATCATGCTTGCCCGTCAATATGATGGCATCGTGGGGAGTGTTTACGACTGCGTACATCGCGAATGAGCCTGCCCGCGCTTATAAGTCCCGACTGGCGAGGATATCAACTCCTGTGTCAGCAATATCCTTCAATATCACATCGCCCATTTTTACCGGGCAGGTGATATCCACCTCGCGCAAAATCGCCAGAATTTCCTGCATTTTGGCTTTGGGCACTTCAGCTGAAGTGTAAACCGGCAAAAGCGGGTGCAAGCCTCCACGCGCGCGGACGGTTGTGGCGAGCATGCGTTTGGGCGTGGTGGCTTCCTGGGCGCCATAGTTTTCACCCCGCCGGCAACGGTGGCCCAAAACCTGAACGACTTCGTTGCCATCAAGACGGACGATGAGTTTGCAACCCATCGGGCACGCGGTGCAGATAAAATTTTTCTCTTCCATGCTAGGCCTCCGATTTCGCGTAAATATCCAGGAAAAGTTCGCCCGCTTTCAGGACGTCATCAAACCTCGACGGGGTCAGCTTGACGCTCACCATCTCGCCGGGACGGGCGTAACGGTCTGAGCGGCGCACGATGGACTGGCTCTCGCTGCGCACTTCAAACCAAACGTCTTCTTCAATAGGTTGCGTCACGCGGCACTGCAAAACGATAGCCTCGTCCTTTAAGGCCTGTGGGTCTAAAAACTGGGGCACGACGTAGCGCACACTCTTTCCCGCGTTGACTTTGATGCTTTTCTGTGGTTTTGCCAGCGTGCCATTCGCGAACAGTGCCGCGCCGTGACCGGCTTGATTGCCAGCTTCGGAAACATAATCAACCAAATCATAAACGTGTACCACATTGCCGGCCGCGAAGATGCCGGGGAAGTTAGTCTGAAAATTTTGGTCAACGACTGGCCCGCCAGTGACCGGGCTTAATAAGATACCGGCTTTTTTACTTAGTTCATTCTCCGGGATAAGACCAACCGAGAGTAAAAGCGTGTCGCAGGGGATGATTCGCTCCGTGCCAGGAACAAATTGCCACTTTTCGTCCACGGCGACAGCTTCCACCGCTTCAACACGGTTTTTACCGATGACGCGCTTGACGGTATGGCGCAGGTGCAAGGGCACGTTCCAGTCTTCCAGACATTGCACATAGTTGCGCATGAGACCGGATAGATAACTTTGCACTTCCAAAACGCTTTCAACCTTAGCGCCTTCAAGCGTCAGGCGACGCGCCATAATCATACCGATATCGCCAGAACCCAGGATGACAAAGCGTTTTCCAGGCATAAAGCCCTGTACGTTCACCCAGCGTTGGGCGGTGCCGGCGGTAAAAACACCGGCAGGTCGCGTGCCGGGAATGCGGATTTGCGGGCGGGTTCTTTCCCGGCAGCCCATCGCCAAAACGATCGCTTTGGCGTCGATGCTAAAGTAACCCTTGCGCGCGCTGGAAAGCCACAAACGGCGTTCGGGGGTGATTTCCATCACCATGGTATCCAGCATAAAGTCGATTCCAAGCGCGCGGGCTTCGTTGATAAAGCGTTGCGCGTAGGCGGGACCAGGCAGGTCTTCTTTAAAGGTATGTAAGCCAAAGCCATTATGAATACACTGCAGCAAAATACCACCTGGTTCGCGGTCGCGTTCGATGACCAAAACCTTATCCGCGCCGGCTTTTTTGGCTTCAATGGCGCTAGCCAGCCCCGCGGGACCGGCTCCGATGACGACGACGTCATAATTATGCTTCATGGTCGCTCTCCTGGATGTCTTTACTGCCTCGGAAAAGAAAACGCGAGCCATCGCCACGCTTGCTGACTTCCAGTTCCGATATGCCCAGTTCGCGTGCCAAAATCTGGGTGACCAGGGGCATATCGAACCCACCCTGGCAACGTCCGGTGCCCAGCCAGGTGCGGCGCTTGATGGCGTCGTAGGTCGTGGCGGGGATGGGCGCGTGGATTTCGCGCACGATTTCTGCTTCGGTGATGTTTTCGCAGCGACAGATGACCCGCGCGTAGGCCGGGTCGGTTTCGACCAAAGCCTGACGTTCGGCGTGACTCATTGTGCGAAAGCGGGGTCGGGCGGGTCGGATGGGATTGAAATCGCTCTTTTCTTTTAGGTTTTCACCAGCGTCCTTGAGCAGTTCTACCACGTATTCGGCAATGGCGGGTGAGGCGCTCAAACCAGGTGATTCGATGCCGGCAACGTTGATAAGTCCATTAATCTCGGGGGCAATTTCAATCAAAAAGTCGGCATGATAATCGACGCCGGGCGTTTTACAGGGGGCGTTGCCCATCGCGCGCAGACCGGCAAAAGTGGCGATGGTGAAACGCGGGTTGATGCTCGGAACGAGCTTTTGCGCGCCTTCTAGTACTTCTTGCATGCCTTCAGCTGTGGTGGCGGTATCTTCTTTATCAGCGATGATTTGCGCGTTAGGGCCGGCGATGGTGTTGCCATGCACGGTGGTAGTCACCAAAATGCCTTTGCCTTTGGCCGATGGCACCGGGAAAAGCACGTTGTTGATTTGTACATCTGCTGGGTCAAAAACGTAATATTCCCCGCGGCGGGGTGTGATTTTGAAGTCCGGATTGCTGTTGGCGCGGTGCATGACCGCGTCGGCGTAGATGCCAGCGGCATTGATGATCCAGCGCGCGCGAAAGTCGCCACGGTTGGTTTTGATTCCTTTAATATGTCCGTCTTCAATGATGAAATCTTCGAAACTGGTATTAAGTAAAACCGTGGCACCGTTCATCACCGCGTTTTCAGCCGCAGCGATGGTAGCTTGAAAGGGGTCAACGATTCCGGTCGTGCCCGCCCACAGCGCGCCTATCGCTGATGGGTTGATTTTAGGCTCGCGTCGTTTGACTTCGTCAGCATCAAAAAGGCGCATGTCGGGCACGCCGTTTTGTTTGCCCATCTCGTAAAGCGCCAGAAGGTTTGGCCATTCTTCTTCGCCGATGGCAACAACCATATCGCCGGAACGTTCAAAGGCGAAACCGAGCTCCTGAGAGAGTTGCTCAAACATAGCATTACCGCGCACGTTCAGTTTGGCTTTGAGCGAGCCGGGTAAAGGGTCGTAACCGGCGTGAATAATGGCGGTGTTGGCGGATGATGCGCCCATGCACAGGTCGGCTTCTTTCTCGATAAGCAAGAGTTTAAGCTCATAGCGCGATAGAAAGCGCGCGATCATGCTCCCCACCACACCACCGCCGATAATGATCATGTCATACGCGTTGTTTTGCATAAAATCTCCTGTCCGTGTCCAACAATGATACGATAAATCTGTCAGGACAACAAAAATCCTGGCACGAACTCATCCCTAATTCTATGACAACTTGGTATGATTGTGTCATATTAGCGCGAATATTTTTTGCCATGGACATGACTGGGAGACCATGTCCGAACCGGAAAAATATTGATAGTTCTTTCGTGGTCTCCTGACCACGACTAAGACATTCTTTCATCATTAGAATCGATGTGTACTATGGAGGCATCATGAAAAAGTATATTATCGCCATTGACCAGGGAACAACCAGCACACGCTGCGCGGTTTTTGATAAACAAGCCCGTTTGCAGGCAATCAAGCACAAAGAACATCGCCAAATTATGCCCCACGCGGGTTGGGTGGAACATGATGCCCTGGAAATCTGGAACAATGTGCTTGACCTAATCCCCGAATGTTTGCAAGAAGCTTCGGCGAGTGTCAAAGATATTATCGCGGTGGGTATCACAAACCAGCGTGAAACGACTGTCGTTTGGGACAAAACAACCGGTTTACCCATATATAACGCGATTGTCTGGCAGGACACCCGCACCGCCGATTTCATGACCGCTTTTGAAGCGACCCATGGCGCTGAAAACCTTCAAAAAAGCTTGGGTTTGCCGGCAAATCCATACTTCTCCGCGTCCAAACTGTGTTGGATTTTGGAAAACGTACCTGGCGCGCGTCAAAAAGCAGAAACCGGCACCTTGCTCTTTGGCACCATCGACACCTGGCTGATTTGGAAGCTGACCGAAGGCTTGCATATCACCGACGTCACCAACGCGTCTAGAACTTTTTTGATGAACATCAAGACTTTGACCTGGGATGACGACATGCTGAAAGCCTTTGGTATCCCCCGTCAGGTCCTGCCCGAGATTCGCCCTTCAAGTGAAGTTTACGGTGAAATCAGCCATCCGGTTCTCAAAGGCGTGCCCATCGCGGGCAATTTGGGCGACCAACACGCTGCGCTTTTTGGGCAGTGCTGTTTTTCCCCTGGCGAAGCCAAAAACACCTATGGTACGGGCTGTTTTATGTTGATGAACACCGGCAACGAAGCCATTTTTAGCCAAAACGGTTTGCTGACCACGCTGGCCTATCAGGTGAAAAACCAGGCAGCGGTCTACGCGCTGGAAGGCTCGGTGGCGATTGCCGGCGCTTTGGTGCAGTGGTTGCGGGATAATCTGGGCCTTATTCGCGCTTCGGATGAAATTGAAGAGCTGGCATTGCGTGTTGATGACAACGGGGGCCTATATTTCGTGCCGGCTTTTTCGGGGCTTTTCGCGCCGTACTGGCGGTCGGACGCGCGGGGCGTTATCGTGGGCATGACCCGCTTTAGCAATGCCGGACATATCGCGCGGGCGGCGCTGGAAGCTACCGCTTATCAAACAGCCGACGTGTTCGAAGCGATGCGCAAAGACAGTGGCGTGACGCTCAGTTCGCTAAAAGTGGATGGCGGCATGGTGCGCAACCGGCTTTTGATGCAGTTCCAGGCGGATATCCTGAACATTCCCGTCTTGCGACCGATGATTGATGAAACCACAGCCTTGGGGGCGGCTTTCGCGGCGGGACTGGCAACTGGTTTTTGGTCAGGCTTTGACGAACTCAAACGCACCTGGCAGGCGCGGGAACAATGGCTACCAGCGATGGACGCGGGAACGCGTCAGGGCCTGTTAGTCGGCTGGCACAAGGCGATTACGCGCAGTTACGACTGGGTATAGTTATAAAATTTCGCTTCTGCTTTAATTCAATTCGTCGCTTGGTGGCAGTGCCAGGTCTTGTTCCACTTCCTGCTTCTTATATTTAAGGATATAAGCCCGCACGAGAGGCAAAAGAAACAGAATCAAGATAATTGTAAGCAAAAGTGCCGCTTCCGGACCGTACAAGCCACCACTGAGAACCTCTTTGCCAGCAACAGGGGAGAAGGCAAATACACTTTCCGGCATAGGGATGCCACTAACGTAAAGCCCGAAGAAGGGGCCCAAGAGAAAATTCCAGATGCTGTGGGCTGCTGAAGCCAGCCACAAGGAACCCGTCAAATCTGTTACAAACGCAAAGATTAATCCGATTAACGCTGTATTTATCATTGCCAGGTACGAAAAGTTGTCGTTACCCAAGTGCAAAAGACCAAATAAAATAGATGGCAGGATAATACTAAGAAGTCTGCTTTTTCTGGCAATAAGTCCTTGTATCAAGCCACGAACTAAAAGTTCTTCTTTAAAACCCTGAAGGATAAAGCCTAAAAAGTACAGGATAATATTGAGAACAGTCATCTTACCCAAACCCTGATAGCTTAATCCACCTAATACAAGGGCCAAAATCAAGTAAGTCAAAATCATGCCACTTCCAAAGGCCAGACCCTGTAAATAATGTTTAATCCCGTATTTATCCGGCAGGTTCATGGAAACAAATCCACTGGGCAATAAAAAACGCCCGATTGCATAAAGGATAAGAATTGTTCCTACAGACGAGAACAACATAGTGATGTTTTTGTTTGTTTGAGGGGTATCTGGACTTGTCACTTTGCCAATCCAGTTAATCCCGACTAATAAAATCAAACCGGCGAGGATAATCAAGATTCCCTTAATTATCCGCCACGCTGTCGATTCATTTTTGTTCATTATATAGGCCTCCGATAAAAAAAGCTTTGTTCGGTTTTCTTTCACCTTGTTTCAGCTGGCAAGGTTTTGTCCTAACCGTGTTTAAAATGCCTTTCAGCAGAATTCAATTATTCTTTAATATTGAGCCATTTTAGCATGCCTATGTAAAATTCCAGCTTAATTTCTGTAAACTTTCTATCGGTTCTATATCCTTTCGATACTCAAAAAAACGCTTGTCCATTATCAACCCGGCAAAATATCTTTCACCAAAACCATTTTTGCATTCCATCGGGAAAGCTTGTAAAAGTACTTGACAATTAGTTAAGTTAGCTTTATAGTTCACGTCGCTTAACTATTAAAGGAAGGAATATGTCTCTCGAATTATCAAACGCTTTACACGCCTGGGCGGATTTAGCCACAAGGCAATCAATGGAAAGCAACCGCCAGTATATGCACGAACGCGGTTATAGCTTCGCGCAGATGAACAGCCTGTTTTTCATTCATCATCATGACCAAAGCAACATTAATGAACTGGCCTGTCATTTGGGCATCAGTAAGGCCGCGGCATCGCAAATGATCAATCGTTTGGTGGACTTCGGCCTGGTTAATCGGCTTGAAGACCCCCAGGACCGGCGCATAAAACTGCTTACCCTGACCGAAGAAGGGCAAGCCCTGATTCGCGGCAACCGCGTCGCGCGTCATGCCTGGATTGATGCGTTCTGTGCCTATCTCGGCGAGAAAGACACAGCGCCGATTGCTGATGCCTTGGAGACTTTGGTCGAACACTTGAAAGCTTATAAGGAATATTTAGAAGAAAAGAAATCTGAGGAATGAGTAAGAATCTATGTGGCGATTAAGAAAATTTTACTATCCCTACTGGGCAAACATTCTCATTGCGGCCCTGATGGTGGTCGTGGTGGCTTGGTCGAACCTGGCCTTGCCCGACTATCTATCACAAATTGTGAACACGGGCATCCAAAAGAATGGTATCGAACATGGCGTTCCGGAAGTGATGCGTCAGTCGACTCTGGACCAGGTTTTGGCACTGATGACGCCGGAGGAACAAGCTGAACTCACTCAGGCTTATACCCTGGTGGAACCGGATAGTCCGGAAGCCAGTCAGTATCTTGCCAAATACCCAGTGCTTGAAACGGAAGCGGTGTATCTCTTCAATGCGACTAAAAGCAAGGATGACATAGCTCACTTTGAAGCACTCATGGCGAAACCACTGGTTATCACACAGGCTTTTAATCTCATCCAAAACGAACCGGAACAAGCCAGCCAGCTTTTGGGTGATGACTTCCCCTTTGATTTCGCGCGATTGCCAGCTGGCATGGACATCGCCCAAATCCTGGCGCAAATGCCTGAAGCCCAGCGTCTGGAAATGCGTCAGAAAATCGACGCGCACCTTGAAAAACTTGAAGGAACAATTCTCAGGCAAATGGCGATATCGGCAGTTACCGACGAATACAAAGCCGTTGGCATTGACATGGCAAAAATGCAACGGCAATACATCCTAAAAACCGGCGCGCAAATGATCGGTATGTCTGTTTTGGCGGTTGTCAGCTCGATTACAGTGAGCTTATTCGCGGCGCGCACCTCCACAGCCCTGGCACGCGATATCCGCGCGGCAGTCTTCAAGAAGGTGGAAAGTTTCTCAAGTGCTGAATTTGGCGATTTCTCCACCGCGTCGCTGATTACGCGCACGTCAAACGATGTCATGCAGGTGCAAATGGTCACCTTTATGGCCATTCGCATGGCTATTCAAGCCCCTATGTTGGGTGTCCTGGGTGTTGTGCGTGCTATGGATAAAAGCCCGAATATGTGGTGGACGATCGCGCTGGCTGTTGTCATCCTGGTCTTGTTTATCATCTTGATCTTTTCTTTGGTTACCCCACGTTTTAAACGCATGCAAGCTTTGATTGACCGCCTTAACCTGATTATGCGTGAGAATCTCTCCGGTATTTTGGTCGTGCGCGCCTTCAACAAGCAGGGTTTTGAAATAAAACGCTTTGACCAGGCTAATCAGGATGTCGCTGAAAATATGCGTGGCATCGGACGCACGATGTCCTTCATGCACCCCATCATGACGCTGGTGATGACTGGTGTGCAGGTACTTGTGATTTGGGTCGGCGCGCATCAGGTGGCAAAATCGACCATGCAAGTGGGCGACTTGATGGCTTTCATGCAGTATGCCATGCAAATCTTAAGCGCGTTTTTGAACCTTTCGATGTTCTTCATAATTATGCCCCGCGCGGCAGTTTCAGCGGACCGCATTCTTGAAGTACTCGACCGCGAAAACGTCATTCTTGACCCCGAAAACCCAGTTGCTTTGCCCCAAACCATTCGCGGCGAGATCGAATTCCACGACGTTGATTTCCGCTATCCTGGTGGTGAAGAAGATGTCCTGCACGACATCAGCTTTAAAGCCCAACCCGGTCAGATAACCGCTGTTATCGGCTCCACGGGAAGCGGTAAATCGACGCTGGTGAACCTTTTGCCCCGCCTTTTTGATGTGAGTAAGGGCAAAATCACGCTGGATGGCATCGACATTCGCGACCTGACCCAGCACGACTTGCGCGAACAAATCAGCTACGCGCCACAACGGGGTTTGCTCTTTAGCGGCACGGTGAAATCAAATCTTTCGGTGGGTAAACATGATGCTACTGAAGAAGAAATGCGTCACGCGATTGAAGTCGCTCAGGTGGCTGACTTTGTGCTTGGCGATAAAGACGGACTGGATATGGAAATCGCCCAGGCGGGTACCAACTTGTCTGGCGGGCAAAAGCAGCGTCTTTCAATTGCGCGCGCGCTGATGAAAGACAGCCCGGTTTATATTTTTGATGACAGTTTCTCGGCGCTCGACTTTAAGACCGACGCCGCTTTACGCAAGGCGATTAAACCGCAAATTGCTGATAAAACGGTTTTTGTGGTCACACAAAGAGTGGCAACCGCGCGTAATTCGGACCAGATTTTGGTGCTCGACGATGGCCGGCTGGTCGGCGTGGGACATCACGACGATTTGATGGAGGATTGCCAGGTCTACCGTGAAATTGCGCAATCTCAACTAAGCGAGGAGGAGTTGGCATGAAACAACAAGACGAACTCCTGAAGGAAAAAGAAGCCGATAAGAAAAATCCCTTTGCCGCGGGTATGTCGCAAAACAACAAAGACCAAAGCAAACGGCAAGCTCCCCGGCGTGGCCCCAGCAGATTTATGCCCGGCGAAAAAGCCCGCGACTTTAAGGGCAGCATAGGGCGATTAATCACTTACATGGGCAGATATAAATGGCTCATCTTGATTATTTTGTTTGTGGCAGCGGGTTCATCGGTCTTTTCGATTTTCGGACCTAAGACTTTAGGGCGCGCGACGACCGAACTCTTTGAAGGTGTCATGCGCATGGTGCGTGGCGATGCCCTGGGCATTGATTTTGCCAAAATCGGCAGTATTCTAAGCCGCGTGCTTTTGATGTACGGTTTCTCGGCTTTGTTTGGCTTGATTCAGGGGCGCGTGATGGCTGTCATTTCGGCGGATATCATTTACCGCTTGCGCAACAACCTTTCTGAAAAACTCCACCGCTTGCCACTCAGCTTTTACGATCGCGTTACCCAGGGTGAGGTGCTTTCGCGCATAACCAACGACGTTGACACCATCGGACACACGCTCAATCAAAGCCTGTCGCAGATTATCACATCAGTCACAACGGTAATCGGTGTCTTAATCATGATGCTTTCCATCAACCTGACCCTGACCCTGGTGGGCTTGACGGTGATACCGCTTTCGCTGCTGATGATTCGCTTTGTGGTCAGCCGTTCGCAGGGCTACTTCCGCAAGCAGCAAGCCTATTTGGGGCATATCAGCAGCCATATTGAAGAAATGTACGGCGCGCATGTGGTGCTCAAGACCAACAACGGCGAAGAAGCCAGCATCGAACATTTCGATACCTTGAACACCGAGTTGTACGACAGTTCCTGGCGCGCGCAGTTTATCTCGCACATTATGATGCCCATGATGCGTCTTTTCAGCAATCTGGGTTATGTGGGAGTTGCTATGGTGGGTGGCTATTTGATGGTGCAAGGCAAACTCAACCTGGGCGATATCCAGGCTTTTATTCAGTATCTCAACTCTTTCCACGGTCCGATGCAGAACATTGCCAACATTTCAAACATTTTGCAACAAACCGCGGCGGCAGCGGAACGCGTTTTTGAGTTCCTGGACGAAGAAGAAGAAATCCCCAACCCCGAAGAACCCGCGGTACTGGAAACGGTTGAAGGGCATGTCGAATTTAAGGATATCTGCTTTGGCTATGACCCGGATGTGCCGGTCATCAACAACTTCTCTTTGGATGTCAAACCCGGTCAGCAAATCGCGATTGTTGGACCCACCGGCGCGGGCAAAACGACCCTGGTCAAGTTACTCATGCGCTTTTATGAACTGGGTTGTGGCGAGATTTTGATAGATGATATCAATATCAAAACGATGACGCGCGAAGATTTGCGCTCGAAGTTCGCCATGGTTTTGCAGGATACCTGGCTCTTTAATGGTTCCATCATGGAAAATATCCGCTACGGCAGACAAGATGCCACTGATGAAGAAGTGATGCAAGCCGCGGATATGGCCTACGCGGACCACTTTACGCGCACTTTGCCGGGTGGCTACAACTTTGAAATCAACGAAGACGCCACCAACGTCTCCGCTGGACAAAAACAGTTGCTCACAATCGCGCGCGCGGTGCTGAAGGACGCGCCCATCCTGATTTTGGACGAAGCGACCAGCTCGGTGGACACGCGAACGGAATTGTTGATTCAAAAAGCGATGACCAAACTCATGCGCGGACGCACTTCGTTCGTTATCGCGCATCGCCTTTCAACGATTAAAAACGCCGACCGCATTTTGGTCTTGCGCGATGGGAATATCGTGGAAATCGGCAAGCACGATGAGCTTTTGGAACGCCAGGGCTTTTACGCGGAACTGTATTACAGTCAGTTTGTGAAACAAGCCGAATAAAACTTCGGTCGCGCCAAAGCGTGATTACGAAATCATGCTTTAGCAAGTCCTTATAAAAAATAGAAACCCACCTGACCAGCACGTCTGGTCAGGTCCATTTATGACGAGATTCTTTCAAAGAGTCTTGATATTACAGCGCTTGAAAGCGAACTTGCTGAACTTGAGACTGAAATCAATATTGCGGCAGAACTCATCGATGAATGCATCAGCGAGACCGCACATATGGCCCTTGAACAAGCTGAATATCAAAAGCGCTACGATGGTCTGATTACTCGCTTCGATAAGGCCAAGGCTCGACACACCAAGGTTACCAACCTGATTGCCGAGCGCATGGCCCGGAGGCACCAGATCGAGACCTACTTGAAGAACCTGCGGAGCCGGGAGCCGCTGACGGAATTCCGGGAAACAGACTGGCTGGCGATGGTTGACTTCATCACCGTCCACAGTAAGGACGACATTCGAGTAACTTTCAAGGACGGTACTGATATTAAAGCATAACCCCATAGATACAACAACGTCTCTGAACCACATCGGCTCGGAGGCGTTGTTAGTTATTCGATCATATCGGGAGTGATTATTTCAGTGGACACCATATAATCTATAGAAGCATTAGCGTCGTCCTTAAGTCGAAGTATCGGATTATCGTGATCATATATATAACGTGAATCTCTGCTGTACTGGTAGAGCCGATACGCAACTTGATTTAACAGATGAAACTGCTTTTTCTCAACAGTCAAGTCATCTTTTCCATCAAAGATTACATGCTCTATAGGGAATTTATACATGAAACAATAGTATTCGCTCTTTTCCGCATAGTGTTCTGTGAGCCCTTTTATCCGTAAATATCTTTCAAGGCATTTAAGTAATTCTGGACAGCCCTGTAACCGGCGAGTGTATTGATTCTTCATCAGCAAATCACGAAAAGCAAACCCGTTAAAGCAAAAGTCTTCTCGACCTGAGTTATAGCCAAGCCTGCTACGCAAATAGCACACATCCGTGCTCATTGTGTTTTCCAAACTAATCTGTCTATCCCTATAGCAAAGAATTATCCTGTTTCCGGCCCCTTTTCTAAAGGTGATCTGATGTGCATTCAGGAACTCTGAAAAACTATTATTTGACGTGAGCAGTTCTTGTAAATTATAGCTGATTTCGTTTTCGGAGCCATTAAGTCTCCGTGATAGATGGAAAAACAGTATTTCATCTGGTAACTCTTGCTCAATCATATCAGAATAAAAGTCTTCCATAGCTTTATCAAAAAGGTCCTGATTAAAACACCATTGACCTTCTATGGCTGAATCCGCTGCTGCTTCAATGTATTGATAAAGCTCTGGCACGGAAACACCCATCAAATGAGCAAGTGAGCTTTCCATTCCCTCACGAGATGTAGTATCAATTACCATACACGCCCCTCATTCTTCTTTCGGGCAGATTCTCGGGAGAATTTCAAGAAAGTGCTGACCGATCTTTTCTGCGTCATAGCCGTTTGTCTCGCAGATAAACCGGACGGTATCCGGCAGCAGGACGTGACCCTTCGCTTTCTCCGCTTTGTATTTCTGCCACTCTTCGTATTCCTTATTTGTGATTTGCTTCATGGTGGGTACCTCTTTAAACGGGAACTTAGCGATTCAGCCATTCCTTTAGCCGAGTAAATATTTCTTCTTTATCTTTGACAGATATTGATCCGCTTTTATTCACTGCATAATGATGGCCAAACTCGCTATCAATATAAGTGCTTCCATTAACCATCACGGGTTTATCATATCTTGGCCTAACATGAATATGAAGATGAGGATTAGGTTCTGATTCTTTATAAAAACTATTCATCAGGCAACTCCAATTACATAAAGCTGCTCCTAAAACCGTCTTTAAACAGGTCTCTACTTTACAAATCAGATTGCGAAGATCTTCCCATTCATCATCTGTTAGCTCTGTCATTGAACTGCAGTGACGCTTCAAAACCAAGATACATCGCCCGATATAATCCTGTTCATCCGAAAGAAAAACAGACCAAAATGTACTCTCGTACACCTGAAATCGTTTATCTTCTTCAGAGAGATTGCACCAATCACAATTCTCCATTTTGCTTACCTACACAATCCCGTTTTTTCATCGACTATTATACCGGCGATACATGAACATTTCTAACGATAAAAACAGCCGGGACACCCCGACTTCCACAACTTACCCCTCAAATGCCAACTTACCCCTCAAGCGGCAAAATAGGCGGAGGAATAATTAAATTGTATTAATCTCGGTGTTTTTATATCAGGTGGGTTAAGAGCTTCCCCTGATGTCTGTCAAATTTCTCGCCATGCGCTGAACTGAATCTGCTCGGCGAGACGCCGGCAGGAGACAGAATTTTTCTCGCCCCGTCGTCCCGCCGCGGGCTGCCAAAGCAAAAAGAATGAAATCTATGTCAGAAAAACCACGAAAAAGACAAAAACAGGTTTTTGAAAAATGATTATCATTTAAGACAGAAGGTTTATTGAGGGATAACAAACCTCTTTCAAAACCACAAAAATCATATTATGATATTCACAATACCAAACCATTCATCAGGAAGTATTAATGAGTAAACCAACAAAACTGCAAAAATCGCATAGAAATATCGTCATTCTCGGAATAGCGCTACTGCTTATCTGGGCTGCAGCTGAGGCTGGTATGAAGTATCTCCAGTCAAAACCCGTGCCGGCAGAAGCAAACCTTAACATCATCCTTAATAAAGCATCCACCAGTTATAAAAACTGGCAGGACCTTTACGGTCAGGCTGAAATTGTCTGGAAACGCTCCGATGAAACACAAAGCTATTTGGTCAGTTTTGACTTTGATTTACCCGATGCGGTCAGTGTGATTACCGAAGACCTCAACGGTGGCAATAATGGTGGCAAATGGGCTTTCCGCCGGGATGGTACAGTCACGCTAACCGACGGCAATCAAAACGAAAGCCAGGAAGCCATTCCGCCCAGTCTGAAGCAATACCTGGATAATGGCCAGGTGTTTGAGCCGAAAAGCGCGGACTCTGCGCATCCTTTCGCTATGGCAATCCCTTCGCCTGTTGGTGAGATTCTGTTCCCAAGCTGGATTAGCCAAAAACTAAACCCGCAAAACACAAGTTTGCTTGGCGAAGAAAATATCTCAAACCGCAAAGTATGGGTTTTGGAGGCGAATTTGGAAGCTGGCGAAAGCTGTAAATTGTGGGTTGACCAGGAAACCGGAATTTTGCTTAGGGCTTATCATCAAATAAGCGAAGATTTCAGCATGGAACTGCTCATTACCAGGATCAGTCAATTTGAACAGTACAACGCGAACGCTCAAAGTCTATTAAAAGGAACGGGTGATTAAATTCGCAGTTAGGCGTATTTAGCTCGTACCAGGCTAACAAATCTAAACAAAGCGGTTTGCAAAACGCAAACCGCTTTCTATGAGTATGTGTATTACTTAGGGCATGCCAGCCCAGGATTCAAGTTCGTCGATTTCGACTTCACAATGGTAGACATCCGGACCTGTGTCAAGGCTGACGTTTTCCAGAAACCAGTGTAGCTCATCAGAATCAACAATCGGATTGATGACCCTGTATTCAAGCCCTTCTCTTCCGAGGCTAAGAAAACGCGCGTCATCAAGGTCGTACAAAACAATCACCCAGCCACCGTTGCCGGCTTGTACCGTGTAATAACCCAGCGCGAAATCGTCATGGAGTGTCATTGAGGCATCAAGAGAATCGATGGGTGACTCGGTCAGATTGCGTTGCGCGCCTGTTTCGGCGTTGTACAGGCTCAATCCACCCGTGGTATTCGCCCAGCTAATCCAGGGCTCATCCGCCGAGAGAAAACCGACGTAGTCCGCCGGGCTTAGAATCGACAAATCATGGTCTTCTAAATCGTAAATGTAAAGTTCCACGCCCTTTTCTTTTTGCAGCGAGCTTTTTTCCGCGACAAGCAAATCATCTGAAACAACAAGTCTTGTAAACACAGCATCGCCACTATCGGTGCTTAGGAGGGTTGAATACGCTCCGTCTTCCAGGTCAAATGCGACGATTGCGCTTTTCTGAAAGCCTTCTTGGTTCTCGTTTTGGGTCAAAACGTTAAAGTAAAGCACATCATCCTCAAGGGCAAAACTGCGCAGTTCAATCGCTTTTTCCGTTCGCTCGGGCTCAGCAATGGTGTGTTTTTGAAGCGTGTCAAGGTCAAGCACATAAGCATTCCAGTCAAAGCGATTGCCTGGTTCCATCACGTCGATATAAAACACCCAGTCATCATCGGCCAGGATGTTTGTGATGATGCCGTTGGGGTATTCAGATCTGGCGATTTGTTTGCGTTCAAAATCGTCTAAATCGATTTCATAGAGCGTGCCTGGGGCATCGCTAAAAGTGATGTAGAGCTCGTCATCTGTGATAGCATAATCATGCGCGTTTGCCAACGGCAAGTGGTGGCAATATTGATGCATGCGTTCGTCGGTGAATTCGACCATGAATCGAATTGACGGCGTGGCTTGTTCAGGCGTCGTTTCTTCAGCTTGCGTTTCAGGCTCATCGTCATCCTTATGGTCAAGGTCAATCTCAACAAGGTCTTCGACATCTGTTGCTGGGATATCAGAATCTTGGATGCCCGTTATAGGCTCAGATTGTTCGTGTTGCGCGGGCAATTCTGGTATGGTTTTACATGCAAAGGTTGTCAACAGTATCAGTATGCTGAACAAGAAAAGAATTCTTTTGAACATCATTAATTCTCCTTATTGAAGCGATTCAATCTCGAATCTGTTTCAATATAAAGAATACCATGAAATTACAAAACACCTTTCTGCATAGCTGGACGCCGGCAGGTGTGTGAGTTTTTTAGGGGAATAAGAGACTTTGTCGGGGAAAAAAGATTCCACACGCACGCAGTGTGGAAAATATTAAGCACTCTCGCCCTGCTGTGGACGCAACTCATTTGCTGAGAAGTCTCGCTATTAGCAAAAAGGAATGTGGCAGAGCCAAGAAATCACGCTTCTATTTCAAAAAGGCATCCACAAAGACAAGTTTTTAATTCGTTTCCAAGACATTTCGTTAAATTTAAGGATTGTTTACATAAAATTCCTGGAGAAGATGAATTTTTAATGGTAATATGTTATTAACAACAATCGTCACTGTCATTTCAAATGCAAGCTTAGACCTACGCTTGCGCCAAGTTTACATCGTTCATAATTTATTAGGAGGAAAAAATGAAAAAACTTTTATCTGTCCTGTTGATTACAGGATTGTTGCTATTTAATTTGTCTTTTGCTGCTGTTAGCGCGGAAGATGAAATCGTTTGGGAACAATGTGACCTGGGAATAGAACATACTGGTATTAAGACTATCGCGATTGACCCACAAACACCATCCACGCTTTATGTGGGAACGGGAACTAAAGGGGCATTTAAAAGC
>MTBK01177434.1_pt2 | contig 67889 bp, 60 predicted proteins | sample 1535981 | NCBI WGS metagenome assembly MTBK01 (sample SAMN06109225, study PRJNA356200) | anaerobic digester metagenome | isolation source: biogas reactors fed with pig manure or primary and secondary sludge | place: Spain | collected 2016-06-30
CTCAATGAAGCGGAGCTGCGACTCACCCGCCGGGTCGCGGGATTCGATGTCGTAGCCGCACTTGTCGGCCGCCACATCGCGGGGCAGAAAGCCGAGGTTTTTTTCGGCTGCGATCACCGCCTCCATGGCAAGCATTTCGACGTACCTGGTCTCCCTGGTATGCAGCGTGGTGGTTTCCCCTCCGTTCAGTTTCATAAGAAGGCCTGCCGGGACGATAAGCGCGCCGCCGATGACGTTCGGCGGAAGCGGCGAGATGCGGCGTTCCTGCTGAAGGTCCTCCATCCGCCTCTGGAGCCGCATGGTCAGCTCGTCGGCCCGACGGCGTGCCCTGTCGGAGTTGATTTTTGCATTGACCCTGCCCGCCAGTTCCTGCTGTTTGAGCTGCTCCGCCCGATGGTCCCAGTGGGTGATCTCCGCCGTAAGCCTTTCTTTGACCGCGGCCATGGTCTTGTCAATCATCTGCTCTTTGCGGGATCTGACCTCCTCCAGGTGGGAGGGCACAAGGTTCCGGACGGCGTAGTCGAGGGCACGGGATTCGATCTCGTTGCGAAGCCAGGCGGGCTCTTCCATATGCCGGATCAGGGCAAGTTCCGTTTCAGTGGGCGGGCGGTAGTCGAGGTATGGCGCATATCCGGCGCTGCGAACATCGCCGGATGCAGCCACCTCCGCGAACTGAACCTGGCGGGAGATAACGCGCCGGTTTCCGCTGCGATCGGTGCGCGCATCCTGGATGGAGTGCTCCAGGTACACGAGCGCCCTCGCATCCTCCTCCTGAGAGTTTTCGTCTACCAGGACGGCGCCTTGTCGCAGGAGGTCCCGGTGCCGTTCAAGGATCAGATCTATGGTGGCGTCTAGAAGCGGGTGACCGGGACAAATGAACTCTGCCATAGGCTTGACCGGGACGTTGATCAGTTCTTTCTCGAACGACAGGCGTTCATATCGCGCCAAGACGGGATCACGCATTCCGATGATCCGATCCCTGTTGCGAATGACCGCCGGAACGTGGGTCGCCTCGTAGCGTCTCGGCTCCCTTTCCCGCAATGTACCGCCGAGCCGCCTGAAGGATTCGATGAAGAAGGCGGCAACAAAATGGGGCTGTAGACGGCGAGCCTCAGCCCGTTCCATGTCATCCCTTATTTCCCGGACGCGGGAGGCATCCATGGAGTCGTGCGCCAGGGCGTGTTCCTCTATCAGATCGCGGAGTTTGTTCCGGTCCATGGCGTTGTCGACGACCTGATTAAGCTTGGCGCGTACGTCCGGACGGTCTCCGTAGCGAATGGCCTCCATGAGGAGGCTCCTCAGGGGCTTATCGCCGAAGAGCAGTTTGCCGAGGATGTCGAATACCTTTCCGCCCAGCGCCTTGCGTTCCTCCTCCAACTTTTCAAGCAGGCGTCGATAGACATCGCCTTCCCGCGTCTTTGACGCAACGAGGTTCCAGCAGTGGCAGACCTCCGTCTGCCCGATGCGGTGGATGCGGCCGAACCGTTGTTCGAGGCGGTTCGGGTTCCAGGGCAGGTCGTAATTGACCATCAGATGGGCCCGCTGCAGGTTGATGCCTTCGCCCGCCGCGTCCGTGGCAATGAGCACCTCTGTTTCCTTATCCTGGGTGAAGAGCGATTCGTTTTTCTTTCGCTCCTCGCGGCCCATGCCTCCGTGGATGGTCACAACGGACTCCGGCCTCCCGATCAGCGACCCGATCCGATCATGAAGGTAGTTCAGGGTATCGCGGTGTTCGGTGAAAATAATCAGCTTGCGGCGATGACCGTGGGCATCGAACATCTCCGTCTGGTTCTGCAGCAGACTCGAAAGCTCATCCCACTTGCGGTCCGAGCGTGATTGACGAACCGTCAGGGCCGCTTGCTCCAAATCCCTGAGGATTGCGATTTCCGCCTTTAGCTCGGCGATTGTCTGAGCCGCCGAAGCCAGATCGACGACTCGCTCTTCGGTTTTCTCGACTTCCTCATCAGGCGCGTCTTCGAGGTCCTCAAGGTCATCCTCGGACAGGGACGGGACGTCCATGCGCCAATCGATGCGGACCTGTGCGCCCCGCCGGAGGAGTTCCTCTTCGTCACATCTCTTCTCCAGCCGCTCCCTGCGCCTGCGAAGCGATTGGTAAATGGCCTCTGGAGAAGAGGCTAATCGTCGCTGAAGTACGGTCAGGGCAAACCCAACAGTGCCTTTGCGGCCGTCGCCTGCGAGCTGTTCGGCGCGGTTGAACTCGTCGCGCACATACTCGGTCACGCGCTGGTACAGGTCCGCTTCACCGTCGGAGAGCTCGTATTCGACGGTATAGGCCTTGCGCTCCGGAAACAGTGGACGACCGTCGAATTTGAGCAGATCCTCCTTGACCATCCTACGCATCAGATCGCCTGCATCGATGGAATGCACGCCGTCGCGAAAGATGCCCTCGAAGCGATCCTCATCCAGCAGCGCCATGAACAGCTGAAAGTCCTCTTCCTTTCCGTTGTGGGGCGTGGCGGTCAAAAGCAGAAAATGACGGGTGAGGGAGGAAAGAATCTGTCCCAACTGGTGGCGTTTGGTCCTGCGGATTTCGCCGCCCCAGAAGGATGCGCTCATCTTGTGGGCTTCGTCGCAGACCACAAGGTCCCAATCAGTGGTCTTGAGCTTCTCCTGTACGTCCTCGTTTCGGCTGAGTTTGTCGAGGCGGCAGATGGAGAGAGGGTTCTCCGTGAACCAGTTGCCGGTCCTGGCCGCCTCGTATTTGTCGTTGGTCATGATTTCAAAGGGCAGGCGGAAGCGCCGATGGAGTTCATCCTGCCACTGTTCTACCAGGTTGCCCGGACAGACTATGAGGCAGCGCTGAAGGTCGCCTCGTGCGATCAACTCCTTGATCAACAGTCCTGTCATGATGGTCTTTCCCGCCCCGGGATCATCAGCCAGCAGAAAACGAAGGGGCTGCCTGGAAAGCATCGACTCGTAAACGGCTGTGATCTGGTGCGGAAGGGGGTCAACGAGGGAGGTGTGAACCGCTAGAAGAGGATCGAACAGGTGGGCGAGGTTAATGCGGTGCGCCTCGGAAACCAGCCGGAAAAGGTCGGCATCGCCATCGAAGCTCCAGGGTTTGCCGGATTCCATTATCTCCAGGTCGCCCTCGCGGTCGCGATATATCAGTTCATTGGCCAGCTTGCCCTTGCTGTCCTTGTAGATCAGTTCGACGGCGACGGAGCCAATCCAGGACACATCCACCAAGGTTATGAACCCGTCCGGCAGAATGCCTTTGACAGTCGCGCCACGTTTAAGTTCTTCGAGTTTAGCCATTAGGATTCTCGTTATCTGTTTTTAGTGTTCGAACCACCGCTTCTCACCCACTCGTCAACTTCCCGCTGATTACACTTCCGGAGGTGCCCGATCTTTCGGCCCGGCATCCGGCTTAACGCCGATAATCACGGATAAACCCAGATTACAACATATCAGATGGGTTTTGTATGTCAAGCGGCTGAAATCTCCTCCCCTGTGTCTGGATGCCCTACGTGCAAAAGTTCAGTTTCCAGTGTAATATTGATCCGAGCCATGAGTTCGACGCCTCCCCAGTTTGATGTCGTGTCGCAGTTACATCATAACCGAGGCTAGAGCGAGTGGCTCCTGTTCGAATTTACACCATCATAATAGAAACCCAATCCGGGAGGGGTGATGAAGGGTGGTTCCGAAGGTTGCGCCGACGCGGGGGAATGCGGTGAGGATCGCCTCCTCCCTTAGGCTGGCTGAGAAGGGAAGAGGGCTGCTCGAGCAGAAGCGGACCATTCTTCTGATGGAGCTGACCGGGCGTATCCGCGAGGCGCGCGAGCTCCAGGAGAGCCTGGAGAGGGTCTTCGCGGACGCTTACTTCAGCCTGCAGATGGCGGGGCTGTCGCTTGGAATAGACAACGTGGAGGAGCTGGCGTACTCCGCGCCCGAGTCGGACGACTTCAAGATACGGCTTCGTTCCGTCATGGGAGTGGAGATCCCGCGGGTCGACCCTGTGGACAGGCCGCCGGAGCTCTGCTACTCGTTTCTAGGCACGTCGGGGGTGCTTGACGCGGCATACAGCAGGGCACGGGAGGTCCTGTCGCTGATCGCGCGGCTGGCGGAGGTGGAGACGTCCGTCTACAGGCTGGCGACGCAGATCCGGCGCACTCTTCGCCGGGTCAACGCGCTGGAGAAGGTCGTGGTCCCGACGCAGAGGGCGGCTCTTGCGTGGATCGCAAGCGTGCTGGAGGAGAACGACCGAGAGGACTTCATTCGCATGAAGATGGCGCGTGAAGGTCTTTCGGAGGGAGGTGCGGAGGGTTGAACCTTAGTACTGTGTTGATCGAGCTGCTGGACGCCTCCGATGAGGCGGCCGCGGGGGTGGAGGCGGCAAGGCGCAAGGCGTCGGAGATGCTGCGCGAGTCCCGCGAGCGGCTGGCGGCAGACAGGGAGACCAGGCTGACCGCGGCCAGGACCCAGGCCAAGACGATCGTGGAGTCGGCACGCCAGTCGGCGGAGCTGGAGGCGGCGCAGATCGCGGAGATGGGTGCGCGCGGCCGAGCGGGGATGAAGGAGCGTTTCGCCCAGTCGGCGCCCGAGATCGTGAGGTCTCTGACCCTGGAGGTCGCTGCTCGCTACGGCGGCGTCAAGGAGGAGTAATGCTTCTCTCCGCGGGTGAAAGGGCCTCCGCGTCCGCCAAGGCTCGCGTCTTTCGGGGAAGGATGCTCTCCCGGGAGGATTATATGCGCCTGCTGGAGTGCGAGACGGTCGGGGCGATCGCGTCCTTCCTTTCTCGTACGGAGGCCTACGGCCGATATTTCGACGGCACTCCGCACCCGGAGGAGCTTCGCAGGTGGGAGCTGGAGGAGATTATCACACTGGTGCCCGTCATGGAGGAGGCGCCCTTCGGCCGCTACCTGGGGCGGATGCGCTCTTCCCTGCTGGACGCCTGGGGCGCGCGCTTCGATGTCGAGGTCATCAAGCGGGTCCTTCGGATGATCGTAACAGGGCTCGGCAGCCGGGAGGCGCTTCGGCGCTGGGTCGGCTCCGCGCCCCTCTCCCTGGCCGACGAGGAGAGGCTGCTCTCGGCGCAATCGCTTCGCGATGTGCTGGAATCGGTCAGGGGCGGGCCCCTCGAGAAAGTGCTGGGCGATCCTCTGCGGCGGGTCGAGAAGGAGGCGAGGGGGGAGGCCCTGTTCCATGCCAAGACCGCGATGGACTCGTTCTTTCTCACCCGTATCCTCTCCGAGGCAAGGAAGCTGCCCGTGCCGGAGCGCAGGTGGGTGAGGCGGCTGTTCGGCGTCAGGGTGGACCTGATCAACATCTACTGGATCTATCGAGGCAGGAGGTTCTTCAGGATGTCGCCGGAGGAGGCGCTGGCGATGACCCTGCCCGTTAGATACAGGCTCGGCTTCGAGGCGCTGACCACCTTCGCCTTCGCGCCGGACGCTGGGTCGATGGTCGCGCTGATGAGGGAGAGCCGCTACGGAGCGGCCTTCCCGGAGGACGCCCCGGGCGGGGACGCGACGGCCGTATCGTTGGTGGAGATGGAGCTTGAGCACGACCTGTACCGGTTCCTGTGGAGCGCTGCCTCTGAGATCTTCCGGTCGGGATCGGCGGGTGTTCACGTGCCATTGGCGTACTTGACGCTGAGAGAGTTGGAGGTAAAGGATCTGTTCACCATCATTGAAGGAGTGCGGTATCATTACGATACACGGAGGCTGCGTGGCTTTCTCATCAATCCGGGTGCCGGCGCGGCTGGAAGGGAGGGAGGAAAAGAGTGGCCGTCGTAGAGATGATGGGGGTCTCCATGGTGGGCCCCAGAAAAGAGATCGAGCTTGTCTCGGCAGAACTGCTCTCCCTGGGGAACTTCGAACCGACGCCCCTTCACTCCGTCCTCGGCAGGCAGGGAGGAAGGTTCGCGAGGGTCGTGTCGTTCCGCGGCAACCCCTACGACGAACTGCTGGACAGTTTGAACTCCGTGTTCAGGCTGATCCCGGGGGAGTCGCCGCCCGATCCGGAGACGTCCACGAGCGAGGCAAGAGGCGAGGGCTGCGCCAGGAGCATTCCGTCCCTCTCTATCGAGGAGGCATCCGAGCAGGTGAAATCCCTTCAGAGAATGCTCGCCCAGTGGAGGGAGCGCTCCGAGGCGATCGAGGAGAAGACCGACAAGCTGACCGCTGCGGGCATCTTCCTGGACGAGCTCGCGGCCGCGGGACGGGGGGTCGAGCAGGCGCTGAAGCCTCGCTACCTGTCCATCACGTTCGGCAGGCTGACCGCCGATAGCTACAAGCGACTGGAGGAGATGGAGGACGTAACCCCCCTGCTGGCTTTTCCAGTGGTGGAGGACAAGGGGTACGTGCTCGCGGTCATCTTCTGCTCGCGCAGCTACCACCCGGAGGCTCAAAAACTCTTCCGCTCGCTGCAGATGGTGGAGTACGAGCTCGGCGAGGTGTTCGAAGGCGCGGGCGAGAACCTTCGCGAGCGCCTGAAGGAGGAGACGTCCGCCCTGTCGCGGGAGGCGCGCGCCGTGAGCGAGGCGCCCAGGAACTACCTTGAGAAGCACAGGACGGAACTGGAGAAACTCTACTGTTCGGTGTTCACGATGCAGAGGGTCTACTCCCTGTGCCGCGAACGGGGGGAGATAGGGGAGATCTTCGTACTGTCGGGCGTGATCCCCGCCCCCACCCTGCCAAAGGTCGAGGAGATCTTGGACCAGGTCGGGCCGGATACCCTTTTGCTGACCGAGAGCGACGTGGAGCTCGAGGGCCGCGGTCGGACTCTGCCGACCCTGCTGAAGAACAACTTCCTGGTGCGGACCTTCCAGGAGATAGTCGCCCTGTACAGCCTGCCGTCCTACGGCGAGACCGACCCGTCACCGATGGTTGCGCTCAGCTTCTGCCTCTTCTTCGGCTTCATGTTCGGCGACGTCGGGCACGGCCTGCTTCTGACCGCAGGGGCATGGCTCATGGAGAGAAGGGGGGTCATGAATCGCGCCTTCGCCTCCGTGATAGGAATAGCGGGGGTCGCGGCGATGCTGTTCGGCTTCCTCTACGGCAGCGTCTTCGGCTCCGAGGAGATCCTGCCGTCGCTCTGGACCTCTCCGATGCACGGGATAGACCGCCTGATCCAGACGTCCCTGTTCGCCGGGGTGGCCTTCATGAGTTTGGGAGTGCTGATCAACATCATAGCCCAGTGGCGAAAGGGACGTATTGGCAAGATGCTGTTCGGAGGCGAGGGGGTCGCGGGGCTGCTCTTCTACTGGACCGCCGCGGCCGCAGGGCTGATCGCCTTCACGTCCGGCGGAGTGCCGACCGCCCTGTCCGCCGCTGCGGGTTTTCTCTTCTTGGTGATCCTGTTCGGCGGGGTGCTGGAGAGGCTGATCTTCGGCCCGCAGGAGGGTGCAGAGGGCGCCGTGGTTCACACCTTCTCGGTCTTCCACTCCCTGCTGTCGTTCCTGAGCAACACGGCGTCGTTCGTCAGACTGGCGGCCTTCGCGCTGAACCACGCAGGGCTGTCGGCGGCGGTGTTCATGCTGAGCGACATGGTCCACTCCCTGCCCGGCGGGGCGCTCTTCCGCGCGGCGGTGCTGATCGTCGGAAACGCCATCATAGTTGGGCTGGAGGGGCTGATAGTCTTTATACAGACTTTGCGACTGGAGTACTACGAGTTCTTCGGCAAGTTCTACCACGGAGGGGGCGCGCCATTTCGCCCCGTCACATGGCGGAGCGAGTAGGGACGCCACTCTCCGCGTGCAAGTCGTCTCGAGGAGCACAGCTTTTTTTACGTCATCCCGCGGAGCACAGCTTTTTTACGTCATCCCGAGGAGCGCAGCTTTTTTACGTCATCCCGAGGAGCGCAGCGACGAGGGATCCGACCTTTGTCTAGGAGGTTAATAAATATGACTGGTGCAATTCTTTTGGTCGCCGGAGCCTTGGCCACCTGTGCTGCCGGCAGGCTCCTCCGGGGGAGGACGATACGCCGCCCAAGGGCCGTGCTCGCGCTCTTCATGCTGAGCATGCTCGTCCTGCTCGCCCTGTCGGCCGCTCTGACAATCTCCACGGCGGCCTCGGCGGCGGAGGCGGAATCTATCGCGACGGGCGCGGCGGCGGGGCTCGGCTTCCTGGGAGCGAGCCTGGCCACGGGACTGGCCTGTTTGGGCGCGGGGATAGCGGTGGCCGTGGTGGGAGCGGCGGCGCTGGGAGTAGTGGGCGAGAAGCCAGCTATGCTGGGCACCACCCTGATCTACCTTGGGCTGGCGGAGGGAATCGCCATCTACGGCGTGATAGTCTCCCTGCTGATACTGGGCAAGCTTTAGCGGATGAAGGGCTTTCTCGTCAGTGACAACCACGATTCTCTGGTGCTGCTACGGCTCGCCGGGATCCCCGGCGTGCTGGCCGTCGGCGCGGACGAGACGGCCGCCGCAGTGGAGGACGTGCTGACCAGGCGTCACGACGTCGGTGTGCTCGTGATGACCGAGAGGGCGGCGGAGCAGGTTCCGGCCATGGTGAAGTCCCTGCGCGAGCGAGAGGAGCTCCCCCTGCTCGTGATCATCCCGGACAGGCACGGCGCACGGCGGGAGGCGGACTTTCTGACGCGGTACATCCGCGAGGCGATAGGAGTGAGGATAAATTGACCGAGATTTCGACATCCGCCGGAAAGAGCTACGAGCTTGGCAATCCGGAGAAGCTGTCGTCCCTTAAGAGCCTGTTGCTGAAGCACGGCGACGAGGAGGGGGACGCGATACTGGAGACAGCGAGGCGCGAGGCCGCCTCGATGTTCGAGGAGAGGAGCGCGGAAGTCGAACGCCTGGTGGAGCAGATCCACTCGGAGGCCGTAAGGCGAGCCGAGGAGATAGCAAAGAGGCAGATAGCCGGAGCCGAGGCGGCACGAGGCAAGGAGAGGCTGCGCCTGCAGAACAGCCTGCTGGACGAGGCAATTATGATGCTGCAGCACGAACTTACCGCGCTCCGCTACCACGAAAACTACATCGATATACTGGCCGGCTTGGCGGTGTCCGCGGCTTCCGGCCTGCAGCCCGGAAGCGTGATAAAGCTCTCCGTGGCGGCGGAGGACGCCCACCTGGGCAGGGAGGTCGTGCGAAGGGCGGCCGCCCTGCTGCCGGGGCCCAAGTTCGAGTACAACCCCGCCCCCGCCGCCATCACCGGAGGGGTCCTTCTGGAGGCGCCGGACGGATCGTGGCGCTCGAGGGCGGACTGGCACAACGTATCCATGGAGATGAAGGAGGCCCTGGCGGAGCGCCTCCTGGCGGCCCTATGAGGAGCTGGTCATGAGAAACGCTGGAAGGATAGTCTCAGTCAACGGCCCCGTGGTGCGTGCATCCGGCATGAGGGAGTTCTTCATGAGGGAGATGGTGCGCGCGGGGGAGCTCGCACTGCTCGGCGAGATAATCCGGCTGGACGGGGACGAGGCGGTCATCCAGATCTACGAGGAGACGACCGGGCTCCGCGCCGGCGAGCCGGTGGAGGGCTCCGGCGCGCCCCTGTCGATGGCTCTCGGGCCCGGTCTGCTGGGCTCGATCTTCGACGGCATCGGACGCCCGTTGGGCAAGCTGCTTGAGAAAGAGGGCGCCTTCATCTCGCGCGGCACTTCGATCTTCCAGCTCGACCCTGACGCATCCTGGGAGGTGACTCCTCTCGGGAAGGTCGGCGACGTGGTCACCGAGGGCACGCCTCTGGCCGTGATCCGCGAGACAGCGCTGGTCGAACACCGGATAATGACCCCGCCGGGGGTTGAGGGGGAGATAGTCTCCATCCTGCCGGCCGGCTTCCACAGGGGGACGGAGGCGGTCGCCCGCCTGCGCGACGGCAGAGGGCGCAGTCGAGTCGTACCGATGATCTCCAACTGGCCGGTGCGCACACCGCGCCCGGTCGCGGAGCGTCTGCTCCCCGACGAGCCGCTGCTCACCGGTCAGAGGGTGATCGACGGTCTCTTCCCCATCTCGAAGGGAGGCGTCGCGGCAATTCCGGGCGGATTCGGCACGGGCAAGACAGTAACTCAGCACCAGCTGGCCAAGTGGAGCGACGCCCAGATAGTCGTCTACATAGGCTGCGGCGAGCGGGGAAACGAGATGACCCAGGTGCTGGAGGAGTTCCCCGTCCTTGAGGATCCTCGCTCGGGCAGGCCGTTGATGGAGCGCACGGTGCTGATAGCCAACACGTCGAACATGCCGGTGGCGGCGCGAGAGGCATCCATCTACACAGGCATCACCATAGCGGAGTACTACCGGGACATGGGCTACGACGTTGCTCTTATGGCCGACTCGACCTCCCGCTGGGCGGAGGCCCTGCGAGAGATATCCGGGCGGCTGGGCGAGATACCTGCGGAGGAGGGCTTCCCGGCCTATCTGCCGACCAGGATAGCCGAGTTCTACGAGAGGGCGGGGAGGGTGTCCACGCTGGGCGGGTTCGAGGGGAGCATCTCGATAATTGGCGCGGTCTCCCCTCCGGGGGGCGATTTCACCGAGCCGGTGACCAGGCACACCAAGCGCTTCATCCGCTGCTTCTGGGCGCTGGACCAGCAGCTGGCGCGGTCTCGCCACTTCCCGGCGATAAGCTGGACCGACTCCTACAGCGAGTACGGCGACGAGGTTAAGGACTGGTACGAGTCCAACGTCGACTCCTCCTGGGGAATTCTGCGCGACAAGGCGCGGGCTCTGCTGGCGGAGGACGACTCCATACAGCAGATCATCAGGCTTGTAGGAGAGGACGTGCTCCCCGACGATCAGAAACTGACAGCCCTGACTGCGTCGCTGCTGAAAAACGGCTACCTGCAGCAGGGGGCCTTCGGAACGGACTCCTACTGTCCCCCGCCGAAGGGGATCGCGATCCTGAGCATCATGCTGGACTTCCACGAGAGGGCGAAAAGGCTTCTGGCGCGTGGATGTCCCCTGTCGCCACTCAGGAAGATGGACGAGCTGGTGGAGCTGGCGCACCTCAGGGAGCTGCCCTGGGAGGAGCCGGAGGCGTTCGACGACCTGAAGAGAAGGCTGCTCAGGCGAATGATGGAGATTGACCGCGAGCGTCTGGCCACGCGAGCGGCGGGGAGCGTGGGATTGAGATGAGCGATGCCGAGTATGTCGGAGTGAGGAGTATATCCGGCCCTTTCGTGATGCTGGGGGAAATACCCCACGCGAGCTTCGACGAGATTGTCGAGGTGCGCTCGCCCGACGGAACGCCGCGCGCGGGGCGAGTGGTGCTTGTCAGCGACAAGGCGACCCTCGTGCAGGTGTTCTCGGGGACCGAGGGGCTTTCGCCCGCGGCGACCTCGGTACGGTTCACGGGGCGGGAGCTGGAGATATCCCTCTCCCCCGCCATGCTGGGACGGACCTTCTCCGGGCTGGGGGCACCGCTGGACGACTGCGGCCCGGTGCTGGGCGGAGTGCGAAGGCCGGTGGGAGGCGCGGCGATCAACCCGATGGGAAGGGAGTACCCGAGGGACTTCATCTCCACCGGGATCTCCTCCATCGACGTGCTGTTGACCCTGATACGCGGGCAGAAGCTGCCGATATTCTCCGGCAACGGTCTGCCGCACAATTCGCTCGCCGTGCAGATCGCGACCCAGTCCAAGCTCGCCGGGGCCGAGAACTTCGCCGTGGTCTTCGCGGGGATAGGGATAAAGCACGACGACGCGGCATACTTCAGGGACAGGCTGACCGCCGGGGGGCACGGGACCAACCTGGTCCTCTTCCTGAACCTGGCGGACGACCCGCCCGTGGAGCGTATCGCCACGCCGAGGCTGGCGCTGACGACCGCGGAATACCTGGCCTTCGACCTCGGGATGCACGTGCTGGTGATAATGACCGACATGACCAGCTACTGCGAGGCGCTGCGAGAGCTGTCGGTCGCGAGGGGAGAGGTGCCCAGCCGCAAGGGGTACCCCTCGTACCTGTACAGCGACCTTGCGTCACTGTACGAGAGGGCCGGAGTCCTGCGCAACGGGCGCGGCAGCGTGACCCAGATCCCGATACTGACCATGCCCAACGACGACATAACCCACCCCGTGCCCGACCTGACGGGCTTCATCACCGAGGGACAGATAGTCCTGTCGCGGGAGCTGGAGGCGCGGGGAATCTACCCGCCGGTCGAGATACTGCCGAGCCTGTCGCGCCTGATGAAGGACGGTATAGGACACGGATACACAAGAGAAGACCACCCCAACCTCGCCGGGCAGCTGTTCGCCTCATACAGCAGAGTGCACGAGGTGAGAGCGCTCGCCGGCGTGGTCGGCGCGGACGAGCTGAGCAAGGCGGACCAGCAGTCGCTGGCCTTCGGAGAGGCCTTCGAGAGAGGATTCCTGAGCCAGGGGGCGACGGAGAGCCGCGAGATAGCGCAGTCCCTCGACATGGGCTGGGATCTGCTCTCCACCCTTCCGGTGCAAGAGCTGACGCACCTGTCGATGGACGACCTTGCGAGGTTCATCAGGAGGGAGTAGCGGGAGATCCCTCCTCCCTGCAGTCGTCGGGATGACGGAACGATGCGCAGCCTCGGAGGGACCTTGGTCCCTACTCAGGATGGGTCTTGCACCGGGGCTTCTTGTGTTTTACAATGCGGCTGATCGGTATATGTTCGTCATGACTGTCAATAATGCGGTCGTTCGGGAGGCTTTTACGACAGACTCATTGTGTGAAAGCTTTGCTATAATAGTCGAGTTCTGTTCAAATCTTCTCCCTCGAAAATGCGTTTCCGCTTTTTCGGGCCCGAGATTGGACAGGTTGAAGCCCCTGGAGAAAAGAGGGTGTTCTATGAGAATACGCGCTATTGCAACCATCGCTGCAGCGGTCGGTATTCTTTTCGCGGCGATCTTTATCGCAGGTTTCTTTTTTTCCGACGATAGACTCGAGGTGCCGGTGACTCTGTTCTACGACGACAAGGATATCTCGGGAGCGGTTGTTTCCAAGCAGGCACTGCAGTCGGTCGTCCTGGCCATGGAATTCTTCAATGCTCGCTCGAAGACACACCGTTTCATCCCGACACGAGAGTCCGATATGAACGTCTATAATGCCATAGAGAGGGCGGCGGCCAGAAAATCCGCCGCAGTTATAGGGGGCATCAATGCTCCCTTCGCGTCGCTACTGGCGGACGCCTCCAGGAGACAGGGCATATCCTTTATAAGCCTGGCCTCCGGGCACAGCCTTGCCCGGCCGGATGATCTAGTGTTCCGACCCCGCCCCGAGAACGGCGGCAGGGAGCTGGGCGAAGAGGCCCGCGACAGGGGCATCAAGGCTTATGCCGTCATAGTCAGCGGTTTTGCGGCCTCTCACGTCCAGGACTTCATCCGAGATTTCCAGTCGGCGATAGGCACCCCGCCCCTAAAGATCGTCTCCTTCAGCAGCGATCTGAAGACTCGCATCGAGGACCTGCAAGATTATGCGCAGGACATGGATGCGGTTTTGCTTGTCCTGCCGGACTGGCTCTGTTCCGTGGCGCTGCGGGAACTGCGCCACCGTTTTCCCGGCATCCCCGTTTTCCTCTCCAACTGGGCCGTGTCGCACAGGATTCCCCTTCTTGCGGGTCCGCTCGGCGACGGGGCGTTCACGGCGTCCTACACGGACATCGCCTGGGATTCTCCCGGTAACGAGTTTGTCCGGTTCGTCAGAAATACCTACACATCCAGCATCCCTCGGATGATCCTGGCGATCGGCTACGACACGGTGGCGATGCTCGACGCGGCGGTGAAGATGTCCGGGTCGAGCGATAAACAGGCCGTCGCCACCGCTCTGTCCGAGTTGGAATCAGTGGAGACCATCGGAGGCGTGTTTCCCGTGGATAAAAACGGAGATCTCCGCCATAGGGGGCAGATATTCACCCTGAGATCGGGCCACTGGGCAAGGGGCGGCGCAGCCTCCGATACATCATCTTCTGCCCGCCCGGGAGGGGTGGTGCCGTGAAGGATCGTCTGAGCTTCTCCATAAAACCCCTGTTTTCATTTGTCGTATTGTGCCTTGTGATCATATTCTGTGTCCAGGGCGCTATAAGCCTCTATTCGAAGATCCAGGCCCAGCTCGGAGTCATAGAGAAGCAGGGCGACTACGCTCTGCAGATGGCCTCCCTGATGCTGCGCAAACAGGCAGAGAAGAGGGAGGAGGGGCTTCGCGCCATCGTAGGAGGGGCGGATACCTGCGACACGGGTCTGGACGTGCTCGTCGCCGCGGTCCTCGATGGCGACAGGGTCGGGAGGGTGCTGAAGGGCTGGCTTCACGAGGGAATGGCTCTTTCGGAGGAGCTGCTGTCTAAGGAGTGGCAGGTGAGCGACCTGGTCGACGTCTACGGGCGCAACCTTCTGACCGGCGTGCGCAACGTCATGGGAAAAGATGTCTTCGCAGCTATCAGGCTCGACTTCGACGAGCTGAACAGCCTGGGCGACCACTCCCTTATACCGATAATCTCCAACAACGTCGGACAGATAGTATGGCTGGGAGAGGCGCAGGTGTCCCCCGCATTGTCTAAGCATCTGATGGCGCGCGGGTTCATCTTTCAGAAGGATACGGCCAAGGAAGGATGGGAGATGGTCAAGTCGTACCAGGGATCATGGGTCATGCTGAGGCAGGAGTCATTGGTCTACGGCCTCACTTTCAGCATGGCATACCCCCTCCTGCCGCTCGTGGCCTCGTCCGTGTCATCGATCTTCTCGGCCAGCGCACTCTTCGTCGTCGCGCTCGCGGCTCTCCTGCTGCTGCTCGCACTTTGGCAGAAGAGCGTGCTGAGCAGCATAACGAGAATAGAGAGGCTTGCGAACGAGATGAGCTTTCAGCTCTCGCAGATAGACGCCAGGGACACCCTCAGGGGCGCAGAGGCACTTTTTACCATAACGAACCGCTTCTCTGACTTTAAACCATCGATGGTCAAGGAGACGAACCAGTTCGTGGGCCACCTCAAAAACCTCTTCGAGGTGATCCTGCACCAGCAGGAGGAGCTCTCCGCCTTCAACCAGGAGACGGAGGCCATGAACCAGGAACTGGAGCAGGTGAACAACAAGCTGCGCGGAAGGGAGAGTCTCTGGGAGCGCACCCTGGAGTACTCCCGCTCCTTCGCTCGGTCGCAGGACGTGGAGGGTGCCATATCGTCCACGCTGAACACCCTTCTGTATGATCTCGACGCGTTCGGAGTCCTCATCACAACCGTCGAGGGGGACTATTTCAGGCTGGCGGCCTGGGAGGGCTACAACGGGGAGCTCACGGCAAACAGCGTCGTCAAAAAGACCGGGTTGGCCGCGGCGGAGAGCATCCTGGCGAAGACCCCCGTATGGGTGGAGGACGTTCAAGCGCACCCGACCGCTTATCCCGTTCACCCCATGGTGAGAAGCGAGCTGCTCATCCCTCTCTTCCAGGCGGGCGAGGAGGAGGGAGTGCTCGAGATCGCCTTCGACAGGCCGATGAGGAAGGACTCTTTCATGATCGAGACGCTGGGACCGGTCGCATCCTTCCTCGGCGGACTGGTCCACGGCGAGAAGCTGAGGCGAGAGGTGAAGGCGTCCTACGCTTACCTGGCCGAGAAACTTCAGTTCGTAACCGGGATATACCACGACGAGACGGAGGCTCATATCGATCGCATAGGCGAGTACTGCCGCCTGCTCGCTAGGGAAATAGGTAGGAACGCTGCCGAACAGGCCGATATAGCACTGTTTGCGCGCCTTCACGACATAGGCAAGCTCAAGATTCCCCACGGGATACTGGTGAAGCCCGGCCCCCTCACAGAGGAGGAGTTCGAGGAGATAAAGAAGCACCCCCAGTGGGGAGCGGACATACTGGGGGACGCCTCTTGGCTGAAAATGGCCAGGAACGTCTGCCTCACCCACCACGAGAAGTGGGACGGAAGCGGCTACCCGTTCGGCCTGCGCGGAGAAGAGATACCCTGGGAGGGGCGCATCGCCACCATAGCGGACATCTACGACGCCCTGCGCTCGGCTAGGTCGTACAAGCCACCCCTGAGTCACGAGGAGTCGATGAGGATAATCCTCGTGGGGGACGGCAGGGTGAACCCCGAACACTTCGATCCCGCAGTGCTCAGGGCCTTCGAGCGAGTGGCCCATGAGTTCGAGGCAGTCTTCGAGGAGTACAAGGACGAGCGGGACACCCACTACTTCCACTCGCCGCCTCGGAGATGACGAGGCGTTACGCGAGCCTTCCGCTCTTCGCGGCCGGCCTGACGGCTCACCTGGTCCTCGGCAAGTGGGCTCTGGCCACTCTGGAACCGACACCGGCGACCCTCGAGGGAGGCAAAGCCGGCCTGCTCTCACTGGCCCTCCGCTTCAACCGGGGGGTCGCCTTCTCCTTCCTCCGTTCCTCGCCGAACATGGCGCTGCTTATGAGCATCTCCGCCATTCTGCTACTGGCCGCGATGCACAGGATATTGACGGACATGCGCGGCTCGATCGCCTGGCCCCTGTTGTATGCGGGCGCCGCCGGGAACATTGCGGACAGGCTCACTTACGGCCACGTGGTAGACTGGTTAAAGGTCGGCCCGCTCACTGTGAATGTAGCCGACATCCTCCTCTGCCTCGGGGGCGTGATCTTCATCCTGGACCTCCTGCGAAAGCGATAAGTTCGCCGCAGGCGCCACCTCTCTTTAGGACCTCGGCGACATTTTTCTGTTGACTTCACCGAACGATGCAACTAGAATTAATAAGCGGACGACGCCACAAGTCGATTCATAGGTCGGTTTGTCGGCGCTTTCCCAATATTTTTAAAATAGGAGGGATTTGTATGAAGAGGTTGTTGACAGCGTTCTGCGTCATCGCCCTGACCCTGCCTCTGCTGGCGGGAGTTTCGGAGGCATCCGTGCTGCGGGTGATCACCTGGTCCGGATACGCTCCTCAGGAGCTGGTGGACAAGTTCACCGAGGAGACGGGCATCCAGGTGGAGATCACCCTGAGCAACAACGAGGAGATGATCAGCAAGCTGCGGGCGACCCGGGGCGGAGGCTTCGACCTCGCCCAGCCGTCTCAGGACCGTATCTCCTCCGTGGTCGAGCAGTACGGGATCTACCAGCCGATCGACTACTCGAAGATCGAAGTCGACCAGATCGACCCCTCCCTGCTGGAGGCGGTCAAGAAGAACACCTTAGTGAACGGGGAGTCCTACGCCGTGCCGCACATCTACGGCACCGAGGGGCTGGTGCTCAACAGGAAGCTCGCGCCTGACATCAAGGACTTCAAGGATCTGCTTGACCCGAAGTATGAGGCCAGGGTCTCCTACAGGATGAAGAGGCCGACCCTCATAGGCATGGGCTTCTCGCTCGGATACGACCCGTTCTCCCTCTACGACAAGCCCGAGGAGTACCAGAAGTTCCTCGACGAGATGGAGAAGGTGCTGATCGAGGGCAAGCCTGCGGTCAAGACCTACTGGGACAACGGCGACCAGCTGCTTCAGCTTCTTCGCTCCGGCGAGGTGTGGGCAGCGTCGGCGTGGGAGCAGGCGGGTTGGAAGCTGCACGCGGAGAACCCCGACATCGACTATCTTGCCCCCGAGAGCGGCGCCCTGGCGTGGGTCGACACATTCGCGATCCCGGCTCGCTCGGAGAACGTGGAGGCGGCCTACAAGTACATCAACTTCATGCTCCGCCCGGAGAACGCGGCACTTTACACCAACCTCGAGACCTACGCGACTGCGTCCAAGGACGCGGTGAAGTTCCTGGACGAGGAGATCAAGGCTAACTTCGAGCGCGGCCTGCCGCCCGAGGTACTGGCGAATATCAACTGGTACCCGACCGTTCCGGCGGGCATAGAGGAGATGGAGGGTAAGACCCTCGACAAGATAAAAGCGGCCAGATAGGCCGATACAACGGACCGGCGGCGGACTTCGGACGAAGGACCGTCGCCGGTCTCCCTTCAGAGGTGACCGCCCATGCAAAACGCTCTCTCCATTCGTAACCTGACGAAGCGCTTCGGCAGCTTCACAGCGGTTGATGGAGTATCCTTCGACGTAGAGGACGGCAGCTTCTTCTCCATACTCGGCCCTTCCGGCTGCGGCAAGACCACCCTGCTGAGGATGATAGCCGGGTTTTACCGGCAGGACGAGGGGACGATTCTGCTTAACGACGTCGATATGGAAGGAGTCGCGCCGAACAGGCGCCCGGTGAACCTGGTCTTTCAGAACCTGGCCCTCTTTCCCATGATGAACGTCTTCGAAAACGTGGCCTTCGGCCTCCGCCGCCGCGGCGAGAAGGGGACATCCGTAGAACGCAAGGTCGAGGACATGCTCGAGCGGGTCGGCCTTCCCGGCTCAGGTAAGAAGGAGATACACCAGCTCTCCGGCGGGCAGAAGCAGAGAATAGCCATAGCGCGCTGCCTCGTGCTGGAGCCCGCGGTGCTGCTGCTTGACGAACCGCTCGGCGCACTGGACGCGAAGCTGCGCGAGCACATGAAGGTAGAGCTGAAGGCGCTTCAGTCCAAGGTGGGGACGACCTTCGTCTACATAACTCACGACCAGTCCGAGGCGATGGTCATGAGCGACACGGTCGCCGTGATGAACAACGGGATCTTCGAGCAGATAGGCTCGCCGCAGGAGCTTTACCATTCGCCCCGCTCCTCCTTCGTGGCCCAGTTCGTCGGCGCGAACAACAAGCTGCCGGTGACTCTGCGCAGGAGCGACGGGAAGATCCTCGCCAACTACTCCGGCCGGTTCGGCCTGAAGGTCCCCGAGCCGGACGGCGGCGTCGACGAAGAGGCGTCATACGACCTCTTCGTGCGGCCCGAGTCGATGGTCATCAACCCGCCGGAGGAGGACGAGCGCTTCAACTCCCTGCCGGTCGCCGTTAAAGCTATCCTGTTCGACGGAGGCAACAGCCGCCTGCTGGTCTCCCCTGACGGATCTCCGGACGAGTTTACCGTCGCCCTGCCGCAGACCAGGCAGTTCGACCACATAAGGGCGAGGGACAGGATTCGCGTGGGATGGAACCCGTCCGCTTCCCTCTGCTTCCCCGCCGAAGACTGGAAGATGTACGATGAAGAGTAGCAGGGCGGGGTTCTACTTCTTCTTCACTCCCGTGGCCCTCTGGCTCGGCCTGCTGATAGTGCTGCCCCACCTGGAGTTGCTGCGCCTCTCCTTCTCCTCCTCGGGCAGCGACGGCTTCACCATGGTCAACTACTCGGCCTTCTTCAAGGAGCCCATCTACTGGCTGACCTTCGTACGAACGGCGGGCTACTCCATCCTGGTGACCTTCGTGGCGATGGCCCTGGCGTTGCCTGTGGCCTTCTACATCACCAAGGTCGCGAAGGTGCGAGCAAGCGGTTTTCTGATGCTGCTGGTGCTGGTCCCCTTCTGGGTGAGCGAGCTGATCAGGGTCTACGGCTGGATAATCCTGCTGCGCGAGAGCGGCGTCATCAATCAACTTTTCGTATCGCTTGGCCTGATCGACAAGCCGGTGGAGATGCTGTACAACGACGTGACCATGGTGATGGGGCTGGTCTACACGAGCATGCTCTTCATGGTGGTACCGGTGATAGGGGTCATGGACGCGCTGGACGACGCGCTCATCGAGGCGGCCTACGATCTTGGGGCGTCGAAGACCGCTATCTGGCGCACGATCATCATCCCCCACTGCGCGCCGGGCCTGGTCTCGGGCGGGATAATCGTGTTCATGCTGGCGCTGGGGAGCTACCTGACGCCGAACCTGATGGGCGGGAAGAACTCGCTCTGGTTCACGGAGCAGATCTACAACCAGATAATCCTCTACTTCAACTGGAACCAGGGGGCGGCGTTCGGCTTCCTACTGCTGCTGCTCTCCTCGCTCATCATCTGGCTCGGACTCAAGCTCACCGGCCAGAAGCTGAAGGATGTGGTCAAATGATCAGGTCGCTTCCAACCTCCAGGAGATACGACATCGGTTTTCGCGTATTCATGGCCCTCTACTTCGTCATCCTGTTCGCACCGCTGATCGTGACGATGGTGCTGGCCTTCAACGACTCCATGTACCCGTCGCTGCCGTGGGAGGGGTTCACCCTCGACTGGTTCTTCGGCGAAGGGCCGAAGAAGCTAGGCATATTCAAAGACCAGATCAACCTGCGCAGCATAGCCACGTCGTTCAGAACCGCTTTGGCTGTGACCGTCATCTCGACCTTCCTAGGGACCTGCGCCGCCTTTCTGTTCGAGCAGGAGGACTTTCGCTTCAAGGGGGCTCTCTACTTCCTGATGATAGCCCCGCTGGTCATCCCCGGAGTGATCCTCGGCATATCCATACTGATGTTCGCGAACACGGCGGGGATAATGATCGAGGACGCACTCGGGATCTACATCAGGTGGCTCGCGCCCGGCTTCTGGCTGGTGGTGCTGGGGCAGTCGTCCTTCATCTCGACAATCGTGGCGCTTGTGGTCTCCGCGAGGCTGAAGAAGTTCGACCGCTCGCTGGAGGAGGCCGCGTACAATTTAGGCGCGAACCGGGCCGAGGTGCTGTGGTACGTCACGCTGAAGTACCTGAGGCCCTCGATAGTCGGTGGAGCGGCGGTCGCCTTCCTGATGTCGTTCGAGAACTTCAACACGACCGTCTTCACCGTGGGGTCGCAGGCCACCCTGCCGATAAACATGTACATGCAGGTACGCGACGGCTCCACCCCGGTGATAAACGCGATCTCCTTCCTGCTGATAGCGGGCACGTCGATCTTCGCGGTCGCCAACCTGTGGGTCAGCAGAAAGGAAGTCTGAGCGGACCCTCTTCGCTGCGCTCCTCGGGAAAAGTGAACGACACGAACGGAAAAGCGTCCGTTCGTGTCGCCTGCTTAGATCCCTCATGTTCATTCGGGATGACAATAGTGGCTATGCTCGTTCGGGATGACGATGGTGGCTGTGCTCGTTCTATCAGCGGCTTCCCTTCGCTCTTCTTCCCTTTAACCTCACCGCCTCGCCGGTTCGGGCGGATTCATAGGCAGCCTGGATTATCTCCACGCTCTTGCGGCCCTCGCGACCGGTGAGCAGCGCCTGTTCCTTGCCGTCGAGAGCATCGAGTACGTGGCGATAGTAGGGCAGGTGTCCGAAGCCGTACACGCTGTCAGGGTCGGTGTTGACCTCGTCTATCCGGCTGTCCATGGGGTCGGGCGAGTCGAACTCCCAATGCTCGATTTTGTTGAGGGCGACACCGCCGATGCGCACTGTGCCTCGCTCGCCCAGCAGGGTGAGGCTGCCCTCGAGGTTCTTGGGATAGACGAGATTGGTGACGTTGATGCTGCCGAGCGCGCCGCTGCGGTACTTGAGGTTGACGACAATGGTGTCCTCGGCCTCGATGCGGCGAGCGAGAGTGGCGGATAAGGCCTGGACGGACTCGACGGCGCCTCCCATCCACTGGATTATGTCCACGTAGTGCGACGCCTGGTTGGTTAGCGCGCCCCCGTCGAGCTCCCAGGTCCCGCGCCAGCGGGCCAGGTCGTAGTAGTCCTGCGGGCGGCTCCAGTAGACGTTGGAGGACAGCAGGTAGAGGCGGCCGAAGCGCCCGGCCTCCAGCGCCTGTCTGACGAGGGCTACGGTCTTGTTGAATCGGTTCTGCTTGACTATGAAGTATGAGACTCCGTTTTCGTCGCACGCGTCGATGGCTCGGTCGACCGCCTCCAGGCTGGTCCCGGCGGGCTTCTCCGACAGGGCATGGACACCGTGACGGGCGGCGGTCTCGACGTGGGCAGGGTGCAGGCCGGAAGGGGTGCATATCGTGAGCACGCCGCCCGGGACGGACTCAAGCATCTCGTCGATCGACCTGAAGGCGCGGCAGCCCGTGGCCTCGGCGACCGAATCGGCCAACGCGGGGATGGAGTCGTAGCAGGCTACGAGCTTCGCCCGGCCCTCTTTTTCAAGTTCGCCCAAGGTGTCTATGTGGTTTTTACTGATCCGGCCGCAGCCGGCTAGTGCGAAAGAGCGCATTTCAGATTACCTCCGTGAGAGTATTTAATTCAGTCGGGATGACGATTCAATCCTCCAGCGCGGCCAGCAGCCTGTCCGGGTAATTGGTTATCGCTATGTCCACACCCATCCGCTTCAGCTCCAGGGCTCTGTCCGGTTCGTTAACCGTCCAGCAGGCGACCTTGACGCCTTCTCGGTGCGCCGATTCCGTCGTGGAGCTATCCACGTAGTCGTGGCATGGGTGCAAGCTGTACAACAGGTCCGGCACTACGCGCCTCCCGTAGGCGAGCGGCGAGACCAGCACTCCCTCGTACAGGAGTCCCTTCTTTATCTCCGGGGCGATCCTGTGAAGCTCCACCAGGCTCCCGTGGTTGAAGGATGAGACTATGACGCTCCCCGTCTTGTCGTACTCCTGTATCAAAGACGCAACATGCTCCTCCAGCCCCGGACGGTCGCCGGGGCGGGTCTTCATCTCGAGATTCAGCGGCATTCCCTCCGGGATCAGTTCGAACAGCTCCTCCAGGCGCGGCACTCGCGCTCCGGCGAACTGCGGGCCGAACCACGACCCTGCGTCGAGGGAGAGTATCTCCTCGTAGTCCAGGGCGCGCACTTCGCCCGAGCCGTCCGTGGTGCGGTCGACATCCCAGTCGTGGATCACGACCGCGACCCCGTCCAATGTGAGCTGCACGTCGAACTCGAATCCGTTGCAGCCCTGCTTTATCCCCAGTTCGAAGGCGGGAAGCGTGTTCTCCGGGGCATAACCCGACGCCCCCCTGTGTCCGAACACCAGCATGGCTAGCCCAGCAGTCCCGGCAGGAAGAGCGTCAGAGCCGGGATGTACGTTATTATGATCAGGGCGATGATGAGCGCTATTATGAACGGTATGCTCTCCCTGACAAAGTCGGGTATCGCCACTCCGGTGATCCCGCAGGTGGTGAACATCATGGACCCGAAGGGCGGGGTGATACCGCCTATCATTATGTTGACGATTATCACAAGGCCGAAGTGAAGCGGATCGACGCCCAGCCCCGTGACCACAGGGACCAGCAGCGGCGCCAGTATGATCATCAGGGCGCCCCCCTCCAGGAACATCCCGAGTATCAGCAGCAGCACGTTTATCACCATGAGCATGGCATACTTGTTGTCGGCTATGTCGAGCAGCAGTCTCGCCATGGTCTGCGGTATGCGCTCCCAGCTCATGTAGTAGCCGAACACCGACGCCGCGACTATGACCAGCAGCACGGTGCTTGTGCCGTAGACCGTGTCTTTGAGCACCTCGATGAAGTGGTGCGGTCGCAGCTCGCGGTAGACGAAGAAGCCCACAAGCACGCAGTAGACCACAGCGACGGCGCCCGCCTCCGTGGGTGTGAACATGCCGAAGCGGAGGCCCAGGATGATGCCGAGCGGCATGAAGAGGGCCCAGCCGGACTGGCGGAGCTGGCGCATCACCTCTCCGAATGTCGCCCTCTTCTCGCGCGAGGGCTTGTATCCCCTTCTCTTGGAGATGAAGTGAACCGCGATCATCAGCGAGCAGCACATGATCAGCCCCGGGACGTAGCCTCCCATGAAGATCTTGTCCACCGACACCCGTGCTATCAGGGCGTAGATTATCAGGTTGATCCCCGGCGGTATGACGGGGGCTATCGCGGACGAGGCGGCTGTGATGGCAGCGGAGAAGGCCTTGTCGTACCCCCTGGCGACCATCTCCGGCACCAGGATCTTGCTCTCCATCGCGGCGTCGGCGTTGGCCGAGCCTGTAACACCGCCCATGAGCGTGCTGAGCATGACATTCACCTGGGCGAGCCCCCCGGTCATGTGTCCGGTGAGCACGTCCGCCATGCTCATGAGCCGGTTGCTTATCCCGGCGTAGTTCATGACCGAGCCGGCCATTATGAAGAAGGGAACGGCGAGCAGCGGGAAGGAGGCGGTGCTGGTGATGAAGCGCTGCAGTATAAGGTCCACCGGGCTTCCCGTGTTGATGAATGTGAAGTAGGACAGCGCGGCCCCGAACAGGGCGAAGGCGATCGGGATGCCGGAGAAGTAGAGCACGAAGACCACGACGACGGGCAGAAACTCCATCAGGCTCCCTCCTCCGCGGGCATGCCGCCGCGCAGCTCCTTGAAGAAGAAGCCCACCGAGTGGATCGTCATCAGGGCGAAGCCGACCAGCACGGCCGAGCTGACATAACTGGACGAGATGCCGAGCACCGCGGTCGGCTTGATCGATGAGGCCCGCACGAAGACGACGCTCAGGTAGACTATGTATGTGTTGAGGACTATCATGATCAGATGTGCGAGCATCCTGACCGATTTTTTCAGCGGCTTTGGGGCCAGCCTGGAGAAGAGGTCGATGCTTATGTGCATCTTGTGCTTGTGGCAGGCCGCCGCACCGACGAAGACGCTCCACACGAAGGCGATGGTGGCCACCTCCTCCGACCAGAATATCCCCCTGTTGAGCACATATCGGAAGAAGACGTTCACTATGACCATGCTCACGGTGATGCTTATGAAGAACGCGCTTACTATCTCCTCGGCGTAGACGAGGATCGTGCGCACGATTTTTTTCATGGCAGGCAACCCCTCACTGGATGAACCCGCGGCAGGGCGAGATCGCCCTGCCGCACCGATCGTAACAATCTCCAAGACTTCTGCGACAGCTCAGTTTCTACATGCACGACACAACGACCGGAGCATCCGTACCGCCGGTCGCCGTCCCGCCTGTCGGGTTAAAGTCTCTCCCTGATCTTCTCGAGCTCCTCCTGGAGCCTGTCGTAGATGCCGGGCGTCAGACCGGGGAAGGTCTCGTAGATGCTCTTGGTGGCCTCGACGAAGGCCTTCTTGTCGACCTCGTTGAACTTGACTCCGTAGGACTCCAGCTTCTCCGTTACCTCGCCGAGGTCCCTCTTGCCGATATCGACCATCTCGAGCGCACCCTTGGTGAACTCGTCGGCTACGATCTCGCGGTACTCCTCCGGGATCTTGTCCCACACCTGGGTGGAGATGTAGACTCCGCAGGTGCCGAGGAAGTGCTGCGTGCGGGCGACGTTCTTGAGCAGCTCATAGACCTTCGTTCCTATGTTGGTGAACTCCGAGCCCTCGATCCCGTCCACTATGCCCTGCTGCACGCCGGGAAGGGTCTCCGCCCAGGGAAGGGGGGTGACGGTCGCGCCCATCTCGGTCAGGGTCTGGATGAAGAGCTGGCTTCCGGGGGTGCGGATCTTCACGCCCTTGAGGTCCTCGGGCCTCTCGACCAGCTTGTTGGTGATGACGTTGCGGAAGCCGAACACGTACTCGAGCGCCAGTATCTTGATCCCTTTTTCCTCGGCCCTCTTGATCATGTCCTGCACGAGGTCGGTCTTTATGATCTCGACATACTCGTCGTACGAGTTGTAGAGCATCGGCCCGACCAGCGCTATGAAGTCCGGAACGTAGTCTCCGACGTAGGACGGGTCCTCCACCGAGATGAAGTCCGCACCGCGCACGACCTGCTCCATCCCGTCCTTGTAGACTGCTATCTGCGCCTGCGGGAAGGTCTGAATCTCGATTGCGCCGTTCGTCCTATTGTAGATCCTCTCGGCCACCCAGTCCATCGACTTGGTCAACTGCTCGTCGGGGGAGAAGACGTGGCTGAGTCGCAGCACCAGCTTGTAGTCCGAAGCGCTGGCCGCTCCCGCCGCTGTGAAAAGCAGGCACACAAGAAGCACGATTACAGTACTAACTCTCCGTTTCATTCACAACACTCTCCTTGCTGTATGATGTGGGGCTCTTCGCCGGCTTTCAGCGACCTGTCCGCTCGGGCCGGCACACTACATTTTACTAAAAACTCCAACCTATGTCACTCCGTACCCTTGACTAATATCTCCTCGAGCGCCGACAACAGCTCCTCAGCTCCCTCCCCGTCCGCGGAGAGCGCCACCGTGTCCCCCTTCGAAACGCCAAGCGACATGATAGACAGGATGCTCTTGGCGTTCGCCTCCTTGCCTCCCTTCTCTATCTTCACCTCTCCGGGCGCCGACGAAGCGGCCTGGACAAACTTCGCCGCCGGACGGGCGTGCAGCCCGTGAGGATTTTGAACCGTGACCTCTTTTCTCATTGTATATCCTCCTGCACCGAGTCAGGTCGAGCGTCGCGACTATGTCCGGGCGGCGGGGTCAGACCCAGCCCCTGGACTTGTCCACGGCCTTCTTCCAACCCTCGTACATCTCATCGCGCCTGTCGGCCGGCAGCGACGGACCGAACTCCCTGTCCGCCTTCCAATGGCTGCGCAGCTCGTCCATGCTGCTCCAGAGGCCCGCCGCAAGCCCAGCGGCGTAAGCGGCACCAAGGGCGGTAGTTTCGTTCACAACCGGCCGTATGACCGGCACGCCCAGGATATCGGCCTGTATCTGCATCAGCAGGTTGTTCTTCACGGCTCCACCGTCGACCTTCAGTGCACTGAGCGGCACGCCCGAGTCGGCGTCCATCGCCTCCTGCACGTCGCGAGTCTGGTAGCAGATGCTCTCAAGCGTCGCACGGATGAGGTGCTCCTTAGTGATGTACCGCGTCAGGCCGACCACGGCCCCGCGAGCGCTCATGTCCCAGTAGGGGGCGTACAGCCCGGAGAAGGCGGGGACGAAGTAGATTCCACCGCTGTCCTCCACCTTGCCCGCGAACCACTCCGAGTCCGGGGCGTCGTCGAACAGGCGCAGGTTGTCGCGAAGCCACTGCACCGCTGCGCCCGCGATGGCGATCGAGCCCTCGAGGGCATAGACCGCACTGCCCTCCTCCAGCCCGTAGGCGACTGTGGTGAGCAGCCCGTTCTTCGAGCGCGCGGGCCTGTCGCCGATGTTCAGCAGCATGAAACAGCCGGTGCCGTAGGTGTTCTTGGCCTCCCCGGGGGAAAAGCAGGTCTGGCCGAAGAGAGCCGCCTGCTGATCGCCGAGTATGCCGGAAACGGGGATATCCGAGCCGGCAATTTTATCGGATGTGTACCCGTAGACGTGGCTGCTCGGCTTTATCGCAGGCAGCATAGCCTCGGGGATGCCGAGGAAGCCAAGCATCTCCGAATCCCACTGCAGGGTCTCTATGTTCATAAGGAGGGTACGCGAGGCGTTGGTGACGTCGGTTACGTGGACGCCTCCATCCGGGCCGCCGGTGAGATTCCATGTGACCCAGGTATCCATGTTCCCGAACAGGACCTCTCCGTCCTCGGCCCTCTCGCGGACGCCGGGCACGTTGTCCAGTATCCACTTTATCTTCGTGCCGGAGAAGTAAGGGTTGATGACCAGGCCGGTGATGTCGTTAACCTTTTCCTCCCAGCCGGGTGCCTTTTTCCACTCCTCGCAGAAGTCCTGGGTCCTCATGCACTGCCAGACGATCGCGTTGCACACGGGCCTTCCGGTGCTCTTGTCCCAGACGACGGTCGTCTCTCGCTGGTTGGTTATCCCTATTGCGCCGATAGCGCCCGGTCCGACCCCGTTCTTGTCCACGACCTCGCGTATGACGTCCCTCACTCTCGACCAGATCTCCATCGCATTATGCTCCACCCATCCGGGAGCGGGGAAGATCTGCTCGTGCTCCATCTGGTGCGAGTTGACAGGAGTCCCCTCAAGGTCGAACACTATCGCCCTGCTGCTGGTGGTACCCTGGTCGATCGCCAGGACATACTTCTTTTTTGACATGCCGGCTTCCACCCTCTCCGTTGTAGCTCCGGATATTCGCATATTCGCCCGGACGCGACCTGCAAAGAACAGCGCGAATGTCGCGCCTGCTTCAGCATGATTATTCGGTCGGTTCATGATATCCTGCATTCCATGCGGTTGTCAACGTCAAACGGCCGAGGGGCAACGCGATATCGACTGTCGGAGCGTGTGATGGTAAGATTTAGCTGCAAACGACTGAAGGCTGGCAGTGTCGTCCCGAACGAGCCGCAGGCGAGGAGGGATCCGGCCGGGCAGTCGGAAATACAGGCTTTATTCGGCATTCATAATACAAAAGGACGTGACACATTATGAAAAGACATTTCCTGAGCGCTCTCGCACTCGCCGTGCTTCTCTTCTCTGTTCTGTCGCCCCATCCCGGATGGTCTTACTCGGACTTCGACCCGAAGAGCTACTCCGCACCGAAGATAAAGGACCTCTACCTGGTGATAATCAGGGACCCGGACGCGCAGATAATGGCGCTCCGAAACGGGCAGGTCGACATCCTCGGCAACCTTCACAGGCCGGTGGACGTAGATACTCTCGCCGACGACACCAACGTGGACCTCTCCCTTGCGGCGGGCTTTCACGGCTTCTTCCTGGGCTTCAATAACAGGGAGTTTCCGTGGGACCGGGTCGAGCTTCGCCGGGCGGCGTGGCAGGCGCTGCCACGCGAGCAGATCGTGCGAGACCTCTTCGCAGGTTACGCCGAGCCTCTGTCCACCTTCCTTCCACCCATATCTCCCTACTTCGACCCTACGATCAAAGGCTGGCCGTACGACCCCGACGCAGCGCGAACCGCACTGGCCGAGGCTGGATGGACCCTTGACACGGACGGCGTCCTGATCTCCCCCGACGGAAGAAAGATTCCTCCCCAGAAGATACTTTCCCCGACCGCGGCTGTCGTCCCGACCACAGCGGAGCTGGCTGTGAGGGCCGCCGAGGCGCTGACCGCTATCGGCATACCGGTAAGCACGGAGCCGATGGACTTCTCCGCCATGCTGTCGCGGCTGGACGAGCGTGACTTTCAGCTCTACGTGCTTGCGTGGCAGATGACGCGCGACCCGGACTCGCTGTACTCCCTCTACTCCTCGAAGCTGGACATTCCGGGAGGGCACAACATCCCCGGCATCTCGGACCCGGAACTCGACAGGGAGCTGGACCGCCTCCGCTTCGCCCCGGACGCGACCACGGCGCTGGACGCGGCCTCAGACGCTCAGAGGCTCCTCGTCGACCTTGCCCCCGTCGCTCCGATCTACAGCAGATACTCTGTCTCCGCAGTCAGGCGCGACTGGAAGGACTTCCTGGTGACGGACAGGACGACCGCGGACAACATCTGGAGCTTGCTCTCGATGAAGCCGGCGTCCGGCCCTATGCGCCCCCTCTACCTGGTGCAGGAGGAAGAACCAAGGGCACTCAACCCGTTCACATCCAGCTCCGCCTACGACTGGCAGGTGATGAGCCTGGTCTACGATGCCCTTATCGCAGTCGATCCATACACCCTGGAGACCATCCCTTGGCTGGCGACCTCGTGGACCGTCACCACGGAGGACGAGGGCAACGGTCACCACACGACGCTGACCTTCCACCTGCGCGAGGGAGTCAAATGGCACGACGGACACCCGCTGACCGCTCGCGACGCGGCATATACCTACGAGTTTCTGCGGGAGAACAAGCCACCACGTTACTTCGATAACGTTGACAACATCGAGAGAGTTGAGGTGCCGGACGACCTCACCCTGGTAGTGACGATGAAGAACGTCAGCTTCTGGCATCTGCACAGGATAGGCGGACTCCCGGTCCTGCCGAGGCACATAGTGGAGAAGGTGGACGACTGGAGAAGCTGGCTCCCCGCGTCGGTTAAGCACGAGGAGGACTACTCCCTCACCCGGATGATCGGCTCCGGGCCGTTCATCCTTCGTGAGTACAAGCCGGGGGAGTACGTTCACCTGACCTCCAACGAGGATTTCTGGCTGGGCGGGCGGTGATGCCAAGGTGGGCTACTGGGTTCGGAGGCTGAGTGGAGCGGCGCTGGTCCTCGTCATGGTGCTGGCGCTCAACTTTCTGCTCTTCCGCATCATGCCGGGCGACCCTGTCGCCTCGGTCATGGACCCGTCGTTCTCCCCCGAGGCAAAGGAGCAGCTCCGGAAGCTATACGGCCTTGACACGCCTCTGCCGACCCAGTTCCTGCTGTACGTGAAGTCCACACTGTCGTTCGACTTCGGAGTCTCCTTCCTGACGGGCAGGCCGGTGGCGGACGAGCTTCGCTCCCGCGTGCCCAATACCGCCGCCCTGCTGGGAAGCAGCCTGCTTCTGTCCGCGGCGATAGGCACGTGGCTAGGCATGAAGGCGGCTCTCCGCAGGGGGAGTTTTCTTGAGAAGTGCGTGCTGTGGAGCGGCGCACTCTCCTTCTCCTTTCCCTCCTTCTTCCTGCAGCTGCTTCTGCTGATGGCCTTCGCCTCCATGATCCCCGTCTTCCCGCTGCGGGGGACCCTCTCCGTTCCGCCCCCCGCCGGTTTGGCAGCTCTGACGCTTGACTACGCGCGGCACATGGCGCTTCCCGTGCTCTCCCTGACCCTGCTCGGCTTCGGCGGCTGGGCCATCTACGTCCGCAACCTGGCTGTGAAGGTTATGGGCGAGGACTTCGTACTGATGGCCCGGGCCAGGGGCCTTCCAGCCCGGAAAATCCTGTTCGGGCACGTATTCAGGACCATGCTGCCTACGCTGCTGACCCTGCTGCTTCTATCCCTGCCGGGCGTAGTCTCCGGCGCTGTGCTCACGGAGACGGTCTTCTCCCTGCACGGAGTGGGTCGCTTTCTGCTGGAGGCCGTCACGGGGCACGACTACCCCGCCGCGGGCGCCTCCTTCTTCCTGCTGTCGCTGCTGACCGTGGCCTGCAACCTCCTGGCCGACCTTCTCTATCCCATCACGGACCCGAGAGTGCGCATGGAGAGGAGCGCCCGATGACCGGCCTTATTCGCAGATGGAGCTTCTGGTGCCTCCTGGCCCTCACCGTCCTGGCCCTTTTCGGCGAGAGTCTGTTCGACCACCGGCCAGGCCAGCCGGTGGCCTCCCCCTTCTGCAAGCCTCTGTGGCTGAGCCGGGATCAGCCCCCCACCACCAGCCTGACTCTGAACCGCGACACGCCCGAGCTATCGCTCGACTGGCGCTACTCCCCGCCCTCGGGTCTTTCGATCGCAGTCGACGACTCGGCCGGCGACACAGGGCTCTTCGTGGAGATCGTAAAGCCGGGAGAGCCGCCCCTTCAGCTCGCCCCCCTGACGGGAGGCTTCAGGGCCGACGGCCGCGACATAGCCTTCAAGCGCTCGCTTGGGCTGCCCCCCTTCAAGGACGCCGCTGCCTCCCTGTTCGACCGGCGCGGAGAGTACCTCATCTCTGTCTCGGGCGCCGGGGATTTCGATGGCTCGGTGACTATCAGGCTGGAGGGCGGAAGGTGGGGGCTTCTGGGGACCGACCAGAGGGGAAGGGACGTCGCCGCGCTCTTCACCGCCGGGGTGCGCGTCTCCCTCATCGTGGGCCTGTTCGCGGCGCTTCTGGCTACCTTCCTCGGGACGTCGGTCGGGCTGGCCGCGGGCTACCTCGGCGGATGGACCGATGTGCTGGCGATGAGGCTCGTGGACCTTCTGCTGTCGATACCTCTGCTGCCCGTGCTGATGGCGCTGGCGGCCATGTGGGGCAAGGGACTGTGGCAGCTGGTGCTGATACTCTCCGTCTTCTCATGGATGAGCACGGCCCGGACTGTTCGCTCGCTGATCCTCTCCCTGAGGGACGCGCCATATATCGAAGGGCTGCGCGGGCTGGGGGCGCGCTCCGGGTACATTCTGCGAAGGCATCTGCTGCCGGAGACATTCCCGGTGCTGCTGGCGACCATGACTCTCGGGGTGCCTGGCGCGATCCTGTCAGAGGCGGGGCTCTCCTTCCTCGGGCTTTCCGACCCGCGCGTGATCTCCTGGGGAAGGATGCTTCACGAGGCCCACTCCTTCGGGGCCTTCACCGCCGGGGCATGGTGGCTGCTGCTGCCTCCGGGGCTTGGAATAACCCTGCTCTGCCTTGCCTTCCAGGATTTGGGCAAGCACCTGGAGGAGAGGGTGGACCCGAGGCTGAGGGGGGCTCGGAGATGATCGAGATAAGAGACCTGTCGGTGACCTACACGCGAGCGACCGACCGGGGTGCGGGGAGCGAGACGGAGGCGGTCAGGGGGCTCTCTCTGACGTTGAGAAAGGGCGAGCTCTGCGCGTTGGCGGGCGAGTCGGGAAGCGGCAAGAGCACCGTGCTGATGTCGATACCGGGGCTATTGCCCGCGGGCACCAGGGTCGGCGGCGAGATACTGCTCGACGGAACGAACCTGCTCTCATTAAACGAGGACGAGCTGAACGAACTGCGCTGGCGCAGGATCGCCATCGTCCCGCAGGGCGCGATGAACTCCTTCACGCCCGTGATCACCGTCGGCGCTCACGTGGAGGAGGTGCTTGACATCCACCTGGGGATGACGGGGCAAGCGGCGAGTGAGAGGACGGAGAGGCTGTTCGCCTCTGCGGGCTTGGACCCCTCCTGCGCGGACCGCTATCCCCACGAGCTCTCGGGGGGACAGAAGCAGAGGGCCGCCATCGCCCTGGCACTGGCGTGCGACCCGGACTGGCTGCTGTGCGACGAACCTACCACCGCGCTTGACGTGGTCACGCAAAAGGCGATCATAGACGAGCTGAAGGGGCTGGTGGAGTCAAGCGGGGTTGGAATGCTGCTGGTCTCTCACGATCTGCCGCTGGCGGCGTCCGCCTGCTCGCGCCTGCTGATTATGAAGGATGGGGAACTGGCCGAGGAGGGAACCCCGGGGGAGATAGTCGCCCGCCCGAAAAGCGAGCATTCCGCCGAGCTGGTGAATGCCCTGCTCGATCTTGAGAGGGAGGGAGAGCGATGATCCTCGAGGTGGACGGCCTCGTCGTGGACTTCCTCCGCCCCGGCGGCAGAGGGCGGGTCAGGGCCCTTGACGGTGCCTCGTTCAAACTGGAGCGTGGGGAAAGCCTTTCGGTAATAGGCGAGTCCGGCAGCGGCAAGACCACCCTTCTCAGGTGCATCTCGGCGCACGTCGAGCCCGACTCGGGCAGCGTCTCCCTCTTCGGCGTCGACCTGCGGAGCGCACACGGCGAGAGGCTGACCGGGCTGAGGCAGCGCTGTTCGGTGGTCCCGCAGGACCCCTACGGCGCTCTGCCTCCTTCGCTCACCGTGCTGGAGGCGGTCATGGAGCCGTGGCTCATCGTAAAGGGCCGGGGAGAGAGGCGGGAGGGCGAGAGACGCGCCAGGTCGCTCCTGGAGGAGCTCGGCCTCGGAACCGAGCTGATGTCGTCTAAGGTGCGCCTGTCCCTCTCCGGAGGGCAGCGCCAGAGGGTCGCACTGGCGAGGGCGCTCGTCCTGGAGCCGGAGCTTCTTCTGTGCGACGAGCCCACCAGCATGCAGGACGCGTCGACCAGGGGTGAGATCCTGGAGATACTCGGCGAGAGGCAGAGGGCGGGCATGTCCATGATCTTCGTAACGCACGATCTCTTCCTGGCGCGAAGGGCCGCCGCCAGGGGGATTGTACTGCACAAGGGAGTCCTCGTAGAGGAGGGTTCCACGGCGGGATTTCTCGACTCGCCGCGACATTCCTACACCCGTGCGCTCGCCTCGGCCCTGCCGAGGCTCACCCCGCTGCTGAAGGACCGGTTTTAACCCTCGGCAAGCCTCCTGGCGGCGTCCAGATGCTTGCAGCATCTCCTGTGCTGAAACGACGGACAGGTACAGGCCCCGTGGACGAGATCCACAGCGTAGTCCTCGCTTCCGTGGGCTATGTAAATTCCTCCGGCTACATGCTCCAACCTCTCTGCCGGAAAAGGAGAAGCGTCGGTCGCTCGACTTCGCTTCTCTCCATCGATGGCCTGGTTGGAGAGTCTGTCAGCCTCCCTGTTCTCCTCCCTCGGGACCCACGACAGGGAGCTTTCTGTCTCCGTCAGCAGTTCCAGCGCCCGCTCGGCAAGCGGCCTGAGGCGAGGTTCTTTTATCTTCCACGCGCCTGTGACCTGCTTGACAACCAGGCTGCTGTCCCCGCTTATAGCGACCGACCTCAGCCCCCGCTCGCGGATCTCCTCCAGCAGGATGATCAGGGCATCGTACTCCGCCTCGTTGTTCGTCCTCCTCCCCAGCGGCCTGGCGCAGCTCCAGATCACCTCGCCCAACGCATCGACCAGCAGAGCCCCCGCACCGGCGTCGCCCGGGTTTCCTCGCGACGCCCCGTCGAAGAATCCGCGGATGCGTCCGTCCGAGCCGATACAATCGGTCTCGTCTTCAAGAAAAAGCAGTTCTTCCGAATAGCCTATCTTCATGCGCACTCTCCTCGCCTGTCGTGAGGTCCCTGCAATATCGTGACCTTTGCATTTGATGAAACGGGTATTTCGGCTCAACAAAAAGGTCTTTTCTCCCGGAAAACCGTAAAATTCCCTAGCCCGAGGATGAAAAAGCCTATATAATGCCTTGGAGATCAAAACTTCTTTTTCAAGGGGGCTGCATACTGTGACACTATCGCCGTTCCTTTCAACTCGGAGGGGCTGCGCTTCCACGGGAAGCACGCCGTTTATCAAACATATTCTCATAATCCTCGCCGCCGTCCTCGTCTGCACGGCCGCCGCCCAAGCGGGCGAGTCCGCCGCCGGGCAAAACCCCGATGAAATAGTCTTCCTAAAAGGCCTTTTCGTCAAGGAGGTGCGGGGATACGGACTCTACACCGAGGAGGAAACCAGCGTCTTCAAGAAGGCCGACAAGCCGACGGTCTACCTCGAGGTGGACAACTTCAAGCTGGGAATCAAGGACGACCAATATCATATCAGCCTCTCCCTCGACCTGCTCGTAAAGGACGACAAGGGAAAGGTCGTGGCGGAGGACAAGGGCATCATCAGCCACGAGCACATCCTGAAGAGCCGCGTCCGCGACGTGTGGTTCACCGTCATCCTGGACCTGTCCGAGTGGCCGGTAGGCAAGCATGTGCTATCGTGGGTAGTGGTGGACAATACCTCCGGGAAGCAGTGCACCAAGGACATGGAGTTGGAGGTCGTCGAATGAGAACGCTCTACCTCGACTGCTTCGCCGGCATCGCGGGGGACATGTTCCTAGGCGCTATGCTGGACCTTGGACTGGACGAGGCCGAGTTCCTTCGGACAATGCGGGAGCTAGTGCTCTTTCCGCAAGGACATGGCCATCATTCTCACCACCACGGCGAGGGCCCGCGGAAGCACCCGTCGATAACCGTAGCCCGCACCTCGCGGGGAGGGATCGCGGCGGCCAAGGTTAATGTTGCGTCCTTCGAGGACCACCCTCACAGAGGTTTGTCAGACATACTCGCGATAATCGACGCAAGCCCGTTGTCGCTCCAGGTGAAGGAACGCAGTGTCAAGGCGTTTCGCCTGCTGGCCGAGGCCGAAGGCAAGGTGCACGGCATGCCCCCCGAGGAGGTACACTTCCACGAGGTCGGCGCCATCGACTCCATAGTGGACATAATCGGCGCCTTCGTCTTGCTGGAGATGGCAGAGGTCGACAGGGTCGTCTCGTCGCCGCTGAACGTAGGGCACGGCACGATAAAGTGCGCCCACGGGATTCTTCCCGTACCGGCTCCCGCCACAGCGGAGCTGCTCGAAGGCCTGCCGGTCAGGGTCGAGGGAGGCCCCATGGAGAGGGTCACTCCGACGGGAGCTCTGCTGGTCCGAATGCTGGCCGAGTCGTTCGGCCCCATCCCGAACGGAAAGCTGCTCGCAAGCGGCAAGGGAGCGGGCGACAGGGAGAGCGACATACCCAACGTCCTGCGAGTGATGCTGCTTGAGGCGGACGAGACCGCCGAGGACGGCTTCCTTCGCGACTCAGGGGTAATAATCGAGACCAACATCGACGACATGAACCCTCAGTACTACTCCCCCGTGATCGAGAGGCTGATGGCCGAGGGCGCCCTGGACGCTTGGGCGACCCCCATCCTCATGAAGAAGGGCCGTCCGGCGACGACTCTTGGTTGCCTGTGCAACCTCGGGTCGGAGGAGAAGTTCGCCCGGCTGATCATCCGAGAGACCACCACTCTGGGAGTGCGGATGCACACGGTTCGGAGGCTCAAGGCGAACGCGGAGGTCGTCGAGAGGGAGACGAAATGGGGCAGGGCCCGCTACAAGATCGCCCGCACCGGCGACGGAACCCGGGTCAACCCGGAGTACGAGGACGTGAGCCGCATGTCCGCCGAGCAAAACATACCCCTGTCCGATATGCGCGAGCTGCTTCTAGCCGAGTACGGCGACGAATAAAGATAACGGTATGCGCTGCCTGGCGACGTTCGAGATAACCAGCATGGCCGTCCTGTTCGAGCGGGTATGCCGCAAACACGGGATTAAGGCGAAGATAGTCCCCGTGCCGCGCAGCATCTCCGCAAGCTGTGGCCTGGCCTGCGACTTCCCCTGCGAGGAGGAGGAACGTGTCCGCGCCCTGTGCGAGTCCGAGCGCATCGAGACCACCTCCTTCCACCGCATGGAGTGACGGGGAGGGATCTCGTGCTTGTTGGCTTTTCTCTCCGCAATGAGCATAACGAGCCGTTGCAGACCAAGAGAAGTGGAGGCTAATTGAACTGTTATTCAACTCATTCGAGTTCCTGTTTGTCTTTCTGCCCATAACCTGGATTCTCTTCCGGCTGGCCTGCAGGGCGCGTGTGATCGACGTCGCTTTGGCTGTCCTGCTGGTAGCTTCGTTCGTTTTCTACTCCTACTGGAATCCGCCTTTTTTCTTCCTCATCCTCTTCTCCATCCTGTTCAACTACTCTTGGGGGCGGCTGATCGAGCGATCTTCCGGCCGTCGCAGGGACATATGGCTTTATAGCGGAGTAGCGGTGAACCTCCTGCTGATCGCCTACTTCAAGTACGCGAATTTCATGATCTCGAACATCGCCTGGATTTTCGGAAGAGAGTGGGTCGCGCGGGACATATTCCTGCCGCTTGGCATCTCCTTTTTCACATTTCAGCAGATCGCCTACTTGATCGACTGCTCCAAGGGGCTCGCCAAAGAACACGTGTTCACCCAGTACGCACTCTTCGTCACCTTCTTTCCCCAGCTCATAGCGGGGCCCATAGTCCGCTACGAGGATATACTTCCCCAGTTCGGACGGCTGCGCACCTTCGGCATGAGCTACCGCAACACTGCCATTGGGATAGCCCTCCTCGCGCTCGGGCTCTTCAAAAAGGTCGTGATAGCCGACACACTCTCACCCTGGGTCGCGGCTGTGTTTGACTCGGGCGACACATTGACCCTGGTAGAGGCGTGGGGGGGAGTTCTATCCTATACCTTTCAAATCTACTTCGACTTCTCCGGCTACTCGGACATGGCTGTGGGGCTCGGCCGGCTGTTCAACATCGAATTGGCCATCAACTTCAACTCCCCCTACAAGGCTCTGTCGATAAGCGACTTCTGGCGCCGATGGCACATCACCCTCTCATCCTTCCTGCGCGACTACCTCTACATCCCTCTCGGCGGGAATCGCTGCGGCAAGGTGCGCAGAAACATCAACATCATGATCACCATGCTGCTCGGGGGGCTATGGCACGGGGCATCCTGGAACTTCGTCGTGTGGGGCGGGCTTCACGGAATTTACCTGGTGATCAACCATACCTACAGAAGGATGGTTTCCACTTTGAAGATTACCCCCCCCCCCCCCTATACTTTTTCCAGTATACTTGTTCCAATATACTGGCTGACCACCTTCCTCTCAGTCGTCTTCGCGTGGGTCTTCTTTAGGTCCACGTCATTCGCCCGGTCGTGGGAGATACTCTCCGGCATGGTCGGCCTTAACGGAACAATTCTACCTCCGCACTGGGCGCCGTTTCCGTGGCTTCGCGATTCCCTCCTCTCAATGGGCGTCAAAATCGAATGGCCGAACACGTGGGCACTGGTCGCGGGCAAGTGGCAGGTGCTCGTGCTTGCCGCCTGCACCCTGGTGGTGATCTCTCTGCCCAACAGCTTCGAATGGACGCAAAGCCGCTTCAGACGAAACAAGCTCACGCTCGCACACGCCATGTTTTTAGGATTGATCTTGGCGATGAGCGTCTGCTCGCTGGACCGGATTTCCGAGTTCCTGTATTTTCAATTCTGATGGGGGCCAGGGGGATGAAGAACTTTTACAGGAAGAGGATCTTGCAGATATTCATAGCTGCCGTAATTCTCATAGTACCGGTCCCCCTATTGAACTACATGGTGGACCCCTACTGGTGCTTCGATCATGAGATTCTGATAGGGCGCTATCAGACCGGTTTTGACGAACGACAGCAAAAGACTAATTTTCTGACGTTCAATAATCACGCTTACGACACGTTAATCTTGGGCAACAGCCGAGTAACTTATACTGACCCAAGAGATGTTCCGGGAAATGCCTTTAATTTCTCGACCAGTAGCATGAGGTCGTCGGAATTCCTGCCGTACCTTCGGTTTATTTCTGAGGGGGACACAAAACCCATCATAACCATGGTATTGGGGCTAAGTTTTGCCGAAACGAACGGAGCAAACCCCGGGAGCTTCTCTCATCCAGAGGAATACGTAAAAAACGCGGCTCTGCCCGGCTATCGATATAGAACTCTGTTCAGCATGTCTCTTCTTCGTCGCTCACTCTCTAACATCAAGCGGGATCTTATAACGAGAGACCTCCTTGACGCATACGAACGAGGTAATAGAAAAATATTCGGACGACAAATGCCCATTCCTAGACCAGAAAATGCTATTCTCAACTCTGTTGCCTCAGACGTAGCTAGATATCGAGAACAGGTCTACGGCAAAACCTACGAATACCTCGATCTCAGGCCGACATTCACCGAGCTGAAAGAAGCCTTCCCGGACACGAGGTTCATCGTATTCACCACTCCAGTCAGCTCTAACCTGCTCCGGCTATTAATCGAGGAAGGGAGGCTGGATGATTACACAAGGTGGATCTCCGGGGTGGTTGAGGTCTTCGGCGAGGTCTGGAATTTCATGTACCACAATGATGTGACCATGAATAATTTTAACTACAAGGATGCCCATCACTACTCGCCGTTGGTGTGCAGGGCGATAATTCGTAGAATTTACGGTCTGCCGATCGACGACGAGTTCGAGGAATTCGGTGTGAGAGTGACGCCAGAAAACCTGGAGGAACACCTGGTCTTCCTCCGCGACAATCTGACGGGACAAGACGGCGATTGAACAACCTGAACGAGGTAAAGGAACGCCCGTTCGGAACCACACAAGTGTTCGCGCGCCCTTCGGACGGATTGAAGAGCGGCCGGGGCCTCGAAACGGCTCCGCCCGCTCTGTGTTTTTATGCCTGTTGTCCCGAAAAGGAAGCCCGCGCCGTCCTCGGGTCTAAGCCCTCTGCGCCGAACGCTCCGCCCAGGGTCTGATCTTTTGCAGTACAGGGGCCAGCGTTCTTTCTGCGACTTCGGTATCGTACGCGGCCTGGGCGCGCAGCCAATAGCCGTTGGACAGCCCGAAAAACCTGCACAGCCTTAAGTCGGTGTCCGCTGTCACCGAGCGTTTCCCGGCGACGATCTCCCCGATGCGCTGCGGGGGAACTCCAATCTCTCTGGCAAGACGGTATCGGCTGATTCCCATCGGTTGCAGAAACTCCTCGAGCAGAAGCTCCCCCGGCGTCACGGGATCGAGTTTTTTCATACTGCACACTCCTTAATGATAATCGACGAGCTCAACGTCGTACGCGACTCCTTCCGACCAACGAAAACAGATACGCCACCGATGACGGGCTGACAAAAGTAGATGTTCGCCTGGTCAACGAAACTCTGTGGATGACGCAGGTAGATATGGCTCGGTTGTTTCAGTGCTCTGTGGACAATATCTCCCTTCACCTGAAAAACATCTATGAAGAAGGCGAATTGATTCAGGAGGCAACTACCGAGGAATTCTCGGTAGTTCGCAAAGAAGGAAGTCGATCTGTTAGGCACAAGCTGATGTTTTACAAGGTTCCTTCTTACGTCCAGTGGGACACAAGGGATTCCAAATATTCCTTGGGAAGTCGAAATCCGGTTTCCCCGCCATTAAAAAGCTCTTCAAGAGGCTCCTTCTGATTTTGAGTGGATAGGGTTTGAACCGAAACAATGTGACACTCGGTTTACCGGAGCAACCTGGCAGCAGTGTGTCGTCCACTTCGAATGCAACGCGCTGAAGGACGTTCCCAAGGACAAGACGGAAGAAGTCGGTCGAATGCTTCGTGCGATCTTCTCCCAGGAGTCACGGGAAAGCGCTCTTGAGCGTTTGAACAGGGAGATCCGGAGAAAAACCAACGTAGTAGGGAGCTTTCCGGACAGCAAAGCGGCATTGGTGCTTGTTGCGGCCCGGCTTCGGTACGCGCTCTCTCAGCTGACACATATCATGGGTAAGCTACAGCAGAGCCGATTTTCAAGGTGCTACTGTCTGAATTCGACTTTTGCGAAAGGCTCTTGACACAACCCTCCTTCCGACCGCGCCCTGTCTACGCACCGGCCACATCGGACTCCTTCACGAAGATCCAGGTTATAAGGAAGCCTCCGACGTAGGAGATCAGAATCCCCGCGAGGTAGTTCAGCATGCTGCCCGGCTGCATCATGGGAAGCGCCAGCAGCCCGGACGGCCCCCACGACGTGGCCATCACGCCGGTCGCCATGACGTACGCTCCGCCGAACCCGGCGCCCAGACCGGCGGTTATGAACGGTTTCCCCATTGGAAGCGTGACGCCGTAGATAAGAGGCTCTCCGATTCCTAGCAAGCCCGCCGGAAGCGCTCCGGCTATCACGCTCCGGATTCGGGAGTTTTTTGTGTTTCGCGCCTTCAGCCAGATGGCGGCCGCCGCTCCGACCTGCCCTCCCCCGGACATCGCCAGCACCGGAAACAACGAGACACCCCCGAAGGTCTGAAGCTGGATGGCGTAGATGGGGATCAAGCCGTGGTGCAGCCCCAGTAGCACCATCGGGAGGAAGAGAGCGGCGAGAACGTAGCCCGAGACTATGCTCACAGCCGCGCTTCCGGAGTTGATGATAAGGGAGAGAGCGTCGACCAGCCAGTCCGAGAAGTAGCCAGAGACGGGCATCACGACGAAGACCATGCCCAGCGCGACGACGAGAAGCGCGACAAGCGGTGTCAGAATCAGGTCGAGCACGTTGGGGACCATCTTTCGCAAACGCTTCTCCACCTTGGCAAGAATATACACGCCAAGTATCACTCCGATGACGCCGCCCTTGCCCGTGGTGAGGATGGAGTTGAGCGGTACGTCCGGGTCGAAAAGTCCGAGCAGTTGCGAGATCTCGTTGATCTGGGCCCCCGCTGTCATTGCGCCGGTCATGCCGCCCAGCGCCTCCGTCGCGCCGAAGCACCTGGCCGCGTTTACTCCGGTGAATATGGCGAAGTAGCCTAGGAAAGAGGCTCCGACGAGCTGGCAGATGGACCGACCGAACTCCCAGCCCGCGCCCGCGACCAGCTGCTGTTTCAGCATTGTGTCGAGGAGGCCGCCCAGCCCGTTGAAGATGCCGGACGCGATGATCGCCGGGATGAGCGGGACGAAGATGGCGGCGATAGTCTCCAGGGCAGTCTTGAAAGGCCCTCTCTTAACTTCCCGCCTGGCGTCCCTCTTCTTCTCCACCCGGTCGCCGACGGCCGCGCCGCCGCACGCGACTCCGAACTCCCCGACGAGGATATCCGCGACCCTCTTCGCCCTTCCCGGTCCGACGACGACCTGAAGAGTCTCCCCCTCGACCACGCCCAGAACGCCCTCCAGAGCCTTCAGACCGGCCACGTCCGTCCTCGAGGCGTCCTTCAGCCGAATACGAAGTCGAGTCATGCAGTTCGCAACCGAGCAGACATTCTCCCTCCCGCCTAGAAGCTCCAGGATCCTTCCGACATACGCCGCGTTCATTTCCATACGGTCGCACACTCCTTCAGCCGGCAGTCTCGGAGACAGGCCGCCGCTCTCAATTCGGCTCAAGATGAGTCGTTATGATGCTTGAGGCGCCGAAGCGGGCCTCTATCTCTCCCTCCACTTCGGTCGCGTAAGAATTGGCCTCATGGATCGACGATGTTCATGATACTGGACGTGGCTATTATGACACAAGACCGGTATAGACAAATCGCTTTTCTTGCAATACCATAGGGGGGTACAACACGCTGCGGCGATGATCTATACCACATCGCACTTTACGGCCGCGGACTCCCTAAAAGGCAGGCGATTATTAAGATGAGCAAGAAGAAGGTCCTGATTATAGGAGGGGTGGCGTGCGGCGCGAAGGCGGCCGCCAGGCTGGCGCGGCTGGCGCCCGAATACGAGATCACGATACTGGAGCGGGGAGAGCACCTCAGCGTCGCCGGGTGCGGCTTTCCCTATTTCGTGGGCGACGTGGTGAAGGAGTACAAGGACCTGGTCTGCACTCCGCTGGGCATAGTGCGCGACGCCAACTTTTTCCGCAACGTGAAGAACGTGACCGTTCACACATCCTGCCTGGCAACGCGCATCGACAAGGAGCACAAGGTGGTCAAGGCGACGAACACGGGTACCGGCGAGGAGTGCCTCTTCCCCTACGATGAACTCGTGCTGGCCACCGGGGCGTCGCCCATCCGCCCCCCGATCCCCGGCGTGGACCTGAACCGGGTGTTCACCCTGTGGACGATGCCGGACGCGATGGCGATGAAGTCCGCGATCGATGCGGGCAGCGTCAAGTCGGCTGTGATCATCGGCGGCGGCCTGATCGGCATGGAGGTCGTGGAGGCGCTGGCCGACAGAGGCATCTCGGTCTCGGTGGCCGATATTCAGCCAACACCGCTGCCGGCGCTTATAGGCGAGGACTTCGGCCTTAGGGTAGCAAAGGTGCTGAAGCAGAAGGGCGTGGGCTTCTACGGCGGCGAGAAGGTCGTAGAGATAATCGGAGAGGGCGGCGTAGTCAAGGCCGTCAAGACCGACAAGCGAGAGCTGCCGGCCGATATGGTGCTGATGGCGGTCGGGATCCGTCCCAACACGGTTCTTGCCAAAGAGGCTGGGTTGGAGCTACACGCCAACGGAACCATCGTGGTCGACGAGTGCCTTCGCACCAGTGATCCGTTCATCTTCGCGGGGGGTGACTGCGTCCAGTCCAAGAACATCCTGACGGAGAAGTCCGTCTGGCAGCCTATGGGCTCCACCGCGAACCGCCAGGGCCGTGTGATTGCCGACAACATCGCCGGGCTACCCTCGCGCTTCGCCGGGGTCATCGGCACCGCCATTTTGAAGCTGTTTCACCTGACCATCGGCAAGACGGGACTCAACGAGGAGCAGGCGCGCGCCGCCGGTTTCGACCCGGTCAGCGTGATCGTGGAGGAGCCGGATCGCCCGCACTTCATGCCGGGGATGGGTGATATGACCATACGCCTCGTCGCCGACAGGAGGTCGCGATTAGTGATAGGCGCCCAGTTCATGGGCAACGGCGTGATCGACAAGAGGCTGGACTCCATCGTCGCGGGCATCTCCTCCGGCATGACGGTGGACATGCTGGCCGACGCTGACTTCGCCTACGCGCCGCCCTTCGCAACCGCTCTCGATCCGACCACCCACGCGGCCAATACCCTCAGGAACAAGATGGATGGCCTGGTGAAGACCTACTCCCCTGTCGAGCTCAAGGCCCGCATGGAGGAGAGCGAACCGCCCGTTCTGCTTGATGTGCGCTCCCCGCAGGAGCTGGACCAGCAGGGGCGTCTGCCCTACGACTTCATCAACATCCCGCTGGGGCAGCTTCGCGCTCGTCTCTCCGAGGTTCCGGAGGGCAGGGAAGTCGTTGCCTTCTGCAAGATCTCCGCGCGCGCGTGGGACGCGGTGGCGATATTCAGGGGAAACAACAGGGAGGACGTTGCGATCCTCGAGGGAGGCGCGATGGCCTGGCCGTACGAGTTGAAGTAGCGGAGCAAAAAGGGAGGGATCTCGGTCGACCAGCGCCGGCAGACCGAGATCCCTCGCTACGCTCGGGATGACCGTTATGGAACGACGATGATCAGGAGGCCTCTACAGCAGCCCCTCCAAGCCCTTCTCCAGCACGGAGAAGACTGCCGAGTCGTCGTACTCCTCGATTCGCCCCGCGTCGCCCAGCTCCGCCAGGCGCGGGTCCAGGGAGAGGCTTCCCCAGAAGGGGACCTTCAGCTCCTCCGTGAGTGCGGCCGAGTGGCTGCCTCCGAACAGTTCTATGCGCTCGCCGCAGTGAGGGCAGCGAATCTCGCTCATGTTCTCCAGCACGCCAACCAGCGGGATGTCCATCATCTCGGCCATTCTCGCGGCCTTGCGCACCACCAGCGACGCCAGCTCCTGCGGTGACGTCACCAGCAGGAAACCGTCCAGCGGGATAGTCTGCATCGCGGTCAGCACAGCGTCGGCCGTCCCTGGAGGCAGGTCGACGAAGAGCACGTCCAGATCGCCCCACTGCACGTCGTTGAAAAACTGGCTGACGGCGCTGCCGAGCAGCGGACCGCGCCAGACGACGGGCTTGGCCGGGTCGTCCAGCAGCAGGTTCATGGAGATGACCCGTATGCCGGTGCGTGTCGCGGGCGGCTCTATCCCGTCGGCGTTGCCGAACGGGAACTTCTTCAGGCCGAAGAAGGTGGGTATGGACGGGCCCGTGATGTCCGCGTCCAGTATGCCGACGCTCTTGCCCTGGCGAGATTCCGCCAGAGCCAACAGGGACGTTACCGAGCTCTTGCCCACGCCGCCCTTGCCGCTGCCGACGGCGTAGATTCGTTTGATGCCCTTTTTGTCGCTTTTTGGTGGTAGTGTCAAAACGAGGTTCGCCTCTTTTCAGTGTTTTTTATGCGCCTATTTTACACCAATCACTAAAGAAGTTTCTCGAGCTTGCCCTCCGTGTGCTTCGCCAATGCGTCCGCGACGGTCAGCCCCTCCGCGCAGAACGCGCTCATCCCCGCCTGCTTGGCGAAATTGATGGCATTAGGCCCGAGGCGCGGAACCAGCAGCACGGAGACCCCCTTCTCCGAGAGGGTCGTCAGCATCTTAGTCGCGGCCCCGTGAGCCTCGTCGGCACCAGTCCCCTCGAAGGACTCGAGCACCTTTCCGCTCTCGTCTGCAACTACGAACCAGGGAGCGCGCGCGAAACGGTCCGCGACCGCGCTGGACGTCTCCGCCCCGAGGGACGGTATTCCTATCTTGATCTTGGTCATGTTTTTAGCACTTCCTCTCTGTAAAATCGCTCGCCACAGTTCCACGAGCGGTCGCCCCATCTCCTCCACCGGGATTCGGCCGTCGCTCGTAGCCCGGGTGATCTTCTCGTCGAACGGGACGGCCCCGAGAATCGGCCACCCCTCCGCTTCGCAGACGGAGCGGATCTCCTCCGTTACCACCGGGGATATGTCCCACCTGTTTATAGCTATTCCAAAGGGCAGCGACAGGGTCCCGCACAGGTCGATCACCCGCCGCAGATCCGCGAGGGCGGAACGAGACGGCTCGACGACCAGCACCGCCAGCCCGGCCCCCGTGAGGGAGGACGTCGCGGGGCAGCCCACTCCGGGCGGCCCGTCGACAAGAATCAGCGGCGCTTTCAGCTCAGTGGCCTCTTGCCTGGCCTCCTTGCGCACCAACGCCACCAGCATGCCGGAGTTCTCTCCCCCCGGCGCAAGGCGCGCGTGCCACATCGGGCCGAAGTCCGTCTCACCGCGTTTCAGCACCCCCCGCTGAAAAGCCCTCTTTTCTATGCACCCCTCCGGGCACACCAGCAGACAGCCGCCGCACCCCTCGCAGAAGCCCGGGTCCACCACGGCCTTTCCGTCCTTCATCAGGATGGACCCGAAGCGACAGAAGCGCAGGCACTCGCCGCACCCGGTGCAGCGAGCCTCGTCCACGTGAGCCACCTTCATACCGAAGAAGGGACGGCTCTCCGTCTCTCGGGGCGACAGGATGATGCCGAGGTTCGGCGCATCCACGTCCGCATCCGCCAGCACACGCGGCCCCTCGGCCAGCGCGGCGAAGCACGCGGTCAGAGTGGTCTTTCCCGTCCCGCCCTTGCCGCTGACCATCACGATCTCGAATGGGCTCATGAGAATACCCTCTCCATCTCTCGCCATAGCCTTTCCGTCCTGGCGGCCCAGTCCGCGTCGGTGTTGTACGGACATTTACCCAACGCTCCCGTCGCAGCCGCGGCGCGACTGAACGGAAAGCTCTCAAGCACCTCCACGGAGAAGCGCCTGCACAGGTCGTCCAGCGGCCTCTCTCCCAGCCCTGCCTTGTTCACCACCACGGCCGCGGGCTTCTTAAGGTCCGACGCCACCTCCAGCACGCTCGCCAGGTCGGACAGGCCGAACGGAGTCGGCTCGGCCACCATCAGCGCCGCATCCGCAGCGCGCAGCACCGTCGCAGCCGGGCAAGACACGCCCGGAGGCCCATCCATTATCCAGTAGCGCTCGCCGAACTCCTCGGCGGCGCGCATCGTCTCCTCTATTACGTGCACCGTGCTGACGCTGCCTACCTTCAGGCGACCCTCGATGAAGGGCCCGCCGGCGGCGGTGCCGGACCTGATCCTGCCCACCTCTCGGTCGCGCTCGCTCATCGCCCCCGTCGGGCAGACCAGCGGGCAGACGCCGCAGCCGTGGCAGAGAAACTCGTTGATCACCGGCAGGCCGGAGCCGAACCACGCAAGGGCGCCGAACTCGCACGCCTGGGCGCACCGACCGCAGCCGGAGCACAGGTCCGGGTCCAGACTGGCGACAGGCTGAAGCACCGGCCGCTCGGAGCCTCCTTTGAAGTCTAGCAAAATCCCCAGGTTGGGCTCCTCGACATCGAGGTCCATGGCCAGCGACCCCGGTCTGCCAAGAACAAGGGAGGCCGCGATGCTGGTCTTGCCCGCGCCTCCCTTGCCGCTGGCTACGGCGATCTTCATTTTCCGCAGGTGCGGCCGTGCCCGTGGTCGCACTCCTTATCGACGGACTCGAGCGAGCCGGACAACAGGGCCTTCACGGCGCTTTCGGCGTCCATCGGGGGGACGGTGCAGATCTCTATCCCGAACGACCGGAACAGGTTCTTCGCCTGTGCTCCCATGCCCCCCGCGACCACGGTATCCGCCCCCATGCTCTTCACCCAGTTGGGGAAGAGCCCGGGAACATGTTCCCCGCCCGGAGGGGCCAGAAGCTCGCGCTTCGTCTCCTTGCCGTCCTCTATCGTGACGAACAGAAACTCCCTCGTCCTTCCGAAATGCTCGGAGACAACCCCTCCGTCCAGAGCCACAGCCGCCTTTTTCACTACTCGTCGCCTTCCCTTCCAAGCCTGGCTCGAAGTTCATTCGCCCTGGCCTCCGTCATCGCGAGCTCTTGCTCCATCATCGCCCGCTCCTCAGCCTCGCTCATAGGCTCCTGCCACACTCCGCCCATGGGCATTCCCGTACCCCAGCCGCGCCCCCGGCCATAACCCCAGCCCCAGCCGCAGCCCCGGCCGCGCCACCCGCGTCCGCCGAAGAAACCGGCTCCAGCGTAAGCGCCCCGGCCGCAAAATCCACGCCCCCAACCCGTCATCGGGCCCTGTCCGAGCGGTCCAGTTCTATCCCTTCCAGGCATAGAAATCTCCTCCTTCATCTTTGATAATAATTATCAGTTGCATTCTACACCATTCTGTGGCATCATGTCAAGGGGAAAAACAAATTTTCCGGAGGGATTGGATAATGGCAGACGAAACCGCCGGCTCTATGGACTTGTTCATGCGTAAGCTCAGGGACAGGGGGCTGCGCCTCACCGCCCAGAGAGAGACTCTCTTTCATATCATAGCCGAATTTCTGGGAAAGACCACGTCCGTCCAGGATATCTGGGAGAGGACGCGGGAGGCGGATCCATCCATAGGAATAGCCACCATCTACCGCACCCTAAACCTGTTGGGCGAGATGGGCATGGTCAACATCATATACCTGAACGACGGCGAATTCAGGCTGGACGTACCCAAGCAAAAAATTCACCTGACGGCATTCTGTCGTGTGTGCGGCGAGGTTTTCCAACTGGACGGCGAGCAGGAGAAGCAACAAACGCTGGAGCGATGGCTCTCCGAGGCGGGGCTTGAACTGCTTCCCCAGTCCATGGCGCTGTCGGGCCTGTGCGAAAAGTGCGCAAACGAGGAAGATCAAAGAATGGAAGGCCCACGAGGCCGCAGAGGCGCCTGCCACGGCCGCCGCTGCCGAGGCATGAGACGCTTCCGGTAGAGGATTGAAGGATCGCTGTTGAGATCCTTCCTCCCTTCGGTCGTCAGGATGACAGTACCCTTGTCGTCCCGAACGCGCGCAGCGCGGAGGGATCTCGGGTTTGAGACACCAGGGTCGAGATCCCTCCTCCCGCTGGTCGTCGGGATGACAGGCTTACGCTCTGGCCTCCCGCCCGCCCTTGTGCTAATATGAATTGTCAGAAAGGGGGAGGGCGAGAGGATGACTGCAGGCACTGCGCGACTGGTGCGCTCGCCCGACACCGACCCGTGGGGGAACCTGTCCCGTGAGGAGCTGCTCATGGGTGAATGCGCCGACGACGAGGTCATATTCTACCTGTGGCGCAACGCTCACACGGTGGTGATCGGGCGCAACCAGAACGCGTGGAGCGAGTGCCGGCTGGACCTGCTGGAAGCCGAGGGCGGCAGGCTCGCGCGCCGCTCCTCCGGGGGCGGGGCGGTCTACCACGACCTCGGGAACCTCAACTTCTCCTTCATCGTACCCCGCAGGTTTTACAGCATGGAGCGCCAGCTCGGTGTCGTGCTGGATGCGCTTCGCTCTCTCGGGATAGACGCGGAGTTCTCCGGGCGCAACGACCTCGCCGTCGGCGGGCGCAAGTTTTCGGGCAACGCCTGGCAGATTACAAGGGACAGAGGGCTGCACCACGGCACTTTGCTGTTGTCGGTTGACATGTCCATGATGTCCCGCTACCTGAACGTCGACCCGGAGAAGCTGAAGTCCAAGGGAGTGGGCTCCGTCGCCTCGCGCGTCGCCAACCTCGCGGACGTCCGCCCGGGCCTGGAGCTCGCATCCCTGATGGATGCGCTGGAGGAGTCCTTCTTGGCGACCTATTCTCAATCAAAAGTGCGCAGGGACGAGGCCGCGCCCGAGGGGGAGGAGTTCGAGCGTCTTTACGCCAAGTACAGCGGCGTCGAGTGGCGCTACGGCAGGGCATCGGAATGCACGGTTTCGGTTTCGACACGCTTCCCGTGGGGGGGCGTGGATTTACGGTTCGACGCGCCGGGCGGGGTGACCGACGGCACACGGGTCTTCTCCGACGCTATGGACGGGGAGATGATTTTGTCGCTTGCCGGGGCGCTGAACGGGCTGCCCTTCTCGTGGGATCAGATCGCGAAGGCGGTTCGCGCGCGCTTCCCCGGCGTCCCGGAGATGGAGGATGTGGCGGGCTGGCTTCAAGAGGCCCCTATTGGCAGAACAAAGGAGGAAGGCGAATGAAGAGAACTCCGATGTACGAGAGGCACGTCGCAGCGGGAGGCAGGATGGTGGACTACGGCGGCTGGGAGCTGCCGGTGCAGTACGAGTCCGCCGGTATAAAGACGGAGCACCTGAACGTGAGGTCGAAGGCCGGCCTGTTCGACGTCTCCCACATGGGGGAGGTCATCGTCGAGGGCCCGCGCGCGGAGGAATGGCTCTCCTCGCTGCTGTCCAACGATGTCGCGGCCATGAACGACAACCAGATACAGTACAACATCATGTGCAACGAGTCCGGCGGCGTGGTGGACGATCTGCTTGTCTACCGCTACTCCCGGACGAAGCACCTGCTGGTGGTGAACGCGGCCAACACCGCGAAGGACCTGGAGTGGCTCAAGTCGCACCTGCCCGCGGACGGCGTCTCCATGGAGGACATCTCGCCCCGCACCGCCGAGGTCGCGCTGCAGGGCCCGGAGGCGGAGGCCATCATGGCGAAGATCGCCGATTTCGACCCGGCGTCGCTGAAGCTCTTTTACTTCATCGACGGAGTGTCGGTCGGCGGAATTCCCGCGATAGTCAGCAGGACCGGCTACACGGGCGAGGACGGATTCGAGATCTACGTCGACTGGGACAAGGGTGCCGATATCTGGGACGTCGTGATGAAGGCCGGCGAGGGGCACGGGCTGATCCCCATCGGACTGGGGGCTCGCGACAGTCTGCGATTCGAGGCAGGTCTGCCCCTGTATGGTCACGAGTTCACCGACAAGATCGGCCCGCTGGAGGCCGGGTACGGCTTCTTCGTCAAGCTGGACAAACCGGGCGGCTTCATAGGGCGCGACTCGCTCAAGCGTCAGAAGGACGAGGGCCTCAAGCACCGAGTAGTGCCTACGAGGCTCCTGGACAAGGGAGTGCCCAGGCAGGACATGCCGGTCGCCGACGAGTCCGGCCGCGTAATAGGCCACGTTACGTCCGGAGGCTACGCCCCGTCGCTTGACGCCAACATCGCGTCCTGCTATGTCGAGATGCCGGCGCCGGCCGAGGGAGAAAACCTGTGGATAGACATTCGCGGCAAGCTCAAAAAGGCCGTCGTCATCAAGCGCCCCTACTATGCCAGGGGAAAATAGGGCCTCGGCCCGTAAAAAACGATAACCAGGGAGGTCGATGAGTAATGTCGAAAATACCGGAGGATCTTCGCTATACCAAGGATCACGAGTGGATCAAGATCGAGGGCAACATAGGAACGGTCGGAGTCACTGACTACGCCCAGAACGCGATGGGCGACGTGGTCTACGTCGAGCTGCCCGAGGTCGGCGACGAGGTGGCGGCCGGGGACGACTTCATAGTCATCGAATCGGTCAAGGGCGCCAACGACGTCTTCAGCCCCGTGTCCGGCAAGGTGGCCGAGGTCAACGAGGAGCTTGACGGAGCACCGGAGCTCGTCAACCAGGACGCCTACGCCAACTGGCTGGCCAAGCTTGAGGTTGCCGACCCGTCCGAAGCGGACAAGCTGCTGGACGCGGCGGCCTACGCTAAACTGCTCGAGGAGCTGGAAGCGGAAGGATCTTAGAAGGGAGAAAGGACATGAATCGCTACATACCGACGACGGACGACGACAGGCGCCGGATGCTTCAGACCATCGGCGCCGCGAGCGTCGAAGAGCTCTTCTCGGGCATTCCGTCGCAGGTCCGCCAGAAGACCCCCTCCGACCTGCCGGGTCCCATGTCAGAGATGGAGATAATCAACGATCTGCGTAGCCTCGCCGCCTGGAACCTGACGATGGACGACGCTATCTGCTTCCTGGGTGCGGGCGTGTATGACCATTTCATCCCCTCCGCGGTGGACAGCCTGATCTCGCGAGGGGAGTTCACCACCAGCTATACCCCCTATCAGCCGGAGGTGGCGCAGGGAACCCTGCAGGCCATCTTCCAGTACCAGACCATGGTCTGTGAGCTGACCGGGATGGAGATAGCCAACGCGTCCATGTACGACGGGGCAACTGCGGCCGCCGAGGCCGCGGTGGTGGCATCCGTCGCGACGAAGAAGCGCAAGGTGCTGTGCGGCGACAACGTTCATCCCCAGACGAGGGAGACATTGCGCACATACTGCTGGAGCAGGAAGCTGGAGTATGTCGAGCTGGCTCACAAAAAGGGCGCGATCGACGCAGCGGAGCTGGAGAAATCGCTCGCGGCCGGAGATGTCGCTGCCCTGGTGGTGCAGACGCCCAACTTCTTCGGCGTCCTGGAGGACATAAAGCCGCTGGCCGACTCTCTTCACAAGGCGGGCGGCCTGCTGATAGCCTGTACCGACCTGCTCGCCCTCGGCACGATAGAGGCCCCGGGCAAGCTCGGCGCGGACATAGTCGTAGGGGACGGCCAGACGGTCGGCAACCCGATGAACTTCGGGGGGCCCGCGTTCGGCTTCTTCGCCGTCAACAAGCCCCTGATGCGGCGCATGCCGGGCAGAATCTGCGGCCAGACCACGGACAGCCAGGGCAGGCGCACCTTCGTGCTCACCCTGCAGGCGCGCGAGCAGCACATCCGCAGGGAGAAGGCGACCTCCAACATCTGTTCCAACCAGAACCTCTGCATAGTCGCGGCCTCCGTCTACCTGTCTCTGATGGGGCCGAAGGGCCTGCGCGAGGCCGGAGAGCAGATAATCGCCAAGACCGCCTATGCGGTCGATCAGCTGGAGAAGACCGGCAAGTTCCGCCGGGCCTTCCCGGACGCTCCCGTGTTTCGTGAGACGGTGCTGATCTGCGACGAGCCGCCTGCGACCCTCAACGAGAGGTTGCTGGACGCCGGCGTCGTCGGAGGATTGGACCTTGGCGAGCTCCACCCGGAGCTGAAAAACGCCTGGTTGCTCGCGGTGACCGAGAGCCGCACCAGCGACGAGATCGACTACATGGTATCGGTGGCGGGAGGTGACGAGGAATGAAGCGGACTATGGAGACCCTTTTCGAGACGAGCAGACCCGGCAGAGTGGGTTACGCCCTACCGAAGCTCGACGTGCCCGAGGTAGACTGCGCCTCCGCTCTCAAGGGGCGCGCGCGGTCGGAGGCCCCGAGGCTTCCCGAGATGGCCGAGATCGACGTGGTGCGCCACTTCACCGGCCTCTCCAGGATGAACTACTCGGTGGACGAGGGCTTCTACCCCCTCGGATCATGCACTATGAAATACAACCCCAAGGTGAACGAGCTGGCTGCGCGTATGACCGGCTTCACGCGCATACACCCGCTGCAGCCGATCGAGACCGTCCAGGGGGCGCTGCAGCTGATGTACGATCTCGGCGTGATGCTTTCCGAGATAACAGGCATGGACACGTTCACCCTTCAGCCCGCGGCCGGCGCCCACGGGGAACAGACCGGGCTGATGATGATCAAGGCCTGGCACGAGAGCCGCGGCGACCACGACAGGGTCAAGGTGGTAGTCCCTGACGCGGCCCACGGTACCAACCCGGCGTCCGCCACCGTGACCGGCTTCGAAACGGTCGAGGTGCCCTCGGACGACCAGGGCATGGTCGATCTGGACGCGCTCAAGTCCATGATGGACGACAAGGTCGCGGCCCTGATGCTGACCAACCCGAACACGCTCGGTGTCTTCGAGCGCAACATACTGGGGCTGACGGAGACGGTCCACGAGGCGGGGGGCCTCGTCTACTACGACGGCGCCAACCTGAACGCAATCATGGGCAAGGCCCGCCCCGGCGACATGGGCTTCGACGTGCTGCACCTCAACCTGCACAAGACCTTCAGCACGCCGCACGGCGGCGGCGGCCCGGGCTCCGGTGCGGTAGGAGTCAAGGACGTGCTCGTCCCCTTCCTGCCGACACCCGTGATAGCTCACGACGAGGAGATGGACGAGTACCTGCTCGAGGGCAGGGAGAAGCATCCTCTGACCATAGGAAGGGTGCGCAGCTTCTTCGGAAACTTCGGAGTCCTCGTGCGCGCCTACACCTACATAATGACCATGGGCGCGGAAGGACTGAAGGATGCGTCGGAGACAGCGGTGCTCAACGCCAACTACCTTGCGGCTAAGCTGGCGCACCTCTACCCACTGGCCCACAAGGACTACTGCATGCACGAGTTCGTGCTCAACGGCGGCCCGCTGAAGCAGGAGACCGGGGTCAGCAGCCTCGACGTCGCAAAGGCCCTGATAGACGCGGGATATCACCCGCCGACCGTCTACTTCCCCCTGATAGTCCCGGAGGCTCTCATGGTGGAGCCGACGGAGACCGAGTCTCAGGAGACGCTCGACCGGTTCGCCGAGGCGATGGAGCAGATAGTGGCGAAGGCCAGGGCAGAGGGGGCGGAACCCTTCCACCAGATGCCGCTCAACGCGCCCGTATCCCGCCCGGACGAGACCACGGCAGCCAGAAACCCGATCCTCACCTGGCAGTTCGAGGATTAGGCCCGCTCCACGGTTCGATGCACCAGGGGGGGCCTCTCGCCCCCCTTTTTTATCATGGGAAGGAGATTGAACATGTACGATCTGGCAGTCATAGGCGGGGGCCCCGGCGGCATGAGGGCGGCCGCCCTCGCGTCGCGCAGGGGGATGAGAGTAGCGCTGATAGAGAAGGATCGGCTGGGCGGAGTCTGCCTCAACCGGGGATGCATCCCGACCAAGGCTCTCTACTCGCACATAATCGGCGGCAGGGGCGAGCGAGCGGGCCTGTGGGAGCGGCTGGAGTCCGTCGTCGGCAAGCTGCGCCAGGGATCGGCCACCGAGCTTCGCATGGCCAAGGTCAAGACATATCGGGGCGCCGCCCTGGTGACCCGGTGGGAGGGCGAGAAAAAGATCACCGTTCGGTCCGACGACAGCGAGGAGGAGATAACCGCAAAGAGACTGCTTCTCGCCACCGGCGCCAGGTCCGTGGTGCCGGGCTTCCAGGGCAACGACCTGCCGCAGGTCCTCACCGGCGACCACGCGATAGTCGACCCGCAGCTATGGGATCCGGAGCGCAACAGAGACGTCGGCGTTGTCGCGGTGCTTGGCGCGGGCGTCATAGCGATCGAGATGCTCATGATGCTGCAGGAGCTGGGCAAAAGAGTCATCCTGCTAAAGCACTCCGACCAGGTGCTAAGGCGGCTGGACAACGACCTGAAGAAGAAGGTCATCCAGACGCTTAAAAAGCGCGGCGTGCCCATGAGCGACTACGTCAGGCTCTCCGAGGCGATCCCCGACGGCGACGGCCTTCTGATCCGAGGGACCACGAAGGACGAGCCCTTCGAGGAGAGGTGCGACCGGCTGCTCGTCGCGTCCAGCATGACCCCCATACTAGACGGCTTCGGCCTGGAGGACAGCCCCGTCCGCGTCGAGAGGGGCGCGATTGCGGTCGACGAGGCCATGAGGACCTCCGTCGACGGAGTCTGGGCCATAGGCGACTGCACCGGCGGCGCCATGCTGGCCCACCTGGCCGAGTACCACGCCCAGGCCGCGGTAGAGGACATGACGGGCGGCGTCTACCGGGTAGACCCGGATGCCGTCCCCGCCTGCGTATTCATCGACCCCGAGATAGGCACAGTCGGCCTCACCGAGGAGGAGGCAAAGGCGCGAGGCCTGGAGATAGTCACCGCCAGGGCCTACTTCGCCGCCAACGGCATGGCGCTGGCCATGGGCGCAGGCGACGGCTTCGTCAAGGTGGTAGCCCGCGCCGAGGACAGAGTGCTGCTCGGAATCCACATCATGGGCCCCGAGGCCGCGTCGGTGCTGGGAGAGGCGACACTGGCGGTGGCAAAACGCATGACCGCCGACGACGTAGCCAACGCCGTCCACTCCCACCCCACCCTAAGCGAGTGCCTCAGAGACGCCTGCAGGAGGATAGTGGAGAGGTAGGGATTTCGCTATCATCCCGAGCGCTGGGGAAGGCGGCCAGAAACATGCCGCCCGAGCGAACGCGAGGGATCTCGGGTTGGAGGCGGGTTCCTCGGGATGGCAGGAAATCGTCATCCACCGCCCGGCAACTTTTGTCACTCCTGGCTCGCTATGTCTGCGCTCTGAACCGGCCTCCCCTCGCCGGCCTCCTCAACCGTCCTCCCGTCGCGGATCCTGTAGATCCTGCGGAAGGTCGGGATGATCTTCTCGTCGTGGGTGACCACTATCACCGCCGTCTCGTACTGGCGCGCCATCGAGTTCAGAATGCCGATCACCGACAGAGCTCGCTCGCTGTCTAGAGGCGCGGTGGGTTCGTCCGCCAGTATCACCGGCGGCCTGTTGGCCAGCGCCCTTGCTATCGCCACCCTCTGCTGCTCGCCCCCCGACAGTTGCGACGGCATCGCCTCAGCCCTGTGCGAGACGCCCAGCGCCTCCAGCAGCTCCGCGGCCCTCCTGCGGGAGTCGCCGTCGGAATACCCGGCCAGCATCGGGACCAGGGCCACATTGTCCAAAGCGTTCAAGAACGGGATCAGGTAGGGCGCCTGGAAGACGAACCCTATGCTGTCCCTCCTGAGCGCACTCAGGTCGCGGATCTTCCACCCGTCGTCGTAGATCGGCGTCCCGTCGAGGGTCATCCTGCCCCCCGTCGGCTCTATCACCGCTCCCAGGCACTTCAGCAGGGTGCTCTTGCCCGAGCCGGACGGCCCGATCAGCCCCACCACCTCTCCCGGCGCCACCTCCATGTCCACACCCTTGAGAGCGTCCACCGCCGTGTCCCCCGCGCCGTAGCGCTTCCTCAGCCCCTCTATCCTTATTCCGTCGAGCCTTCCCATGGCCGCTACCCTATGGCCTCCGCCGGGTCGACGCCCACCGCGACACGTATCGCGATCAGGCTGGCGAAGGAGCACATAGCCATCACCGATACAAAGCCGGTCAAGGCGTCCCTCGGCTCCAGCAGCACGTACTTCGGAAAGGCCGGTCCCCAGAAGGTGGCCGAGATCTCCCCTATCGCGAAACCCAAGGCGCCGAGCGCCAGCGCCTGCTGCAGGATCATCCCGATTATCGTGCGGTTCCTGGTGCCGATCAGCTTGAGCACCGCTATCTCGCGGATCTTGCCGAGGGTGAGAGTGTAGATGATGAACGCGACGATCGCCGCGCTGACCACCGCAAGAATCACCAGCAGCATCGCGATCTGCTTTGACGACGTGGCGATCAGCTTGCCCAGCATAATATCCTCCATCTGCTCCCTGGTGTAGACCTCGTGTCGCAGCCACCTGCGGATGTGCGACGCTGCAACCTCCGGATCGGTCCCCGGCCGGACTCTCGCGAGCACCGCGTTCACGTAGGGATTGGCGCTCTGCGAGGCTATCACGCCCTCCAGCGAGCCCGGCCCGTTGAACGCCGGGTTCGCCTCGGTCCGCCTCCTCTGCTGAAGGATGGCGTCGTTGTCCTTCATGAACTGGGCTTCCTGTGCGTCTTTCAGCGGTATGAAGACCATCGGGTCCCCCCCGGATGAGACCATGCGCCTCGTGATCCCCACAACCCTGTAAAGGTTCCTGCGGATGCGTATCTCGTCCCCGAGGCGGAAGCCGGACGCCTCGTCGGCGACAGCCTCGTAGTGCCCGCGCGAAATGTGCCGCCCCGCGACCAGGTACCCGGGACGACCGGGCGCGGCCGGGTCGTGCGGGTCGATCCCCGCGACCATCACCCTCGTGTCCTCGTCGCCGCGCCTCACCTGGGTGGTCAGGTAGGTGACGTTGGCGGCTCTCTCCACCCCCGGCACGGTCAGCACGCTGCGCAGCAGATCGTCGTAGATGCTGGACGGTTCCGCGTAGGGGCCGAGAGTGTCCTTCTGCACTATCCACAGGTCGGCGCCGCTGTTGTCCAGCAGGACCCTGGCGTCGTCCACCATCCCGCGGTAGACCCCGCCCATAGTCAGGGTCACCCCGATGAGCAGACCGAGCCCCACGCTGGTGAGCACGAACTTTCCCCATCCGTGCAGTATGTCCCTGCCGGCCAGGCTGATCATCTTTCCCACCCCTCCGTTGCCTTCACCCTGCTTCCCGGCTTCAGAGCCCTGGCGCTGTAGACCACCACGCGCTCGCCGGGCTCCAGCCCCTCAAGGACGCGAACTCTGCCGTCCAGGTCGCGCCTGCCCGCCGACACCGGCCTGAACGATACCGATCCGTCGGCCATAATCCATACGCCCAGCCGGCCCTCGTGAAGACGCAGCGCCGCGTCCGGGACAACCGGCCCCTCCGGCGACTCGGGCAGGTGCACAGTGACCTCCGCCAGCTCGCCTAGAGGAGGTAAAGAAGGCGGAAGGGCCTCGAACACCACCTTGGCGGTTATCTCCTCCGTAACCGAGTCCGCCATCGGCTCTACTCTCAGCATCCGCCCGGCGAAGACCTCCCCGGGCCGCGAGCGCACCACGATCTCCGCGGGCAGCCCCGCCTCCAGCCCCTCCGCGCCGGACTGGTCGAACCTGGCCGACACGCGCAGCTCCGCAAGGTCCGCAACCCGCAGGAACGCCTGTCCCGCGGCCACCACGTCGCCCGGCTCGGCATCGCGAGCGGCCACAAGCCCGTCCACCGGGGAGAAAACCTTGAGATCCTCCCGCCTTGCCTGCATCCCGTCAAGCTCCGCCTTCGCCCGTGTAAGCTCAGAACGGGCGGCCTCCGCGTCCGACCTCGCCGATGCCCACGCCGCCGCCGTCACCTGGCGCTCCTGCCTCTTGGCGTCAGCCGCCTCAACGCTGACCGCGTCGGACTTAAGGAGGTTGTCATACCTGGTGGACTGGGCCTCGGCGTACTTCTTCCTTGCAGCGGTCTCCTCCACCCTTGCCCCGGCCGCCGACACCAGGGACTCCAACCTCCTCACCGAAGAGCGCTGGGCCTCTATCCTGTCGTCCAGATCGATCGGCGAGATCTCGCCCAGGAGCTGCCCCGCCGTGACCAGGTCTCCCGGCTGAACCTCGAGCATCGTAAGCCTGCCCGTGGACGACGCGCCGATCTTGTGGATCGAACGAGCCTCCACCACGCCTATGCCGTACAGGGCCGGCGACACGGTGCCGATGCCGACCTCCTGCACCGTCACAGGGAAGCGCGCAAGAGGCCCGGAATTTGCCATCACGTATGCCAGAAGCCCCACGAGTCCCGCCGCGAAGAACGCGAGCAGCAGAGTCCTCCCCTTAACCGAGCCTGCTCTCATGATCTCACCTCCACCCCTCTTCTAAATATCTCGAAGGCCCCTGGCGCGTTGCGCACCGCCATCCCCACGTCCCCGCCTATAAGCGACTGTATGGCAAGCCCCTGCACTGCACCGACCAGGAAGTGAGCCACAGCGTCCGGCTGAACGTCCGAGCGGATCTCCCCCCGCTCCAGGCCCTCGTCTATCAGCTCCCTAAGCAAACCCGTGTAGCGCAACATCATCGAGCGAGCCACAAGAGACGCCTCCCCCTCGCCGCCGCGCCTCAGCTCGCTCAGCAGCAGGCGCGGCGCACCCGGGTGCGAAGTCGCGAATCGAACCGTGGCAAAGAAAGCCGCCTCCAGCCCCTCAAGCGGCGATGCGGTCCGCTTCACGCTTCCCTCGACAGCGGACAGCATCATGCCGGCCACCCTCTCCAGCGCCGCGCTCCACACCGACTCCTTGTTGGGGAAATGCCTGAAGAGCGCCCCCTGGGTCACCCCCACGCGCTCCGCTATCGCCGCAGTAGTGATCTCCGCCGGGTCTCGCTCAGACGACAGCTCCAGCACGGCATCCACTATCATAGCCCTCCGCTCCTCCGCGGGCAGTCCTCTTCCCTTGGCCATAACCATTCCCCTCTCTCCAAAGATAGTAATTGATTACTATCTTATACGGTAAATTGCGGGATGTCAATTCCTTTTTTCTTCTTGACCTGCAAAGGTTGCTATGGCGAAGATTTAGTTGTATCCTATATATATCGAACAAGAAATAATGAATATGATGAGGAAAACACCTTTCTTTTCGCGACGCGCGACTTGATTGCTGTACGCCTCTTTCAAGGGGACGACTTGGCGTAGGTCGATCGTTGTCTATGATTGAATTCAATTCGACCACTGTTGAGGAGGTAATTCACATGTCAAAAAGCATAGTCGCAAAGCTCGGCTTGCTTATCGCGGCAGGCTTGGTGGTGCTGGCCGGTTCTCTGGCTTTCCTGGCGCAACGGGGGGTGTTCACCATGTCCTGCTCGGTAGAAGAGGTCGCGGTGAAGATGCTCAACGACGACATCGAGAACAAGAATGCCAACGACGAGCGCAGCGCTCAAGGCTACGGAGAGGCGATGTCGGGCTACCTCGCCTCGATCTCGGCGACGCCCCTCTGGGACTTCAACGAGGAATCTCTCAGGGACTACGCCGCGGACATGCTCACCGTGCCGAACGTGGCGTACGCCGTCATCTACGACGACAGCGACTCCCCCATGGCCGGGGAGAAGCTGGAGAACGAGCTGACAAGGCCGTTCACGGCAGACATCATGCGCGCCGGCAAGAAAATAGGATCGGTCGAGGTCGGGCTTGATACCACCTACCTCGCGGAGCTCACCAAGGCCAGCGAGAGGACCAGGGACGAACTGATCGAATCCTTCTCCAAGGAGGCGGACGCCTCGCAGAAGGCCATAGGCCGGCGGATATCCCTTATGGCGTTCGCGATCGCCGTCGTGGTCATGATTCTCACCGTTATCATGCTGCTGAGGGTGGTCGCGCCCCTCAGGAAGATGACGGACGTCGTCCGCGACCTTGGCGAGGGGGAGGGCGACCTGACGGTCAGCATAGAGACTAGGACAGAGGACGAGGTCGGCCACCTGGGCGCATCAATGAACCAGTTCATAGAGAAGCTGGCGACCTTGGTAAAGGACGTTATCGGCATCGCACGGGGAGTCGGGGACGAGACGCGCACCATGTCGAACCTCTCGGAGGAGTCCATGGACTCCATCGAGCAGGTCGCCGAGGCCGTGCAGCAGATAGTCGCCCTGTCGGAGTCCAACGCGGCCTCCGTCGAGCAGACCAACGCAGCCATCAGCGAGATGGCCGCCACGGCGCTGGCGATGGCCAAGGCTGCCGGGGAGTGCGTGGAGTCGTCGGCCAAGACTTTCGAGTTCACAAAAGAAGTGGCTCAGAGGATGGAGGAGACGGTGACCGACATAAACACAGTCAGCGCCCTCTCCAAGGAGAACAGGGCCAAGATGTCCGCCCTCGCCGAGGCGGTGGACTCCATAGCCGGGTTCGTCGGCGCCATCACCGGCTTCGCCGACCAGACCAACCTGCTTGCTCTGAACGCCGCCATCGAGGCCGCCCGGGCGGGCGAGGCCGGGCGAGGCTTCGCAGTGGTAGCCGACGAGGTGCGCAAGCTGGCCGAGGAATCCAACAGGGCCGCCATGCAGATCTCCAGCCTGATGGAGTCCCTCTCAGGGTATGCCGGAGAGTCGATCAAGGCCACGGAGGAGGAGGAGGAGACACTCCACTCGGTGGTGGAGAAGACCGAGCTGCTTCAAAAGACGCTCAAGGCCAGCATGGACGAGCTCGAGTCGATGGACAAGGAGCTGAACACCGTGTCCGACTTGGCGCGAAACCAGTCTTTGTCCAACATAGAGATGGTGGAGGCTGTGAACAGCATCTCCCAGGGGACGTCCGACATAGTCGCGAGCATAGAGGGCATCAACAGGGCCGCGAGGGATGCCCGGCAGGCTTTCGAGTCGGTGACGGCGCAGGCGGGAACATTGCTGGAGGGCATGGAGGAGATGGAGAGCAAGCTCGGCCAGTTCAAGGTCTGAGGACGGGACAAAGGGTGAAAGGCACGAAGGAGAGACGCGCGGTGCGCCTCTCCTTTTTTACTACGCGCGAGATATGAGGCGCGTAAAGGGAGATGAGCATCATGACCGAAGGAAAGGGCAAGTCGAAGAAGAGAGAGAGAGATTCGACCCTGGTCAGGCAGATACGCCTTCTGGTTTTAACCGTGCTTATCTGCGTCGGAATAGTCATCCTCGCGGTCGCGCTGGACCTTGTACTGAACCCTTCAAAATCCTGGACCGACTCTCTGGCCATCCAGTGGATCAGCGAAAAGCGCACTTTGATCCCGTTCTTCAAGTAGGCGATTCTTGCGGGGCGTGTCGATTCATGCTATTGTTCTGAAACAAAAGCGTCATACACACGCTTCGGTACGGGAGGTAGAGATGGACGACACTACGTTTAAACCCGCGTCGGCGCCCGAGGTGGGCGAAGATGCGGTTCGCATGTTCCTGTCCGGCCTTGGCTGCGCCGAGAGCTCCCTGATGGCCCTGGCCGGAGTACAGGGGATCGAATCGGACCTCATGCCGAGGATAGCCACCGGACTGTGCGGAGGTATGGGCAGGACATGCGGTGCCTGCGGCGCTCTGACCGGCGCCGTGCTCGCGATCGGGCTGGCGTTCGGGCGAAGGAAGCCGGGCGACTCGCCTGACACTGCAAGGAGTGCCACTCGCTGCCTGGTAGAGGCCTTCGAGGCCAAGTTCGGAGCTCGCGACTGTCATCTGCTGCTCGGATGCGATCTCGGCACCCCGGAGGGGATGGCCGTCTTCGAGGAGAAGGGGCTTCGAGACAGGTGCGCGGATTTCACAAGGTTCGCGACCGAGGAGGCTGTGCGCATAATCGACAAAGTGAAGAAGGAGACTCATTAAGCGACGTAGTTTTCAGCGGGGGGTGCGGAATGGGCATCAGGAGAAGGACGCCCGTCATCACACTTAAAAAGGAAGAGGAATGCAGGCGACGCGCGGTGGACATGGGCATGCGCGTCTACTTCTCCCACCTTCCGCTCGGAGAGGTCCCGTGCGCGAGCGAAGTGGAGGTCGCCGTCCGAAAGGCAGAGGCGGCCGCCTCGGAGATACTCCTTCCCTCCCTGCTGGACAAGGCCTTGGACGAGCCCTTGCCGGCCGCCCGCCGATCAATCATGCTGCTGCGCATGGAGGAACGCCTCCCTCCCCTCGTCCTCCCCGCACCGGAGACCAAGTCAGAGGTCCCTCCCGTCAGAATCGCGACCGGCGCGGCCCTCGGCGCCCTCGCCGGGATGGCCCTGATGCCGTTCGTGACGTGGTTCATGCTCGACAACCGCCCCTCCGGCGTCTTCATAGGCGCCCCCGGCGGCGCCATGCTGGGAGTGGCGCTGACACTGGGCCTAGCCAACAGTCGCGCCCTGCTCCTGTCTCTCTCCGCCCTGCTGGGCCTGTCCGCGGCGGGAGAGGTCGTCAAACTGCTGGGCGGTCGCCCCTTCCGCGCGGGCTGGGGACGGCTGCGCTCCGACAAGGGCTCTTTCACGGCACTGCTGCTCGCCCCCCTGCTCGCTCTTTTGCTGTTGTTCCTGGGGAGGCGCGAGGTCCACTTCGACAGAAGGCAGCACGAAGAGTCCGCTAGAAGGACCTTCGAGGCCTGGGCGGAGGGCGCGTCGCGCGTCGCTCTCCTGGCCGCGTCTCAGTCCGCCCCCTTCAGGAGCGGTGACGACGAGGCCGTCTCCCTGCTCGCCTCCATCATACTCTCGCTTGAAGAAACCCCGAAGGACGACCTGCCCGCGGGCGTCGCGGAGCTGGCGACCGCGGTGAGGAACTTCGGCTTCTCCGGCAAGAGCCCGGCCTCCGTATTCATCTGGAACGAGGACTCGGCGGAGGAGTACGCGACATTCGGCGCGATCGACCCGGGCGACGCGGTCCGAGTCGAGAGAAACCCGCTGTTCAAAGATGGTCGCCTTTTGGCCAAGGGGCTTGTTCGAAAGGTGAGGCGTAGATGAACGGTCTCTCTGTGCTGGGAGTGGATTTCGGTACCACCAAAACCTACTTATCCAAATGCCCCGCGCACGACCCCTCCCCGATAAGCATCGACTTCGGAGACGGCAGGGACGGAATCCCGTCCGCCATCCTCTACCGCAAGGGCCGGATTCCGCTCATCGGACAGACGGCCCTCGACGAGTTCGGCGAGTCCACCACCAGGGAGCGCAGCTCCTACAGGTTGGTGACCAACTTCAAGGCGGACCTGGCCCGCTCCGAGGAGGCAAGGACGGCCGCGGTCGACTTCCTTGTGGCCCTGCTCTCCGAGGCAAGAAAACAGCGGATAGACCTGGATCCGCTCAGACGCCGCGTACTCTTCGGGGTCCCGAGCGAGGCGAGCGCCCAGTTTCGCGCTGCCCTGCAGCAGACTGGGGAGATAGCGGGATTCGGCGTGCTCCACCTCGTGGACGAGCCCAAGGGAGCGCTCCTCTACCACATGAAACAGCGCGACATCTCGGTGGACGCGGCCCTGGGCGGGGTACTGGTCGTGGACTTCGGAGGCGGTACCTGCGACTTCGCCTTTCTGGAGCGGGGTCGGGTCGTCCACTCCTGGGGGGACATGCTGCTCGGCGGACGCCTGTTCGACGACCTCTTCTTCCAGTGGCTCTGCGACCAGAACCCGTCGCTGGAGTCTGAACTGGAGTCGCGGGGGACCTCCTACTACGTGCTGACCAACCTCTGCCGCGAGCTGAAGGAGTTTTTCTCCCGCTCCATGACTCGCGACAGAAGCGAGAAGATCTCCAAGAGGTTCGTCGAATACGGCAAGATCGAGAACATGACCTGGAGCGAGTTCCTCCGCAGAGGTGCTCAGTACTGCCCCTCAAGGACCTTCATTCGGCATTCCAAGGGAGTAGTCCCGGATCTCCGCGGACGGGGGCACTCCTCGCCCTACAACTTTCTGGCACAGGAGGGGGACGCGCCCCTCCCCGGCAGGGAGATAGACCTGTTCGACTGGTTCAGAAGCAGGCTCCTGCTCGGCCTCCGAAGCGGAAAAATCGACCGCGAGCGCATATCCGTGATAATCCTCGCCGGAGGAAGCAGCCAGTGGCCCTTCGTCAAGGAGGTGCTAAACTCGGAGATCCCCCCCCGCGAACAGGACTCCATCGTGCGCAGCGACCGCCCCTACGCGGTGATCGCGCTGGGCATATCGTTGCTGCCCGCGCTCAAGGAGCGCTTCACCGCAGCCCGCAACGCCCTGCAGAGCGAACTGCAGAGTTTCATAGATGTCAAGCTCAGCGCCCTGACGGCAAAAATCCTCAAGCACGTGGAGAGACGCCTCGCGTCCGTGACCATCGACATCTTCTTCCGGGGGGAGATAGTGCCGCTGCTGATGGAGTTTCGCGAGCTGGGAGGCTCTCTCGCGGCGCTTCAGATCCGAGTCGACCAGAGGACCACGTCGGCCGAGCCGGTAGCCCGGGCGCACCTGGCCCACGTCGTAGACCACTTCCTCGATGTGCTGCAGGAGGAGGTCAAAGGGCTTATGACCGAATGGTTCACCTCACACGGCATCGCATTCCCGTGGAACGAGGTGAAGATAGCCTTCCCCGAGCAGCTTGCCGAGCCTCTGCTTCGGGTCAGGACCCCCGCCGCCGACGGAATGCTCGACGTCATCGGAACGGCGGTGGGCAGCTTCCTAGCCGCCGGAGCCGCCATGCTCTGCGGTGGATCCGGCGCGGCCCTCATCACGACGGGCCCGATCGGCCTGTTCACCGGCGCCCTGCTCGGCGCGACCGCCGGCTGGGTGTTGCTGCGCTACAGCAGGGATCAGCTCAAGGAGATCTCGGAGAGGATAAACCTCCCTCCCATGGTCGCCTCCCTGCTGATGAGCGACAGACGGATCGCGTCCCTGGAAAAAAGCCTCGAAGAAGCCCTGAGCGACAACCTCAAGCGCCGTTTCGCCCCCCAGAAACAGGCGATGGACGATCATATACGCGACCTCGTCATGGAGGAGATAAAGGCCCTCAACGAGGTCAACAGCTTTTAGGCGTCCGCCGCCGCGCCATCACATTCCCTCACAATTCTTTTCTTGTCATATTTTTTCCTTGATCAAGTTTTCCCCCTCATATATAATACCGCGGCAACGGTTTCACGGTGGGCGTTGCCCGCGCTGGCGGCACCCTATCCGCACAGTCTTGCCCTACGGACGGCAGCCTCTTTGACTTCGACGGTCATTATCGCATGTCAAGGACTGCTTATTCCGGTAATGCTTTTTGACAACGGAGAAAACCATACAAGGAGTGATACAGCATGATGAGTTTTTATCGAAACCTCACAATCAGGAAGCGCCTAGTCTTCCTCACTATTCTGCTCTGTCTTTTCACCGCGATCGCCTCGTGGGTGGGCTACACGCGCCTGATCGCAGCCGGGGAGGACCTGGGGATGATGTACGAGAGAGGGCTGCTCCCCATCCAGTGGATGAACGACGCAAGGGCCAACGTCAACGTCATACGGGGTAACCTGCTGTTCATGATGCTCACCCAGGACGAGGCAGAGGATAATGCCCTCATGCAGGATATCGAGAGGCGTAGGATTTTGAACAACGAAAACCTGAAGAACTACGCCGACGCGGATCTGGACGAGTACGAGTCCAAGCGGCTGGCGGAGACCAACTCCCATCTCGCCGAGTATCGTCGGGCCACGGACGAGGTGATGAAGCTGCTGAAGCAGAACCGCGACGAGGAGGCGTACAGGCTCTACGTAGAGACGGCCGAGGCGCCTCTGGACGCCTTTAACGACGGCTTGGTGGACCTATCCGCCTACTGCGTAAAGTCCGCCGCGGAGGCCAACGAGGAGAGCGAGAGGCACATAGGCGCGGCCTTGCGTTTGCTTCTGATTACAGCAATTGCAGCAATTCTGATCGGCCTCATGACAGGGTACCTCACCGAGAGGGCGATAGTTCGGCCTCTGAGTGCTGTCATGGACATCCTTCGCAAGATAGCCGAACTGGACGTGACCTTCGACTCATCCAAGGCCTGGCTGACGAACTACAGGAAGAACGAGATAGCCGAGATGGTGGAGTGCACCATCGCAATCGAGAGGGCGATGAGCGAGTTTATCATGAACATCCTGGGAGATGCGAATAGGCTCGGCGAGACCGCGGAGGAGTTCTCCGCCCTGGCGCAGGAGGCCAACGCCGGGGTCGAGGAGTCCCGCGCGGGCGCAGACGACGTATCGTCCCAGATGGAGAATTTGGCCGCAGCAACCGAGGAGATAACCGCATCGGTCGAGGAGGTGGCAAGCGGCGCACAGTCATCCGCGCAGAAGAGCACCGACATGGCGGCAGAGGTCGACCAGGCCCGCACGGCCGGAGAGGACGGAGTGAAGGCCATAGGAAGGGCCGTGGCTAGCACCAAGAAGGCAGCGGTCAACGCCGAGGAGTCAGCGAAGGAGGTCAAGGTCCTCGGAGACAGGGCGCGCGAGATACAGAACTTCGTCGCCCAGATAGGCGGCATAGCCGACCAGACAAACCTGCTGGCGCTGAACGCGGCGATCGAGGCCGCGCGGGCCGGAGAGGCCGGACGTGGCTTCGCGGTCGTCGCGGAAGAAGTCCGCAAGCTTGCCGAGGAGAGCAACGAGGCGGCGCAGAAGATTGCCGAACTTGCCTCGATGATCACCAGGGACTTGGAAGGTGTCGTATCCGCTGCCGAAGCCAACGCGAAGGATTCAGTGGAGTCCAGCGACCTCATTGAGGAGACGAGGGAGACGATCGACCTGATGATGGAGGCATTGTCAAAGATCGCTTCGGGCACGCAGGACATGGCCGCTGTCGCGGAGGAGCAGGCAGCCTCCAGCGAGGAGATAGCGGGCGCGGTTCAGAACATAGCCTCGCGGGTGAACGACTCCGCCGAGTCCGCGGACACGGTGAGAGGGCAGATGGGCGAGGTCGGCACGGCGGCGGAGAGAGTGGCCCAGGGATCCGAAGAGCTCTCCGGCTTGGCAGCCGACCTGCAGAAGCTGGTCGCGGCTTTCAAGTATGACGAGGTCGATTCCACTTCCAAATCCGGCCTGGTGCCGTTGAACAGCCGTTAGTATTAAAGCCAGGGGAGACGAATCCCTCGTCCCGAGGAGCTTGCAACGAGGGGAGGGATCCCGGTTTTACAGCGCTCACACGCCGAGATCCCTCCTCCCGTTGGTCGTTCGGGATGACAATCAACAGAAAGGAGAAAAGAGCATGAAATGCCGCAGTGGCTGCGAAAGCGGCGGAAGCTGCATCGAACGGGTGCCGATCTTCGCCGGGCTAAGCCGCGATGAGCGGATGGAGATAGCCGAGATCGCCTCCTCACGAAGCCTGAAGAAGGGCGACATGATCTACCGGGCGGGCGATGAGGGAGGAACCCTGTTCGTGCTTTACATTGGCAGGGCGAAGCTCTTCCGACTGAGCGAGGACGGCAAGGAGCAGGTGCTGCGCATCGTCAACCCCGGAGAGTTCATCGGCGAGCTTTCTCTTTTCTCCTCTCTTCCCCTGACCGACTACGCGCAGGCACTGGAGGCGACCACCATGTGCGTGCTGGAGGGCGGGAGGCTCAAGGGACTTATGACCAAGTACCCGTCCATCGCCTTCAAGGTCATGGACGAACTCTCCCGAAGGCTGGAGAGGGCCGAGAGCCGTATTAAAGAGATAAGCCTCAATCCTGTTAACAAGAGGATCGCCGGGGCCCTGCTGGAGCTGTCCGAGGGCGGGAGCGAGGTGCTCCTGCCTATGACCAGGGGGGACCTGGCCTCGCACCTCGGCATCACGCAGGAGACCCTCAGCCGGAGGCTGTCCGCGCTTCAGGAGCAGGGGTTCATAACTCTGGAGGGACACAGAAGAATAAGCATCAACGACCGCCCCGGCCTCGAAGGGCTGGGCGGCGAGGCGTAGACGCGAGCTGGCCATGAAGGAGACAAGGACTCTAAACGAAATCAACAACTTTTAGCCCCTTGCGCAACCATGCGCATTCTAACTTTCCCCGATCCACCCCCATGCCATGACAAAACAATTGCATATTATTGCGCTAATTATTTGTAGACGAAAACAGAGAGTTTTTGTTCGTACAAATATAGGCTGTTAGACTTGATTAACTTTCAAGCGTCGGATATAATTCTCTTTATCAATAAACGCCTTGCCCATTATTCATGAACCACGAACATTCATATCTTCGGAGGTCTGAATGATGCAAGCACTGACGAACGACCAGCACTCCGCTAAAACATATAGTTTGCATCTGCCCTCTGAATGCATATATATATATATATATATATATATATAGGTTCCTTCTTAGATCCAGTGGGTCACAAGGGATTCCAAATATTC